>Ga0183260_10001197_pt1 | contig 21916 bp, 25 predicted proteins | sample AntDrymUQ4972206_2_FD_129768 | JGI IMG/M metagenome (GOLD analysis project Ga0183260, IMG submission 129768) | Polar desert sand microbial communities from Dry Valleys, Antarctica - metaG UQ497 (22.06) (version 2) (version 2) | ecosystem: Environmental > Terrestrial > Soil > Desert | place...
CCGGCATGACTTCCCGGGTCGAGGTCGCTATCGAGACAGCGCTACGGCGCCTCGGATAACTGCGGGTTCCCTGCTGGTCGCCCTTCCGGTTCTGGCACGCCGCACAGACCCATGCACGAAGGCCGGTCGCACTCGCATCAATCACTGGCTAATAACGAGACACCACACTAGCGTCGGTCCGTCGAAGGTCTCTTTGTCGAGGTCGACGAGAGTTGCCGTTCTCGAAGTGCGCCCTAAGTTGACTCGGTTCGCGTTCTTTGAATCTCAACTTCGTCGAGTCCAAGCCAGGCCGATAGCTTTTGCAGTTCCCCGTGGACAGCCTTAACGACGCTAGGGCTAGTGCCGCTCTGCATGTGCAGTGTGGGCACGCGGAGCACTCGCCCCTTTCGATCCGCCTTCGCGTCGACCTTCGCCACGAGCTTGTCGCCGTGGAGAACTGGCAGGACGTAGTAGCCCCAGCGCCGCTTCGCCGGTGGTACGTAGATCTCGAGCCTGTACTCGAACTCGAAGAGTGCGAGTAGGCGCTCTCGGTCGTATACCAGCCGATCGAATGGCGAAAGGATCGCGGTCCGTCCCTTGAACGGCCGCTCGATCGCCTCGGGATCCACAGCCCATTCGCCGGGTAGCCCCTCGATCTCAGCTCGAACACCCACCTCCCCGACGCGCTCTCGTCGTGCGATCCCTAACGACCTGAGACGTATTTCGGCCAGGATCCGCTTGGCTTCGGAATCTGAAACCGAGCGATGTCTGGCGGGGAAGATGCGGCCAGCGAGATCCCATATGCGCTCGTTTCCTTCTCGACGTGAGATACCAATCTCTCCTCGGGCCCCTAGGAATTCCAACATTTGACCGACGTTGCGCCCGTGGGTCCAGCCCCCTGAACGCCAGGGAGACACAGAGCGATCTTCGAGATCGCGCCCACGAAGCGGTCCCCCTGCGTCGAGTTCCGCGAGCACGTAGGAGCGAAACGATTCATTTTCATGCAGCCATTCGCGGACTCGACGCGGCCAGGCGGTGTCACCTCCAGGCCAGTCAGCCATCGCAGGGCGATAAAGATCGAAATGCGAAGCCGGATAAATAAAGGCTCGGTGCTCGAATAGGGCTCGTTCCTCGTACGCGAGCCGTGCTAAGTCATCCGGTTGGAAGCGGTTACCGATCCGCGCCCACAACACTAGAAGCTCCGTGCGAGCGACAGCAGCCGTGGGATCTAGCTGGAGGAATCCGAGTCCCTCTACAACGTCGAGCACGTCCTCGGGCCGCTTGGCATCGAGGAGTTGCCCCATCACCGCCAGCTGCCGGGCGCGCTTCCTGGTTAGTCGTAACAAGCTGACTACATTATGCCGGAGGGGCCTTCATTGGATGACCAAGTAATCGCGAGACTCCACCGACACCCGATTCGAACTCCAACCCGAGACCGAACGCAGCGTCGGAGAAGTGTCGGACCAGAAATCTCGGCATTGCGTGTCCAAAACGGCCCTTCTTTCTCCCGTCCCTTTATCACTGGAAAGTGATCTGGGGGTCGCGACGTCCATATACCAAGTCAGATGATCGCGGTGGTATCGGTGCTAGCGGCGTGTTTCTGGAGGTCAGGTGTTCTTGCAAGAACAGTACGTCACGGCTCCTGCAGTCTGGGGATTAGCTGAACGGTGTACTCCTCGCCCATTCCGATACAAAGGAAGCTCGAAGCGCATCGATGATCGCCGGTTCTTCGAGCAACGAAAACATCGAGCCACGTTTGCCGGCATCTTTCAAGGAAGCGCCAAAGTGGTAGTGGCTGGTGTCATCGATGATGACAAAGCGGTCGTGAAAGGCATCGCTCAGGCGGACGCTCAAGGTTGGGTACTGATTGCTGAACGCTTCGACCGCTGCCTTGAATCCGGATGTTGAAGATGCTGGCTTCGTAAGAAGCTGAACCTCGACTCCCTGCCCCTTGTACGTGAGCATGTTCAACAGTTTCGCATCTGCGTATCCGTCGATGATCTTGATTGAACTGGATCCCGATTCAATGATCTTCACGATCTGCTGGAAAGCGTCGTACACCTGCCCGTTAATGAAGAGGCCTTCCTTTTCCAACGTGACTAGAACGCCTTCAGCAGAAGGGGCGTCGTCCAATACGGTCAAGCAGTAGGCGATATCAGACCGAAGCGTCGTAAAATCGTGTGCCGAGATGAAGTAATCACTCTCGCCTTCGTGCTCACCGAATTGCTGGGGCATTGGTCTCACAGGAAGGTCGCCGAACAAATCAGGTTCACTCGCCTGTAGGGCGTCTCTGATGGAGTAGTAGCGCTCAAACGCGTTGATAACCCACTCGGCCGGCCATTGCCGCACTCGCTGATTCTGGATCGCCAAAGAATTTAGTTGCCCCGAGAGGCCGCGAAGCTTGGCTGTCGCAAGCTGTCTGTTCATCCTGCCGAGTTTAGCCAAAACGGTGAGGCGACCCCCTGTAGAACCGACACCAAGTCGCCAGTCTTGACCTGATCCTGCCTGGCGACGGAGATGCTGAGTGCCAATTGAGTGCCAATTGAGTGCGAATCGGGCGCGTCGGACTAGCGTCGGAGAAGTGTCGGACCAGAAAGTTTGGCATCGCGTGTCCAAAAACGCCCTCTTTTTGTCCTTTCTTAAGTAGGAGGTGATCTTCAGGGTCGACGGTCATGGATCGGCGGCTTGCGGATCACCAACGGCCAAAGGCACCGAAGTCGAAGCCCAGCTACGACCGCAGGCACCGAAGGCTGCAAGGGTTTGTCACCTGAGATGAGAGCCAGGAATCGCGAAGGTGGCGGCGCAAGCCTCCAAGAACCGAGCACCCGACAAGAAGGGCCCGCTCGGTGCAGAAGGAGATCTGATGCCGCTCTCGAAATCGATTCGCAGGCTCCGTAGATCAGGACACGGACCTTAGCGGCAAGAACCTGCCTGCATGTCGACCGCAAGGGCAACGAACTACGGATACCTGGGGCCAGTCGGCGAATCGATAGATGCCGACTCAAGAACCAAATGTCCCGACGGGATCGCCTCCCAGCCGGAGGGCTCAATCACGCCCACAAGGAGGTGATCTATCCCGGGCAATTCAATCGCGCGGCGAATACGCCACGCGCCAATTCGCGCGCCCATCCGGCATTTCTGTCCACACCACAAGAAAGGGAGGTTAACCATGGCTCTTTGTTCACGCCTGCCCGCCGAACCCCTCAAAAGGGCGCTTCTTCGGGCGATGAGTCTTCGAGGGCTCTGCTGGGAGGAACTTGCATTCCGGATGGGTCTCAGCTCGAGAACCCTGTTGCGCGTGATGGCCGCAACCAAGGTCAGTCCTTACGTAGCCGACCACATCGCTATCCGGCTCGGAACTCATCCAGCGCTTCTTTGGCCCAGGGAGTGGTGATAGCCGCCAGATCCAAGAACGGCATCCCCGAGAAAAGGAGGTGAAAACAATGGATTGCAGCAAGCATGGATGCGACAGACACCCCACGGCGATTTGTCAGGTGCACATGACCAAGCTTCGCGCGCTTTGGATCTTCTACGCGTGTCCAGAGCACGAGCAGGAGCTTGACGAGTACCTGAAAGACCATTACGACGCCAGCCTCAAGGGGATCCAGCAAAACGTTAGACCTCATCTGAACTGAACCGAGGCGGCGATTCCTACCAAACGATGAAAGGAGAATCCATGATTGCGCGTTATCGGCTCGCGCTTGTGCGGGAGCCATCAACTCATCCCATAGGGGAACAGATCAGTGCACCCAGTGCACTGGCGATGATCAGCCGAGACATCTTGGCGTCTGAGCCGCAGGAGGTAGTGATTTGCCTGCACCTCGATTGTGGCAACCGCCTGCGCGGGTACCAAGAAGTGGCACGAGGCGCAATCGACAATGCACAAGTCGATCTGCGAGTGCTCTTCGCTGGCGTCCTCGTTGCCGGGTCACCTGCGTTTGCGCTTGCCCATAACCATCCAAGTGGCGACCACACGCCGAGCCGCGAAGACATCGCGCTAACGAAGCTGGTTGCGCAGGCCGCCAACTTGCTCGGAGTCAGGTTTGTCGATCACCTGATCGTCGGCGATAGAGGCTGGTCATCGTTGCGGCAGGACGGACAGCTTGAGCCTGTGTTCCAAGAACCAAGGACCGAGATCCAAAAACGAACCTGTCAATGGAAAGGAGGATCAGATGGCGAAATGCAAGACGTGTGGCAAGCAGATACGTGTCCCTAAGGGCTGGTCTATAGGACCTGCCGTACGGCGGCACTACTGGGCACAGCACCCAGATCTGATGCAACAAGACAGAGGAAAGCAACCTCGAAACGACAGTCCAGGAGAGGCTGTTACGACGAAGCCAATCAAGGAGCGCGCATAACGCGTCTCTCCTAATCCATAGCGGGAATTACGACTGACCCGCATTCCACCCAAGACATAACGCGTGCAACCTGCACGCGTTTTTCTGTTTCCGGAAGGAGTACCAATGAAGTTCGATATTGCAAAGAAGGAGTTGCTTCAAGCGCTCAAGACAGTCGCGCCGGCGGTCGCCAACCGTTCATCACTGCCGATCCTCGTCGAGGGCGTGAGACTCGAAGCCGTTGCTGGCAGGATCGCTCTTGAGGCGACGGACCTCGAATTCGCCATCAGGCTGCAAGTAGCGGCAGAGACCTCTGACGGACACGGCCGTGCCGTCGTGCCCGCCAAGTTCTTCATCAAGGCGGTCTCGTCGATGCCGGATGGTCAAGTCGAAGTTGAGTTCTTCGACTCGGATGGTCGGGGCGAGCTCGTCGTCTGCGCAGGAACAAAATCCGTGAGGCTGCAAACGCAAGCCGTCGAGGACTGGCCGGAGATCGGCCACGGAGTCGATTGGCATCTCGTATGCGAGATGGATGCGACCTGCTTGTCCGGTGCTCTTCAGAGGGTCATCCGATGTGCTTCTCAGGATGAGGCTCGCCCGGTGCTGACTGGGGTCCAGTTCAACCTCGATGACGCAAACGGTGTCACAGAGATGGTTGCCACAGACTCCTACCGGCTCGGCGTCGTCACTGTCGCAGCTCAGATCAAACAAAAGCCAGATCACCCCGTGATCGTGCCCGCAAGGGTCCTCAAGTCCCTGGCAAAGCAACTGGGGAAGGATGCCGGTACGACTCGGGTCTACGCGGGCAATGCCGGTAAGGACGGTCCTCAGCTCATCGAGTTCACCCTCGCCGGAGCGGGCAGTTACGTGATCAGACAGATCGAGGGCGAGTTTCCCAACTGGAAGCAGCTCGTCCCCGAAACCCAGGGCGGCGAGTTCGAGTTCGACACTGCGGAGCTGAAGCAGATAACCAAAGACGCAGCTGCCCTCAGATCGCAGAAGAACATTCCGATCCGGATCGAACTCGGAGACGATTGCCGCGTCCAGATGATGGAGCAGCAGACGGCGACGTTTGCGCAAAGCATCGGCGGTGTTTACTCGCCCAACGGGACAGGTCCTATGGTCGTGGCTTTCAATCCGGAGTTTCTCCTAGACGGCATCGAGTTCGTTGCGGCGGAGAAAGCCCAGATGTGGGTGAAGGATGCGTCCAAGCCAGCGCTTCTCACCTCGGGATCGACAGACCGATACGTGCTCATGCCTGTTCGGCTTCCGTAACCGCAGATCCATCCAAGAAAGCCCCGGACCCATCTTCAACTTGAAGACACGGTCCGGGGCTTTGCTCATTTGAAAGGAGACAACGACATGAGTGAAGTGATCAACATCTACGCGTGCAACAAGGGTCACCGCTATCGGACTTCCCTGCGGCAACCTGGACAAGAAACGACATGTCCGCGTTGCGACCGGTTGGCTTTGGTTGCGCTCGCGTACGGCGACTGCCAGAGACCTCCGAAAGGTTGCAGGCTGCTCAGCTTTCGGACCGAGGCAATCTCAGATACGCAAGACCTTGCTGAGACCTTGTCGCTGATCGGCAGCTACAACGCATTTCGTCCTGGCCTCGTCGAAGCGGAACTGCGCCCGTTCTTCCCGCGGCTGTCGGGGATCGAGATCGGTCGCGAGGGTAGCCCCGTGCTTTATGCGCATCTACCTTATTGGACGCATCAAGCGATCGGGTGGCAGGGCTTCGGCATGGGTGTACGCATTCCCGATGAAGAGCGAAGCGCTCTCGGTCAAGCGGTCCTTAAGGCCATGGAGCGCGCCCACGCGGACGAGCTTTCCGACAACGGCCACACCCTTCGGGCGTGGTGGGACTGAACACCAAACCCAAAGGAGAACCCTATGCATCAAGAAATCGTTTCCGACCCAGACTCGCTTCGATGCGAGTGCGGATCGCAAGAGATATGTCTCGCTTACACCGCTCCCATCTTCGTATGCATCAAAAGCAAAGAGGTGACCCGAGTTGTGGTGGCAGACGATGAGGCGAACTTCGGGAGTGTGGCTCGGTGTCTTGCCTGCGATCGCTTCTGGATCCTGAGCGAAGAGCCGGAGGTGGGCATATGGCCGCACTGGGAATTCGGTTGGTAGCACTCAATCAATCAACTAAAGGAGGACCTAAAGATGAGTATCGCTGTGCAACAGACCGGAGCCGAGGATGCTCGGCAGTTCAGCCACTTCTCGATCCACAACGCAGTGCAGGCTCAGCTCGCATGTCCCGATGCAACGTGCGAGGCATACAAAGACATCTTCACCTTCAAGCGATGGAAGGCTCAGGGGTTCGTCGTTCGCAAGGGCGAGAAAGGAACACGCATCACAACATGGATTACAAAGACAAACAAAGACGATGAGGGCAAGGTAACGGTCATCGGCAAGCGACCGAAGGTTGCAATCGTCTTCTGCCGACACCAGGTGGAGTCTGAAAGATAGGGCGGCGCAGGCCGCCCAGCATCGGACCGGGTTGGCTGACAAAGCCAGCCCGGTCCTTTGCTTTTCCAAAAGAACAAGTCATTCATCAGATGAAACGTCACTCACTTCTCTCGAAAGGAGAATCCAAATGCCATCCGTCATGGAGGCGCGCGTCGCGCGCTCAAGAAAGATCAATTATGAGGAGCGAGACATCGCTCAATCCGTTTCCGATTTCTATCTGCTCGAAACTCTCGGCTGTCTGCATGGTGACAGTCTTTCCCGAACCAGACTCGACAAGCTCGAAGCCGACCTCGCTCGCGAGTTTTCTGAATACCTCGACATTGCTGTCGGTGGAGAGCTGCGTTATGCGAAATCGATGCTCGGTGATGAGTGCCCTAAGCGGCTTCAGCCATTTCTTAAAGAAGCCGCTCTCGCCGATCGGGGAACGGCCTGGCTTGTTTGGGGCATCATCAGGCGAGCGTGGGGCATGGAAGCGCTTTACCTCGCGGAGGAGACCTTCGACCTGTCTGGATGGAGAGGCGCTTTCGGAGGGGAAGCATGGCGCGATATCACCAAGGTTCTTCGTTCGTTCCTGGAAGGGCGCATGAACAAACGGATCTTTGTTGATAGGTGCTTCTCCCTAGAGCACAACAGCGGGTGCGTCTTCAACAAGCTGTATAGAGTCAGGTCGGTTCCGACTGTTCTGAGCGCCCACGGCAACGATGAGTACGACACGTTGCTCGAGCACGCGTCAGAAGAGGTGAAGTGCCTCTGGAGGCGGTTCGAGGTCCTGAAGAGGAAGGACTACGACCCCGTCTGGCTCGGTGGCGGCTACATGTACAACGTGGACGACGTTGACAGATGGTCGACGAAGTTCGGGTGGTCGAAAGTTGGTGCACGATGAGCAGACTCGACCACCTTTACTGGGACGAGGCATGGGAGCAGTCGTCGAATCCCAACACTCGCAAGACCAAGACAAAGGGCAACAAACCGAAGGACATCAGGATGCCTCTCGTTCCAGACTGCACCCATTGGCGGCAGTCCTTCAAACTCGAAGAAGGCCTCACCGTATTCGCGTCCGCATGGATGGATCACCCAAACCGTGGGTTAGGAGGCGGGGGTTTCGAGGGGGATCCCGATGTGGGTTTCTATCTCGATACCCGGTGGGCATCAGATCGCCTAATGGTCTCCCCTGGAACGACTGGACAGTTCAGTAGAGGCTGTTCGTCAAAGACGAGAATGCTCCTGTATCCATGGCCCGACTACGGAATGCCGAAAGATCGCAAGTGCTTGATGAGGTCATTATCGTGGCTACTCAAGCAAGTCGAACAAGAGAAGATCGTTGAAATCGGCTGCATGGGGGGCCACGGACGAACGGGGACAGCTCTAGCAGCTTTGCTCGTTCTTCAGGGCATACCCGCTCAAGACGCGATTCGTCGAGTCTGGAGACGATATTGCGAGGAAGCAATCGAGTCCAAGAGCCAGCTAGCCTTTATAGGTGCCCTGAACCATTGAAACCAAGAGGAGGTTTGGCAATGAAGAGCAATCACTTAGACTTGACTTACATGAACAAAATCATCTCGGCACGAATCACTTCAATACCGAAACGAGTTGGGGACTCTCTTCCAGAGGTTTGGGTCAAGCTCGGCGATGGGTCGGAAAGTATGTTGTTCACTTACTACCCTGACGAAATCTCATTCCTGGAGTCAGATTTTTTGGGGCTCACTGAAGAGGAGGCTCGTCTCCTGAAGTTTGGTCGAGATCGCGCCCATCTTCAGTCTTAGCAGGGCTCATATGGAGTAGGCATTCTTCACTCGGTGGGAAGGACCTCCGCGAGTTCAGCGACCACCTGCAGGTCGCCTTCCTGGATGTTTCTCAGCACAGTGGGCTTGAAGGATGGGTTTGTCGAATCGGGGACCAGGCGAATCTCGCCGTGAGTCCACGAGCCGATGAAGTATCCCCGGATGTTTTCTCCGACACCTGCGGGAGCCGTGGGACCTGACGCCTTCGAGTTGGGTAGGCTTCGGGGAGTAAGGGAGGAGATTAAGAGTGGACATTGTTGTTCCAGAGGAGGAAGCCACCGGATTTGCCGCCACGCTCAAAACGCACGAGTACAAAGCTACGGAGCGGGACTACAAAGTAGCAGTTCACGTCGTTCTTTCTACTCTTCTTTCACCGTCAAATCTGAATCAACCAGATCTTCCTGAGCGGATCGCGGATGTGTTTTCAGCAACCATGCCGGACTTGGATGCGTTGGGTATTGAGGCTGCCAAACAGAAATTTGTGAAGGAGGCTGCCAAAGACCTTGGACCGGGCGCACTTAAGAGCGCAATGGCTAACCTCGGTGGTGGGAAATGGGGGCTTGCTCAGTTCATTTGGATTCCGCGCGCAGTCGAATATGGACTTGGCGAGGAAATCGCCGAAGCATTCAAAGTCCTCGTGGATCCAAATGAGGGCTTGCCGAGTCGCGTGGACGCCTTTAGAGATCGCCTGTATGAGACCTCCCAAGCTTTGGAAAAAAAGGGAGGGTTTCTTCCGAACTGGACGCTGTCGCGGGTTTCGCTTTCGTTCGTGGCCACTGTGCTTGGTGGTTATGACCCTACCCAATACACCTTCTATTCGCGACAAGCGCTAGCCTTCGCCTACGAGCGCTACGCCCCGGAAGCGACCCTGCCCAAGGGAACTGCCGGCGAACGGTATGCCGAGCTATGTGAGTTCGTAAAGAGCGTGGCGGCAGAACTCACAACTCACGGTGCCGATGCTGTCGATCTGATCGACTCGCAAAGCTTCATTTGGATTAGCTTCTTGGAGGCCAGGGAGCGGGCCCCTGCGCCTCAACCACAACCGCAAGTTGTTGATCCAGAGAGGGTGGCCAAGGAGCTCTCTGCTGTTACATATTGGGAATTAGTTCGGGCGCGGCACTTGGTGTCGCTGGTTCAACGATGGCATCAGATCCTATTCCAGGGGCCCCCCGGCACCGGCAAAACTTTTGTGGCAGAGGCGCTGAGTCGGCTTTTGGCAGGAGATGAAGAGGGTCGGGTCGAAGTGGTCCAATTCCATCCTTCCTACGCTTATGAAGACTTCATCGAGGGCATCCGGCCCCGCGTCACAGAAGGCAGCGACCTCGCGTACGAGGTGCGCAAAGGAATCTTCATGCGTCTTGCTGATCGTGCCAAGGAGTATCCAGAGGATTCATTCTTTCTCGTAGTTGACGAGCTAAACAGGGCGAATCTCCCTCGAGTGTTCGGTGAGCTTCTGTATGCGTTGGAATACAGGGGATCCCAGCATCCCTTCCGACTTCCTTATTCAGGAGCAGAGTCCTACATCCCCGAGAACATCACTGTCATCGCCACGATGAACACGGCAGACCGATCTATTGCTCTAGTCGACGCCGCAATTCGACGGCGTTTCCGGCATGTCAATTTCGATCCGGACCCCGCGGTGTTGAAGAGCTGGCTGGAAGCTCACGGGTTAGGTGCCCTCACACAACACGCAGTCGCTCGATTGGAGGCCCTCAACAAGGAACTCTCTGAACTACTCGATCGGGATCGACTTATCGGCCACACTTATTTGATGCGTAGCGATCTCGGGGATGTCGGACTTCAGGCTGTTTGGGATGAGGATATCGAGCCGGTTCTCAACGAACACCTATTCAACCAGCCCGAGGAGATCGCCAATCTGCGCGAGATCTTTCTGGAGAAATAGCCGGTTGGAAATCGGAGAACTTGACCGAATCGGAAACGTCCTTGCACTGGACAGGGCAGAACGATCGGTCCTGAATCGAGCAGGCGGTCGGCTAGGAGTCGAATGGCGGCTCGATGGCGGAGCTCGCGTCTACTCATCGGGCTGGGTCGGTCTCTTACGGTTGTCTGACCGGACTTCGATTCGCGTGACTACCAAGGTTCCTCTTGCCAATATCCTCACACTGGCGAGTCTTGCCTATCGCATTCTTCGAATTCCGCCCGCGTTCGGTAGCGCCGACTTACTGACTCATGACTCGATTACGGATTGGTTCGCCGTGTTAATTACCACCGAGGTTCGCGCGCTACTTCGGAACCGGCTCCGTCAAGACTACGTGGTGGTCGAAGATGCCCTGCCGTATGTACGAGGCCGAATCCTTTTCGAGGGAACAAGTTCGTGGTCGCGGCCCGGCATGACTAGCTGTGAGTTCGCGGATTTTCTCCCAGACATCCCTGAGAACAGAATCATCCGTTCCACCCTCGAGGTTTTGGCGACCCATCGGCTTCTACCTGGTCTCGAAATCGAGGTGAAACAGCTCCTGCGGAGCTTCCACATGGTTTCCTACATGCAGCCAAGCCGGCAGTTGCTCGCCTCCTATTCAATGACTCGGCTGACCCACCATTACGAACCAGCGCTTCAACTTTGTCGATTGTTTCTTGAACAATCCGGCGTGGAGCTTGAGCCGGGAAAGACCCGAGCTCCGGCGTTCTTTTTCCCAATGGAGTACGTGTTTCAGGAAGGCATTACCGCCTTGCTTCGCGAACGACTCGGTGCCAAGCGTCAGCCAGGAGGATCGCACCAGCCCCTCGCCGGAGGCCCGGCTAGAAATATTGTGTTTGCGGGCGATATTTCTATCGGGTCGCCGCCACAACTGGTTCTCGACACGAAGTACGTGAACGCCGAGGTAAAGAATCAGTTCGGCGGCCTCTCCTTTAGAAATGATCACATCTACCAAATTGCCTTCTATGCGCTGAGCTTTGGATGTCCGGCTGTGTTGGTTTATCCGAAAGTCGATCGAGATATCGATGTCCACTTTGACGTAGAGGGTGTGCGCATCGGGATTTTGAGTGTCGATCTCCAGCAGGAGGGCCTTCCTGGGTTGGATGACCTTGTCCAGCGAGTATCGGAACTAAAAGACCACGTCCGTCCGCGCAATCTGATTACGTCAAGCTGAAAACTGGAATGAATCTAACCGCGGGGCGAGGAGAATGTCTGCGCATAATCCCTGATGCTGAGGGGTGGCTTATCAAATATCGCCACGACATCGGGCTTTATTACTTGAATCACCTACCAGCTACCTCCCCGAACTCGATTACTCTCGAGGATCTCGCAGTTACGTTGCTAATGAACTCCAGGGCTGGGAGTAGTGCTGCAGTCAGTATTTCCCGATTCGGGCATGACGTTGATCTGACGGAGATACCCGACACACTCTTGGAGGAGACGGCGTCGGAAGATAGAGATCGGACAGCTGACCTAATTGCCCGCCTCTCCAATTTGCCATTCCACGGATTTGGAGCTTCGCTAGCCACCAAACTTCTTCACAAGAAGCGACCACGCCTTATTCCAGTACTAGACAATCAAGCGATCTTTGGGGCATACATGAACGCGTTCTGGCCTTCGAGTCCAGCCGGTCAGGACACCGTAAAGAGTAAAGTTCGGATTCGCGAGGCCTTAGAGTCGATCTACTACGACATAACTCGTGACGAGAATCTTGAGTTGTGGCCACAGCTCAGTACGATCGAACCGAGTAGGAGTCGAGTCGAACTCTTCGACATGATCTGGTGGATCTACTTTCGTCATGTGCAACCAGTTCGCAAACCATCAGAACTTCCAGGGGAGAACGTCTAAACAACCAAGTCGCTGTGCTTACGTTGTCTGTCATCTTATGCAAGTTCTTCAATCTTCTTGATATACCAACCCGGCAGCCCATGGTGTTTAGCCCCCTCCAGAATTAATTCTAGATAGTCAGGGGTTGGCTTCAGGCCTTCCTCGATGCGATGCGGGCGCGCCGTGTACGTGACGGCAGTGATTTTCTCCCCCGATTCAAGGACGACCACAAGGTCTTCCCGGGTGTAATGGTCTGGAACCCCTTCGAACCGGTCCAACTTAGAAAGACCCTCCGCGGAGATCCGGTAAACGATGCCCCAAACCTCCGAGCCGGCGGTCGGAAGTATGTTCGCCTTTCCACTTCCGTCCTTGCCTCTCTTGTTGAAAGCGAACCTAAAGTCAGGGAGGCGAGCAATCAACGCCTCTCGGATGGGGCCAGTTCGCGCTTGTTTCCGTTCAACCTTCAGATTGCTGCCATAAGCAAAGTGTCGGTAGTCCCTAGATTTTATTTGCATTGGGGTGACTGCGACTCCCACCCGGCGCGGTTCCGCACGGGGAGCGACGCCGCGTCGGCTCGCGCTCCGATGGGAAACTTCACTGACCGGCGCGGATTTCTCGTGCTACCACCGTGTCGTAGAGTCCGTAGTGACGGAGCCCCGGATGGCTCTCAATTCCCGTATAACCAAGCGAAGAGTCCTCGTAACGGCGAAACGCGAACACGGCCTGGTTCATGTGTGCGCTGTTGAAGACGTTTAGTGAAACAAGCAGGTCGAAGTCGTCAACCGTTAGACCCGTTACGGCCTTGAATAGGTCGGGCTCAAGTTTCGTTATCACGTCCTTGAGTGTGTTCTCACGAAAGTCGGTGAGATACATAAATGCCGGGATACGGGTCGCGAACTTGATCAGCTTCTCTTGAATCTGTTTTCGTTTGGACTTGTATTCCTTCTCCTCTTCAGAGAGCTGCTTCTTCTCGTTAGGCGTGATTTCCTCACCCCTCTCCTTTTTCGTCGCTCTTACCGCCTCGCTCTTGTTAATGACGGTCTCGATCATGTCCTTTCCGAGCGCACGAAAGCCTTCGATCTTCATCACAGCTTCGAGTGCCTTGGGGTTGTCCAGAATCTTTCGCAACGTGTCGTTGTCGACGTTGACCAGCAGTGCCGATTCCCACTTACGGGCGAGCAACGTTGCAGAGGTACCGGACATAGCGATGTCGAGAATGCTGCCAGCGTCGACCTGTGTCATGTGCGAACCGTCATACGCGAGCACAGGAAGGAAGTTCACGAGCTCTCTTACAGCGTCTTCGGGATTGGGAGCTTCAGGCGAGAGGCCTGCACCATAGTCCGCAATCAGGCGAAGCGCGCGTGTCGGCGCGAAGTCGAAGACGAAGCACGCTGGCTTGAGGACCTCTTCCTCGTGTGGATTGTCGCCGTTCGGGTTTTTGATGGACCACGGGGACTGCACACGGAAGGCTGCCTGGAAATATGTCTCCGGCGAGTTGAGGTTGCGCAACATCAGGATCGACGACCACGGCGGAACGGTGACGCCAGTAGTGAGCTTGCCGCAAGTCAGCACTATGGTGTTGGAGTCGTGCCCATTACCGATAGCCTTGCGCACGGGCGGCAGGGCATCCAAGCCGACCCCTGCGCCGGGGCCAGCGACCCTGAGCACCTTGTAGTCATGAAAGAACACGTTGTGCTTCTCTGCCAGCAGGTTGGCCATCGCGTGGCATGAAGCCACAGACGGTAGGAACCAGAGTGAGTGGTTTTGGTACGGCAGGAGCCGCACATCCGAGTAAGGAAACGGCGGCTTCTGTGCACCGAGTTTTAGGTTGTCCACCTGGGTTGCCATGTACGCGCCGCGAATGATGTCGAGCCACTTCTGTACCTCGCTCTTGTGCTTAAACTCCGCGATCGCGCCGCTTCCAGTTGCTTCGAAAAACTCGTTGAGGTCGAACTCGTCGAATTCGCCCTGTTTAGCAATGGCCACTAGCTCGTCAGGCATCTGGTATGTGAGCAGCCGCATCTCAGGCAGCGCTCCATAAGGGTTCCAGGCTTCCGGATGTTTCTCAGCCCACTGCTGCTTTGCTCGCTGTTCGTCCGTGTAAGTCCAATTGAAGATCTGCTCCTCAATGAACTCACCAGTCGCTAGAGCCTTGAACGGGGTGCCCGAGAGGTACAGATAAGCCTTTGTCGTGATGGGCAGAAACTCAGTCTCGTTTTCGCGGAGCTCGTCGAGTTCTTCGTTGAAATCCTCCAAGGCAGGGTTGTACTCGGTGGCCGTCTCCTTTTTCGCCTCCGTCTCATCCTCCCCTTCGAAGAGCTCCTTCGCGCTGTCGCGCCATGCACCAAAGTGATATTCGTCGAAGACGACGAGATCCCAGTTGATCTCGTGCAGCCAGGTGTTCTTGGCCTTGATGTTTCCGGCCTTGTCCCTCCCGAGTAGATCCTGGAAAGAACCGAAGTAAACGAGCGGCCGCTTCTTGTCAGCTGTGGTGGGGTCTGTGCCCTTAGCCTTGGAAAGGTACTGCCATCCATCGAATTCGGCGTGAGACTCGAGGTCTCGCTGCCAAGCGTCTTCGACCGCTGGTTTGAAGGTTACGACCAATACTTTCTTCGCACCTAGTTTCTTCGCTAAGTGGTAGGTGGCAAACGTCTTTCCGAAGCGCATCTTGGCGTTCCACAGGAAGCGCGGTACCGCGTGCATGTCCTCTTTCCAGATGGAATGGAAGTAGGCATGTGCCTTGTTGACTGCCTCGGCCTGCTCACTACGCATCGCGAACGTCTCATGGTGCGTGCCCGTCAACTGCTGCCCAGTTCGCAGTTCGGTTATGGCCGTTAGCACATCGGCGGCACCGCAACGCATCCATTCAAGCTCTAGGTTCTCGAAACCCTTCGCCTTGAGTCGGGCCCGGACCTCAACGTCGCGAAAGACCGCGCCGCCGTCCCGCTCGGCCGGCTCGTCGACTTCAACTACGTATTTGTAGCGGGCCTGGCCTTGGGATTGGACGATCCGGTCGTTCACGGCTTGGGTGGTCTGTCCGACCTTGAGGCAGGAGGCATACTTCGGAATCTCGGACGTCGACCACGCGTAGATTCGTAATCGCGCTTCTGGTTTCTCCGGGAAGAGTTCCTCGATTGGCTTACTCATCAGGCACGTCGTCTGGAATAAAGTCATCATGCTCGGCAACCTGCGACTCGATGAACGCGATCTCGTAGTTTGTGAGCCCGTAACGCTTGTAGAGCTTCGCGTCCGTCCAGTCCTTCTTGAGCGATAGGTCCGGGACGAATGCATAAACGTCCTTGGCCGCATCCTGGGTTGGCTTACGGAGTGAAACGAGGAATCGAACGAAACGCGTGCGGAGGAACTTGGCGAACCGAGTGGCCTCATCCTCCCCCTCGAATCGGCCAGCGACGAGGTAAGTTTCGGAACAGGCAGTCCCGGGACCGGCAATTATCGGCTTGCTAAGGAACTTTGTCTCGACAGCCGCGCTGGTGCCCTGGACGCGAGTCATCAGAACCTTCCAGTCGTCAACCCATTCTTGGTTCGCCGGGATCACCGACCGCTCAATCCACGTCACCCTCTGTGACCCGAATAGCTTGACTGGATCTTTGAGGCCCTTTGTATCCTCTGCTCCGTGGAAGTTCGTCGCAAATCCAAAGGGCTTTCGGCTCGAAACCCGCGCTTCGAGCGTGGGTTCCTGCTTCGTTCTCACCTTGTCGAGGATTGAAACGGCGTCGTTCCAACGGACAAGCACGTCGTAGGCATCGAGATAGCGGGCGACCGGCTTTCCGACAGGCTTCCCATCTTGCATCGTCTGGATAGTGCAGGGACCGTTGTAGTCGCGGTCCCAGAGGAAGTACGAAATGCCGCCACGGATTTTCACTCCGGGGAAGGCGTCGTAAAGCTTTGGATAGTCCACGAGGTTTCGAATTCGCTTGTCGCTGAGCAGACGCTCGCGGTACTTGTCCAGGCCCTTGCCGCCCGCGAACCAACGCGATGGGGTGACGAACACCGCGTACCGTGGGTCCAGGTCAAGTGCGCGCTGGACGAACTTGTTATAGATGGGCGCCGCGCTCGTGCCGTAGCCGCCGTCGTCCAGCTGGTATGGCGGGTTGCCGATGATTACGTCGAACTCCATATCGCCTCCAAACATTTCATAGGTCAGATCCTTGACATTTTCGGTGTGGATGAACGCATAGGCGTGTGTCTCGAGATCATCGCCTCGGTCCAGGGTCTTCTGACTCGCGCCGCAGTACTTACATCTGCCGTTGATGCCCCTCCTCACGGGCTTACCCTTCTCGTCCGCGGTCTCGACGAATTCAGTCGCACCAACCCACGTGTGCTCAAATGGCTTGAACCAGATATTGCCCTCCTCGGTCGTAAACGACCTCGCAATCGAGTGCTTACCGTTGGCCCACTTGGAGCAGTAAATGCTACGGCGGGCAATCAGGCTTGTGAGTTGCGTGATGCCGATGCCAAAAACCTGCTTGGTGAGGATGTGATCAACGCGCTCAAGTAGATCGGGGATCCCGTCCCTTAGCCCTTCTGTTAGCCGTGAAGTGATCTCCCGCAGAAACACGCCTGATTTGGTGAACGGATCGAGGAAGGTCAGTGACGGGTTAGCCCAAATGTTGCCCCGGTCATGGGCGTCCGCCCATGCAGCAGTGAGAGTGTCGAGCATTTGGTTAGCGAAGTCCGGCGGTGTGAACACTTCGTCATTGGAGAGATTTGCAATGGAGGTGAGTACATCCGGGTTGTGGTTGTGCAGATTTAATGTGACCTGCTCACGCACCGAGACCTCCCTCATTGGCGATGTCTCTCACTGACATCGGCCCGTAGTCGCGCGTTGGCGAAAACAATTCATGCTTACCTAGGTCGGAAAAGAGAGTTTCTTTTCCGAAGGATGACATCTGCGTGAGCGTGTCGAACCGGAAGTCGCGGCGCCGGTAAGTACCCTTACCGATGTAGGCCCACTCCGAGAACGTGATCGGTTGCGCGTTGTCCCCTTGCATAATCATCGAGAGGGCGTCCCCGTGCACAATGTTTATACGGAGGACGTTCGCTGCAGCGATGTGCCACTCATCTGCCGGCCCGACCTGCAAGGAGTCCGTGAAGATCTCCAGCAAGTTATTCCGGCAGTCGGCGACGTTGTCCTGAAGTAGCTCGATGCCGTATATCGACATCAGTGCCAGGAGAGCGTGGTGCCGGTGCTCGAAGTGGCTCCGGCTGTATCGAGCCTCGACCGTGTTCAACTTCCGGCGCAGCACAGGGACTAAGAAGTTGCCCGATCCGCAAGCGGGTTCCAGTATTCGGGATTCGATGCGCTCCGACTCATCCTTCACGAGATCAAGCATTGCCTCGACCATCCAAGGCGCCGAGAACACCTCGCCGTGGTCAGCCACACGCTGCTTCGACTTCACGAAGTTCACGACGGGACGCTCCTGGCGGCCTTGCCGCCCCCAGCTCGCCATCTTTCGAGTTCCTCTCTTGGGTTTCTGCCTCCCGGGCCGAAGCCATGCTCCTGGAGAAATTCAGCGACGCCGCCGTACTTGACGAGGATGACTGCCGATTCGGCAACTTTGTCGTGGCCGGAAGCAAAGAAGGAGCCGATGGCTGTCTCCAGACCACATCCACACCAACACTCGCCTGTGGGAAGGAGCTTATTCAAGGTCGACCTCCTTGGTCCTGAGGCTTGGATCATATCCTAGAAGGGAATCCAAGGATAGCGGGCTTGGGTGCCGCCCCGTAACGCCGGATCCGCTTCTTCCAGCTTCTAAGAAAACCCTTAGGAACGCTAAGGGAATTTAGGGATGGAACCAGCGCCAATTACTCAAGTCCAGATTGGCTTGACTAAGTGACTTTTAAGGAATACCATTCCTTCAAATGTCACATCCGCTCCCTCCACACGTTTTGACTCAGGTGACCCGTCTGGTCGTCGGGATCGAGGAGGCGCTCCAAGCCGACATCCACAACGTCTGGAAGGTGAAGGTTCTTCATCCCGGGTTCAAGACGGGTTGGTTGGAGTCCGCTCTGGTCCGGGCGCTTGTATCGAGTGCCGCTCAGGACCTCACTGGGGAGGACTACCGGATCGAAGACATGGGTAACGGCGGCGTCGAGCTGGTCATCGTTCATGAGGGGGTCGAGCGACGGTTCAGGATCAAGCGGGCTCGCCTGGATTGTCGAGGGCAGATGGAGGTCACGGCTAACAGTGACAGCCTCCTGACTAAGGTGGTTGCACCACCGAGTCTCTTTGATGACGAGACATCCTGGAACGCCCCGCTGCCTACACAAGAGCAGTGGGCGATCGCGTGCCTCTTCGACAGCCGCACGCTCACCTTCTCCCTTGTCAAGGCAGGTCGGGTTGTAGGCAAGAGAGGTAACAAGCCTCCCTTTCGTCTCAACCTTGCCGACCTTGTTGTTATCCCGCATGCAGCTCCCATGCCATCCGACTTCCGTCCTGATCAGGAAGACCTCGACCTTGGTGAGCACGAGGACCGTGGCGAAGAAACCGGATAACGATGCCTCATGGGGCAAAATGGCGGTGGCACACAGATGACCATGTTTCCCGGAGGTAACTCCGAGGTCAGCGAACGCATCAAAAGACTTCGACTTGTACGTCGCTGGGACCAGGCGACTCTTGCTGAAAAGTCTGGTGTGACCCAACCGATCATCTCCAAGATCGAGTTGGGCCGCGTGGACCCAACAAGTGAGCAGGTTGATGCGATCGCGTCGGCCTTTGGCTATTCGCCAAGGTTCCTTACAAACAACTTGCGTCTGACCCCCACGACGCGACCCTGGCTCCGCGCCTACGCCGACGCCAGCAAGCGCGAGGCCGACGCCCGAACAGCCGCTACCACCCTCGCAGCGGAATACATCCGAACTTTGGGGTTGAAACCCCTACCGGACCTCATCCCCGAGTTCGGGACGCCGTTTGGGGCGGCCATTGACGCCGACCACGAAATCGAGGACTTCGCCACTGAAGTTCGGACCCTCGCTCAGATCGAACCGGGAGCGGCGGTGCCAAACGCCATGCGTGCCGCCGAACGTCTCGGGTGCGTCGTGCTTCCGTTGGAGTCCGAGCTTGGGCGGCACGTCGGTATGTCTGTTCGCTCCGATGACCTCCCCATTATGTGTGTCGCCAAAGGTGATGCCCCCGGGGACCGCCAACGCTGGACGGTGGCTCATGAACTGGGCCACTTGGCGCTTCATGCAACCATGGCTCCACCACGAGACAGCCAGGAGGCTCACCGCATGGAGTCGCAAGCCCACAGATTCGCGGGTGCGTTCCTCTGTCCAGCCGAGCCACTTCTCGAAGCACTCAGCGACAGTGGCAGGAAGGTGACCCTGCGAACGCTTGCAGAGATTAAGGCTGAATGGGGCGTGGCTATTAAAGCCCTGATCCATAGATTGCAAGACCTTGGTCACATCGACGCCGATCATGCCCGGTCGCTTTATAAGCAGATATCGGCGAGGAGATGGAATAAGTACGAACCCGTCCACGTCTCCTTGGAGACGGCCCAATGGTTTGAGCGGAGTCTGGTTCGGAAGGCTCAGGCAGATGATCTACCCACCGCGTGCGCGCACCTTGCTTCGGTCATAGGAGGGAATCCAAGGGACCTCCTTACCTTCGCCGACTGGTCCCCGGGGAGAGACGCGGAAATCGTCAACATTACGGATCGTCGGCGCGACTAAGTGCGCGTAGCGATACTTCTTCTGTCGGAAGGATCTTAGCCACCTTCCCTGTAACTTATTCCAAGGTAAGACCCTTGCCTGCCGACCTGCCAAGGACACCCACGAAACGCTCGGGATCGTCCGCCTTGGCGAGTGGTAGCGATAGACCTGCTCAGGTATATCAGTGCCCAACGTTCTGTTCGGAGCCAGTCCAAGAACGGACCGCCAGGGGCCGCCCGCACGAGGGAATCGATTCCTTGGTGGTTCGCGCCCGTCAGGAAGGAGAAGTCCGACGCTAGTCCGACGTTAGTCCGACGCGGCCCCCTCATCATCGGCGTATGAAACCGGCTTCTAAGGCAATTTCTAAGGTAAATCTAAGGTTCCTGAGATTCAATTCTCCGACCTCTTGCGGTACTTATAGACAGACCTCCAGATGGAGGTGCGCGATGCGGGAGGAAACGGGTGGATCTGTACGAGGTCAAATCGATCGGGATTCAGAGGGCGCGCAGCGGTTTCAGCGACGTATTAAAGGAGGTCGAGGCGGGCGTCCGATTCCTGATCCTCCGCTTCGATCAGCCGGTGGCAGCCCTCATTCGTCACGAGGACTACGTCCACTACACGCAGCTCGCCCACCGGGACGCCCTCGCCCGGGCGCTCCTGCAGGGCAAGGGCTACGACCCCGAATCCCTCTCAGAAGAAGCGTTTCTGAAACTGCTGGCCACCCACGTAAAGGAGGATTCTGATGCAAGCCGTTGAAACATTCGTTCCTCGCACTGCCGCTCGGATCCGCCGGATTGACCTGCGCGTGGGAGTTGGAATCTTTCTCATGGCGCTTGCGATGATCGGCTCCACCGCGCTCATTCGAAAGGCCGAGGCGAGATCGTCGGTACTGGTGGCCGCCCACACCGTGGAGCCGGGCTCTGTTATCCGAGCGACCGACCTGCGCGTTGAGAGCATCTCGATCACTGACGGAGTGGCCCACCTCGGCGAAGCGAAAAGGAGCGCGGTCATTGGAAAGATCGCGGCCGAGCAGTTGTGGCCCGGGAAGCTTCTGAGTTCGGCCTCGGTCGCCGACACGGCCAAGTTGCCCGGCGGCTACGTTGCGATGAGCCTCGCGCTCAAACCCGACCGGGCGGCGGGAGGGGAGTTGCGTCCCGGCGACCATGTCGCGGTGATCGCTTCGACTTCGCCCGACCGCCCAAACGCGAGCACCAGGCTTCTCCTGGCCGACGTTCCCGTTCTTTCCATGAGGCAAGGCAACACCGCCGACGGTGGCTCGGTGATCATCACTCTGAGACTGCGCCTGGAGGAAGCCCGCGACCTTGCTGAGGCGCGCTCCGCCGGGTCGATCGATCTCGTACTTCTCTCGGGAACTAAGTCGTGAGCCTGATCGCGGTCGGCTCTGGCAAGGGGTCGCCGGGTTGTACGTTCGTCGCGATCAATCTTGCCGCCGCCATCGCAGCCTCGGTCGGCGAGGCTCTGCTCGTTGACCTAGACCCCAACGGCGCCGACATCTCCGCTTATCTCGGGCTCGATCCAAGACGCGGCCTTTACCCGCTGATGCGACTGGAAGGCAGGGTCCCCTCTCAAGACTCGCTCCTTCGCGAAGCTGAGTCTCGGGGTGGACTACTGTGCATCGGCGGCTTCTCACGCGCCGAAGACGCAGATATCGAGATGATCCGCACGGTCCTCGACGTCTCCCGCGAAGCCGCTGTCACCGTAGTGGCGGACCTCGGCCGTGTCTCTAGTCAAACCGCCGATCTGTTTGCGAAGGCGGATCTCGTGCTGATCGCGGTCCGCCCCGACCTGATCGGCACCTTCGGCGCGCAGCGAGCCCTAGAAGCCCTCAAAGGAGCTGGCGTCGCCGAGGCCAAAGCTGGCGCGGTGATAACCGGATGGGA
>Ga0183260_10001198_pt1 | contig 21913 bp, 22 predicted proteins | sample AntDrymUQ4972206_2_FD_129768 | JGI IMG/M metagenome (GOLD analysis project Ga0183260, IMG submission 129768) | Polar desert sand microbial communities from Dry Valleys, Antarctica - metaG UQ497 (22.06) (version 2) (version 2) | ecosystem: Environmental > Terrestrial > Soil > Desert | place...
AAAAAGTACATGATGAGTTCCTCACTATAAATAAGAGTAATGTTAATGTAATTGCGCATGGTGGATTTTTTACTGCCAATTATTGGCTTTATGGCCACAGGTTTTGCAGTTTCAAGTGCCGTTCCACAGATAAGAAAAGCATTAAAAACTAAGGATACTGATGATTTGTCAATACGATTCGTAATAGTTTTGATTGTGGGCCTTTCGTTATGGGTTGTTTATGGAATAGGAAAAAATGATTTTGTTATAATAATAGGTAATTCAACAGCAGTAGCATTGAATTCGTATCTGTTACTTTTGAAGATAAAGTATTCTAAAAGACCATTGGAAGAAGAAGGATAGTGATAATTAATCCATATTCTATTCGCACATGGTTATTTCCAAATAAAAGGTGAAATGGTGCATACAAAATTAACATATTGACTTTTTATCCTAACTTTTGCCTAATCGTTAAAACAGGCAAGATAGCATGACCCAATATTTATTTCTGTTTTAAGGAAACACTTTGATGGATTGTTTATAGTTTGCCAACTTTTCTCTTTATCCAATATCTTTTGAAGGATTTTTTATATGTCTATAACTGTACTCATTTATTCATTTGTTAGAAATTATAAAATATTTATTTTAGTTGTTGACAATCCATCAGATTCTTTATGAAACGATAAAACCATTTTGGCAATCATGGCTATAGATATTTTAGCGCCATTGTTTTTTTGTGTATTGAATCTGTTATCGGGTCCAACCTCCCTTATTACTTGATTGTCTTTTCTCATCCATTGAGTATTGTATTTTTGATTGATATTGTTTTCAATAAATTATATTTACATAATATTATTATTCTGAATATTCTTGGAAACTGTTTGTTTTATTGCATATATTGTAACATAAACAACATTTATAAAAAAAATATCAAAGATTGCAAAAAGTTTAATAATTTATTTCATCTAAAGTCCTCATGCCAACTGCCTATGTATTATTAAACTGTGATTTGGGTGCTGAGGGCGATATAATCAAAAAAATAAAACAAGTTCCGGAAGTACTGGAAGTGACTCACATTATTGGGGTTTATGATATTATCGTGAGAGTCTCATCAGATGATATGTTTAAATTGAGAAAAATCATCAAAATGAACCTAAAACACATCGACAAAGTCCGTTCCACCCTGACAATGATTGTGATAGATGAACAAGAAAATAAAAAATAATTTATAGTGTTTTAGGGTTTTTTATGTTTTGTTGGTTGTTTCTATTAAAAGGTTTTGATTTTGTACCAGAGGTTTAATATGGATATGAAAAAATACAAATTTCCATAACAATGTATGATATGTATTTAGAAATGCAATACGTGGTAACTACACATCAAAAAATATAAGTTAGTCTTATGCAAGAACCACCACCATAATCGATAAAAAACTGTCATTTTTAAATAGAATAAGAGGAGGAGGAGGAGGATGATGAGGCAATTTCCTCTTTAACATGACAACGAAATAGAAAAAGCCTAAAGGCATAATGTGCTATATTATGGTTTGACAAAAACAATGTTCATAGAGATATTTTTGCCTATTCTGGAATTTGTCTTTTTGAACTTTAACTAAACTAAACACCATAATCTTTTATTACAATGGGGTATCTTTCAATATTTGATAGATTTTCTCCCCTCAATCAATGTAGACAAATGTTTCTGTCAAGTGACAATTCAAAAATATACCATCTAATAACACCACTATAAATGTTTAATAGAATCCTTTGACATTATTAAAGTGCGAAACATGGATTATGATAAAATCTGCAAAGATATTTTAGATCTAGATCCGAAGATTCGTTTTGCTGGTATATGCGATGATACTGGTGAGACCTTGTATGGTGGAATGAGGGAAGGGATAACTAGTCATCTCTCGCCAGAAGAGACCCGAAAATCAATTCAGTTAGCAATAGGAAGATGGGGACTACGTGATGCATTATCACCTAAAACAGGCAGGCCAAAATATGCAATGGCAGAATATGAAAAAATTAAAAGGGCAACTCTGCCAATAAATGATGATTACCTTTTATTAATAAGCATGGAGGTCGATGCTGATCATAACAGCATCATTACACAAATACTTAAAATTATTGGGCATTAGTATTTTTTCGTCTGCCACATTGATCCTTATATGGATGTATTCGAAATAGTGTTCTTTTATGACAATTCAATAGATCATTTGTGTGCAAAAAACCCTTTGGATTTATAAAACTTTAATCTTTCCCCCAGATTTTGTTAATGACAAGTAGGGTAAAATGTAATTGTCAATTAAAGAAATCTTTTTTTTTGATATATTGACTTGGTTGACTAAAAAACATATTAAATAAAATGCAGACATTGCGTGCAGCATTCCTGTTATCCATTTAACGATAAAAAATTAAGGAAAAAAGCCTTTAAAAAGAAATTGCTGGCCAAAGTCAAATTCAGAAAATTGCTTGATATTGGTAATGTTTTTTACTCTTTTTTGTTTTAGTGTCTTGTTTTATAAGATGGTTTTTTTAATTTATTATTCTCGAACCTTGATTCTCAAATCTTAAAGCGCAAGGTGTGATATGGATTGGCACTTTTAGCAATCCCATCACTCATACTAAAAACAATGCCCAAAAAATATGCAACTAATAGGCAACGCCAATGCCTTATTTATCTCACAACACATAATGCGGCATACCTAGAGTTATTTAAAATGAGACTAATAAAATGCATACGAAACAATTGAAACCAATCCAAAGCTAATTGAAACGGCAGTAAGATTTAAGATAATTACTAAGACAAAAGATCAAAACAGATTTTTTAAACTTTTAAATAATATATTCCTCAAAAAAACGCTATGAGTATAAAAAAATACAATGAGAATTTTCCAATAACTTTTGTCATTATTACTGCTTTTATAATGGAATTGGTATTGGTAGGACTAATGTCGCCTATTTTGGTTTCTGCCCAAGTCAATGCTGGGCAAATATCAAAGGGAACCATAGTTCAAGGAGATATAACTGCAGCAAACCTGACCAACGGTCAAATACAAAATAGTACAATAAATGGTGGCGAACTATCGGGGGCAAATATTACTGATGCTACAATAAACAATGCAGATATAAGCACCTCGCAAAATGGAACTGCAATTCTACAAAATGGCAGTAAACCTTCGGTCGCACAACTAGAGGGCGGCAAAATAAATTCAGCAGCAATAACAAATGGCATCATGACCAATGGCGAGGTAACCGATGCCGAAGTATCAGCAGGCAAAATGACTGGTGTAAATATAACAGGATCTGATATAACGGGAGCAGAATTAAGGGGTGCAAACATAGAAGAAATAGAGGTCAAATCCGGAAACGATACTGCCAACACCGGTGAAATGGAGCAAAAAACCGAACTTGATGAGACTATAGAAAAAATAAATCCATTCCAATAAGTGGTAGTTAAAAACATTAGTTCCTTTTTATCTCCTGTTTTTTTTTTGGTGTAACCGATAAATAGTAAAGTTTTCCCTAAAATGTAACATACCATATTAAAAAAACCATTGCCACTAAATACTCCTGTGCTTTATTTGACACTGTTATTGTCAAAACGGTTTGGATTTTTTATAACTGTGACAATTTCTTGAACATGGCTAGGGTATAAAAGATACTGTCACTTATTCTTTGGCATAAAACAACAAACTTCGTAAAGACAAATCTCAACAAATGTAGTACCAAAACAATATGTTATTTGCCAAACACAACAATACGTGAGTTTACATTATGTTTTTTATTAAAACATTTAACGCTAAAAAAAATGTTTATCTATTTCTACGATTTTGCACATTGCAATAACATTACCCGTTAATAAAATAAAACATGTCAATTTTATTGAAAAAATAAAAAGAAAAAAAATCAAGCACTATTTAATTATTTTACAAGCATATTATTAACTACATTCTGAAAGTTTATTATATAATTTGTCGTTGAGAACTTGATTACAGAGTTGCTTATTTTAAAACGCTCAGAAGATGGGGCATTAAAAGCAGATGATGCAATTTGAGTTGCTTGTTCTAAGGTGTGGAAATGATATTTAGGCGGAACAAACTCCGTCTGCCCACCAACATCAGACACAATCGGGATTAACCCTGCGCTCATGGCCTCCACTATCGACATCCCAAAGTGCTCCCCCGCCCTTGGATGAAAGTATACCTTACCCTTTTTCAAAATTGACAAGAGTTTATCAAAGCTGGCATCGATTTCAAATTTAACATAATCAACTAAGCCAAAGTTAACAATCATTCTCTTCAGGTAAAGGTAATAGTCATAGTTATAAGGATCAAGGTTTCCAGCGATTATCATTCCTTTTCCAATATCTTTTTCTTTTAGTAATTTGGCGAACTTGATTGCATTTTCAACTCTTTTTGACGAATCTATTCTGGATACAACTACAATAAGATCTTCTCGTTTATCCTCGCCGTTATCATTTGAGGATGAGGGCGACAATACAGAATCACGAAATGATTGTATATCCACAGGCGGGCTGAGAACTAAAACGTGGTCTATGTCATATGCCTCAGAGATTGCTCTTCGGCTAAATTCCGAATTAGTCAATAAGGTTGAATTTTTTATCATGTTATCATACACATCTTTTAGCCATTTGAGGTAATTTGGCAGGTTAAAACCATCAAATGCTTTAACATTGGAATGATGTTTTTCCAACATTTTATTATCATTGGAAGAAGTATTAGGGGGTAAAGTTCTATTCACTTTAAGGTGCCTTTCTAGATAGACCCTATCTCCAGATTGAATATAGAACTTTGCGGAAGGAAAATGGCAATAGGTGATAGTGTTGTTTTTTGATAATGATCTGCAGTAATAAGGGGCTATGTCGCCATTGGTATTTATTATTAAATCATAATTGTTTTTCTCAATGTTGTTCCGGATACTTTGTTCATCGAATATTTGCAAAACATTAATTTTTTTTACGCTTCTGATGGCAGAAGCAATATCCTTTCCATAAGCATTTTCTAATTTTGTAATATCAGGTATATCAAGTGTAGTGAGGTCGATATCAAAACCCATATCTAATACGGCTTGCATCGTTAAAAGCGTCAATCGCTCGCCGCCGCCACAGGGATTCAAATCAGAATATACAAAGTTTGCTTTCAACTATAAGTTAAAAATGAATGCGGTATATAAATCAAAAATAAAAACACTAACCTGAAGTTATACCTTGGCTAACGGCTTTAAGCACAAAACAAAAAACAATATGTTCAAACTATAATGAAAGAATATATCTGCAATTGGTTGCCATCAGCAACAAGTTTGTATCCATATTCAAAAGAAACCATGCATTGTTTTTTTATGTGCTTTTCATAGTTTAGAGGGAAAAGCAAACAACAGGGTTCACATTCACAAGTTGTAAGGCAAGCTTTATAGCCATATTATCGACGTTATGCGAATTTAAATTCAAAAAGAACTCCAAATGGAAGTTTGTTGTTAAATTAATCGCACATGGCATAAGTAAAAGTCGATAAATTGGATTTACACATATACACATGCATATATATTGAAAAATAAACATCCAAATTTATCTGGTTGCAACCGGGCAGTTGTGGGTCTAGCAAATATGATTAACACGGCCATTAAATTCGAATCCTGGCAAATTAAAGTGGGTAATACCGAAAGTATCAAAGGCGCAGCACAATGCAGCATTATCTTTGACAAAAAAGAGTAAAAGACAAACCAAAAGCAATGTCGAAATGGAAGAATGTAAATGTTAATTTGCACAATTTTTTGCTAGTTATTAGTGTAATCAAGGAAATTTCCTAAAGGATATTATAGCCATATCTTCTCATTATCGATTTGACCTCCTGATCTTTTACCTGGTCAAAATTATCATAAAACTGCCCGACAGCAGAAAAGTCATCGATCATAAATGATACAATCACCTTATCTGCAATCTCTTTGAGTTTATCGATAGTTTCATCTCTGGCGGGTGCAACCGGCACAGCAATAATTAGTTTTTTGCAACTATGTTTTTTCTTTATCCATTGTGACGCTGCAATAATGGTTGCCCCGGTTGCTATGCCGTCATCTACAAGTATTATGGTCTTATTATGTAGCTTGTTGCTATAGATTTTGCTACCCCTGAACTCGATTAATCGCCGATCGATTTCCTCTTTTTCCTGCTTTATTTGATTATCGATATAGTTTTGAGAAACCGGTATAATTTTTGTAATTCGCTCGTTAATAAAATAACTATCGTCAGGCATTAACGCCCCAATTGCAAGTTCTGGATTAAGCTCTGCTCCGATTTTGCGTGAAACTACTATATCAAGGTTGCAATGGAGATGAGACGCAACAACATCCCCTATAATAACACCCCCTCTTGGAATTGCCAAAACAACTCGGTCATCATTTTTAATGCTGTTAACGACACCATCCAACCTCTTTACTAGTTCCTCAGCGGCATGCCTTCTGTCAAGAAAAAGAGCTGACACCACCTTTTTTACCAATATTTATAATATAGGGGTTATGATTGGTTTGGCAAGTGCACCACATTTTTGTATCAGTATGCTATCTTTAGAAAATCATTTCTCTGTTGGTTACTGTTGTGTGTTAAGCTTAATTTTAACCCTATCTGTGTTTTACAAACCTTATATCTATAATATGCGTTATACATACTGTTATTGAATATGTCCAAAGCATCCTCATCCGAAGCAAGACCTCCACAATTTACCTGTGAGCAATGCGGAATTACCTTTAATACTAACGATGAAAAAGAAGAGCACATAAAATTAGAGCATTCAGAACACAAACCTCCAAGCGGCGTAGGTTAAACTTTAAAAAAATTGAGTAAAAAATACAATCAACCCTCAACAGGCAAATAAAAGGAGAATGTAGACCCATCCCCATCTTTATTGTTTTCAGCCCATATCTGTCCGCTATGAGCCTCTATAATGTTCTTTGATATGTACAGTCCCAATCCCGTACCCTGAAAGGATTTTGTTGTGAATTTTGTGAATAACTTTGGGAATATTTCTTTATCTATTCCTGTGCCTGTGTCTCTGATTTCAATAATGGCTATTTTGGTGTCATTGCCATCAGTATTTGTCTTTTTTGTCATATCAACCCCTATTGTGATTTTTCCATCCTTTTGGATGAATTTTATGGAATTGCTTACCAAATTGGATATGACTTGGGTCACCCGGTTTTTGTCGGCATATATGATAATGGATTCAAAATTCTTAAAATCGTGTACAAATTTTATTTTTTTGTCGCTGAAAGTGTTTATTTGAAGTTGTTTGATAACACCATGTAATAATTAACAAGGTCAAACCTTTCTTTGTTTAGGTCCAGAGAATTGCTCTCAATCTTTGTAACGTCCAAAATATCCTCGGACAGTTTTTTTAGCCTATTTGCATTTTTAATCACGGTTGCAAGCAGTTCCTTTTGCTCATTGTCTTTTGTTTTGGTCTTAACAAATTCTGTGAGGCCAAGTATTGGCTGTATTGGGGTTCTCAATTCATGGGCTGCTATGTTTATAAACTCCTTTTGTATCCTATCCTGGTTTTTGAGTTGTATGTTGGCCAAAGATATTTGCTTATTTGATTCTTCTAATTCTTTTGTCCTGTATTTTACCTCCTTGTCTAATAAACTATTCCACCTAACCAAAAATAAGGTTAATATCGTGATTGCAGCAGCTATTCCTGCAATCAATGAGAACATTTGTAATCGTTCGGTAAGGATTATCTCGTTGATTTTGGAATAGATAATGGATGTTGGAGTTATCACAAAGAGGGAATAATGGGGGATTCCTTCCAGTAAAACAGAATAGCCTGTGTATAATCTTTCCTCGGTTTTGAAATCATATATCAAAGAAGATGGTTTTCCTTCGGTCAACACCATTTTCAGATGATTGTTGAGTTCTTTATTGCGTCAGGTGATTTTTTGTGTCTCATAGCTAAAAAAAGGTTTTCCCACAAGCTCCTTCAACGGATGAACAATTTGTACTGCCTTGCTGTCTAGAACCGAAAGATATGAAGATTTTATATCATATATATTCCCAAAATGCTTAAAGAATTCACTTGCTGGTATCACCACAACTATTGATCCTACGTGCTCTTCTCTGGTATTGTTCACAACAACAGGATATGCCAATCCTATTTTGTATTTTCCATCCCTTCCAATATGCGTGTCAGAAAATACGGGAGATAGGGTGTCCTTTGACCTCCTAATCCATTCGAAATAGTTAAAATTCACTCCAATATACTGAGGTAGACCTTCTTTAGCCACGGCCCTTTTTGCTATCCCTTTTTCATCAAGTATAAATAGTCTATCTATGGGGGTAATATCGTCTATCTGCCCAAAACGATCCTCGAGGATTTCACCCGCATGGGCCGATGAAAAATCGCCTTGTTGTAAAGCTTCAGAAGAGGACAATCCCTCAAGTTTTGCCATAATTAGGTTTAAGGTAGATTCAACATTTTCAGCAATAGCTTTTGTTTTGTCTACCTGGTTTTTCTTTTGTTGCTCAAAAATGCTTTCTTTTATTTCAGTTTCTGTTTGATTCTGAAAATAAAAGAACAGGGCAAAAGATATAGAAATAGTAAGCATGGTATAAATAAAAACGGTTTTCTTTATGGGCCATTTTTTGTTATCGGGATTTTTTTTTAAATATTTTTCTTATTTGAAAAACCTCTCTGCAACCATTATTATTCGCTTAAATCTTTATAATTAAAACACTAGCCGTTATTATATATTAACTGTATAAGCATCAAAAAGAAGTCAGTTACAGAATCACATACTCATTGGAATCACTATATGACACTATGGGGTACAAATAAAATGTGCTTGTGGACAAAGAAAAAAAATCGAGAATGACCACAATGTCCTTCAGGAGCGTTTAATTTGGCATCCTAGGCTACATAGTTGTTGCATTGTTTTTGGCACTGTCTGTGGCAAACCGCCTAAAGCGTAGCCATATTTGCAAACGGGGGTGGTCTCCTTTTTTTTATTTAACTAATCCAAATCGGGCAATATAATTAAATGGGGGAAAACAGAAAAGTCGGTTTTAAATCCTGGGTTTTACAATACCATGCAAACTAATTCAGTTTGACAAACACATTGCTTGATTCCCGAACATAAACACTATACGGCAAAACAAAACATTATGAGAACAAACCTTATCCAAGTTTACCCTCCATCAGTGGTCTTATTGGCACCTCGCCCTTTCTTATGTTGAGCCTGTTGAAGATGTCACTTGATTTTCTTTTTCCATTCTCTTCTGCTTCTATATCCAACCCTAATTCCTTATTTATTGAATCCCTGCCTTCCCTTGCGCCAATAAGAATAATTTGGGCATTTTGGTAGTTTATTAGTTTTGTGTCTTTTGTCAAGGACACAAAGGTTTCATAATCGTCAAATTCTTCTAAAACTTCCTCCGGATAGTTTGGGGACTCTTCTGCACTGGGATAGCCTGAGGGGGAGGGTTGCTTGGGGTTTATAACTGATATTATATAGCTTGCCTCCTTTTCAATGCCTAATTCCTGTTGAGCTTCGCCAGGCTCTTTTGGTGTTTCAAGTATATATGCAATTTCAGCATGATTTTGGTGTCTCGCGATAATGTATTTGCCGACTCCAACAGGTCTTGCAGCATCACCTTTTCTAAACTCATCTGAAAATAGCTCCTTGGTAAGCTCGTTTTTATCCTCAAAAATACCACCTACCCTGGCCCAATAGCGTTCAGATGATCGTGCCTCACTCTTTCTGATTTCCGGTAGTGATTTTTTACCTATAACAAACAACCTGTAGAATTGCTTTTCGTCGCCTTTACTTCTGCTGCTGCTGCTGCTGCTGCTTTTTTTGCTGTCGATGTTACCATTTATTTCTGGAGCGGTAACCATAAAAAATCGCCTTACATCCTCTATGCCTCTTACTTCCTGAGAATTCTTTTTGGGCCTGTAGAAAAAGTAGATATCCCCTTGTTCTAAAACCTCAAGTTCAGAGTTATCTGCATTACTATCACCATCATTGTCTATTTTGGTTTTTTTCCCTGTTGATCCAAATATTATTCATTTATCTTTATGCCTTTAATTTATTAAAAGTTACACAAGATAATTAGAAGATATAATAGGGGGATTTGTCCTGGAATGACATAAAGTACAGCAATAACTCCAAGAATAATGGGCACCAATTTAACACCTGTGTTACTTAAAGCTCTGATGTACCGGCTTTTAAAATCCGTTATTTATAAAAATAAATTGATCGACTTAATGCCATACAGCTAGATAAAAAAAGTCAAATCCAAAAGAAAAGGGAAAGAATAAGAAAACCAAAACTTATTCCAAAGATATTTTTCAGGGTGATCTTGGATTCAAAATACTTAAATCAAGTATACATTAGTTGATTCAATTGACAAATCAATAACTATTGAGTAATGTATCTCAGAACCAATGCACTATAATAAACAATAAAAGACAGTAATTTTTTTCTTCCCTTTTTGTTAGAAGCCAAATACTTTTTAAACTGTATTAAAACCATCAGTATAAGTTGACAGTCTAATCAATAATCTCAACTTCTTTTCCTCCAACCAAATCAACCATATAATAATAACTACCTATCTGAATGATGTCACCACGAGTGATTCTCGGGTGACTTTTCTTTTCCTTCAATGGGGTCCCAAATGGCCTTTCTTCTTCCAAAAACTTTATCCAAACACGACCCACATTTAGAATATTCTTAAATTCACTCTCCCACACTAAATCATAAACTGTATCCAAGGCCTGTCTACTGATTTTTGAGCCTTTAAAGATACTCTCTGGATCAGGTTCCCGACAGAAAAAGACTCGAACTTTCATGATATTCCATTTCACTCAATAGATGGTTTTGACCAATTATTCCAAGGGTCTTGTTGTAGCATAGTCAATATGATGTTTTAACGTGGTGGCATTATTCTTATATTTAGCCTCCAATTGAAATCTATCCATTTACTTTCGAAGCAGTTTAAATGCATGGTCACCCGCTCCGGTCCTAAAATAATATGTAATCCACAAAAACGCCAAAGGCTCTAAAAGCCGTAACCCCTCCTCCCCCGATATCAATGGTTTCCCACCCAAACTTGCCAAGAACGTTATCTGTTACAATTTTTTTTTGACTCCAAATCGCTACCACAAATAAACATTGTAGGCGGTTCCCCATTGGGAAAGTCAGGGTGAACAAAATGCGAACTGCCAACAGTATTGAATGCTTTTACAACCTTAGATTCGGGAACTATGCGTTGTATTGTTTCCCCGGCCGAATCAAAGTGACCCAATGCAAGTTGCGTAGGCATACCACTGGTTTAGTTTAAAGGATTCGTAACATCGATCAAGATTTTTCCTTAAAACTCATATGATCAGCCATCTTTATTGCGTTGGAAGCACCTGACCATGATGCGGCCAACACAAGTATTTCTCCAAAAGACGAAGATTTTGCGAAGGTTTCAGACGACGCTTTTCCCTCTTGGCCGCCACCATGATTGCCAATCCCGTCAAGAACTCCTCTTTGCATGGGTCTGGTGTACCAATCTTTACCGTATTCCCAAGTAGTACCAATCCGGTCCCCAACCCAAGGCCTATCTCCACAGACCCTAAAATCCCAATTTTCATTAATACTTTAGAATGGAAACAATCTATCTTATAAGGATAAATTCCTGTTATGTTGGTTTCTGAAAATTGTATAAAAAAAACAAATAGGGCATTTGTAAATGGCATTACCATAATATGCAAAAATCACAAATAAAAACATAAGAAAATCAGAGATTAGTAATCTGATTCAATTCATTTTAAGCCTTGCAATCAAACATGGGTATTTAATAACACATTAGATCATTGCAAAAGATAAATGGGTAACAATCTAATATGTGCACCTTTAATAGGAATATAGCAGTTGATTTAACCACCTAATTGTTAAATAAACTTTTTAATTAATGTTCACTAGGAATGCAACATGAACATACCCATGATACTAAATACCAATATTGCAAACAATTATCTTACAATTACGATATTATTCTTGTTTTTATTAGCAAGTCCATCTGTATCAACATATGCCCAAGTCATACCACATACTGGCACCGTAAAAATAATAACAGAGGTAATTAATGATGAGGGGGGCACAAAACAGCCTTCTGACTTCTCAAACTGTGTTGACACATCTGGTGCAAATAGCAATAGGGTACATTGCTCTTCGGGAAACGAACAGGGTAATTTTGTTACAAGCATTCCCGCACCTTTCAAGGTGTCCGAAGACCCCTCTACTCCACATACAGGTTATTCGGTTAGCTATTCTGAAGGTTGCTCAGGGTCTATAAGTGCAGGTTCAACAAATACCTGTACTATTACCTACAACGATACCTATTCCCCCACTATCCCAAATTTTAACACCGGAAACGGTCCAGCAACAATATTTTCACTGCCTCAAATCTTTGAGTAGCTTGGGGCATCTCATTCCATTTATTTGGCACATTTGTTAAAATGAATCGTTACAATGGAACATGAGTTAAGTTTTTGAATGGACCTAGATTTAGATTTCTTTAACTTTATATCAATATGGCTCTAATACACAGTCTTAAAATTTTACTATTGGTTAGACATGGCCAAAATATCATTTGATGTCGTATCAAAAATCTTGTTATATAATTTATATATATTATATTTGTCCTTTTTATTATAATCCTTGAACAACGGGTGATTCTCCTTCCCATGACGATTCCATAGCAAAAAAAAGAACAGAAATACTCTATGGAGCAGAAAATGCAGTAGGAAGGGGAATTTCTTTTATGAAAAATGTCAAAATCAAAATGGATATCACCTTTGATTACAATGCTCCATCAATAGTAATTGACATTCCACAGTACACAAATGGTTATAAGGATATCCTAAGAAAAGGTGCCAAAATTCGATGTATAACCGAAATTACAAAAGACAATATCCAATATTGCAAAAAGCTGATGGATCTAGTTAGTGAGTTGAGGCACATGGATAGCATGAAAGGAGGAATCGCAATTAACGAAAGTGAATACATGGCAACAACTGTGTTGCAAGAATCTCAGCCTTTAACAGAAGTTATCTATAGTAACGTTAAAGAAGTTGTGGATCAAGGTCAATACATATTTGACACATTTTGGAGAAACGCTGTTTCAGCTAAAAAGAAAATAAGAGATATTGAAGAGGGATTTGATTCTGTAAAAACAGAAGTATTGGAAAACCAGAACGAGATAAAAAAAGCAGTAATTGATTTAGCTTTAAAGTCTAACGATATATGTATTTGCACTACAATTGGAGGAATTAAACTGTTTTATGACAACTTTTTAGATACATATAAGGAAGTATTCAAAAAACATAGAAACGGAGAGCACAAAGGGGTGAGATGGATAACATCAATAAATCATTTAACGGATATTGAGTTAGTCAGGTTATTTTTAAAAGAGGGTGTAAAGATAAGACATGTAAAAAGCATTCCATTTCATAGTTTCGCACTAAGCGATAAAATGTTAAACTCGACAGTGGAAATGATGAAAGAAGGGGGAATGGTCTCAAGCCTTTTGAATAGTAATGATCGCCTGTATCTTGGGCATTATAACACAATGTTCAAAGAACTGTGGATAACAGGAATAGATGCAAAAGAACGAATTAAAGATATTGAGGAGGGTAACTTTATAAACATAGATATAATACCTAATCCAAGCGAATCATTAAAGTTTGTTTTTCAGATAGCCCAATCAGCTTCAAAAGAAATATTAGTATTATTGTCATCAACAAAAGGATTTTTACGCACAGAAAATTCAGGGGGCCTGAACTCATTAAACCAGATGGCATCTAATGGAATTAAGGTAAGGGTTCTAATTCCATCGGATTCTGCTAACTGGGATGGTGTAAACCCAATAAAATCAAACTATCATCACATTGAGTTTAAAAGTTTACAGGTCAGTATGCAATTTAAAATTGGAATCATCATAGTAGATAAAGAGAAAAGCATAATTTTTGAAATAAAGGATGATACCAAAGATAATTTTATGGAATCTCTTGGTTTGGCACTACACATTGAAGGAAAATCCACTGCTTTATCTTATGCTACAGTTTTTGACAGTCTTTGGAAACAAGCAGAGATGTACCAACAACTACAAACTCATGACTTGATGCGAAAGGAGTTTATAAACATAGCAGCCCATGAATTGAGAACCCCAATACAGCCAATACTTGGCCTCACAGAACTAGTCATGAAAAGAACAAAAGACAATGAACAAAAGGAACTGCTTGGTATTGTAATTAGCAACGCAAATAGGCTAAAAAAACTGTCCGAGGATATTTTGGACGTTACAAAGATTGAGAGCAATTCTCTGGACCTAAACAAAGAAAAATTTCATTTTAAAGATATAGTAGTGGATATTGTTAGCATCTATAGAAAATGTTTGAATCAAAAAAATATTGAATTCAAATACTTTATCTCTGATGAGGATTTTTTATATGCCGACAAAAACCGGATAACCCAAGTCATATCCAATTTGGTAAGCAATTCCATAAAATATACTGGTAAAGAGGCACATAACGTCATATCTATAACTGTAGAAACAAAAGAAACCAAAAGTAACAGCAATGGCAACAAAACCATAATTATTAGCGTAAAAGACAATGGTGTTGGTATTGACAAAAATACATTTCCAAAGCTGTTTTCTAAATTTCAGACCACATCTTTCCAAGGTATTGGTTTAGGACTTTATATATGTAAAAGCATTATTGAGGCACATGGTGGAACCATGTCGGCAAAGAACAACGAGGATGGAAAGGGGGCAACTTTTTCTTTTAGCTTGCCCATCATGGTCAACAATTGCTAAACCGTTATGCTTGCCAATTTATGATTTGACAATAGAACTAATCTTGTAATGTAGTGCATGTGTAGTATCAATCTATAAATAAATTAAAAATCCGTATTATTTTTTTAATCTATTGTGGATACTTTTACAGGGCAATCGCTTTTTTAATACATCTCATTCAATTGTTATAAAAAACCTTCACTTTGTTATTCTTTTTTGTATTTCATTACAAAATTCGACTTATTCAATCAAGGTCATTAATATCAAGCACGGCTAGGTAAGGTTTTGATAATTTCTTTTAAAATCCCCAAACCTTTCTAATGGATTAATGAATAAGTTAACATTGTGTTTATTTCTATTTCCAAGGCCATTGTTGTTGTGGCACTTAACATCTTATTCCCACCAACGCAGAAAATTTTTTCTATGAAAGTCATTTTGAGTCATCGCTGTCACAATATGGTAGCAATACCTTTGAACAATGAACCGTTTGCTTCTCCTTAAACTACTCTGTACATCTTTATTTGACAAATTTGGTTTATGCCTCCTTTCGCCTAGATCTATAAGAATAGGCAAATATGTGAAATGACCTTATCGGGGCTCCGTATGACTTCGTGTTCCAAAAACTCCAAGACAATCCACCCTCCACCAGTTAGTTTCTCCTTTACCGCAATACGCCTTGTCTTATTGGAGTTTAGCTTTTCTCTCCAAAACGAAACGTTGCTCTTTGGCTCCCAGTAACATTCAACACATCCATGCCAAAAGCAACCATCTATGAATACTGCTGTTTTTTTTGGCTTTGTTGGTTAGGTCTGGTTTTCCAAAAATGGATTTGTCGTGAACTCTGTATCTCTTTCCCCTTTCCCACAGGAGTTTACGTATTGTTTTTTCGGGCTTTGTGTTTTTGGACCTAATGCTGGACATTGCCTTACTTCTCTTTTCTATACTTATCCGGTCTGGCACAAACCATAAAATGACTTTGTGGCTTCTATGTCTTTCACCAGCATACCCTTGCATAACGTCATGCATACCGACCACACAGGAAAATGGTTCCCCTGAGCCCAAGGTTCAAAGCCTCGCCCATGCCAAAAAGGATTGAGACGGTCATAATTTAAATTCACAAAGTCAACCTTATAAAATCAAATATTTTTATTTCATTAATGAAAACCAATATTTAAAAAACTTTATGTCTACTGACATCTTTTTTTTAAATGATAACAATAACCCATTGTAAAATCAAAACATCTTGGCAGATATCGTTCCTGTTTTATACACTAAAACTGTTTTTGGTGCTGATGGTTTTTAACCATTTGGAGACAGACAACTCATTTAAGAAAGATATAGAGCATATTATTACAGGTACAATAAATATAGTCACAAACAATAAATTGATAATTTCAATAGATTTAGCAATTACCCACTTCTAACGCCATAAATAAATTGCTTCAGTATTTCAATTAAAGATTCAAGTTAGTAAATAATGCGGCCTCTGGTACTATTTCCATGTTATAAAAAAAACTACTTGCCAAATCAGCAAATTCAGTCCGATTTGACTTTGGCACAAAAGGCTAATGCCTATATTGGTTTCATACGTGAGACTCAATGGCAACTATGTGGAAATAAAAGCCATAGCATTGTCATCGTCAAGTATTTCCATTGACATTTCCCTGTATAAACTAAAAAGCATGTCACCCTTTGTATCATCTAGTTTGAGATACGTGCCAAGATACACCATTGTCGATGCGCCTTCGATTCTTGGATTACGACCGACAGGAGTAGAGTACCTTCCCGAAGCATTGAAAGGTTGTGGCTTAATGAGGAAATTAAATGCGGATTATTCAGGTCGTGTCCAACCATCTTTGCCATATGACCCAAATCGCGATCCTACAACACTATTAATGAATGCCAGCGCAATTAGGGCTTTTTCAATTCAGCTATCCAAAGTAGTCAGTGCTGAGATAGATAAGAGGAGATTTCCCATAATATTGGGTGGGGATTGCAGTATCATTATCGGTGCTCTTTTAGGATTAAGGATGCGTGCTGAAAGACATGGTTTATTTTTCATCGACGGTCATTCTGATTTTTATCAGCCCCAGGCATCCACCACGGGAGAAGTTGCCGATATGGATTTGGCAATTGTAACTGGCAGAGGCCCAGACATTCTCTCAAACATATCCGGACTCAAACCACTTGTTCGAGATGAGGATGTTGTATTATTTGGCTATCGTGACGCCGCACAATCATCCAGTTACGGAAGCCAAGATATAGCCGGCACCAATATGCTTGCCTTTGATCTATTGAAAGTAAAAGAGTTAAAAATAAACAGGGCAGCTTCTGTCGCCGTTTCAAGGCTGTTGAGAGATGAATTGGATGGATTTTGGATTCATCTTGATGCAGACGTATTGGACGATGGCATAATGCCTGCGGTTGACTACAGAATATCTGGTGGCTTGGATTTCTCTGAACTTAGCGAACTTTTGAGGGTTTTGATTTCATCCAGGCGAAGCGTAGGAATGTCGGTTACCGTATTCAATCCCCATCTGGATCTTGACGGCTCTATCGCAAGAAACTTTGTATCAAGTATAGTTGCAGGTTTGACGTAGGAGAATGAAAAGATGATTCTGTTTGTTTGGAATTGGACTCTAGTCCGAATATAAATCCCCCAGTACATTGGGCTGTATTGGCCTGCACCCCATATACCATTTTTAATGAGGATAAAGACATGTCCCAGTTTTGGATTGACATTACTTCAAGGTTGTTGTGACCTTTTCACCCAATCTCTTTTTAACTATAAAACAGAAGTTAACGGACATGATTATGCAAATTCAAATTTATGTTTAAAACTATCGATAGCAACAATACTAACATTCATTTTTTATACTCTTGATGAATCAATAAATATTTTACCTAAACTAATTGCCATGAGATTCCATTGTTTCTAATGTAGAAGACTATTTAAACCTATTCTACAAGCTTGAGAATTTATTAACTTTTCTCTTTTTTATAGGAGTGGTATATTTTTATATGGGACTTTAGTTTGTCCATATCTGTAAATTTAAGGCCACAGTTTGAGCAGTCATATATATTTTTGTCAGAATGATATAACATTTGATGATGCATGTAATTTTCCACTTTATGAAACCGTCTGCCGCAATTTTGGCACCTGTGCCTTTTAAAAAAATTGAATAAATCCATATACACAAAATCAAAGATACACCATAAAATAAATTTTAATATAATGTTTCCCTTTCGTTTCCATTTTTGTCTCTTTTTTCTTTTGCAGATTCAAAAAACAATTATGACAAGCATCAAAAAGCAATCCGACGCCAATTATGGAAATAAATGGACCAGGTGCAACTCAAAATAAAATCTCTAGTTCTCTTTGAATAGACAAAGTTATGAACATTTATTGCAGAGTTTTCGCTTCTTAAATAAAAACCAAATTTTCTATTTAATGTGGTATTTGTTTTCATAACCTGTATATTTTGAGGGAAAAAAGGATCACAATAAAAATCCTTGAAGAGATGAAATGACATGTGTTTTTCCAACCTTTGCATTTTTGGAGCCATGAGTTTATTTCACTAAATTGTGAAATTGTTTTAAATAAGGAATGTTTTAATCCGATTTTAAAAAAAAGATTATTATATTTAGTATTGGATGCTGTGAATTATTTTAGGGAGTCAATTATTTCTTCAATTGCCTGATTGCAATTTAGCATGCCTTTTTTCTTTGCATATTCTTCCAAAGCCCTTATTTGGTCGGGTGTAAAACAGATTGGCATTGAACGATTTTCATTATTCATATACTTACTTATTAATATACAAATATTAATATTTTATTTTTAGTTTTTTCTTTGGCTTTGACAGTTATACTGCCGTTTTATTTGAAATGGAAATTATAAAGAAACCACATGTCCATAAAATCAGATGTATATCTGTATTCATATGATAATTTATAATGAGATTCTAAAGGAAAAAAGTCTCTTTCATCACCACAATGCTATTTTCAACCTCATTGTTGAATACAACATTAACAACGGACATAGATGCCCAAACTAGTCATTTTTTAAATACATGATGATATTGCCTGCTGTGAATTATTGTCACTGGCTCAATTGTTTCCATATTCTGAAAACTAGACTCCATATCCTGTGGTCAGATAACAATGCATGAAACCGGACATTTATTCTATGCAGTCTGGGTTTGATAATATACCTTTTTTTCAATTAATCCGTAAATGAGCACAAATGATAAACATTGTTTTGTGACTGTGAAATAAACGAACAGGTGAATAGTTACCTGTTACCTGTTATAAGAAGCAACATTAATGTATGAATATCTTTTCACAATGTTGGGGTTTTGGAAGTAAATGGAATAATCAAATAACAACATAACAGCATTTTGTTATCCAATAAGGAAACAACTATTTTTTTGGTAAAATGTTTATAATAAGAGTTTCCCCAACCTGAGGTTTTCCATAATTTTCGTATTTTCTTTTAGGCATCGTAATTGTTATATGTGTTTGTGGGTATGACTGAACAACTGTTTGAGGTTGTGCTTTCAGCATTGCTTCCATAATTGGCTGAAGTTGATCTCGCATCTCTTTGTCGGGAATAGCTCGATTAATTGCCTCAAGCATAAGTTGTTGTTGAGAAACAGGTTCTAACTCCATATCTTCCACTAAGGTAAGAGTAACAGAAACACCCGTATCATTCAAACCTTTGATTTTATAAATATTTTCCTGAATTTCCATTTAAATAAGATGAATGTATTTTTTTATTTAACTGTAATTATTAAAGTTATTGTCACAGTTTAATAACTTTTGAATATGTTTGTTTGTTCTTTATACCACTGTCATAATTTATAATTGTCTTAAGGTACGGCAAATTCATATAAAATCAGAGAAAAGATAAAAATTTTTCCATGTTCTAATTGTTTCTTTTCACATTCAATTACCAGAAACCCCCTTTATCTGAACAATCGTGTTCCGCTCCACATCTAAAGCATTTTAGATGGCATACGGTCATCTCAATCATTTCGAATCCACATCTAATGCACAAGTATTGTTTTCTTTTATTTTCATCTCCATAATCACCAGAACTTGTCATTATGATAGTTACCTAAAATGTATAGGGTGAAATCATGGGAATGCATTTCATTTTTGCAGTCTATCAATGTTGATTTTCACATTGAAATCAGAGAGGAAAAACAAGCAAAATCAGTCTGAATCAGTGTGTTTCCTATAAATGATTCCATAAATCTTTAACTTTAGGTAATCTGAAAATATTTGATCCTGGATCTCAAAGTATGCATTGTTTTCAGGGGTTTTTTCCTCTTTTAAATACCTTATTATTTTCAAATGCAGTTCATTGATAAAATTGTAGACCTCTGCGTTATCAGATTGATAACTTGTAGAATAATCAAAATCTATATTATCCTCCATAATATCATTTATAAAACCATCCACCGTTTTTTCTTTCACCATTCCATATTTGAATTTAGAAGATTCACTCATAATCTCTTGTTGCAATTGTATAATATTAATGATTTTGTGTTAAAAGTAATCTCATAATCTAAATTAATAATTATTTTGCATATCATACTGAAAAATTCAATTAGTAATTTTTCAGGTTAACTCATCCTTTGAATAGATTTGTAAAATCAATTGTATTTATATACTGTTTATAGATTAATCTTAACTCCACCATTTTCTAATGACACTTGAAAAAAATACTTAACCATAGTAAAATCAAGTAGGCACTTTATAAAAATCATATTAAAGATTTTAGCCATTCTTGCTAAATTTTAACTCTATTAACAACAATCCAGTAACATAAAGAAAGATCATTGGTCCTGTAACAAACCACATTGAAACACCACTGCCATCAGGTGTTATAATCGCGCCAATAATAACAAGTATAATCATTATATATCTGAAGTTTTTTTTCCAGAACATTGATTTGACAAATTTGATTTTGGTAAGTCCCCACATTATCAAAGGCAGCTGATATGCAAATCCAAAAACCATGAGCATCTGCACGACAAACGAAATAAAGAGAGATACATCAAAAAAAGAAATAACTGTCATCGATTCCCCATATTTATATAAAAATTCGATTGTGTAAGGTATTACAACATAGTAGGAGAAAAAGCATCCCGCTAAAAAAAGAAATACTGAAGGTAACAGAATATTTTTAATAACCTTTTTTTCATGATGTTTGAGAGCAGGACTAATAAACGCAAACACCTCTGCAAAAACTATTGGCAAGGCAATAATTATTCCAGTTAAGATTGAAACATGAATTTGTGCAGAAAAAGCTTGACCCGGTGTAATTTGAATGAGATCAACATTTTTCGGCAACAAAGTATCTTTCATAAAGGAGATTATTTGAGATGAAATGTTATGGAGCATATTTGGATAAAGTATCAGCATCTTATAATCACCAAAATCAAATGTTGTGATACTCATGGTCATACAAATAGAGATTATTGCTATTATCGCAATTGATATTCTGATGATTCTTTGTCTTAGTTCTACCAAGAATGCTTTTCTTGAACTTTCACCAGATACCTTGCTTGCCATTTAATTGCCAATCTCCAAATCAGAATTTGCTGAATCGATATTTAAGATTATAAAATAATTTATTTATTTATTAATTTATTTATTTATGACAAATCTCGCCTCAAGCAAAAAAATAACACAATTAAATATGATATCATCCTTTAATTCTTTACACATGAATAAAAGTTCCATATTAAAGCAAAATATGGAAGATGAATTTGGCAGAACCGCAAAAAAATTGAGAATTTCAGTCACAGACAGGTGTAACATGCGCTGTGTGTATTGCATGCCTTATAACAATACCACCTGGTTTGATCAGGATAACCTTTTGAGCTATGAGCAAATATTTCACATTGTCACCTTATTTGCAGATTTGGGTGTTGACAATATAAAAATTACAGGGGGTGAACCTACAGTACGTCCTAAAATAGAAAACCTTGTAAAGTTGTTGTCGGGTGTTGAGGCGATAAAATCAATTAGCATGACAACAAATGGATTGTTGCTTAAAGATAAAGTG
>Ga0183260_10001199_pt1 | contig 21911 bp, 18 predicted proteins | sample AntDrymUQ4972206_2_FD_129768 | JGI IMG/M metagenome (GOLD analysis project Ga0183260, IMG submission 129768) | Polar desert sand microbial communities from Dry Valleys, Antarctica - metaG UQ497 (22.06) (version 2) (version 2) | ecosystem: Environmental > Terrestrial > Soil > Desert | place...
CATGTACAGCAAAAGCTTATCATGCGTTCATCCGGATGCATGAATAGCAGCGAAGATTCATAGGTCTAGACATTCTCTGAGATGCCTTGGCCAGGTGGTACGATCCAAGCCATAGTGCGGGAGTACCCCCCCATGCCATTTCCTCGCGTGGTCGTGAAGATCAACCGGTATTGGATCATTCCGATCGTGCGTTGTTTCGAAGGCAGAGTTCTGCCCTTCATGCTGATCCACCACGTTGGGCGGCGAGGCGGTAAGACCTTCGAAACGCCGGTCTGGGCATTCCGCAACGACAATCACTTCATCATCGCGCTCACTTATGGAACGGCGATAGACTGGTTTCCCAATTTTGCAGGCGACAGGACCTTGCGAGGCGAGCGTTTGCGGCGGGCGCTACCAGATCTCGCCGCTGGAGGTGGTCCGCGGCGAGCCACGCGCCCAACCGTTGCCGCGCGTTGTCCAGTACGTTAACGCAATTATCGGTGTGCGGGAATTTCTGCTTGTCGATGCACGCCAACTCTAGGAGACAGGAGTCAGACTCGTGGAGTTCGTGGATGTCGTTCGCAAACGACGGATGGTTCGCAACTTCACCTCCGAGCCGGTCCCTGACGAAACGATCGAGCGGATAATCGCGACCGCCCAACGCGCGCCCAGCGCCGGATTCAGCCAAGGCGTGGTGTTCGTGACGGTCACCGATCCGGAAACGCGCGCGGCCGTGGCGACGATCTGCGGCGAAGAGTCATACGTCGCGGGCGGATTCGACACGTTCATTTCCGGGGCGCCGGTCCAGGTCGTTATTGGCGCCAATGAGCAGCTTTATCACGATCGGTACAATGAGCAGGACAAAAAAGCCGAAGGTGGCAAGGAGATTGACTGGCCGATACCGTACTGGCACACAGACGCCGGGTGTTCGTTGATGCTTCTCCTGTTGGCAACGGTCAACGAAGGATTGGGAGGCGCCTTCATCGGCGCGTTCCATCCCCGAAAACTCCGGGACCTGCTCGGCATTCCAGCCGACTATCTTCCGATTGGGGTCGCCCTGATCGGCCACGCCGCTCCGGACAAAAAGTCAGGATCACTCGATCGAGGCCATCGCTCGCTTGAAGCGATTTGGCACAAAGAGCGTTGGTAGGTTTCCGGATCTCAATCCTCGCCTTATATCCCTGGCTCGACAGGCATCTCCGGGTATCCCTGGGCAACAACCGCAATCACCGGTGGTATGAGCACCAACAGAAAGACACCCGACTCGGGATCACGCTCCCGAACCCGCCGCACCACGAACCGGTACGGGAACGGAACATTGGTTCGGGCCACGGCGGCGCCGTCGACCACGACCTCGCCATCGACTGTGGCGCAGGTGTCGACATCGATCGCGGCGACGGTGTACGTCGCCAGGACAGAGGCGCGAATCGGCGAGGGCGCGATCCCGACCTCAAGCACTGGCCTGCGCAACGGCGGCCACGCGATCCCGGCATCGGCGTAGAACGAAGCGGTGACCACGCCCACCGGCGGCGCGGCGCCAAAGGTGTAGTCGAAGGGCACGTTGGTGGCGCCGGCGTCCTGGCCATCGATCCGGACCCGGCCGCTGACGCGTTCGCCGGTTGCCGTGTCGAAGGCGCTCACGGTCACGCGCACGGTCCGTCCGATGGGCAAGACCGACGGCTCAACCGACGTCCGCATAACCGACGTGTGGAACGCGAATGGAATTGTCGCGGGTTGATATCCGGCAACGCTGGCGACACCCGCGACCGACTGCGAAAAGGTTTGCGTGAAGGGCACGCCATTCGATCCAACGACCTGCCCGGCAATCGCGACCGTTCCGGTCAAGGCTTGGCCCGTCGTGGCGATCACGGCATGCACGGTGACGTTTACCGGTCTTCCCAAAGGAATACTCTGGGGAGACACGGTGACCCGGACAGCGGCCGGAGCCGGCCACTCAATCTTGTCCGGCACGGCGACATGGCCGGTCAGGTCCTCGAACCAGACGCTCGTGCCGTACCGCAACTCCCCGGTGGTTGAGCAGTATTCCCGCACGTCCTGGAGCCTGGCTGGATCGGGAGCCCATCGCATTTGAAACGAACCATCGGCCGCCCTGGAGAACTGATCGACGGTCGCGTCGGACAAGTGGATTACGTCTCCGCCGGGATCCCGCAGTCCTGCCATCCGGATCCGCCAGACATTGCCGCTCGCCGGAACGTCTGGCGCCTGGGGAACGGTGAAGGACATGCATGCTCGAAGGCTCCCTCCAGAACCCTCCCACCAGAAACGGACGAACTCTACCGCCGGCGGCCGATCGACGAAAACATTCGGCTTCAACGTGACCGTGACGCGGCGGCTGCCGTTGTGCAGGACCACCGATTTCGGCACGTTGTCGAACGCCAGCAGATCGTCGTCGCGCTTGTCGTGGTGCATGGCAATCCAGAGAGCGCCGCGCCGCACGATTCGGAGCCGGGATTGCGGGTTGTACATCGATGGCGGGCTCTTGGCTCTGAAGTCGGCCGGCTCGCCGTGCCACGGAAAAGTCCAGGCCCGAATGGTCAACTGACCGCCGCGGTCGATCCAGACTCCAGTTTCCCCGGCCGCGAGCTGGTCGGCATCGGCAGCGCCCGAGGGCACAACAGGGTAGTACTGGGTGCGAGAATCGACATCGGTGTAGACACCGAAGTGGCTGAACCGGTCCGCCCGCTTGAATACCTCCTCGGGCAGGAACTTCCAATGATGCTTCTGCTCCTTCGTGTTTGGATGCTGCCCGGTAGGCTGGCTCGCCAGAATCGGCGTGAGCTTGAGGGATGCTGGCAAATAGCGCTGGCGCCAGCGCCCTCGCTCCAATTGCCCGTCCGCGCCGGGGGCGGCTCCTCGCAGATGAATCGTCAGGTCCTCCCGCAGACGAATCGTTTGGGGGAAGACGCAGACTCCGGCATTCGTCGGGACATCAGGCTCGGCGCCGCCCACCGCCGCTGGATCGTAGTACCGGACAGTGGCGTTTGACGGCAGCGTGCGCCAGCGCCAGGTGCGGTCGATCGAAGACCAACTGAAGTTGATGCTGTAGATGGCCGGCGGATTGCCGCCGGTGACCAGGAGCACCTGGCGGGCGGCGGCCAATCGGCTCTGCGGACCGATCTTTCCGGCTCGAAACGGGCACCAGTAGGTGTTGGGGGTCCACGAGTAGCGGACCGGATCGTCGCGGAGCGCCTTGACGATGGCGAACGATAGCCCTCGATAGTCTTCAGGATCGACCAGGCGCCAACGTTGCGACGCGAACATTTGCTCATCCAGGTAGAGCAGTCGGTACACCCCGTTGCGGAGCCGGGCAAGCACGTAAAAATTGCAGGTTCCGTCGATAAACCCATCGCCGTCGCGAATCGGGCCGTTGGCGATGCGATAGAGGTAGGCATAGTCGAGTGTGGGGAAGAACCCGTTCAGGTAGACTGGCGCCGTTCCAGGTCCGGTCCGGAGCGGTTGAATCTCCCCTCCGCCGGTTCGATCGTCCTGCTCGTACCAGTGCACGTGGCCGACGCCAATGTCGAGCACCTGATCGAAGTCGATCGACGCGAGCGACATCGTGGTTTGACCCTGGCAATAAGTGACGTGCGCATACGTGGGCGTGTCTGCCGGCGGCGCTGTTTGTTCGTCCTTGAACTGATGAACGAGGAACGGGCTCACCATTTCGGCGAGCACTACCTGGGGATTGAACCGGCTCAATGGTGGCCGGGCATCGATCAGGTGCCACGTGCGACGTTGAAGCCGCACCAGCATCATGTCTATGAAGTTCCGCTGTACGAGCATACCGAACAGGGGGAATCGCTCTGCCGCCGGATGTCCGGCAAAGCTGCCCGCAAATGGCGTTGTCAGGTGCTGAAGTTGTGCGCTCGGGGCATTGAACTCCGGGTCGATCTTGTAGTACGTGCTGGGCACGGACAGCTCCCTGTTGTTTTTGTCCGCATGGATGAACATCTCGTCCATCGTCGTAAAGAAGAAGCGGTCGCGTCCCCGCTCCTTGGCGAACACGCGTCCATTGCTTGCCGTGACCAGGTCGAACGGCGGGGCTGTCGTCCTTTGGCCCAACCGGAGATTCGAGTGCGACACCGCCTGGGTAAGTGGGGTGTCCGGTAGCCCGTCGGGATGCCGGGCGTAAACCGTGCCGTTCCGGATCTCGAATCCATATCGCTTTCCGGAGTCCCGATACCGGAAACGGGCTTCCGGCTCTTTTCGGTCGTACGCGTCGCTGGCTGGCCCGGCGACGCTGAAGGCGACGGCGGACGACTTGGGCACCGACGGAATGGTGTTGCGTTCGGCCGTTCCGCCGCAAATCCGGTAGCCCAGGGAAAAGAGTCGCGGGTACCCGGTCACCAGACCGAGCATCGCTTCGGTCCAGAAACCAAGTGACGATGGCATCAGCGCGAAACCCGGACCGCGGTGATCCTCCATCACCACGAGCGTCCTGCTCCCATCGACTCCGGCGAAGCCCTCCACCTTGTCGCCCTGATCGCGCCACTGTCCAGTGGTGGAGAAGCGGACATAGTCGCCATCGGCGTTGGCCGCCTGCCAGATCCAGAAGCGTGTCTGGCCATCGAGGCGAAGCTGGAGATGGCGCCCCGGAAAGTCCGTAGACCGTTCCGCCCAGGGCACCCACATGTTCACCACCAGGCTCGTGCCCGGCGCTATCAACCGTCCATGTCCGCTCGCCTTGTCGTTCTCGAGATCAAGGAGCGTGATCGTGGATCGGGTCTGGTTCTCGATGCGGGTAATCGCGGTGATGTGCGCGCCAACCTGGGCGCCGCCGTAAAGGGAGAGCGCGAACGAGTCGTCGTAGACGCGGAGCGTGCGGTCCCCATTGACGCCGGATACCCCGTTGACCCGGGCGCCCGGATCGCGCCAGGCGCCATCGTTGGAGAACCGGACGTGGTCGCCGTCCCCTTTCCACGCCTGCCAGACCCAGTGTCGGGCGCTACCGTTCAGAAGGAGCTGGAGATGCTTGTTCTTGAACTCGTCCGAGCTTCCGGCCCACGGAATCCAGATATCGACGGCCCGCGCCGCGCCGGGCGCAATCGGGTCGCGCTCGACGCTGGTGTTCGGGTTCTCCTTATTGATCAGCGTCAGGGTCGCGTTGCTCCGGTTCTCGATCCGTTTGATGGCGGTGACGCCCATGACGATATCCACCTTGCTCAAGGACGAACGACGTGAGGGTCCCAAAAGCAGGCGCATTCCAGCATGCGATTCCGTTGCTGGTACGATGTCGCGTCCGAAGCGAGAGTCAACACTCGGATGCTGTTCGCCTGGTGAATCCGGCGATGCGTCGCCGGTCTTGCCCGGGTTACGCTCACGCGATGCGCGGGCCGGTTACTCGGCGCGCCAGGCGTGACACCTGGAAGCGGACGCGACACGAAGGCGTCCTCGTGAGGCTGAACGTACGGAAGGCGTGGATACTCGTGGACCCTCGATTCCCACGCGGGAATCGGTTCTGCTTGAGGGGTTCGATATTGGGCATTCTATAGATTGAGGTGGGCGATCGTCAATGACCGATCGAGCCGCGGACGCGGCGTCGACACGTCCGGAGCCCAAGCCGTCAAAACAGGCGCCTTCGCTCCTGGCGACGATTCCGGATCGTGCATCATCGATCCAGGGTGTGGGCTCTTCCGGATACGCAACACGGTCTCGCATCGCACACCCGAAGAACGTATCGCCGCGGCTCGATCCATTGGACTCCGCTGAGGGCAGGCATACGTTCCGCGGCCCCACGCGGCAGCGATGGCGAACCGGACGAGATTCAGGTTGCCGATCCAAAAGCGAATCAGTGCCCGGAATACGCCGGAACCTTCGGTTCGCTCTCCGCCGCTTTCTTAGCCGGGGTTTCCGCTGGTGCCGGCTCCGCGGTGCGCAGCGGAATCTCCTTGATGAAGAAGGCGGCGATCAGGGCGAGCACCGCAACCGGGATCGAAACGAGGAATGCATCGTTGATCGCGTGGGTGTAGGCGTTGAGCACGACTATCTTAATGTCATCCGGAAGGACGCGGATGGTCTCGATGTTGTTCGTGGGCAGCGAACTGTCGACTGCTCCGCCCAGATGATGGGCGAGTCGCGATCCGAGCACCGCGCCCAGGGCGGCCGTGCCGATGGCGCCGCCAAGCGACCTCGTAAAGGTGAGCGAACTTGTGGCGGCGCCCATATCCCGAAATTGAACTGCATTCTGGACTGCGACCGTGATTGTTTGCATCGAGAACCCGAGCCCCGCCCCAAACAGGAATGCGGAAATCGCGATCTGCCAATACGGGGTGTCGACTTCCAGTTGGGCCAGCAATCCCAGGCCAATGATCAGCAGGATTCCGCCAAGGATCGGGAAAATCCGGTAGCGACCAGTCCTCGTGATCAGGGCGCCAGAGACAATCGAAAACGTGAGAATCCCCGCTATTGCTGGAAACATTGCCAAGCCGGATTCGGTCGGCAACATCCCCTTTGCGGTTTGCAGATAGACCGGCAGGTAGATGATTCCACCGAACATCGACCATCCCATGAGAAACGAGAATGTCGTGCCAGACGAGAAGATGCGGTTGCGGAACAGGCTCATCGGGATAATCGGCTCGGTCGCGCCAAATTCGATGAACACGAATCCAACCGCAAGGATGATCGCGGCGATTGCCAGCGATAGTCCCTGCCATGAGGTCCAGCCATAGGCGCCGCCTGCCCAATTGAGATAGAGCAGGAGGGAAGTTACGGAGCCAACGATGGCGGCGGCGCCGGCCCAGTCGATCACGTGCTCTCGTCGCACGACCGGTAGCTTGAGCGAAATCGAGGTCACCACCAATGCGGCAATTCCGACCGGCACATTGATCCAGAAGATCCAACGCCAACCTGGACCCTCGGTGAACCAGCCGCCCAGCAATGGTCCAGCGAGACTGGAGATGCCGAACACTGCCCCGAAGTAACCCTGGTAACGGCCACGCTCGCGGGCTGGGATGATATCGCCGATTACGGCGAAGGCGATCGCGAACAGACCGCCGCCGCCAATTCCCTGCAGGGCACGGAACCCGATCAACTGATACAGATCCTGGCTGACGCCGCACAGGGCAGAACCGACGATGAAGATGACGATTGCTGCCTGGAAAACTATGCGACGGCCATAAAGATCGGAAATCTTGCCCCACAACGGAGTCGTCGCGGTGGACGTCAGTAGGTAAGCGGTAACGACCCATGAAAGATCGTCGAGGCCGCCGAGTTCGCTGACGATGCGAGGGAGGGCGACACCGACAATGCTCTGGTCGAGCGCGGCGAGAAACATGCCAGCCATGAGCCCGGTGAGGACGACGAGAATCTGCCGGTGAGAAAGATAGGAGTTGCCTTCGGAGCTCGGCGTTTCGGTGGCTGTGGATCGCTGATCGGTCATTAAATTAGCCTGACAAGAACACAGATTTCGCGCACAGACCGACCCCGGTGTTGATCTCGCGACTTATAGCGGGGAACAACATCTGCCCTGCACGGAATAGAAATTCCGCATACTGATTGTAGGATATCACCAATAATCGCACAGAGGGCAGCCCGCACAATCGAGAGTCGCGTTGACAGGTCGGACTCAACGAACGATTCCTTCAACAAAACGGACAGTATATTCCGGTTATCATAGCGTTGACTCGGGCAACGACATGAGCAAAGTCCTGCTCACTCCCAACGTCCCAAGAGGAGACATGGTGAAACGATCGGACGCACTGCGTAATCGACAGCTGATCCTGGAGGCCGCCAAGCGGGTTTTCGCCGAGCAGGGTATTGCCGCCGAGATCAAGGACATCGCCGACCAGGCAGGACTCGGCATCGGCACGATTTACCGAAACTTTCCCGGAAAAGACGACTTGCTGATCGAAGTCGTGCGTGGTTTGGCCGGTGAAATCGCGGCGGCGCTCGGCGAGGGGGAAGATGAAACGGATCCCATCGCCGGTCTGCGCTTGGGTTTGGTCAATGTCTATGGCGTCGCCGGCAACTACGGCTGGCTGATGCACGCCAAGGTGAACCAACAGTTGCCGCCAGACGTGCAGAAAACGCTCAAACCGCCATTTCAGGATGCTCGGTACCAGGCGGTGATCCGGATGGTCGATCGAGCCAAGGCCATGGGCATGATTCGGCCCGAGGTCGATTCCAAATTGTTGCTGGTGCTGATGTTCTCGACAATCGGGCCGTTGCTGCATACACCGGTCGGGTCCGGGCAGGCCGGAGAAGCCCTCGCCTCGGCGGTGCTCGACGTCGTCCTCAACGGCGTTGCAAATCGCCCGCCCATGTAGGCGGGGCGCCGGACATCGCCGCGACGACTACACTTGTGCTAGCGGCCTCGCGTACTTTGACTCCGGCCAATAGGAGCCGGTGACGAGCGCAACGCAACCCCACAGACATAGGAAAGGTTCAGGCGTTTTCACATGACGGACAACGGTATTGTCGAACTCACGCAGGAGCAGGTGCTCGATGCCCTGCGAAGCGTCTCTGAACCGGCCACCGGGCGTGGACTGGTTGATTTGAAGCTGGTCCCGAATGTGCAGATCCACGGCCGAGATGTGCAGCTCACGATTGAATTGCTCAGTCCGATCAGGTCGACTCGCGAGAAGATTGAGCGCGATGCGCGTGCCGCGTTAGGCACAGTCGGCGGTGTCGGCCAGATAGCGATCGAGTGGCGGACGAAGGTCCGTGCGAGTGGGGGCGGACGCACGGATGCGCAGCCAATTCCGGGCGTTAAGAACACGATCGCCGTTGCCTCTGGCAAGGGCGGCGTCGGAAAGTCGACGGTCGCCGTGAACCTCGCGGTGTCCCTTGCCCAGGCCGGGGCCAAGGTGGGCTTGCTCGACGCCGATGTCTACGGCCCGAGCATGCCAATCATGATGGGCGTCAGCGAGAAACCGTTGATGAAGGACAACAAGATCGTGCCGCTTGAGGCCCACGGCGTCAAGATCATGAGCATTGGCTTCATTCTCGATCCGACCAAGGCGCTGATCTGGCGCGGGCCGCTCGTGGCGCAATTGATCAACCAGTTCCTGAACGACGTCCATTGGGGCGACCTCGATTACCTCGTACTCGATCTGCCCCCTGGCACCGGCGACGTCCAGTTGACGCTTGTCCAGAAGATTCCGATTGCGGGCGCGGTGATCGTAACCACGCCGCAACAAGTGGCATTGGCCGATGCGGTCAAGGGTCTGAAGATGTTTCAGGAAGTGAAGACCCCGATTCTGGGCATCGTCGAGAACATGAGTGGCTTTGTCTGCCCCGATTGCGGCAGCACGCATCCGATTTTCGGCGAGGGTGGTGGACAGCGAACAGCCGACGAGAATGGGGTTGAATTGCTGGGCCAAATACCGATCGAGCCCGGCATCCGGGTTGGCGGCGACGAAGGTATCCCGATCGTGGCCGAGGCGCCGGAATCATCCACCGGCCAGGCATTCAGGCGCCTTGCCGAACGGGTCGCCACGCAACTCGCGGTCCAGGCGGTGGCCAAGCCGCGTAAACCAACGATCATGCTCAAAACGGTGGCGTAGGCGATAGGGAGCCGATTTGATGGGCGAATGCCTGAGGGCGTCGGCGTCGGTCGCGACCGGGTACTGTTGTCCACGAAGACAAAGCCAACCTGCCTCGTTGCCGGGGAGGCGCGGGCGCGCGGATCCACTATGCAGGTGAAGTCCGACTCCACCTCTCGGGTGAAAGTGTGTGGCGCAGCCATACATCCAGGACTGACGACAACGATGACATGTCGACAACGTTTGGCAAGAGCTGAATCGTTTCCATGAGGATGGCAGCCAGGCTTCCGAGCGGTGGCGGTCTTACGATGACTGAGTCGAGGTATGTGGCTCAGGTCCAGGCGCAACCATCGTTAAAATTGCGGGGGCCGGTCATGTTCAAAACATCCATCCGGCCCTCGCCCATTCCGTCTTCATTTTGCTCCTGGCTGATTCCGCGATCGTTCGCGGTATCCCGATGCGCCTCGATACCCCTGATCGGCTCGTCCGAGGCTCACCTGCCATTCATTCGTATCGATACAGCTTCCTCCTGGCATCACGCATCAATTCGAGCGATCGCGAGAGTTGTCCGTTGCCTCGATCGCTCCATCCCCGTCCAATGAGATCGTGGCAGTTCGTTGGTCTGCTTCTTCGTTGGACGTGACGTGCATTGACCGAATAGCCGCCTTCATCAGGACGCCGGGCATCAACCGGTCTCCGTGACCACGACGGATGACGCAGGGCGCGAAGAGCGACATTCGATGCGGCGCAATGAGCCTTGCAATGGCCTGGTTCACAATTCGGCGTTGCGGCCCGAAATCGGAACATCCGCACAATCGATTCGTGTGCACGCTCCGACCTGTGTCGACATCCAGCGGGTTTGAGCCTTGTCAGCGGCTCCCAATAACAGAAGTTATCGGGATCGTCTGGATGCATGGAGCCGAGCCGAGAAGGTATGTGCTTTCGGTGGCCCCGAGTGTTAGTCGGACGACGGCGCCAAATCGAATCCGGGACGGCGTTCACCCTCCAATCGCAAACCGGACCTGCGACAAGGCAGTCCAGACGGCAGAATCGCCTCAATGCCCCTGTGCCGGAATGCCGTGTCGAAAACGGCAAGGCGTTCAACTATCGCCCCGCGAAGGTGAACGCGATCCTGTGCGCGTTTCCCGATGCGCCGGGAAACGGTGATCTATTCACCATCGATACCTGGCCCGATTATCAAAGATTGCGACGGGTTAGCTCCGCCTGTAGCTCGGTCGGTTGATGGTTGAACAGTAATTGCATGCTAGGCAACAGGAGGCAGAAAGTCAATCCCCTTTTTATTTCGGGCATCCTTCATCGCGAGACGCTGATCGCCATGCCATCCATCACGCCCCACATTGCCAGAAACTGATCCCACCCGTAATAGCGGTACTCGGCAATCCCGGGATCGGTGAGATAAACGCCGCCATCGTCGTAGCCGTACGCCACCATTACATGCATCCAGCGCGTGAGCTGGAACCGGCTACCCTCCGCATCCCAGGCATCGAAGCTATCCACAGCGCCACGCATCGCCAGCCAAACGACAGTTGGATGACCACGATCGAGGCGGAAAGCGAGTTCACCGCGGTCGCCATAAAAAACCTCGCCGGTGAAGCCGAATGTTTGCAACGCCAGCGCCAGCGCCAGCGTGCCAGCGTACACGCCACAATCGGTGGTGTTTCCCCAGTTTCCGTGAATGTCGCCACGATAGCCTTTGTGGGGGTTCTCCGATCGGGGTACGATCGCCTCGAAGTCGTATTCCGACACCGGGTTGCCCAGCATCGTGGAGGCGATGTGCAACGACGCATATTCGCAGCTCAGCGATCGCTGCTGGTGATAGAGAAACGCGCCCGGAATCTGAACCGGTCCCGAACCTTTGTTCGGCGCCAACCGCGAAATGAGCGGCAAGTCCTGCCCGATGCCGGTGACCAACGGCGCCGACACAAGCAACCCGGCCAAGGCAATGCACAACGCAACCAGCGCGAGATGCGCCGAGTGTTCCGAAATCCTGGGACGGACCTCGAATCTCCCCGTGTCGTCCATGCACACCCCTCTACCGGACGTACTTGTCAAGCCATTGTTCTCTTGCTCTTGACAACGCGCAACCATGACAAAACGGTTCGTCCCGGACCTGGCATTCGATCGTGTTGCCGCCTGAAAGCAATCGATCAGTCGCTGGCCGAAGTGTCGATGTATGCCTTGATCCGATCGCGGTAGGCCTGCGGGAGTTCCCAGTAGTTAGCCTCAACCAGAGTCTTGGCTACCGATGCGCCTTCGGACGGCCCGGCGACAAGCATGGCCGTGCTCGGCGATCCGTCGCGACGCGTCAGCGGAACCGCTGCCCCACGCTGCTCGGCGCCGGTTTCGACAATGATGCCCCAGACGTCCCGACCAAACGCATAGGCGCCAAGACCCATACCCTGGGTGATCATCCCGTCGGCATGGGCGACGGCAATGAACCGGCTGCACGGCCAACGGGCGAGGACCGTTGTTGGGTTCATGTCTGAGCGGAACAGGAAGATGCGTGTCTTGAACCCAGGAACCGCCAGTGTGTTTGGAGTGGTCACGAATTTTTCTTTCGTACCGATCGACTGTGGACACGAGATAGTCAAGACATTGAGCGCGGTGCAGTCGCTCGTGGCGGGTCCATGGACCCTGACATTTTGCCGGAGGACACGAAGCTCTTACCCTGCCGGACCACGAGACGCTCCGGCAGTAGTGGCTCAGCAAAGCCGCACAGGGGAGGACCGACCGGCGCGCCTTTGGCCAGGCCCAGCACCCGGAATCTTCCCATACCCGCGGGATCGATTAAGCGAAACACGGCAGCCTGGGCCCGGTAGTAGTCCCCGATCGTGACTCCCGTTTCCGTCTGGTAATTCACCAACAGGTCACCCAGACCGGCATTGGCCAGAAAATCGGCCTGCGTCGTCAACCCCGCCAGCGAAAGACCCGCCTCGTGGGCGACAGACTCGATTAGTGTGAAGTCGACGTGCGCTGTGAGATCGCGCTTTCCAACGGCCTGATATGGATTGTCGGTTACTTGATGTTTGCCATGGACGCGAAGCGTGCCTTCGAGCCGGCGCCCGGAATACAGTTCCGAAGCGTGATATCCGTAGTCGATGACAAGAGCGTAGCCACGATCCAACCGGCGGGCCAATTCCCGGATCCAGGTGGCGGTGGCGGGAGACACCTCGAAGCGAGCGTTCTGCGGCAGTGCGTCAAGATCGAGTCCGGCGCTGGTGAGATAACTAACTGGATCAAATATCGAAACGGCAGGTGAGAGTGGCCCTGGTCGCTCAACGAAGCCTGCCTTGTCGTCCCAGGCAACCCACATCTCCTCGAAGCCGGTTCCAGTCCAGCGGAGGCGGTGGACCGGCATGGCGTCGGCGAATTCGTTGGCGAGCACTACGCCAGTGAACGGTTCAGACCCGTTATCCGCGGCAACGATTTCAGATAGACCGGCTTCGGCCATTGCAGAAAGCGCTTGCGAAGTGTGATGGGGATTAATCTCGTTGAGCAGGTAACTGAAGCGATGTCGCAACTCTGGCCTGGCATCGATCAGTCCCAGGATTGAATCGTAAGCCAAACCACCAATGTTGGATCCGTACTCGAGCACGGTGAATGTATCGGGTTGTCCTAAACGGTCCCAGCACTCAGCCACCTGGCGGGCGAGGGCGAGTCCGAAAAATGGGTGCAGCTCCGGGGCGGTCAGGAAATCGCCGTCGCGGCCCGGTCGCCGTTCTCGCCCCATGTAGTAGCCGTGCTCAGGGTGATAGAGCGCCATCTCCATGAAACGGGCAAACGTGATACACCCTTTTTGCTGAATCTCCTCCCGGATCTCGGCGATGAGACGCGGGTTGCCTTCCCGCAATGTCAGGTTGTCGATAGCGTCGGTCACGACTCCTCAAGCATCCCTTCCTGCTCACATTGTATTGGAAATCGCCGATGTTGGGCGCGGGTCAGAGTTGTTGGACCCGGGTATAGTTATGAATGTATGGAATGTGCGACGTAGACCGCGCTTCCTCGGCGTCGGCGCTTTCAATTGACTCTCGGGACGGAAAGGAGCGATATGATGCCAAGGAATCGTCATCGAGGGGCTTTCGTGTTCGGTTCGATTCTTGGCGGCGCTGTTGGCGCCGTGGCGGCGTTGTGGAAGGCGCCTCAGAGCGGCGAAGAACTCCGGCGGAAACTGGGATTCGAAAGTGCGGTTGCGGACAGCGTGACCGATGCCGCGAAGGCTGCAGCCAGTTCGGCAACGCACGCGGCGCAATCGGTCAAGCCGTTGCCGGGCAAAGCGCTGGGATTGGTCGAACAGGCAACGGCGGCACTGGTTGGCGTTAAACTTGGCCACACTGCCGACAGCAGCCAACCGGGTTCGTCGGGCACTGTGACGACTCAAGCACCGGCGGCCACACGGACTGCGCCGGCATCCGTGATGCCCCCCGGCTCGAAGTGACTTCACGGAGTATTGGGATTCCATCCGCTCCACGAACAGGAAGGTAAGACGATGCTCGGTAACGCACGAACCGCAATGAAGTTCCTGGTCTACGGTCTAATTCTCGGTCTGATGTTCGCGCCCCGCAGCGGCGCCGAGACCCGCAAGGAAGTGATGGGCTGGGTTTCTGGCACGGTCCAGGAGACGGTCAGAAACGTCACCGGAGGCTGATTGGCGGCCACCTGATCAACGATCCATAGGCAGCGGAGCGGTCAGTCCTCGTGCTCCAGGGGTGTGCGTTCCGCGTGACAGGACCGCGTCTAGAATTTCGTGTAACGAGTCATCGAGAGGTGACTGCGTTTCCGTTTCGGTCTGGACTCCGTTTCCGGATGCGGCGCCGCACATATGGCGGCGCGGCGATGGGTTCGCCGTGAATGGGAGATCCGTTCATGACCAGTTTCTTTCGCCTTCAGGTCGATCTAGACGACCTCACCGATGCGATGTATGAGTTCGTGACCGATCCGCGCCCCAGCCGCAACGACCGGCCGGTAATCCTCGAACTCAACGACATTAACCACGACCTGGTCGACGTCCTTGAGTGCATGGTGCTCGATGGAACCGAGGATCGGCAGGATGTCGAGAGTTTCGTGCATGCCGTTTTTGCTTCGCACGGTCCCCGCTTGCGCATGGTCGAGTCCTGATCGAGAGATCACTTCCGTCAGCAAGAAAGTCCATCTCATCTTGCCTGCACACCAACAGAAGCCAATACTGGCCGACGGTCCGGGCGGTCGCCAATGAGCGGTCCTCGATTGCTGTTTTCGACTGCTGTGGACTATCTCGAATCGGCCATCGCGGAACTGTGCGAGCTGTATCCTGATGCGCAGCTTGGGTCTATCGGTCCCGATCTGGGCTGGATCGAGGCCGAAGGGCTCTCGATCGGCGCCCTCGCCGATGCCTGCCGCGAAACGCCAACAGTCTTCGTCCGCCACCTCATGCGAGAGGTCGGCTCGATCCCGCCGAATTTCGCCGCGAACCTCGACGATGTCGTCGCGATTGCGATTGGCGCATGGATGCAGCTGCCGGTGAAGCCGAACATGTCCCTTCAGGTATGGTCATCTGGCGAGACTGGAGTCGCATACAGGACCGATGAGTTGCGCCGTGCTTTGGCCAACGGGCTGAGCAAGCGGGACATTGCGGTGACCCGCTCCGGAATGGATCAGGTGCTTGGCGTGGTGATGACTCCGGAGGGTGTCTTCCTGGGTCTCAATAGTCTTTCCAGCGCGCTGAGTGACTGGCCCGGCGGCCGAGTGCGGCTTTCCAAACCGAAAGGGCAGATCTCCCGCTCTGAGTTCAAGTTGGAGGAACTGTTCCGCGTTTACGATCTCGGACTGCCGACCGGCGGTGTCGCGATCGACCTCGGGGCGAGCCCCGGTGGCTGGACCCGGATCCTGCGCCAGCGGGGATTTACCGTATGGGCCGTCGATCCGGGGAATATCGATCCACGTCTTGCATCTGACCCCGGCGTGCATCACGTGAAGATGACAGCGGGGCCGTTCCTGAACATGACCGATCTCGTCGCCGATCTGGTGGTCAACGACATGCGGATGGATCCCGATCTCTCGACATCGGTGATGCTCGATGCCGCACAACGGCTGAGGCCGGGTGGAATGACGATCCAGACGCTAAAAGTCACCCCACGCAACACTCTGCGCGCCGTTCGTCGCGCCCTCGACTCGTTGCGACGCGATTACGTCATCGTTTGGGCCGGGCAACTCCACCATAACCGCAACGAGGTGACCGTTGTCGCCCGAAAGGCGGCGTGAGGTTCGACATCCCGGGCAGCGTCGGCGAAGATCACCAATCGGTATAGTTGAATGTGAGTGAGCGACTGCCGCGGATGTGAAGGAATTGCCATGTCAACGCACCTGTTGATCGTCATCTACGCGAGGGACATGAATGAGTCGGTTCCTTTCTACGAAACGCTTGGGCTCTCAAGGACCACACCGGGCGAAATCGACGAGATGTGGAACGAATTTGGGCTGGGGGATGGCGCCTTGGCCCTGCACGGCCTCGGGAGTGGCGAGCTGCCGATATCGACGGGACGCGTCCAGGTCAACATCAACGTGCCGGCCGACGGCACGCTCGAGGCAGTGCACGCTCGTTGCAAGGACCAGGAATACGAGATCGGTACGGGAATCGAAGATCAGGGGTTTGGACGGTTTTTCTGGGTGCGCGATCCGGACGGACTCCCGGTCCAAATTAACGAGCGCAACGGCGGCCATTAGGTGATCCGCCTTCGTACAGATGGCCCCGCGGGGCAGGATTCCTCCAGTCGCTGACGTGCTCCGCGGAATGACGCGTGACGGCAATGCGAAACGGTTATCCTCCGGGCTTGATCGCGGCGAGGGCCTGGCGGATTTCACCGAGGTGGTAAGCGGTGTGGGCAACGATTCCGAAGGCGCCGCCAACGAACATCTCGTTCCAAGTTTCATTTGTTTGGACAAAGCCTTTGAGCCCATCGTAAGTTGTCCGCAGGCGATCGACCAGATCCTGCCACTCCGCGTCGTTGACCTCACCGATAGCCCACGACGACGCCCAATCGACCCGGATGTATTCGCCGGCCGTGGCATTGGCGGCGATCGCATCGAGGTAGAAGCGGATGTGATTGACCTTGGCCGCGATGTTTCCGCTACGCGGTCCGAGCGCTTGCGAGGCCTCGTCGGCCGAAAGTCCAGCGAGGGTCTCGAACAGCGAATCGCCCTTGTCCAGGAAATATCCGTGGACCTGGTCGAATGCCTCCTCAAGGCTGCCGAGCAGGGCGGTCCGAAAGTCGGCGGCGGCGATGGTGTTTGCGGCGGGGCTGGTCATGGCTCTTTCTCCTGTGATGATTCGATTCAGTCCCAAGCTTCTGGGGAACGATATCTCGTCTAGCGTACCGATTCAGCCGGTCAGGATCTGTCCGCATTCGGGGTCGTGAATGGGCCCGGTTGGAAGATGCCGGAAGTGCTCTGCCTCGGACTCCCGGTACAATTGGCGGAGCATTGAGCTGGGTAGAAGCGTGGTGGTTCCGAGGAAAGGGAGACACGATGTGGTGGCATGACCTGCTTTGGGGATTGTGGAACGGAGTTACGGCCTGGATCGTGTTGATTGCCCACGCGCTCGATGGCTGGGATCAGTTTCCCGTCTACGATGTGGACCGCGGCGGCAATTGGTACGACTTCGGGTTCCTGCTGGGGACAGGATCACCGCTCCTGGGTTTCCTGCGCCGAGGCAGGCGCTGACGAAGTTCCCGAGGCGCCTGACGAGCGTATGCAGGGACCAGCGACGTCACGAGTCGTCGTTGTTCGGAATGAGGCCGCCCATGCTGGACTCCACACCGCCGGCCCTCCACCTACGCGTTCAATACGTCGCGCGGCCGCCCGAGATGTCGAACACGGCGCCAGTGCTGAAGCTCAACTCGTCGGAACAAAGAAAGCGGACGAGGGCCGCGACCTCATCCGGTTGACCGACCCGACCCATCGGAATCCGGCTGGTCATGTAAGCGATGTGTTCCTCCGTCACCTGCTTGAGGATGTCTGTTTCAATCACGGCCGGAGTGACGGCGTTGACGATCACGCCTTTGGTCGCGACCTCCTTGGCGATGGCCTTGGTTAAGCCGATGACGCCTGCCTTGGCGGCCGAGTAGGGGACTGCGTTTGGATTCCCCTCCTTGCCAGCAATCGAGGCGATGTTTACGATCCGGCCGTAGCCGCGTTCAATCATGCCGGGCAGCACTGCCCGGCAGCCGATGAAGACGCCGCTCAGGTCAATCGCAATCACCTGCCGCCACTCCGCGACCGTGAGTTCCCAGGTCGGCGCCGAGCGACCGGCGATGCCCGCGTTGTTGACGAGGATCGAGACAGGACCGAGGGTCGAACCGATCGAGTCGATGCCGTGCGCCCACTGTTCCTCGTCGGTCACGTCGAGGCGCAGTCCGACCGCCCGGGACCCGAGGTCCTGGGCTGCTCGCGATGCGGCGTCGGCATCGATATCGGCAATCGCGACTGAGGCGCCATCGCCAACCAATCGCCTCGCCACTGCCAGGCCAATCCCACGGGCGCCACCAGTAACGATTGCCACCGGGCCAGTCAACGACGTCGAACCATCGCTCATATCAACAATGCTCCACCCACTGTCCGCGGCGGGGTCGTTTCCGCCTATCCTGTGGTGATAGTAGCCGGGACTAGCGAACGTGCCTACCCGGGTTTGACACCGCCTCTCGTTGATGCCGTTGCACAGGAGACCGCCACGTATGCCGACAACGCTGATTCGCAACGCGACACTGGTGGCGACGATGGACGATGCCGATCGCGAGATAGCCAACGGCGCGGTGCTGATTGACGGCAACCGGATCGTTGCTGTGGGCGAAACCCCCACACTCCAGTCAGAAGCCGATGAGGTGATCGAGGCCACTGGCATGGTGGTGTTGCCGGGTCTCGTGAACACGCATCATCACTTCTTCCAGACGCTGACGCGGGCGATGCCCGCCGCTCAGGATGCGAACCTTTTCACATGGCTACGGACCCTGTACCCGATCTGGGCCGGACTGACGCCAGAGGCGATCCGGGTCAGCACCCAGGTGGCGCTGGCCGAGTTGCTGCTTTCCGGGTGCACGACCGCCAGCGATCACACCTACATCTGGCCCAACGGATCGAGGATCGACGACCAGATCGAAGCCGCGGTCGACCTCGGCGTCCGCTTCCATGCCTCGCGTGGCTCGATGTCGGTTGGCGAGAGCGAGGGAGGGCTCCCGCCGGACTCGGTAGTCGAGGCGGAAGACGCTATCCTGGCCGATTCGCGCCGGGCGATCGAGGACTTCCACGATCCCGAACCTGGCGCGATGATCCGGATCGTGCTGGCGCCATGCTCGCCGTTCAGCGTTTCGCCCGGTCTGATGCGGGAGAGCATCGCGCTGGCGCGGTCGTACGGTGTGCACTCGCACACTCATCTCGCCGAAACGCGCGACGAGCACGAGTTCTGCGTTGGCGCGTTCGGGCGGACACCGGTGGAATTGTGCGAAGACCTGGGGTGGGTGGGCGAGGATGTTTGGCACGCCCATTTCGTGCACCCCTCCGACGATGAAATCTTCCGGGCGGGTCGCGCGAGGACTGGCGCCGCGCACTGTCCATCGTCGAACATGCGGCTGGCCTCCGGCATCGCGAAGATCGCGAAGTGGCGGCAAGCGGGCATGCGCGTCGGTCTCGGGGTCGATGGGTCGGCCTCGAACGACGGATCGCACCTGCTGGCCGAGTCGCGATTGGCGATGCTGCTCCAGCGGGTGGATGGCGATCCGGCGGCGATGTCCGCCCGGGAAGCGTTGCGGATGGCGACACGAGGTGGAGCCGAGGTGCTCGGACGAGACGATGTCGGTTACCTCGCGCCGGGAATGATGGCAGACCTGATCGGAGTCCGGATCGACACGTTGCCGTTCGCTGGTGGGGCGGTGCACGATCCGCTCGCGGCGCTGGTTTTCTGCCAGCCGCAGAATGTCGATTTGAGCATGATCGACGGGCGGGTGAAGGTGGCTGACGGCCAGATCGTGGACGTGGACATCCCGGCGCTGGTGGCAGACCACAATCGCATTTCCGTTGCCCTGGCGCGGGGCGAGTTGGCGACACGGCGGTTGTTCTAGAGCGGAAACCGAATGTAGTGCCTCGCCACTCAAAGTTCGTCTGGTAGTGGCCGGTCGTCTCGTGCCGGGCAACCATGCACACGGTAAATGAGTACAAGTTTCGGCAACCGCTCTAGCCAGGGAGTACATTGCCGACAATCCACGCAAATGGCATCAGGAACGCGCTCCCCGGGACGGGCGGGGACAAGCCCCGCAGCCCTACAAAATGGGAGGGGCGGGGACAAGCACCGCAACCCTACAAACTGGACGGGCGGGGACAAGCCCCGCAACCCTACAAACTCGTTTTCGGTACCGAGAGCGGAAACCGAATGTCGTGCCTCGCCACGCAAAGTTCGTCTGGTAGTGGCCGGTCGTCTCGTGCCGGGCAAACATGCACACGGTAAATGAGTACAAGTTTCGGCAACCGCTCTAGAATGACGGGTCTCTACGTTGTGGCGCGGTGTTCGCCAAAGACGTCGCGAAGGGCGTAGGCAACTTGACCCAGCGTGGCGCCCTTGAGCAATGCATCCTTCATCACTGGCAACAGGTTGTCAGTTCCACTCGCGGCTCGGCGCACGCCGTCGAGGGCGGGACCAACGACCGTCGTGTCCTGCGCCGCCTTGTGCGCTCGCACCCGCTCGACCTGCCTCGCGACAACCTCGGGATCGATCTTGTGGAGTTCCATCCGGGTCGAGTCGTCTTCGTGGTAGCGATTGACCCCAACCACAACCTCCTCGCCGGATGACCGCGCAAGCTCGCGGTGATAGGCGTTCTCGGCGATTGCGGCCTGCATGAAACCGCGCTCGATGGCGACGACCGACCCGCCCTGCTCGTCGATCCGGTCGATCCATTCCTGGGCCCTGGTCTCCAACTGGGCGGTGAGCGATTCGACGAAATACGAACCGGCCAGCGGATCGGCCGTATCCGTGACCCCGGTTTCCTCGGCGAGAATTTGTTGGGTGCGGAGGGCCAATGTCGCGGCGGTCTCGGTCGGGATCGCCAGCGCCTCGTCGAAGCCGTTGGTATGGAGGCTCTGCGTGCCGCCGAGCACGGCCGAGAGCGCCTGGTAGGCGACGCGGACGACGTTGTTCAGCGGTTGTTGGGCGGTGAGCGTGACGCCGCCGGTCTGGGTGTGGAAGCGCATCATGAGACCCTTGGGATTCGTCGCCCCGAACCGGTCTTCCAGCGTGGTGGCCCACATCTTTCGCGCGGCGCGGAACTTGGCGGCCTCCTCGAACAGGTTGCTGTGGGCGGCGAAGAAGAAACTGATCCTCAGCGCGAAAGCATCGACATCGAGCCCGGCGTCGATCGCCGCCTGGACGTAGGCGAAGCCATTGGCGAGGGTGAAGGCGATTTCCTGGGCGGCGGAAGAACCGGCCTCGCGGATGTGGTAGCCGGAGACTGAGATCGTGTTCCATGAAGGGACATGTTCGGCGCAGTAGGCGAAGGTGTCGGTGACGAGCCGCATCGAGGGCCGCGGCGGGAAGATGTATGTGCCGCGCGCCGCGTATTCCTTGAGGATGTCGTTCTGGATTGTGCCGCCGAGTTTGGCGGCGTCGGCGCCCTTTTCCTCAGCGACGATCTGGTACATGAGGAGGAGCAGCGAGGCCGGGGCGTTGATCGTCATCGAGGTCGTGATCGCCGCCTGGTCGATGCCATCGAAGAGGCGGCGCATATCGTCGACGGTGGAGATCGCGACGCCGACGCGGCCGACCTCGCCGAAGGCGCGGGGATCGTCAGCATCCATCCCGAGTTGGGTGGGGAGGTCGAAGGCGACGCTGAGGCCGGTCGTGCCGCGTTGGAGCAGCAGCTTGTAGCGCTTGTTGCTCTCCTCGGCGGAGGAGAACCCGGCGTATTGGCGCATCGTCCACTTCCGGGAGCGGTACATCGTGGGGTGGATGCCGCGGGTGTAGGGGAAGGCGCCCGGCTCGGGCAGGATCCGGGCATCGCCCGCCGTGTAGAACGGATCGATCGCAATCCCGGAATCGGTGACGATCTCGCGGTCGTGTTTGGTCATGGAGCGGTGTCCTCGTGGTCCGGCGCGCGCGGCCGCTGCCCGGTGGCGAATCGCTGCCGCCATTGTGCCAGCTTCGCGGACGCCGTGAACCGGGGCGAGACCGCCACGCGCTCGGGTGAGGCGGCATGGACTGCGCCGGAGCGTCGCGCCCTGTCTTCGGATGGGGCGAGGATTGAAACTCGTCTATGGCGTGGTCGTCGCTCATCACACCCCCGTCGCGCCCTGTCTTCGGATGGGGCGAGGATTGAAACAAGGGCCACCTGCATCGTGTCCTCGTAGAGCACGGGTCGCGCCCTGTCTTCGGATGGGGCGAGGATTGAAACCAAC
>Ga0183260_10001200_pt1 | contig 21909 bp, 22 predicted proteins | sample AntDrymUQ4972206_2_FD_129768 | JGI IMG/M metagenome (GOLD analysis project Ga0183260, IMG submission 129768) | Polar desert sand microbial communities from Dry Valleys, Antarctica - metaG UQ497 (22.06) (version 2) (version 2) | ecosystem: Environmental > Terrestrial > Soil > Desert | place...
CCGCAGCGACAAGGAAGCGGACCACTGCCCGCAGGAAGGCGGCTGGCCGCAAGTCCGCAGCGACAAGGAAGCGGACCGGTCGCAAGAAGACCACCGGCCGTAAGAAGTCGACGGGCCGTAAGTCCACGGCGCGCAAGTCGACGGGTCGCAAGAAGACCACCGGCCGCAAGAAGACCACCGGCCGTAAGAAGTCGACGGGTCGGAAGTCCACGGCGCGCAAGGCGGCTGGCCGCAAGTCCGCAGCGACAAGAAAAAGGACCACCGCGCGTAGGAAGACGGCTGCTCGTAAGGGCGCCGCCCGCAGGAAGTCGACGGGCCGCAAGACCGCCAGGAGGCGCTAGCCCTCCCGGCGTAGAACGGATTCAACGGAGCGGCCCGGCTCGAACAAGAGTCGGGCCGCTGTCGCGTCCGGCGACGGCAGGAATCGTTCGGGCACCAGGCCCACGATCTCGGTGTTCGTCACTCGTGCTCCGAGCGTTGCAGCCGACGCCGCGACCCGATCGAAAGCCTCGTCGATCCCGAGGGAATGAGGTTGCGTGAGATTCATGGATACCTGAGAGGTGCCCGACTCCAGCCGTATCCCCAGGGCGCGCAAGGTCCCAGGTTCCCGGACCTCTGAGGCGATCCGCCGGGCGACGTCCCCGTCAGACGCAAGCCATACGTTGAAGGCGATCAAGGGCCCGCGGGCTCCGACGCACACGACGCCCCTGGCCAGGTCGATGCGTCTGGGCCCTTGGTCCGGGGGTTGGTCGGTACGAGCACGCTCGGCCAGAGCCTCCAACCCTCCGCGACGGATGTCCGGAAGCTCTCTGGTCTCGGGTCGGAGAGATGCTTCGCCGTAGAGGTACACAGGGAGCCCGGATCTCCGTGCTATCGAGATGGCCGTGGTGCGAGCAACCGTGACTGCATCGGCCATCGTTGCCTCGTATGGAACGAAAGGGCATACGTCGAGGCCGCCCAGACGGGGGTGGACGCCACGGTGCTCCGACATGTCTATGTCGCTAGCGAGGCTCGCAAGCTCCGTCATACCCGCAACGAGTTCGGCGGGGTGCCCCGCGATGGTGAGCACGCTCCGGTTGTGAACTGCGTCTGAATGCAGATCGAGCGTTCTCGCCCCGCCCAGTTGTGCCGCTGCTGCGCACTCTGCGATGAGGCGGTCATCGCCCCCCTCAGAGATATTGGGTACGGCCAGGAGCAGCAGAGTGTGCACCTCCGTTTCGATCTTCGAGGCCATCGGTTGCCAAGGGTTTACCGTAGTGGAGAGCGTGGGTCTCGATCCCGACGGAAGTGAGCCGGCCGCATGAGTGACTACGGATACGCGGTGGAGGTTCCAGAAGGTTACGACGAGGCCGTCCTGCGCGCCCGGCTTGCACTGAAGGGTGAAGGCTTCTCGATCATCTCCGAGATGCACGTCGGAGGATTGCTGGGTCCCGAAGCAGGCGACGAGCGCCAGTATCTGATCATGGGCGCGTGGAGCCCGCCGGCGGGGCACAGGGGCGTCGATGAGGATCTTCAGGCGGCGGTCCACCTCCCTTGTAACGTCGTCGTGCAAGAGAGTGGAAGCTCCGCGACGGTTGCGGCACTCGATCCGGCAGACGATGCCGACTCCAACGACGACGCCGTGGGGCGGGTGGTCGAGGCCGCTCGCGATGCTCTTAACAGGGTGCTCCTGAAGGTGACGACCCCTCCGGGTGGCTGAGAGCGCGGCCGTGAGGCCGATCATCGACCGCTTTCTGGCTCGCCTCGACGAGGTGGTGGATCTGTGCATCGCGGCGATCTGGGAGGCGATCCCCTCGTACGCGCGTCTTGGTGACGACCTTCGCAATGACGTCCGGCAAGCGGTGCGAGGCAACGTCGCGATCCTGGCGAATGTGTTGAGCCAAAGCCGAGACATCTCACGCGATGAACTCGAGGCGATCGAGCAGGTCGGCGCGCGGCGCGCCGAGGGCGGCATCCCACTGGAGGATGTCCTGAGTGCGTACCGCATCGTCTCCCGCGTCTGCTGGACCACACTTGCCGAGGAATGTCGCCGCTATTCCGGTGAGGAAGCTGTCGAGGCGACCATCGAGCTCGCGGAGGCCGTGCTTCGCTACACCGACCAGATCTCCACCGGCGTCGCCGACGCATACGCCCGGGCTCAACGAGCCATCGTTCGCGAGCAAGAGGGCGCAAGGCGTGAGTTCCTGGCCGACCTTCTCTACGGAACGGACGCGGCGCCGGAAGACATCCTTCGCCGGGCCTTGACCTTCGGCTACGACCTGTCCCTCGGATACGTCGCCATGGTGGGCGTCGGGCCGGAAGGCGACCAGGGGAAGGAAGCGGCTGTGGCGGCGGCAGCCGGTGCGGGCTCGCCGGAGACGCGCTCGGATCCGATCGTGCTGCAGAAGGGCGAGAACACGATCGCTCTGGTCCCGGCCACGATGGGGATGGACCCGGTCACGATGCCTGAGAAGGTGATCACCGAGCTGGAGGGGGAGTGGAGGTTCGGGGTCGGGGGCCCCCAACCGGGTCTCGAAGGGATCCGGCAGGCCTATCTCGAGGCCCGAGAGGCTCTCGAGATCGGGATGGCTTTGGAGCTAGAGGGCCCGGTTTACCGGTTCGAAGACCTGATCCTCTACCACTTCTTGCGCGTGGAACCTGCGCTGGTCGGGCGCTTCATCGAACAGACGCTCGGTCCGCTCCTCGAGTACGACGAGGGACGCAAGGGCGAGCTGATCAAGACGATCGAGTCGTACTTCGACGCTGATGGGAGTGTGAAGATGGCAGGCGCGGCCCTGTTCGCGCATCCCCACACCGTGAGCTACCGGCTCAAACAGGTCGAGAAGCTCACGGGCTGGTCGCTGCGAGACGCCGAGGACAAGCTCCGGCTGCAACTCGCGCTGCGCGCGTTCCGGCTCGCCCGCGCCCGGCCCGGCGCCGAGGACTGACGAGGCTCACCAAGCGCCGCCCCCTCCCCCTCCGCCGCCGCCCCCTCCGCCTCCAGAGAAACCGCCCCCACCACCGCTGGCCGAGGCCGCCCACGATCCGGCGCTCCCCACGGCATTGGAGATGTCGGAGATGGCGAAACCAGATGCACCCGAGCCGAGTGGTCCGTGGGGACCGACCCAGTAGATGCTGCTTTGGTTCTGCAACTCGGGAGGCGCTTTCAACTGAGCTGCGGCGAGCACACGATCCGCCATCCCGAAGGCGATCGCGTAACAGAGGTACTGCTCCCAGATAGCGATCGACCCTGGGGGTGCCTCGTTCATACTTCCGAAGTCGGCCACTCCAAAGGTTCCGGGGAACCCCGAGCTGCCGAGCTCGGTCGGGGCGCCGGGACGATACGTCTGATCCGCTTCCGAAACCGACACGTCGCCCACCTCGACGCCGCCCGTGAGCGGGATCTCGCGGTAGGCACCGGAGAATCCGCCGTCGAACGAGTACGTCAGGCGTTCCGTGACCGCGATGGCCCCGTCGCTCCGGACCTTCGCGATGATGCTCGCTTCAGGGAGACGGAATTCCTTCGCCTCTGCGGCACCCGCCCACAGCATCTGGGTGGATAGCGCGACGACGGATAACAACGCGATCCTCTGAACCCGGTGCCGCATTCCCCTGCTAACCTCCGATCCATGGCCAAACGAGTACTCATCATCGGCTGGGACGGTGTTGATTGGAAGGTTCTTCAGCCCATGTTGGACGCCGGAGAGCTCCCCAATCTCTCGAGATTGATCGACAAGGGGGCCCACGGCGACTGTTTGTCAACGGTGCCATCACATTCCTGGTGTGCGTGGCCCTCGTTCATGACCGGACTGAACCCGGCGGGTCACGCGGTGTTCGACATCCTCGAGCACAAGCCCGGCGCCTCGAAGCGACTCCCCATCACCTACCGCTCGATCAAGGCGCGGACGATCTTCGATGACTTTACGGACGCCGGCAAAACGACCCTGGCACTCAATATCCCGCTCACGTTTCCTACCCCGAAGATAAAGGGCAAGGTGATCGCCGGAGGCGTTCTTCCGGCGAGCCGCTCCTATACCTATCCCACAGAGCTTCAACAGGAGCTTGACGCCAAGGCGCCGTTCCCGGTGAATGGCATGAGCTGGACGACGTATCGCCACCGACCCGAGGCTTTCCTCGAGGAGTGCGAGGCGATCACCGCCAAACGCCAGAAGTCCTTCGAGTACCTACTCGACTCGACCGAGTGGGACTTCGGAGTGCTGGTGTACGTCTCGACCGACCGCATCCAGCACTGCCTGATGGAATACATCCATCCCGAACATCCCAAGTACAACGAGGTGAAGGATGGGCCGGTCGCCAAGCAGGTGCGAGGCATCTATCAGCAGCTTGACGAGGGACTGGCCCGGCTCCTCGAGCGCACGGATGACGACGACCTGGTCGTCTTCATGTCCGATCATGGACACCAGGCCTGCACCCGTACGTGCACGATGGATCGGATCTTGCAGAACCTCGGTTACCTGGAGTTCGGCAGGGGATCCTTCGCATTCAACTTGATCCGCTGGGGGCCGGGCCGGCGCACCGCCCGGCGCCTCTACGACATCTTCAAGCTGCACGGCAAGATCTCGATCCCCGCGTCCCCGATCGAATGGTCGAAGACGCGCGCCTACACCAGCGTGGTGTCGACGGGCGAGGGCGTGTCGGTGAACCTGAAAGGACGGGAGCCGGGCGGCATCGTCGACCCGAAGGACTACGAAAGGGTGCGCGACGAGGTCGCTGCATCGCTGGCGGAGTTCAGGGATCCCGAGACCGGCGACGCGCCGATCTCCAAGATCTATCGCAAGGAAGAGGTTCTCTCCGGGAAGTTCCTCGACATCGCTCCGGATCTGCTGCTCGTCCCGGCGCCCTTCTATTCCCTCACGCATGCAAAAGGGATGGTCGAGGCGGCGGACTGGCTGTCGGGCGACCACCGCCTGGAGGGCGTCGTCGTGGCGACCGGCCCTGAGGTCACGCCCGGCCCCCTGTCGGAAACCGCCGAGCTCATCGACCTGGGTCCCACATCCATGGCGGCGCTCGGCGTCCCAACCGCGGTACCGCGAGACGGCAAGGTCCTGAGGTCGCTCGTCGGCAACGGGGTCGGGCTCGATGTGCTCGAGCAGGATGACGCGTCGAAGGCGAGCAGCGACGATGACAGCGGACTAACCTCTACCGAAGAAGACGAGATCGAGGACCATCTGCGGGGCCTCGGGTACGTCGAGTAACCCAACAGACGCTCCAAGGAGGCAAGGTTGCGCGCACGCAGATCCTGTCTGTCCGTGCCGGGTTCCAGCCCGAAGATGTTAGCCAAGGGCCCGACGTTGCCGGCCGACGAGGTGTTCATGGACCTCGAGGATTCGGTGGCACCGCTCGCTAAGGAAGATGCGCGCGGCAACATCATCGACGCGCTCAAGAACCACGACTGGGGCGATAAGACCGTCGTTGTGAGGATCAACTCGATCGATACGCAGTGGGCGGCAGACGACCTCAAGGCCGTCGTCGAGAACGCCGGGCAGTATCTCGACTGCATCATGATCCCGAAGGTCCAGCACGCCCACGAGGTCATGTTCGTGGACCATCTGCTTCGGATGATCGAAGTGAACATCGGGTCGGACAAGGAGATCGGCATCGAGGCCCAGATAGAGACCGCGCTCGGTCTTCAGAACATCTTCGAGATAGCGCATTCTTCGGATCGCCTCGAGACACTTATCTTTGGCCCGGCCGACATGAGCGCATCGCTCGGCCTTCCCACGGTTACCGCCGGATTGCCGATGCCCGGCTACCCGGGCGACCACTGGCACTGGGTGCTCGAACGCATCCTCGTGGCGGCTCGAGCCGCCAACCTCCAAGCGATCGACGGCCCCTACCTCCTCATCAAGGACCTCGACGGTTTCCGTGACATGTCGATGCGCGCGCGGGCACTCGGCTACGACGGCAAGTGGGCTCTCCATCCGGGACAGGTTGACGTGCTCAACGAGGTCTTCACCCCGCCTCAAGACGACTACGACAAGGCGGAGGCCCTACTCGAGGCATACAAGCATTCCACCGAGGTGGACAAGCGTGGCGCCGTGATGTTCGGAACCGAGATGATCGACGAGGCGTCGCGAAAGATGGCGTCGCAGCTCGCCGAACGCGGCAGGGTCGCCGGCCTCGAGCGCGAGAAGACGCTCGAGGACTTTCAGAAGGAATGGGAGTAGGGGTCTCGTGGAGCTGACCGATACCCAGAAAGCCATCATCGAGACCGTGCGCGATTTCGTGGAGAGGGAAGTCGTGCCGGTTGCGGAAGAGCTCGAACACAAAGACGAGTTCCCCGAGAGGATCTACGAAGGCATGAAGGAGATGGGGCTGTTCGGGCTCACCGTCCCCGAGGAGTACGGGGGTGTGGGTGAGTCCCTGATGACCTACGCGCTGACGGTCGTCGAGCTCGCTCGTGGGTGGATGAGCCTCTCGGGGATCCTCAACACCCACTTCATGGGCTGCTACCTCATCAACAAGTTCGGGACGGACGAGCAGAAGCAGAAGCACCTGCCGAGGATGGCAACCGGGGAGGTACGCGCCGCCCTGGCGATGTCCGAACCAGAGGCGGGGTCCGACGTCCAGGCGATCCGGACCAAGGCGATCCGGGACGGCGACGACTACGTGGTTAACGGCCAGAAGATGTGGCTCACGAACGGCTTGCGTTCGGGGATCGTGATGACGCTGGTGAAGACCGACCCTGAGGCAGACCCCCCTCACCGTGGAATGAGCATGCTGATCGTCGAGAAGGAACCGGGGGCCACCAAGCCGGCGCCCGGCCTGGATTGTGGCAAGAACATCGAGAAGATGGGCTACAAGGGCATCGAGACGATAGAGATGACCTTCAGCGACTACAGGACCCCGGTCTCGTCGCTGCTCGGCAACGAAGAAGGACAGGGCTTCCAGCAGGTCCTGGACGCGATAGAGGTGGGCCGGGTGAACGTCTCCGCGCGAGCGGTGGGCGTCGCTACGCGTGCGTTCGAGGAGGCCATCCGCTATTCGCAGGAGCGCAAGGCGTTCGGGAAACCGATCAGCCAGCATCAAGCGATCCAGATTCACCTTGCGGAGATGGGGACCACGCTCGAAGCGGCGAAGCTCATGCTCTACTCCGCCGCGGCCAAGAAATCTTCGGGCGAGCGGTCGGACCTCGAAGCGGGGATGTCGAAGCTGTTCGCGTCGGAAGCGTGTCACGAGATCGTGCTCAAGTCGCTGCGCGTACATGGCGGCTATGGATACTCTAAGGAGTTCACGATCGAACGCCTGTATCGCGACGCCCCGTTCCTGTTGATCGGCGAGGGCACCTCCGAGATCCAGAAGACGGTCATAGCTCGCCGCTTGCTGGAGAAGTACAAGATCTAGAGCGGCTCGAACCCCTTAGACTTCCCCCATGCGCTTGGGACTGGCTCTGCCTCACTACGACACCTCGCTTGGCGGTGCGCCCGCGTCGTGGGATGGCGTCAGGCGTGTCGCCCAGCTCGCGGAGGCAGCGGGGTACGACTCCGTGTGGGTGTCCGACCATCTCTTCCTCGACTGGGGCAAGTACGGAGGATCGTCGGACCCGCAGGGGGCGCTGGAGTGCTGGACGACGATGGCTGGGCTGGCAGCCGCGACGGACCGCGTGCGCATCGGTTCGATGGCGACCTGCAACGACTTCCGAAACCCGGGCCTGCTGGCAAAGATGGCGGCGACCCTCGACCTCCTCTCGGACGGCCGGATCGAGATCGGCCTTGGCGCGGGGTGGTACGAGCCGGAGTACGTCGCGGCGGGCATCGAGTTCTCCAGCCCAGGCGAGCGCATCCGTCGCCTAGGGGAGTCGGTCGAGATCGTCAGCCGCTTGCTTGAAGGCGAAGAGCTGGATTTCGACGGCGATCACTACAAGATGAAGGGCGCGGTCTGTCGCCCGGGGCCGCAGCAGGAACCTCGTCCCCCGATCTGGATCGGTGGGAAGGGAGATCTCCTGCTCCGGACCGCAGCGGAGGTGGCGGACGGCTGGAACTTCTCGTGGATCGGCTCGATCGAGACCTACCGGGATAGGGCCGGTGCCGCCGACGGGGCCTGCATCAAGGCGGGCCGGGACCCCTCCGACCTCCGACGCTCGGTTGGGTGCTACGTCCTGGCCGGCACGGACGACGGCGATGCGCAACGCCGGTTCGAGCGTCTCCGGGAGCGAACCCCAGCGGGGGTTCTGGGTGGAGTAGAGGGGCGACCGGCAGTATCCTGGGAGGAGTTCCGCGAGGGTCACATCGCCGGAAGCGTGAGTGAGGTGGTGGATCGCTTGGGGGAACTGGTCGACCTGGGCGTCGAGGAGGTCATCGCCGGCCTCGGCACGTTGCCATTCCAGATCGCCGACGAAGAAGATATCGAGCTGGTCGGAACGGAAGTCGCTCCGGCGCTGAACGGAGGTAGGGCATGAGTCTTCCAGGTGGAGCGGAATGGATCATCGTGCTGCTCATCCTTCTGCTGCTGTTCGGGGCGAAGAAACTCCCGCAACTGGCGCGATCGATGGGGCAGGCCGGCAAAGAGTTCAAGTCGGGGCTCAAAGAGGGTTACAAGGAGGCTCCCCTCGAGGGCCCGTGCCCCTTCTGCAAGGTCGAGGTTCCCGAGGAGTCCAAGTTCTGTCCCGGTTGCGGCAAGAGCGCCGAAGACATAGTCGCCGAGAAGACGCGACTGGAGCAAGAAGCCAAACCCAAGTCCGCCTAGCGGCTGTCTCGCCGACCATGGTCCCGCGAAAGGACCTAGGGAGTCAGGACCACTTTCAGGGCTTCGCGGGAGCGGAAGAGCTCGTAGCCTTGCTCGGCCTCCTCGAGCGGCAGTCGGTGAGTGATCGCCGGCGCCGGATCGATCTCGCCCTTGCCGACCGATAGGAGGGCGTCGTTCCAGTGCGCGTGAACGTTCGCCATGCCCGCGAAGCGCAGATCGAGTCCCCGGATCCAGATCATGCCCATGGGCATCTCGTAGCGCTCCGGGCCGTATACGCCGAGCACCACGACCCGGCCCCCATCGCGCACACATCTCAGCGCCGTCTTGAAGCCTTCGATCGACCCCACCGCGTCGACCGTGACGTCGGGGAGCGCGCCACCGGTGGTCTCCTTCACGGCGTCTTCGGGCTCGTCACCTTTCAGATGCAGGGAGTCGAGGCCCATCACGTCCGTGGCGAACTTGGCTCTCTTAGGGTCGGTGTCGAGCACGATCACGCGCCCCGCTCCGGCGCGCCGGCAGGCGATTGCGCAGAAGAGTCCAACGGGCCCGCCCCCCAACACGGCCACGACGTCGTCACCCGAGATGTCCGCGAGAGCGGCTCCGTAGAACCCCGTTGTCATGACGTCTCCGGCGAGCAGGGCCTCCTCATCGCTTAAGCCGGAGAGCGCCCCGTCGAGTGTCTTGAGGTTGAGGTCCGCGTTCGGGACGCGGATGGCCTCGGCTTGGGCCCCGTCCAGATCGCCGGCGAGAGTTCCCAGACCCAGCGCCCTGCGCTTCGCACAGAAGTTGAAGCGCCCCGCGAGACACTCAGCGCACTCGCCGCATGCGATCAAGAAGGAACCCAGTACACGCGTTCCTTCGAAGCGCTTCTCTACGTCATCGCCGAGGTCGGTGATCAGGCCGACGAACTCGTGGCCGATGACCGCGCCCTCTCGCATCCCCGGGGTGGTTCCGTCGAGCAGGTGAAGATCCGATCCACAGATCGCTGTTCGACGCACATGCACAACGGCGTCGGTCGACTCCTGGACCTGAGGATCTGGGACCTCGTCGACCTTGACTTTTCCTTTCGGTGCGCAAACGACCGCTTTCATTTGTTGTTCTCCTTCGTCGTGCTCGCGACCCGTTCTTGGGCCGCTACGGCGTAGGCCTCGCTGGTCTCGTATCCCACGTAGTGACGTCCCGCTTGGACGGCTGCGACGGCAGTGCTTCCCGATCCGATGAACGGATCGAGGACGAGATCGTCTGCGTACGTGTAGAGCTGGATAACGCGTTGTGGGAGAGCGACGGGAAAGGGGGCGGGGTGTCCGACACGCGTCGCCGACTCGGGAGCGATGTCCCACACAGACATGGTCGCTTCCAGGAACTCGTCCCTTTCGATCGTGCTCTCGCCTTTGCGCACGCGCTGGAAACGACCTTTCGAGAAGCACAGCAGGTACTCGTGCACGTCCCGGAAGATGGGGTTCGAAGCCGACTTCCACGATCCCCATGCGGTCGAGCCCCCGGCCGCCTTGCCCTTGCGCCAGATGACCTCCCCGCGCATCAAGAACCCGATGTCCTCCATCATCAGGACGACGCGGGAGGACAGCGAGATGTACGGGCGTCGCCCGAGGTTCGCCACGTTGACGACCGCCCGGCCCCCCGGCTCGAGGACGCGATACGTCTCGCTGAAGACCTTCCGGAGCAGTCCGAGGTAATCGTCGAAGCTGAGCTCCGAGTCGTATTCCTTGCCCACGTGGTAGGGGGGCGAGGTCATCATGAGGGCCACGGAGTTGTCGGCCAGCTCGGGCATGCTCTCGGCTGAGTGGACGTAGATCCGGTCGACGACCTCGTTCGTGCCCACGTCGGTCTCCTCCGACAGCACGGCGTTGGCCAGGTTCCGGGAATAAAAGGCCGATGCGTCGTGGTTCTCCCTATTTCCAGCGCCGAACGAGCGCGTTGCGGTGCCGGCGGTGGTCTTGCGCCTGGACGATGTGGGTTCGGGGGACATGGCCGCCTTATCGTGCCGCAGAAGGTCGGTGCTGGGAGGGCAATCGGTGCCGATGTGCTCGGCGAGGGCCGGCTCACACTGTAGACCGGTCCGTTCCGAGCGAGACTGGGCCCCATCGAGAGGCTTAACAACTATTGTAAGGTGCATACATGACGAACTTCCGGGATCTGCTCAAACAGGCCAAGTCGGCCATCGACGAGACGACCCCCGAGGAGGTCCGCCGGCGCCTCGAAGCAGGCGAGCGGCTCGAGGTGCTCGACGTGCGCGAGGACGACGAGGTCCAGCACGGGCTCGTTCCAGGAGCCCAGCACCTCTCCCGGTCACACTTCGAGAGCCGCGTCGAGGATGCGCTCCCGAACAAGGAGGCGCCGGTCGTCGTCTACTGCGCGAGCGGCGTGCGGAGCGTCTTCGCCGCCCGCACCCTTCAGGAGCTCGGCTACAGCAAGGTCGCCTCGATGAACGGCGGCTTCTCTCGCTGGAAGGACCTCGGCTACGACTATTCGATCCCCAAGGTGTTCGATGCGTCCCAGCGCGATCGCTACGCCCGGCACCTCATCCTTCCCGAGGTCGGCCTCGAGGGGCAGATGAAGTTGCTCGAAGCGAAGGTGTTGGTCATCGGAGCCGGTGGCCTCGGATCCCCTGCGCTCCTGTATCTCGCGGCCGCTGGGGTCGGCACTATCGGTGTGGTGGACTCTGACATCGTCGAGGCGAACAACCTGCAACGGCAAGTCGTGCACAACACCGACCGCATAGGCACCCCGAAGGCTCAGTCCGCGCGCGAGACGCTCACCAGACTGAATCCCGACGTGAAGGTCGTTGCACATGAGTTCAGGATCGACGCGTCGAACGCTCCCGAGCTCATCGCGGCATACGACGTGATCGTCGACGGCTCGGACAACTTCGACACCCGCTACGTGGTGAACGACGCGGCCGTCGCTCTGGGCAAGCCGGTGGTGCACGGCTCGATATTCCGGTTCGAGGGCATGCTGTCGACCTTCGTTCCCTACGAGGGCCCGTGCTACCGCTGTCTGTATCCGGCGGCGCCTCCTCCCGAGCTCGCGCCGAACTGCAGCGAGGCCGGCGTGCTGGGAGTGCTTCCGGGGATCATCGGCACCCTCCAGGCGAATGAGGTCTTGAAGCTGATCGTGGGATACGGCGAACCACTCGTGGGCAGGCTTCTTACCTTCGATGCACAGACGACCCGTTTCGGCGAAGTGAAGGTCCGGCGCGATCCGAAGTGCCCGATCTGCGGCGAAGCCGCCGGCGATGACAGAGCCGCGGCCAACGTGACGAACGGCGCGGTGTTGGAGAAGGCAGGAACCCCGACCGCGTAGTCTCACTCGTGTGAAGGTCGTCGTCCTCGCCGATACGCACACCTCAGGGATGACGCGCGCCCTTCCAGCCAGCGCATGGCCCTACCTCGAGACCGCCGATCACGTCTTGCATGGAGGGGACGTGACCGATCCCGCGCTGTTGGACGAGATCGCTGCTCTAGCCCCGGTCACGGTCGTGATGGGGAACGTTGACGGTCTGGACGTCAAAGACTGGGGCGCCACCGAAGTCGCAGAGGTCGAGCTCGGTGGCATCCGGATAGCGATGCTGCATGACTCGGGCGTAACGGCCGCGCGTCGAGAGCGACTTAGTCGGCGTTTCCCGGACGCGCGGGTCGTCGTGTTCGGGCACTCACACCTGTCGGTGAACGAGGACGATGGCGAGTTGCTGTTGTTCAACCCCGGCAGCCCGACCTGGAAGAGACGAGCGCCCTTTCCTTCCATGGGCATCCTGTGGATCGAGAACGGTGGGGTGGAGGGCGAGATCTTCCCCGCGTAGCCGACCTTGCGGATCGGGTTCGTATTGGTTATCAAGGACGCGTGCGGATCGCAGATGCTGGTTCACTAGGGGACATCCTGGGTGTATGGGCGCACCCCGATGACGAGAACTACGTCAGCGGCGGCATCATGGCGAGCGCTGTCCGAAACGGTCAGAGGGTGCTGTCGGTCACCGCCACGAGGGGCGAAGAGGGCAGCCAGGATCACGACCGCTGGTCTCCGAAGGACATCCCGCGCGTCCGCGAGGCGGAGCTCATCGCATCCCTGGCGGCCCTCGGCGTCGGCCCGCCGGTCTTCCTCGCTTACCGGGACGGCGCGTGCGCGACCGTCGATGAGGAAGAGGCGGTTGAACGCCTGCGCCCCATCTTTCAGACGCATCAACCCGACACGGTCCTGACCTTCGGACCGGACGGGCAGACGGGTCACCCGGATCACATCGCGGTGTGCGCGTGGACCACGACTGCTTTCCAGAGGTACGCGAAGCCGGGTGCCCGCTTGTACTACGCCGTGATCAGCACCGAATGGACAGGGCGTTTTCCCGAGGTGATGGATGACACCGACGTGTGGGGGACACAAGGGCCCGCCCTGGCGCGACCCGAGGAGTTGGCGATCGATTTCTGGCTGACGGAGGAACTGCGGCCACTGAAAGAGGCGGCCACGCGCGCACACGAGAGCCAGTTGGGGCAGATCGTCGAACGCTACGGCATCGAGCGGTTGCTGGAGTTCGGCACCGGCGAGTTCTTCACTCTCGCGGGGACGGCCGAAGGCTAGGGGTCGAGGACCCGCTCTATCCAAACGAAGGGGTCCTTCACCTCTGCGATCGAGGGCAGGTTGTCGGGCGCGGCCCACACCCGGTTGAGCGCGCTCAGGCCCCTCAGCTCGAGGATCGCCTTGCAGAAGGTGGCCCCCGAGATCTCGAGCTGACGATCCAGCGACACTCCGAGGATCGATGACAGCATCGCCTCGCCCTCGGACGGAGAGGCCTGCTGGCGCGCCATCCCCTCGGCGATGCGCGCTTCGTGTTCGGGCACGATCTGCGGTCCGACAACGCTCATGGTCTCGGCCCCGTAACCCTCGAGGACCGCAAGGAACGCTCTCATCCGGTCCAGCGCGGCGCGGTGCTTCTCAGTGGAGGCGATGGGCACGACGCCGTCTTGCCCCATCCCTTCCTGCATCGCCTCCGGACCACGACTCTGAAGCTCCACCAGGCGCTGCTCGAGACCCTCGACGTCTATCTCGATCGCATCGACCACGTCGGTCAGCAGGCTCCGGAAGTAACGGCCCGCCCACGGTACGGAAATGATGACGAGATGGCGCGCCACGTCATGCGCGGCGATCCAGCGCCGGGACGCCGCTCGATCGAAGCCATAGTCCTGAGCCAGGGCGTCGAGGTTGGGCACGACGAAGAACAAGCGACCATCGTCCTCGCGCGGGATCGGGAAGTCGTATCTCCCCAGCGCCTCTTTCGATAGATGTCCGATCAGGGTGCCGACCTGCATCCCCATGAGCAATGGCCCCATCTGTCCCATCGCGGCCTGCATCGGGTTGACGCCGCCCTCAGCTTCTTCCGCACCGAGCCGGGCGAGCTCTGCGGTGAAGCGGACAGCCAGATGTTCGAGCAGCCACCGCCACCCGTCCATCGTCGAGGAGATCCACTGTGTTCTTCCGATGGCTTCCGGGCGGAGGGGTTCATCAAGGGGTAGTCGTGTGTAGCCGGAAATGAGGGTCTCTGCCTCGTGAACGGCATCCGCGAAGGCCCTCGTGTCGGAGGCTTCGACGGGCCGGTCCGCAGTGCCCTGCGCCGCGACCGCAACCGCGATCTGACGCGCGATCTCGAAGTTGATGGGTCCGTCGCCCGAGGAGAGGAGTTTCTGGATCTCCCGGAATAGGGGGATGTCCCCGAAGGGTTCCTGAGTCATGTCCCCATCGTCGCGCAGTACGCTCTGAAGTCATGCCCGACGCTCACAAGCTCACGATCGCAGTAACCGGGGCCTCCGGCTACCTCGCCGGGCGGCTGATCGAGCATCTGGACGGCGATGACCGCATCGAACGCATCCTTGGCTTCGATCTGCGAGAGCCGGAGACGGCATCGAAGAAACTGGTGTTCGACCAACTGGACATCCGCAATGAATACCTCGCTCAACGGCTAGCGGGCGTTGACGTCGTCGTCCACCTGGCTTTCATCATGGACCCGATCAAAGACGAGTCCCGCATGCGCGATGTGAACGTCGCCGGAAGCCAGAACGTCTTTCGAAGTAGCGCCGAGGCGGGCGTGAAAAAGATCGTCTACACGTCGTCCGCAACCGTCTACGGGGCTCACCCCGACAACGACTTCCCATTAACCGAGGAGTCGCCGCTTCGAGCCAACCTCGACTTCTCGTATCCCGCCCACAAACTCGAAGTCGAATACGTGATCAAGGAATTCCGTCAAGAGTTCCCCGACATCACGATGACCGTGTTCAGGCCGGCGATCGTGTTCGGTTCCCACGTGGACAACGCGTGGTCGCACATGCTCGAGCTGCCGGTGGCCTTCGGGGTCCGAGGTCATGATCCACCGCTTCAATTCGTACACGAAGAGGATGTTGCTCGTGCTCTGCACCACGCTGTGGGCGCTAACCTGGATGGGCCATTCAATCTGGCCCCAGCGGACCACATCGGCGTCGACGAGATGCTCGCGATCATCGGACGGAAACGGATCAGCCTCGCGGAGCCGAGCGCCTACGGCATGGCCGAGAAGCTGTGGTCGGCGGGCTTGGGAGAAGCGCCGGCGGGGATGCTGCACTACCTCATGCATCCCTGGGTGGTCTCGCCCGCCAAGTTGGTGGCCACCGGTTTCCGGTGCGAACGATCCAGTACCGACGCGTTCGCAGAAACGGCCACAGCGTCGCGGCCCTACGTCAGGATCGGGAGATCGCGCGTGCGCAAGGACCTGGCGCGTCGCGGCGCGCTTGCAGGGTTGATGTTGGGCGGAGCGGCGGTCGGTCTGAAGGCGGTCCGCTCGCGCAGCGACTAGCCTTCTGCGGGGGCGGGGTTGCGGCCTCTCAGCCTGGGGATCTTCATCTCCGCATGGGCCCAGCACTTCTCCCTCTTGTTGTACTGGGAGATAACGGTCGGGCATCCCTCGTGGGCACACACACGACCCTTCTCGGAACGCTTCGACGCGCGTGGAAGCTGTTGGGGACGACTACCCGCCATGGCGGGATCTCTCCTCACCGTATCGACCTCCCTCTAGGCCCGGCAGGGACTCCGGACCCTGACCTGTAGTCAAGCAAAGGGGAGATAAAGGACGGATAAAGGCTAGGGGATGCGGCCCGACCAGACCGCGCCGAGGCCCGCGCCCAGCAAGGCGATCAGGGCTCCCGCCGCCGCGAAAGCGAACGTGACCTCCTGCTTGTCGTCCACGAAACCGATGCGCGACCCCAGGTCCTCGTAGATGCTGCGCAGGTCGTCTTCCGATGGCGCCGTGAACGATTCGGCTCCCGTGGCCTCGGCCATGGCAGCCAGTGTCTCGTAGTCGGGCGGGACCCTGATGACGCGCGGGATCCCCAGACGGTCCGGTACTTCCACCGTGCCTTCCGGAGTCCCCAAAGCGATCGTGTAGACGGGTATCCCGAGTTCGCTAGCGCGTTCGGCCGCCTCCAGAGGAGCGACCGCGCCGGAGGTGTTGTACCCATCCGAAAGCAAGACGATGGCGTCCAGCCGGTCCTCCGGGAGCGGCGTCCCGCCCGCTGATGGGCTCGGAGCTCCCGGCGCTTCGGAGGCGTTGGGACCCTGGGATGCCCCGGGTGGAGGTGTCGGGGCGGGTTCCTCATCCGACCGTCCGAGGTCGAGCGCCCGGTCCACGGCATCACCCATGGCCGTCGGTCCATCCGCGACCAACGAATCGATGGATTCGATCACAGCCACTCGATCGGTCGTGGGTTGGTTCAGAATCTGTGCTTGCTCCGCGAACGAAACGACTCCTACCTGAAACTTGTCGGGGAGTTGATCGATGAAGGATCGCGCGGACTCCTGGGCGGCCGTGAGCCTGGTGGGCTTGACGTCGGTAGCCCGCATCGACCCCGACGCGTCCAAAGCCAAGACGATGGTCGCCTGCTCGCGCGGCACGCTGATCGTGGATTCCGGTCGCGCCATCCCCAAAAAAAGCGCACTCAGCGCGAGGAGGTAGAGCGCAGCGGGCACGTGACGTCGCCATGCCGGGCGAGTCGCAACCACCTTCGCAAGGACGTCGAGATTCGTGAACGAGACGCTCCAGCGCGCACGACGTCGCTGCGCCCAGAGATACAGGGCTATAAGGATCGGGATGATGAGAAGGATCAGGAGCCAGCCCGGTGACGCGAAACTCACGCTCGTCTCCGGCTGGTCAGGAACGCCGCCAGGATCCTTAGCCAATCCCCGGCAGTCGACAACGTTACGTGGTGCGCGCCCGCCCTACGCATGGCCTTGCGCACTTCCTCGCGCTCGCGCCTGGCCTCGCGTTCGAACCTTTCGCGAAGGACCCGGTCGCGGGTGTCGACCCGTACCTGCCTTCCTGTCTCGGGGTCGGCGAGGTAGACGTCGCCGATGTCTACGAGTCGTTGCTCACGGGGATCGACGATCTCGATAGCGAACACGTCGTTGCGATGAGCTAGTCGCCCCAGCGACCGAGCCCAGTCGAGGCCCCCCCGGAAGTCCGACACGACGAAGATGGCGGAGCGGGTGCGCATGGTTACCTCGGCCTTCTGCAGGGCCGCCGCGAGGCCTACTCCGTCGGCGCTTGTCGGGCCTCTGCGCCTCAGGGTCAGCAACAAGCTCAGGAGCCCGGCGCGTCCCTGGCTGGGCCTCGTCATTTCGAGGGTCGCTCCACCGAAGGTCATCACACCCAATCGATTGGCGCGACGGGTTGCGATATGAGCCACGGCGAGGGAAACGCCCTCGGCCACGTCGGCCTTGCGCCGGTCGGCCGTTCCGAAAGCCATCGATGGTGAATCGTCCAGGACGAGCCAGGTGGTCAGAGCTCGTTCGGCGTGATGAACGCGTACGTGAGTTTCGTTAGTTCGCGCGGTGACGTTCCACTCGATCAGGCGGACGTCGTCGCCGGGGACGTAGGTCCGGACCTGCGCAAGCTCGGTGCCCCCACCGAGAAGTACGGAACGGAAGTCGCCGGATAGCAAGCCGTCGACGCGACGCCGGACATCCATGTCCAGGGCGCGCAGCAGGGGTTCCGGCATCGTGCCCGGACCGGGCTGGTGCTTGGTTCGGACCACCTTCAGGCGGTCCCGACGATTCACGCGGTGTCGTGGCGGCTCAGCTGGACCGCCGGCGTGGGGATCTTCTGCAGGACCTGGTCGAGGATGGCATCCGGCGTCACTTCGTCGGCAAGAGCGTCGTAGGTCAAGACCAGACGGTGACGCAGGATGTCTTTCGCAAGGTCTCGGACGTCTTCCGGTAGCACGTAGCGGCGGGCGCGCAGAACCGCTAGTGCGCGTGCCGCGAGGATCAGATTGATGGACCCGCGCGGGCTGGCCCCGTATGCGATGTAATCCTGTAGATGGTCGAGCTCGTACCGGCCGGGCTGTCGGGTCGCCATCGTCAACGCGACGGCGTACTCGGAAACGAGTCGATCGACGAAGATCTCCGAGACTGTCTTCTGAAAGACAAGCAACTCGTCCGCGGTCAGAACCTGTTGTACCTCCGCCGGCTCGACCAAAGCACGCTGAACGACCGACATCTCCTCTGAGAAGTTCGGGTAGTCGACGACGATCTTCATCATGAAGCGGTCAACCTGTGCCTCGGGGAGGGGGTAGGTGCCTTCCGACTCGATCGGATTCTGCGTCGCCATGACGAGGAATGGCTCCTCCACTTCGTAGGTCGAGCCTCCGATCGTCACCTGCTTCTCTTGCATCACCTCGAGCAGCGCCGACTGGACCTTGGCGGGAGCGCGGTTGATCTCGTCGGCGAGGAGGAAGTTGCAGAACACCGGTCCGAGCTCGGTGTCGAAGTCGCCACTGTTCGCTCTATAGATGCGCGTGCCCACGAGGTCAGCGGGCACGAGGTCTGGGGTGAACTGAACCCTCTTGAAGCTGCCGCCGAGGACCTCGGCGAGCGTTTTCACGGTTAGCGTCTTGGCGAGCCCCGGTACGCCTTCGATCAGAACGTGTCCGCCCGCAAGGAGCGCCACGAAAACTCGCTCGAGCATCGCTTCCTGTCCGACGATTATCCGCTTCATCTCGAAGAGCGCGCTTTCGAGCGTGCTGCGAGCCCTGCCGGAATCGGACGGGCGCCCGACTGAAGGTTGCCTTTCGCTCATGTCGAGATCTCCTCCTGTGCTCGGTTCAGCGCCGTGCGAGTCGAACGTCTACGGTTTGGGGGCTCCCGTTTCGAAGGAACTCTAGGGTCACCGTCGTGCCGGGGTTCAACGCCTGGACGCGACCGGCCAGATCCGTCATGTCATCGACAGGGTTGCCATCGATGGCGGTGATGATGTCGCCCGGCTTCAGGCCGGCTCGATCCGCCGGTGTGCTCGGTTGGACCTCCGTGACGAGCACGCCACTCTCACCCGTCGAGGTCTCCGTCCCGCCCACCCCGAGGTAGCCGAACTGTGGGGTTCGGCCGTCCAGCAGCGCGTTGGCAACGGTGGCGGCCGTGTCTATCGGGATCGCGAACCCCACCCCCGCGCTGACGCCAGAATCGGAGGCGATCGCGTCGTTGATGCCGATCACCCGACCCTGGCGGTCCACGAGAGCTCCTCCGGAGTTGCCCGGATTGATCGGTGCATCGGTTTGGATCATGTTCGTAACCGATTCACCATTGTTTGTCACGATGCTGCGATCGAGGGCTGACACGATCCCGGACGTAACCGTCTGTTCGAGCCCGAACGGACTGCCGACAGCGACCGCAAGCTGGCCGACGCGCAGAGGAACCCCCGTTGCGAGCGTCGCCGGAACGAGGTTGCCCTCCTCGGCCAGGATGACCGCAACATCGGTCCCGTCGTGGGCTCCGATCACGCGGCCGTCCACCCGCTGCCCGTCAGCGAGGCGAACGGTGACCTCATCGGCGCCTTCGACCACGTGTGCGGCCGTGAGGATGAAGCCGTCCTCGTCGTAGACGATGCCCGATCCGAGTCCCGTGTCGGTCTCGATCTGCACCATCGATGGGAGCACGGCTTCGGCGACGGCGGCTACCGGCTCACGTCCGTTCCCGGTGACCGGCCCCGGACCAGCGACGGTCGAAACGCGTCCGTCCTCGTTGTCGGCGGGCGCGACCTGGGACCGGCCCAGCACATAGGCCGATCCCGCAAGCAGAAGGGCCACGAGGAAGAGAGAGATGATCCACCCGGGCCGGCGGGCCCAAGCCGCCTTCGGCGGTGCTTCGGGCTGGGGGGCAAGGGGTGAGGACGGCCTCAGGCCTCGCCGGACCCATTCGGGCGGATCGCCGCCGCCATACAGCGCGTCCGACCGGGCCGGGGGGGACCCATCGGGTGAACGCGGCTGCTTGTCGACGGCTGACATGTACCGAGGTTATGCGCTCACGGCTAAAGCCGAGGTAAAGAAATCGCCCTCCTATATGCCTGCCTGCGGTCCTACTATGAGTTCATGCGCATCCTGGTGGTGGAGGACGAACGGGATCTTGCCGATGCAGTCGCTCGGGGACTCGACCGGGAGGGATATGCGGTCGATGTGGCCTACGACGGCGACGAGGCGCTAGAGAAGATCTCGCTCAACGACTATGACTTGTTATGTCTCGATATCAACCTGCCGAGGAAGAACGGCCGGGCGATCGCACGGGCGGTCAAGGCGGAAGGGAGCAAAGGGTCCCCGCGCGTTTTGATGCTGACGGCCCTGGGCGAGATCGAGGATCGTGTTGCTGGGCTGGATGACGGAGCGGACGACTACCTCTCGAAGCCTTTCGACTTCGCCGAGCTCGCTGCGCGCGTGCGCGCGTTGCTGCGCCGCGACGGATCACCGTCGGGTGCACTGTTCCGTTGCGGAAGCATCGAGTTGGACACGACCCGTCACGAGGCCAAGCGCTTCGGTCGATCCCTAAGATTGAGCCCCAAGGAGTTCGCTTTGCTCCGATACTTCATGAGCCGGCCGGGTGAGGCCTTGTCGCAGGAGGATCTGCTCGAACATGTGTGGGACGAGAATGCCGACCCCTTCACGCATACCGTGCGGGTCACGGTCATGACGTTGAGGCGAAAACTCGTGGAGGGCGAGGAGCCGCAACCGATCGAGACCGTAGTGGGCCGTGGTTATCGATTGCGAGAGGACGCGTGAGCGTCCGAGGGCAATGGCTCGATCGCCTGCCGGATTTCATGCGGTCCGCTCGGTTCCGGATGACGGTCCTCTATTCGACCGTCCTGTTCGTCCTCGCAGCCCTGTTGGTCGGCACGCTCTATTTCGCGTTGTTGATGTCGCTCGACGACTCGATGGTTCGGCCGGCGCGAGTGTCCGGATACGCCGACCTGAACCACGACGGAGTACTCGATGGTTCAGAGGTTCAGCTCGTTACCGATTTCCAGGAGCTCGTGCGCCTGGTGAACACGCAGACCCTCGAGAACCTCAAGAGCTACTCGTTAGCGGCTCTTGGCGTGCTCTTTGTGATCAGCCTCGGGGTGGGGTGGGTCGTGTCCGGTCGAACGCTCGCTCCGATCGGTCGCATCACCGACGTCGCCAATCACATCCAGGCGACGGACCTTTCGCAGAGGATCGAGCTCGAAGGGCCCTCGGACGAACTCAAGCGGCTGGCGGACACGTTCGACAGGATGCTCGCTCGTTTAGAGGACGCCTTCGCGATGCAGCGGCGCTTCGTCGCGGACGCATCCCATGAGTTGCGCAATCCCCTTGCGATCATCAAGACGAATCTCGACGTTGCCCTTGCCGATCCGGACGTGAGCAAAGAGGAGCTCGAGCGCGCCGGTTCGGTGGCCCGCCGTGCGACCGAACGAATGGCTTTACTCGTGGACGATCTCTTCGCTCTCGCGCGCCTCGATTCTCGTACCCCCGTTGGCGAGGATCTCTCGCTAACGGCACTCGTCGCGGAGGTCGGCGAGGAGCTCGAGGCTCTAGCCGTGAAGCATCGGTTGCGATTGCGAGCGGACTTTGCCGCCCAGGTGACGATCGAGGGTGACGAGGAAGGGCTCAAGCGCGCCGTAGCGAACCTCGTTGACAACGCTATCCGGTATGCGCCGGAAGACTCCGAGATCGTCCTCGCTGCCGGAGCCGAGGCGTCCTGGGCCTGGATCTCGGTGACGGATCAAGGTCCAGGGATCCCGGCCGAGCAGCAGGAGCGTGTATTCGACCGTTTCTGGAGGGCGGATGTCTCGCGCTCGCGCGACCGGGGAGGCACCGGATTGGGTCTCGCGATCGTGAGGCAGATCGCTCTTGCGCATCGCGGGAGCGTGCAACTCCTCTCCGAGCCCGGGCACGG
>Ga0183260_10001202_pt1 | contig 21890 bp, 18 predicted proteins | sample AntDrymUQ4972206_2_FD_129768 | JGI IMG/M metagenome (GOLD analysis project Ga0183260, IMG submission 129768) | Polar desert sand microbial communities from Dry Valleys, Antarctica - metaG UQ497 (22.06) (version 2) (version 2) | ecosystem: Environmental > Terrestrial > Soil > Desert | place...
GCCCGGAGCGTGACCGCACCCGAGGAGAACTCGCAGCGCAGCGGTGCCCAGCGCTCGGCCACCAACGCGACCCGCTTGGCGGCCTCGGTGAACATCGCGACATCGAGCTCGGCGTGCGCGGAGAACTCCGGCGGCAGGATGGAGCGGTACTTCAGGAACTCCGCGTCCAGCAACCTGGTCGTCGTCTGCTTGCCCTGACCGGACAACCCGAGAAGTCCCTCGCCCACGCCACTGCTGGACAGCGACACGGTCACCTCCGAGCCGCCGGTGAGAGTCTTGGCAGCGTCGGCGAGGGTACGGGCCGGCACCAGGATCGCTGCGCTGGCTCCGGGCGTCCCCGGCTCCCAGGCGAACTCGCGCAGTGCCAGGCGGAACCGGTCGGTGGCCACCAACGTGATGGTCTCGCCTTCGATCTCGATCCGGACGCCGGTCAACATGGGCAGGGTGTCGTCGCGGCCGGCGGCGATGGCCACCTGGCCGACGGCTTCGGCGAAGACCGAGGCCTGCACTGTCCCCGCAGTCGAGGGCATGGTCGGCAGAGCCGGGTAGTCCTCCACCGGCAGGGTCGGCAGGCTGAACCGGGCGTTGCCGCAGTTGATCGACAGCCGGGGCCCGTCGACGGCCACGTCCACCGGGTGCGGGGGCAGCGACTTGGTGATGTCGGCCAGCAGCCGGCCGGAGACCAGACTTCGACCGGCGCTGGCGGCGTGCACCGGAAGTTCTGCCTGGGTGGAGACCTCGTAGTCGAATCCGGACACCTCCAGGGTGTCGCCCTCGACGGCGAGCACAAGACCGGCCAGGACCGGGACCGGCGGACGAGCGGGCAGGCTGCGGGCCGTCCAGGCGACTGCCTCTGCCAGTGCATCTCGCTCCACCCGGAACTTCATGCTGTCCCCATCCTCAACTCTTCCCCATCCTGGTTGTGGTGCATGTCATCTCGCTAGATAGAACTCGTCATCGTCATCACGGGTGTGGATGCTGTGGATATCACGTTGTCCTGCCTGCTCGGCACGCGCACTGGGCAGGTCCGGCCACTGTGTACGACCTGAGCCTGAATGGTGAACGACTGGGGACATTTGTGTTTCCTACCGGTTACCGAGCCAGAGATTGCGGCCGTATCCACCGTTGTCCACATAGTTGTCCCCACGCTGTGCACGCTTGCCAGATCGGGGTTCTCGCATCGTCCTCTGTGGATTCTTATCATTGCGTCTTGGGAGCATTCATGTGAGGACCGGCTTACTGGCGCGCACGTGCCTTGATCCGGTTTGTCAGCTCGGTGACCTGGTTGAAGATCTGCAGTCGCTCGGCCATCAGGGCACTGATCTTTCGGACGGCGTGCATCACCGTGGTGTGGTCCTTGCCGCCGAAGATCTGTCCGATCCTGGGCAGGGACAACTCGGTCAGCTCCCGGCACAGGTACATCGCGATCTGCCGGGCAGTGACCAGGACCCGGCTGCGGCTGTGCCCCTTGAGGTCATCGACGGTGACGCTGTAGTACTCGGCGGTCACCGACATGATGATCGTCGCAGTGATCTTCGGACCCTCGGTGTCGGGCAGCAGGTCGCGCAGGACCTCCTCGGCCAATCCGATCGAGACCTCGGTGCGGTTGAGGCTCGCGTAGGCGTTGACCCGGATCAGCGCGCCCTCGAGTTCGCGGATGTTGGTCTGGATCTTCGAGGCGATGTACTCCAGCACCTCCGAGGCGACCTCAGGCAGGACGTCGCCGGCAACCTTCTTACGCAGGATCGCGATCCGAGTTTCCAGATCGGGGGCCGTGACGTCGGTGATCAGTCCCCACTCGAACCGGGTACGCAGCCGATCCTCCAACGTGGTCAGCTGCTTCGGCGGGCGGTCGGAGGAGATCACGATCTGCTTGTTCGCATTGTGCAGGGTGTTGAACGTGTGGAAGAACTCCTCCTGAGTCCGCTCGGCACGCTCGAGGAACTGCACGTCGTCGACCAGGAGCAGGTCCACATCGCGGTACCGACGCCGGAAATCCTCGGCCCGACCGGCGTGCACCAGGTTGATGAAGTCGTTGGTGAACTCCTCGGTAGTGAAGTAGTTCACCCGGTGGTGCGGGAAGACGGTCTCGCTGTAGTGCCCGATCGCGTGCAACAGATGAGTCTTGCCCAGCCCGGACTCCCCGTAGATGAACATCGGGTTGTACGCACGGACCTCGGCCACCGCGAAGGCCGCGGCGTGGGCGAAGCGGTTGCTGTTACCGATCACGAAGCTGTCGAAGGTGTACTTCGGGTTCAGCCGGGCCGGTGGATGTGGGCGGGCGCGCACCCGGGCCATCGGGGTCACCCGACCGTCACCGTTGGGCGACGGTGAGCCGGTCGAGCGGGCGTCGTCCGCGGACTCGGTCCGGCGCGTGTGGTCGGTCAGCGAACGGACGTTGCGCGGATCGACGCCCGCGGATTCTGAGCCGGCCGGGCGCTGATCGACCTGGTGGCGATCGGTGGGGCGCTGGTCGGTGGGCCGCTGGACATGGGCGACGACCGGGATGCTGGGGTCGTCGTCGGCGAACTCGTAGTCGGCCACCTGCGCGCCATCGAGCAGGTCCGGCGACGAGGTGTCCGGCACGGCCTCGACAGTCACCGCAATCCGGACCTCACGGCCGAGTTCGACACACAGTTGCTCGGTCAGCCGAGGGCGCAGCCGGGATTCGAGGAAATTCTGGGTGAACTCGTTCGGGGCTGCGATCAAGACGGTGTCCTCGACCAGACCCAACGGCCGGGTCAGGCCGAGCAGGGCCATCTGGTGTGGTGCGACGTCGCTTCGTTCGAGGCTAGTGAGCACCCGGTCCCAAGCTGTGGACAGGTCCAAGGGCTCTGACACCTACGCTTAGCCCCCTCGGCTTCTCCACGTACCCAATGCGAGCGCGCGCCCGCGGTTTTCGCCTGCAGCACCCCCCGTACCGAGCAGTCCACACGCTTGTCCACAGGCTGTGCATCGGGCCGAACTCCGAGTCGTCGTCTCTCGACCGGCGGCGGCAATACCTTGCTGACGAGCGGGTAGCCGGGGAAGCCTACCGGGCGGGAGAGCGGCAACGTAACAGCCTCGGCGTGGCGCCGACAACCGACGCTTCGGTCCAGGTTTGGCGATGGGGTTGCCCGCTTATCCGTAGTCCGCTGGCTGCACGTATGCTGGACCCCCTGCGGTCCCTGTGAAGGTAGCGGAGACCTTGCCTGCCCTGGGCATCGCCGATCTGCGATGCCTCCTCACATCCAGGAGTTTCGACCGTGAGCAAGCGCACCTATCAACCGAACAACCGCCGGCGTGCACGTACGCACGGTTTCCGGTTGCGGATGCGAACCCGCGCCGGTCGCACGATTCTGGCCGCTCGCCGCCGTAAGGGCCGCGGCAAGCTCTCTGCCTGATCCGGGCCCAGCCATCAACCGGCCCGCCCACCCAACGTCAATGTTGCCCGCGACGGTTCGACTGCGCCGCCGCGTCGTTTTCGACGCTGTCGTACGGCGCGGACAGCGCTGCGGGCACGGACCGCTGGCCGTACACGTTTCCCCCGGCATGGGCTCCACCTCCGTCGGCTTCATCGTCAGCCGAGCCGTCGGGAACGCGGTCACCCGCAACCGGGTCACCAGACAACTGCGGCACCTGATGCGCGATCGCTATAGAAGCCTGCCGCCCGGCACCGGCGTCGTGGTCCGCGCGCTACCCGCAGCGGCCGGACGCCGCAGCGCCGACCTCGGCGGATCGCTGGATCGCGCCCTGGGCCGAGCCCTGACCCGGGCTGCGGACAGAGCCGAGACATCGGCCACCCCGTGAATCCCGGACCCGCTGCGCCACAGCCGACCGATCCTGCGTCCGGGCTGCTCGGTCGCGGCCTGCTCGCGGTCGTGGCCTGGTACCGCGATGCGGTCAGCCCGGCGTTACCCCCGCGGTGCCGCTTCTACCCGACGTGCAGCGCGTATGCGGTGACCGCCCTGCAACGGTACGGGCCGGCGCGCGGGAGCTGGCTGACCCTTCGCCGGATCCTGCGCTGCGGGCCGTGGCACCCCGGCGGCGTCGATCACGTACCGGCCCTGCACACCGCCCCGGATGAGGCAGGGTGCCCCCCGCCGTCGCTCGACCGCGAACCCACGGGGGCGGCGCGGCGCGTACCGTCGTCCTACGGCGACGCGCAGGCCCCGGACCAGGGTTCCCCGCGCCCCGATGCGCTGCCGAAAAGCTTTGGGCCGCAACGGCGGTCGGCAAGTCAGGAGACGGCTGTTGTTTGATTGGCTCTATACCGCGATCTCGTGGGTGCTCAAGATGTGGCACTCACTGTTCTCGACATTCCTGCCGGCTGCTTCGGGTCTGACCTGGGCGCTGTCCATCGTCTTCCTCGTGATCACCGTACGGATCCTGCTGTTCCGGTTGTTCGTCAAGCAGGTCCGTTCGCAGCGGGCCATGCAGGAGTTGCAACCTGAGATCGCCAAGCTCAAGAAGCAGTACGGCAGCGACCGTCAGGGCATGGCCCAGGCGATGTCGGCGCTGCAGAAGGAGCGCGGGGTCAACCCGCTGGCCGGCTGCCTGCCGATCCTGCCCCAGATCCCGGTGTTCATCGGCCTGCTGCACGTCCTGCGCCGGCTGCGTCCCGGGGCCCCGGGGCTGTACGGCTGGGACGACACCCTCACCGACCAAGCTGCCAGCGCCAAGGTGTTCGGGGCGCCGATCTCCTCGGCGTTCTTCATGCCCGAGGGGGTCAAGACCGACTCGATCCTGGCGCTGCCCTCGGAACTGGGCACGATCCGGGTCGTCACCACGATCCTGATCGTGGTCATGTGCCTGACCACGTTCTTCACCCAGAAGCAGATCATGTCCCGCTCCGGCCCGGTGGAGGGCCAGGCAGCGATGATCCAGAAGTTACTGCTGTACGGAATGCCGCTCGGCCTGTTCGTGTCGAGCTTCTTCTTCCCGCTCGGCGTCCTCATGTATTGGTTCGTCAACAACCTGTGGACGTTGGGACAGCAGTTCTACATCCTCAAGAAGCTGCCTCCCCCGGGCTCGGCCGGCGCGCTGGCCAAAGCCGAGGCGGAGCGTCCCAAAGTCGACCCGAAGGAACTGGCACCCAAGCCAGGGGTCAAACCGGTACGCGGGCCGAAGGGCCGTACCCCGGTGGTCAATGCGGCGACTGCGGCCAAACTCGGGGAGGCCGAGGGCGGCCCTGACATGGACACCGCGGTGACGGCCACCGCCAAGCCTTCCGGGACTGCGAAGCGCTCGGCGTCCGGGTCCAGCCCAGCGTCCAACGGATCGTCGAACGGGGCGTCCAAGGCGTCGTCCAACGGGCGGGCGAAGCGGTCCGCAAAGCCACCTGCAGCCGGTGTGGATGGGAGTACGCCGAACAAGGTGGCGCAAGGCGGCGCCTCCGCTGACTCGTCGACGAGCAAGACGGTCGATGCGACCGGGAGCGCACTGCCGAACAAGCCCAGGGCCAAGGCTGGCTCGGGGCCACGACCTGCTGATCGTCCGGCCACCAACAAGAATCGTCGCAAGAGGCGGTAGTGCCGTGCCAGACAGGGCCAGCCGCTGATCGGCCGCGGTCCGGCTCTTGCGCGCCGGAGTGCAATCGGTCGGCCCCAGCCGCCCGACCATGAGTCCCCCTGAACCCCGAACAAGGAGCCTTCCCCGTGTCAGAGTCGACCACCGAACAGCACACAGTCAGTAGCCAGGGCCGCACCGCAACGCCGGGGATGGACGGCGTCCAGGCTAGCGCCGACGGCAGTAGCGCCAAGGACCGGGGCAGCGCCGAGGGCGGCGGCAGCGGAGCAGCAGGACCGGCGGCACCCGCGGACGCCGAGGGCGGCGCTGAACTCGAATCGACCGACGCTCTGGGAGTCGACAACGGCGCCGCCGAACAGGCCAGTGCCCCATCGTCTTCGCCGAGTTCTGGCGCGACGGATGCACTAGTCACCGATTCGCCGGTGCTCGGCACGGCGGTCGAGTCCGAGTCCGAGTCCGGGGCCGAGTCCGGGAGCCTGTCCGCGGGCGGCGCGTCCGACTCCGAGGCCGCGTCAGAGCCGGAGCTGGAGTCCGAGTCGCAGGTGCGCCGAGAGGCCGATTCCGACACTGGACGCGTCGCCGAGGACCCCGGTGATGTCGATGCTGAGCCGGCGGGCGCCGCGGTCTCCGGTGAGGCCCTGCTCGTGCAGGAGGGCGAGATCGCCGGCGACTACCTCGAGCAGTTGCTCGACATCCTGGACTACGACGGTGACATCGACCTGGATGTCGAGGGTGGCCGGGCGATCGTCGCGATCGTCGGGGCGGACGACCTCGATCCCCTGGTCGGCAACCGCGGGGTGACCCTGGATGCCCTGCAGGAGCTCACCCGCCTGAGCGTTGCTCAACAGACCGGTGTCCGTACCCGGCTGATGCTCGACGTGGGCGGCTATCGAGCCGGGCGCCGTACAGAACTCAGCGAAATGGCCGCCACCAGCGTGATCCGGGTGATCGACAGCGGCGAAACCGTGCGGATGGCACCGATGAACGCCTTCGAGCGCAAGATCGTGCATGACGTCGTCACCGCGACCGACGGGGTGCGCAGCGAGTCCGAGGGTGAGGATCCGGACCGCCGCGTGGTGATCCTGCCCGATCGGTGAACCCGCCGGCGGAGGCCGAGGCGGTCTTCGGTGATCAGCTCGGGCTAGCGGAACGCTTCGCGCAGTGGCTGATCGGGCCCGGGCTCACCCGGGGACTACTGGGCCCGCGCGAAGCTGACCAGATCTGGGAACGTCACCTGCTCAACGGGGTGAGCATCGCTGACCTGATCGAGCCGACGTCGGTCGTTCTGGATATCGGGTCCGGCGCGGGTCTGCCCGGGCTGGCACTCCTGCTCGCCCGGCCCGATCTACAGCTCGTTCTGATCGAGCCCAAAGTCCGACGGGTCGATTTTCTGCGCGAAGTCTGCGCGGATCTGGGCCTGCCGGCACGGATCGTCCGAGCGCGTGCCACGCCCGACGGCCTGGTCCTACTGCCGGACGCCGTGACCGGCGGCGCGGTTCCCTCTGCCGATGTGGTGACCGCTCGGGCGGTGGCGCCGATCGGCGACCTGGCGCTCTGGGCGAAGCCGTTGCTACGCCGTGAGGGTCGCCTGCTGGCGATCAAGGGTGATGCTGCGCCGGCCGAGCTACATCGCGATCGTACGGTGCTGACCGCGCTGGGTTATCTGGATGCGGCGGTGCTCACGGCGGGCACGTCTGTGGCTTCCGGACCGATGTCTCCGGTCATGACGGCTACGGTGATCTCGATGAGATTGGGTGGTGTTTCACGTGAAACATGACGTGAACGGGCCTGACGATGTTTCACGTGAAACACAGATCGAGCCAAGTAGTGCGGAAGAGGACGTGCGCGCTGTCACGCCGCCCGTCAGCCCCCCAGCGGCAGCGCAATCAGCGCAATCGACAGCCAGCACCGTCTCGGCTGAGATCTGGAACCGGCTGGCCGAGGTTCCGGCCGTCGTTGACGCCAGTCAGGCACCCGCTACCCCGATCGCTCTGGAGGCCGAGCGGGCCAGCCGGGTCCTGCATGCTCGGGATCAAGAGCCATTCCCGCTGCCGCTGCACCCGCGGGTGATCACCGTGTCCAATCAAAAGGGTGGAGTGGGTAAAACCACCACGGCGGTGAATCTCGCCGTGGGGCTGGCACTGCACGGTGCCCGGGTCCTGGTGATCGACTCCGACCCGCAGGGGAATGCCAGCACCGGGCTCGGGGTCGACCACGCCGTGGGGACTCCATCGATCTATGACGTCCTGATCGGGGCCAGCACGCTGACCGACGTGGTCGTTTCGCACGACAGCGTGGCTGGCCTGAGCTGTGCCCCCGCCACGATCGACTTGGCCGGCGCCGAGATCGAGTTGGTCTCCCTCGTCGCCCGGGAAACGCGACTGCGCAAGGCGATCGCGGCGTACCTGGACGAGCCGACCGACGAGGCGCCGCACTACATCCTGATCGATTGCCCCCCGTCGCTGGGCCTGCTCACCGTCAACGCTCTGGTCGCCGCCGACGAGGTGTTGATCCCGATCCAGTGCGAGTACTACGCGCTCGAGGGTCTCGGTCAATTACTGTCCAGCATCGACCTGATCCGGGCCCACCTGAACGAACGCCTGACCGTTTCGACGATCCTGTTGACCATGTATGACGCCCGTACCCGGCTCTCAGATCAGGTCGCCGACGAGGTACGCCGGCATTTCGGGCCTCTCGTCCTCGCTTCGGTCGTTCCGCGCAGCGTTCGGGTCTCCGAGGCCCCAGGATTCGGTCAGTCGGTCCTGACCTACGACCCAGGCTCGCGCGGAGCGGTCAGCTATGTGGAAGCCGCCCGGGAGATGGCCGAACGTGGTCACCCCGCCCGGCGGCCTCCCGGCCGGTCCTCGGACAGCCTTGACGAGAAACCGGAGACGACAGACGCGGGTGTTCAGCCAGAGGCGGCGGACCGGGATGCCCCCGAGCGGGATGGCGCGGAGCCGGATGCGGCCGAGCGGGATGGGGCCGAGCGAGACGAGGCAGGCCGGGACGAGGATCAGGAGAATGAGGCTCAGGACAATGGGGATCAGCAGGACCGTACGGACCGCCCCGTACGGGCGCAGCACGAGGTGAACCAGTGACGAAGCGAGGCGGCCTGGGACGCGGGCTGGCGGCCCTGATCCCCACCTCCGCGGGACCCGCTGAGCCGGGAGGGGTAGCCAAACCCGTACTCCCCCAGCCCGTCCCGCAGTCAGCGACCAGCTCGCCCGTGGCCGGAGCGGCGGCCCGGCCGGAGGTCGCCCCCAACGACGTCACGGACACACCGAGTCCCGTGGAGCCGGTACCTGGACTGACCCTCCAAGAGATTCCGCTCGAGGACATCGAGGCCAACCCCCAGCAGCCGCGACGGGTATTCGACGAAGAGGCCTTGGCCGAACTGTCCCACTCGATCCAGGCCTTCGGTTTGTTGCAGCCAATCGTCGTACGCCGCCTGGACACCGGCGGCTACCAGCTCGTCATGGGCGAACGCCGGCTGCGTGCGGCCGCGCTCGCCGGGCTGGACACCGTCGCCGCGATCGTGCGGGACACCGCGGACGACGAGCTGTTGCGCAATGCTCTGCTGGAGAACATCCACCGGGTCCAGCTCAATCCGCTGGAAGAAGCGGCGGCCTATGACCAGCTGCTGGTCGAATTCGGCGTCACGCACGAGGAGCTGGCAACCCGCCTGGGCCGCAGCCGTTCGCAGATCACCAACACGATCAGGCTGCTCCGCCTTCCGGTGCCGGTGCAGCGCCGGGTAGCCGCCGGGGTCCTCTCGGCCGGGCATGCCCGCGCCCTGCTCGGTCTGGAGCAGACTGCGGCGCAGGAACTGCTGGCCACTCGGATCGTGGCCGAGGGGCTGTCGGTGCGGGCCACCGAGGAACTGGTCGCAACGACCGCCGCTACCACACCGGGCACCGCTCGGGCCAGGCGTACCGGGCGGATCACGGCGCCGGGGGCCGAGGATCTGGCCGAGCGGCTCTCCGATGTCTATGACACCAAGGTTCGAGTGGAGATCGGACGTCGTAAAGGCCGGATCGTGGTGGAATTCGGCTCGATCCAGGACCTCGAGCGCATCGTTGCTCTCATGCATCCCGCGTCCACCGAAAGGCCGGTTGGGTAGCGAACCGCCGCTCTGGAAGGCGGGAAAGCGGCGGTAATGTGGCGAACCGGCAGAATGCGGCTATTTCTCCGGTTTGGATGCGAACGTGTCGGCCGGAAACGCGCCGGCCGCCTGGGCACGTCGGGCGAGCCCAAGCCCGACTTCGGTAAGCCGGGCGAGATCGGATTCGCCCAGGGACTCGTACGGTTCCCGTGACAGCTCATCGGTCCGGTCCTCGATACCCTGCCGCAGATCCTGGCCGGCTTCGGTCAATCCGCCGGTCTCGTCAATGAGCCCACGATCCCGCAGACCGGCGATCCCAGCCGCCCACAGCTCCGCGGACCAGCCGCGACTGGCCTGGGCGAAGTTTTGGGTGAAGCCCTTGCCGGTGGCTTGGTGGCTGATCAGCGCGTCGAGCCCGGAGAGCTTGGCGTCCAGCAGAGCGGCCAGGTGGCCGTCACCGCGGTACTCGCGCAACAGGGTGATCGAATGCCACAAGGAGGGCAGCGGCTGCGTCGGGTACTCGAGTTCGGCGTGCGCGGCGTAGAGGGGCCGGCCTTGCGGCGAGCAGACTTGTGCTGCCCGCTTGGCCAGCGCAGCGGCATCTTCGACCTCTTCGGAGTCAGCGATGTCGTCGCCCAGCAGACGGCGTAACACCTTGTCCGCCACCTTGAATCGGGTCGCGACGATGGTCTCCGGATCAGCCAGGGTCCAGGCACGTGGGATGTGCCTGGCCACCAAGTCCGGATTGAAGTTGAAGAACGTCGCGGTGACGACGCCCGCGGACACCGCCCCCATCGGCGCTGCCCGGCTCGCGAAGTAGGTCATTCGGCCGGGGCGCAGACCGATCTCGGTGAACGCCTGCTCGGCTTCCGGGGCAAAGTAGATCAGCGAATGCAGCGGGTCGAGAACTGTATGACAGCGGCGAGCAGGTGCAGAGGGCATGCCTCGAGCCTAGGCCGCGGCCCTGTCGACGGTGTCAGGCCGGCCACTGCCTGCTCATCCGGGCGTAGTCCGGGGGTCAGGCCACTGGTTCGAACCGCCCCTTCGCTGCGCCCACTTCAAGAGTCCGGCAGCGCCGCCGTACAGCAGTCCCGCGCGGTCAGGTCAACGAGGATGGTGGCGGGTTTCCCGGCAGGGAGATGTTCCGCCCGCCGCCGCCACCGGCACCTAGCCGCGGCTCGTACGACACGGCTTCCGGACCCTGTCGGAACCGGGAAGCGAGCTCCAACGCGGGGTCAGCGCCGTGGGTCATCGCAAGGCACGGGGCGCGGAACGCGCAACTAGGGCAGTGTCGCGGTGAGGGGGTGGGATACAGCCGCAGGTGGGAGTCGAGCATGTCCAGCACCTCGGCGCCGATCTGCTGGGCCGCCGTGTCGATCTCCTCGCGGGTACGGCGAATCTTGGTGCGCCGCAACGGTCCGGCGATCTCCTGTTCCACCCGCGGGTGGGTCTCCGGTCGACGCTCCAGCCGATCAGGACGCTCGGCCGGCGGCAGCATTCGGCCCCCGCCACTGGGCTCGTTCTGGGAGTAGCCACCCCGGCCGATGCGCCCGGTACGAGTGCCGGTTGGCGCCGTACCGAGGACGTCCGGCGGCGAGCGCAGCATTTCGTTGTGGATGGTTCCGGCGACATCCATGCCGAGGTAGGTCTGCTCCCACGCCCAACAGGCGGCGATGGCGGCCTCGTCGAGTAGCAGCGACTCGATGTCCTGCCAGTCGGTCACGACATGATGCACGACCACCCAGTACTGGTTGTCCTCGTCGGCACTCACCAGAGCGACCCGCTCGGTGTAGAGCACCCGCAGCCCGTCCGGGGACAGCAGACCCCGGTCGGGCTCGCGGATGTCCGGGACGATGACCTCGACATCGGTCTCGATCTTGAGCGGACCGAAGTCGTCGACGCTCGGGGCCCAGTCGAAGTACCGCTCCAACAACTCGGTTCCGAGGTCAAGAGCCTGCATCCGCTCAGCCGACGGCGGGGCTGCTGCGATCGAGCGCATGAACGCCTTGCGGACCAGCGGAAACACGATAGCGCTCTGCCAGTCCCACATCCCGGGGTAGTAGTAGACGGCCAGCGCGTCCCTGATCGCCCGGTTCAGGTCGATCGGCTCGGGGTCGAGCGCCTGCAGCCGCTGCCGGTTGGGCGAGCCGAAGTCCCACTGCCGGCGGCACAGCTTGAAGGCAGCGCGCTCCTGCGCCGAGACGCGATAGTCCACGAGGCAGCCCGATCAGTGCAGATGGGGCCAGGGCTGGTCCAGCGGCCACCGGCATCGGTCGTCGCCTCCGGCCATCGACTCCATCTCGGCCAGCATGTCCTCGCAGAACGCCTGGCTCGCGGCGGGGTCCTCCCGTGGCCAGGCACCGGAGAAGTACATCCAGACGTCCGCGCCGGCGCCCGGTTGGGCCGAGGAGTCATCCTGGCCGTCGCCACCTTGGCCGAACCGGCGCCAGGAATACTCGGTGCCCCGCCGCTCGACGTAGACGGTGTCCTCGGGGCTGGGCGAGGCCTGGGCAAGCGAGGCGAACAGTTCCGCACGGTCCATGGGCCACCCCCTGCGCTCAGGCTACTACCGGTCGAGTCCTGTCGGCTGCGATACCGGCACAGCGCCGGCGGCACCCCCGACCTAGCCTGACCTCGATGGCCGACGAGTGTGCGCTGCAGTGACGTTGGTCGATGTCCTCGTCCTGGCCGTGGGGGGAATCTTGGCCGGGATCGCGGGCGCTGGCGCCGGGATGGCCTCCTTGGTGTCCTATCCCCTGCTGCTCGCGGCCGGACTCCCGCCGCTGGTCGCCAACGTCACCAACTCCGTCGCTCTCACGCTGAGCACGGTCGGCGCGATGGCCGGGTCGAGACCGGAGTTGCGCGGGCAGGGCGAACGGGTACGCCGGTACGCGCTGCTGTCGGCCACCGGCGGTGTCGTAGGCGCCACGCTGCTGCTCAGCACCCCGGAGAGGGTGTTCGGGTACGTCGTGCCGTGGCTGATCGCACTGGGTTCGGTGGCGCTCCTGGCCCGACCGGCGCTGCAGCGACTGCACGCCAACCGGTTGCATGCCGCACACCCGGCCACTTCCGTGGGGCTGGGCGTCATCGCGGTGTACAGCGGCTACTTCGGTGCCGGCGCCGGGGTGCTGGTCATGGCTCTGCTGGCGGCGGTGATCGCGGAGTCGATGCCCCGGCTGAACGCGCTGAAGAACACGATCGTTGGCGCGTCAAATGCCGTGGCTGCCATCGGCTTTGCGATTTTCGGACCGGTGGCATGGCTGTCCATGCTGCCGCTGGCCGCCGGGTGCCTCCTCGGCGGCCTGGTCGCGCCCTGGATCGTGCGGCGGATCCCGGACACCCCGCTGCGGATCGGCATCGGCCTGCTGGGCCTGGGCCTGGCCGTCAAGCTGGCCCTGGACGCCTACTGATCACTCGGGTGCACCCCGCCCCGGGTACGGCGTAGATTGGCCGGCCGTGCGTCGCGTGTCGGTGGTCGGGGTGTCCGGTTCCGGGAAGACGACCGTCGCCCGCGTCCTGTCGGCACGATTGAACGCACCCCACATCGAGCTGGATGCGATCTTCCACCAGCCGGGCTGGGTCGGCCTGGACGACGAGGAGTTCTCCCGTCGGGTGGACGAGGCGACGATGGGTGATTCGTGGGTCGTCGACGGAAACTACAGCCGGATCCGGGAAATTGTCTGGTCACGTGCGGACACGGTGATCGTCCTGGATCTGCCAAGGTGGCGGGTGATGAGCCAGCTGCTCGTACGCACACTGCGTCGGGGCTGGACCGGCCAAGAATTGTGGAACGGAAACCGGGAGAGCCTTCGGAATCTGCTCAGGACCGACCCGGAGCAGAACATTCTGCTGTGGTCGTGGACCAACCATGCGAAGAACCGGCTGCGATACCGGACGGCGCCAGCAGATCCGCGCTGGTTGGATCTTGCTTTCCTGTATGCGCGATCACGGCGGGAAGCGCACGCCCTGGCCGACACGGCGGCAGGTCGTATGGCCTGATCTCAGGTGACCCCGGTGAGAGTCAGCCGCCCACCGGGGCAGCCAGCCCCGGCCGATCTGCCCGGAATGCGGCAGCGCGCAGCAGGTCGGCGAGCACGGCGCCCAGGTCCAGGCCAGCCGCGCTCACCGACATCGGCAGCATCGAGGTATCGGTCATTCCAGGGGACACGTTGACCTCGAGGAAGTACACCTCCCCGTCCTGAGCGACGATGGCGTCGGTACGAGACAGCCCGGACAACTCCAGGGTCTGGTGCACGGTCAGCGCGACCTCGGCCGCTCGCGAAGCGACGGCCTTCTCGAGCCGGGCGGGAGTGAAGTACTCGGTCATCCCCGGGGTGTAGCGGGCGGCATAGTCGAAGACGCCGGACTGCGGAACGATCTCCACCGCGGGCAGGGCGCTCGGTCCGTCAAGCCGGTCGACCACCGACACCGCGATCTCGGCCCCGCTGATGAACTGCTCGATCAGAACCGTGTCGGCGTACGCGAAAGCGCCGATCATCGCTTCCGGAAGCTCTTGTACGGTAACGACTTTCACCGCTCCTAACGCGGACCCACCCTGCGCGGGCTTGAGCATCAGAGGCAGCCCAAGCCGGGACAGGACGAGGTCAAGGACCGCACCGGCACCCAGCTCGCGGTAGGTGGAGTGCGGAAGGGCAACCCAGTCCGGTGTCGCGATCCCGGCGGCCGCCATCCGCGCCTTCGCGCCTGGCTTGTCCCAGGCCAACCGGCTGGCTGTCGAGCTGCTGCCGACGTACGGGATGCCCGCTAGCTCCAGCACCGACCGCAGCGCACCGTCCTCACCCGAGGCTCCGTGCAACGCGATGAACACTGCGTCGCAGGGATGTTCGGCCATGGCCGGCAGGAGCCGTGCGTCGGCGTCGAGAACCTCGACGTCGAGTCCGGCGTGGCGCAGGGCGGCGCTGACTCGGCGGCCGCTGCGCATCGAGACGTCCCGCTCGAATGCCAAGCCCCCGGCCAGGACAACGGCCCGCAGAGCCTCGGCGGCGTTGCTCATCGGGCGTCCGCTCCGGGGGTGTTCCCGGCTGCTCGGGGGTTGACCGCCGCACTGCGGATGGCCGGCGACCCGGAGCCCTTGCGGGATCCGGTATCGGCACCGTGCAGCGTTGCCGGGTCGATGCCGCCGAAGGTCTCCCGGAGTTCGAGTTCGGACTCGATGACTCCGCCCAGGCGACGCACCCCCTCGCGGATCCGGTTCGGCTCCGGATAGCAGTAGGACAGTCGCAGGAATCGTTGCCCGGAGCCGTCGGCGTAGAACCCGACCCCCGGTACGTAGGCCACGCGGGCGGCGATCGCCCGGGGCTGCATCACCTTGGCGTCCAACCCCTTTGGCAGCTGTAGCCAGACATAGAAACCCCCGTCCGGCTTGGTCCAGCACACCCCGTCCGGCATCAGCGCGGTGAGTGAGTCCAGGGTGGCGTCGCGCCGCTCGCGGTAGAGCTCGCAGAAGACCTTGATCTGTTGCTCCCACGGCTGGGTGTCGAGGTAGCGGGCCACCGCGTACTGCGTGAGCGAGGGCGGGCACAGGATCTGCGCTTCGCTGGCCAGGACCAACTTCTCGCGTACGGCGACGGGGGCGTACACCCAGCCGACTCGCAGACCCGGCGAGAATGTCTTCGAGAACGAGCCGAGGTAGATCACCCGCTCGGCCGAGCGAGATCGCAAGGCGGGCAACGGCTCTCGATCGAAGCCGAGCAGCCCGTACGGGTTGTCCTCGACGATGAGCAGGTCGAACTCTTCGGCAAGGGCGAGGATCTGCTCGCGCCGCTCGACCGGCAGCGTGACGCCAGCCGGGTTGTGGAAATTCGGCACGGTGTAGAGGAACTTCGCCCGCCGCCCCTCTGCCCGCAGGGTTACCAGGGCTTGACGGAGCGCCTCCGGGATCAGCCCGTCGGCGTCCATGTCGACGTGGCGTACCTCGGCCTGCGAGGCCTGAAAGACGCCGAGCGCGCCGACGTAGGAAGGGGCTTCGGCGAGCACGATGTCGCCGGGGTCGCAGAACACCCGGGTGACCAGATCCAGGCCCTGCTGCGAACCGACGGTGACCACGACGTTGTCCGGGGATGCCGCGGCGTCGTCGCCAACCCCGATGCCTTCCAAGGCCATCACGTCGCAAATCCGTTCACGCAACCGCGGGTCACCCTGCCCGGAGCCGTACTGCAGTGTCGCTGCCCCGTGCCCGCTGACCAGATCGCCGATCATGGAGCCGACCGCATCCAGCGGCAGTGCGGTGACCGCGGGCATTCCACCGGCGAGAGACACAACCTCCGGTCGGCTGACAACCGCGAACAGGGCTCGGATCTCCGACGCGGTCATGCCGTGGGTACGGGCGGCGTAGCGGTCGGAGTACGGATCGAGCCTGGTGCCGGACACCCGGCAAGTGTACGGACGCCCCGCCGCCCGGACGTTATGCACATAACGTCCGGATTCACCCCGCGGAATCGGGACCTTATGCGCATAACGTCCCGGAGAGGGGGCGGTGGCTGGGATCTGCAGCGATCTCCGAGATCATGAGCGCCCGGGGTGCAGCGTCGCTCCACCTCAAGCGCTCACGATCTTGCAGCCGCCGAGCCCAGTAGGCTTAGCCGGGAACACGCTTAGGCGTAACGGCTGATCTGTCACGCTCGCCGGATGGAGATCCGGGTGTGCTCGGCGGAGGTCCTCGTCCAGTTGCGCGCGCAGTGGCCGACGCCGGGCAGCGATGTGCACGGGGCGCACGTCGCCGTCCAGCAGCGCGGGTCCGCGACCTATCTCGTGGCCTGGCGCGGCCGGATGCCCTTGGGGTCGGCCATGGTGAAGTGGGATGGTTGCGTCGGCGCGAACGCGAGCTCTGCCTACCCCGGTTGTGTCGAGATCCGTCATCTCCAGGTCCGACCCGGGGAACCGCGGTACCGGGGTCGGTGCCGCGCTGATCACCGCGGCCGAACAGCTGGTCCGGTCGGGCGGCCACATTCAGGCGTGCCTCGGTGTAGCGGCAGACAACCCCGATGCGGCCAGGCTCTACCACCGGCTCGGATACCGACCGACCGGCGTACGGGACCAGATCGCTTATACCTGGTACGACGAGGATGGCGCCCCGCACAACGAGACCCAGGACAACGAACTTCTCGTCAAGAGACTTGCTGCGCCTGTTGACGGGTGACAGATGTGATTCGTGAGGCGCCTGGGGTTGCGGTGTCGAAAACCGCATGGCTACCCTATGTCACGAGATCCAGCAAAACCCCGTTGTCGCCGTCCTATCGGTGGCGTACACGCTGCGGGGTGGGCGCACTGTCCTCGGCGGGGTTCGGAGTGGAGACCGCCATGGCCCCAAGCCCGGCCCGATCTCCCTCCGCTGCGACCCACGAGTTCTGATGCCCACAACCACCCGCGGCACCAGCCGCCGTCACGAGCCGATCAGCAGCAACCGCAAGCACACTGCGTACGGGTACGACGGCGACCTGAGGGCGCTCGTGGCGGGGGTTGTCCTGGTCCTCGTGATGTTCGCACTGCACCGTTGCACAGATGCCTCGAGCCGCGACGGGGTCACGGTCGCCGAGACGGCTGGTCTCGGGACCGCCTCGAAGGCGCCGGCTTCCCCATCGACGCAGGCGCCACCGGGAAACCCCGGATCCGACTGGATCCTCACCGCGGGCGGCACCTCCCTGCTCCCTCTGAACGAAGCGGAAGCGGCTGGCGGCAGCCTCGCCGAGTACGTGGGACAGCCAGCAGTCGGAGGCGGTGTGCCCGTGTGGTCAGTCCCGGCGGATGAGGGTTTCTGGGTCGGTATCAGTGACACTGACCGGGTCTGGGTTCAGCTGATCGGCAGCGGTGAGTCGCCCTACGCGGTGCGTGCCGGCGACACCGTGCACTTCACCGGAGTCGTCGTGGCGCACGGTGTCGACTTCCCGAGCAGGGTCTGCGTGGGGACAAACCACGGAGCTGACCTGCTTGCTGCCCAGGGCGCGCACATCGAGGTGCCGATGGACGAGCTCATCCTGCACAAGTAGCAGGCCCGATCGCGACCCCCGCACGGTTACTGCGTGCTGACGGCCGTCACGGTTGGATGTCCGACGCCGCGATACGAAGGGCGACCATGCCGTCCGGTAGCGGGTCGGCGTGCACGACGATCAACCGTTGAGTGGCCCTGGACAGGGCGACGTAGAGGTCATGCTGTCCGCGATCCCGCTCGGTCACGATCGCCGCGGGTTCCACCACGATCACCGTGTCGAACTCCAGCCCCTTCGTCGTCCTGGGGGTCAGCACGACGGCCGGGGTGTCCAGGCTCGCCCGGCCGGACGTGGAGGCTCCGGGGAGCGCCTCGCTCACCGCCGCAGCCACGTCGGGGAGGTGAGCGCCCGCAACGATGATCCCGACGGTCCCACCCGATCCACCCGCGGCGAAGGCGGCGGCCTGTTCCGCCGCCAACCGGGCGACTTCGGTGGCCAGGTCGGCGGACCGCACCGGCACGGCGAGCGGCTGCTCCCCGACGGAGCGGATCGCCTCGGGCGCCCGCGCCTGAGGATCGGCGACCCGCAGCACGTCTGCCGCGACGGCCATGATCTCGGTCGGCGTCCGGTAGTTGACGGTGAGTTCGACCCGGCTCCAGTGCCCGCGGGCGTACGGGTCGAGCGCTTGGGCCCAGCTCCGGAGGCTGGACGGACCGCTGGCCTGAGCCAGGTCGCCGACGACGGTCATCGACCGGCTGGGGCAGCGCCGGGCCAGCATCCGCCAGGCCATCGGGGACAACTCCTGTGCCTCGTCGACGATGACGTGCCCGTAGGCCCAGGCCTGATCGCTTCCGGCCCGCTCGGCCGCCGTCTGCCGGGTCGGTGTGCCCCGATATCGGGCGGCCACCACGGATGCATCGACCGGAACCATGAGGTCGAGTTCGTCGAGCATCGCTGCGGCGTACCCCTCCTCGGCCTCCTCCTCCGACCGCCGGGCGACGGCGGCCGGATCAGCCGGTGTGATCGAGCCGAGCCGATCGGCGAGCTCGTCCAGCAGCGGCATGTCCGCGGCAGTCCAGCCGTGCTGAGCCGGGCGGCCCAACAGGGATTGCTCTGCGGGGCCGAACCGGCCGGTGGCGCGGGTACGTATGTGTGGGTCGGTGAGCAGGGTCCTCAAGACGTCCTCGGGAGTCAGGACCGGCCAGAACGCATCTAGGGCGGCGACAACGCGATCATGCTCCCGCAGTTCGCTGACCAGGTCCTCACGCGCTGCCGCGTCGAGGACGTCCTGGTCCAAGGCTCGGGCAACCTGTCGGACCAAGCCGTTGAGCAACTCGCGAAGGAACACCGCCCGGGCCCGGTTGTGCGGCCGGCGCGATCGGCGGGCCCGCTCGCGGCACCGCGCGACCTCGCTGCGCTCGATCTCCAGAGTCGTTCTGCCGTACCGGACTTCGATGATCTGCTCGGGCAACGTCTGGTGGAGCCGGATGGCGCGCCCGAGTACGTCGGCCATCCGTAGGTCGCCCTTGACCGCTGCCACCGGGTCGGGCTCCTCAGCGGTGACCCGCGCGCCACGGTACAACCCGGAGATGGTCGACAGCAGGACGCCGGTCTCGCCGAGGCTGGGCAGCACCCGCTCGATGTAGCGCAAGAACACATCGCCCGGGCCGACGACGAGCACACCCCGGGAGGCCAGCTGCAGTCGGTGCTCATAGAGGAGATAGGCCGCCCTGTGCAGGGCGACAGCCGTCTTACCCGTGCCGGGGCCGCCTTCGACGACGAGCAGACCGTCGAGCCCGGAGCGGATCACCGCGTCCTGCTCGGCCTGGATGGTCGCGACGATGTCGCGCATGTGACCGGTCCGGCCGGCATTCAGCGCCGCGAGCAGCGCCCCCTCCCCGGCCAGGTGCCGCTGGTCGGCCGCGCTGACGGCGTTCAGGTCGAGTACGTCGTCTTCGATGCCGAGCACCAGGCGCTGCCGGGTCCGGATGTGCCGGCGCCGTACGACGCCCTGCGGCGCCCGCGGGGTGGCGGCGTAGAACGGCCGCGCGGCCGGGGCGCGCCAATCGACCAGCAGCCGGTCATAGGTGGGGCTGGCCACTCCGATCCGGCCGATGTAGAACTGTTCGTCGTCGGTGCGGTCGATCCGGCCGAAACACAGGCCCTCCTCGATCCCGTCGAGTTGGGCGACGCGGTCCTCGAGCATGCTGGCCCGGCTGTCCCGTTCGGAGCGACCCTGATGGGTCAGGCCGGAAACCCGTTGCAGCCGTACGTCGGACAGGTCGCTTCGCGCCCGGGCCCGCAACTCGTCGACGCGTCGGTACAAAGCGGTGATGTAGGCCTGCTCGACGGCCAACTCATCCCGGGTCCACCCGGACGGAGCCACCGCAGAGCTCAGGCTCGCGCGTACGTCGTCGATGGCGGCTGCTCACTTCCTGGTCACCATGGCGGTGACGGCTCGCGAGAGGGTCCTCCATCGTACGAACTGCGGATCTGGTCACGTCGGAGGGCGGTCGGGCCTGGGCATCTGAGCGCACTTAATCCGGAGAAAGTCACATCTGGGCTCCGGCAGATCGCACTTAATCCGGAGAAAGTCCGTGTGGGGGAGAACTCAGCGGCGCAGGGACTGAACCTCCAGGGCGCCGGTCGCGAAATCGTCGGCCTCGGGCAGGTAGAGCCGCTGGATCGAGGCCAAGACAGCCTGCGCGATCGTGCTCCGAAACCGGGCGTCGAGCAGCATCCGCCGGTCGACCGGGTGCGACAGGTAGCCGCAGTCCAGCCGGACCGCCGGCATCCGGGTGAGCCGCAGCAGATCCCAAGACTTGGCGTGGGTGCCGCAGTCGAGCAACGCGGTCCTCGACACCACCTCCCGGCACAGCATTCCGGCCAGGTTCTCACCGACCGAGGAGCCCGGACCGGAGCCTGAGCCGGTGCCGAAGTAGTAGGTCGCGACACCACGGGCATGCGGCGAGGGGTGCGACTCGACATGCAGCGTGAGCAGCAGGTCAGCGTCGGTGGAGTTGGCCAGCGCGGCCCGCTCGGTCGTGGTCGGGTTGCCGCGCCGACCGCGGGTGAGATAGGCCGTACCGCCGGCCGCGGCCAACTGACCCTCGATCCGGGAGGCGATGTCCCAGGTGAGATCGGATTCCGTGGTCTCCCCGAGCACATGGCCCTTGTCCGGACCGCCGTGCCCAGGATCGATGACCACGCGCTTCCCGAACAGGTGCGGTCCGGAGGTGACCAGGGCGGCTTCCTGCCGCAGCAGCTGAGGGCGTCCACCGCTGACTCCCCGGCTGAGCTGGTGCAGGGCGCGGATGGTTGCCGGGCCGCAGGTGCCGTCCGCGATCAGCCCGTAGTCGGCCTGGAAGCTGCGCAGCGCCCGCGCCGTGGCCACCCCGAAGATCGCATCCGGCTTGCCGGCGTCGTACCCCAGGCCGATCAGCCGTTCCTGCAGGGTCATCACGTCGTCGCCGTGCAGCGGCCGGTTGACCGAGTGCTGCAGCAGCCGGTCCCCGAACCGCCAGCGCGCCGAGGTCATCGCGTCATAGGTCTCCCGGCCGACGATGCCGTCGACCGACAGTCCACGTACCTGCTGGAAATGCCGTACGGCGAGTTCTACGGCATCGTCGTACTCCGCGCTGTGGACATCGGTGGGCGCGCGATGGCCGGGCTCGCGGAGCAAGCCGAGTTGGGTGAGGATCTCCCGGACGTCGGCCACTCCGGCGCCGGTGTCTCCGCGCTGCAGCACCGACTCGGTGCTGTCCGGCTGGGGTCGACTCACCGCGTCATTCTGGCATCTGGAATTGATCTGGTCATGGATGCGGAAAAGACCGATCCGGCAGGCGCGCCGGATCGGCCCTTCGCAGGCCTGCGACCGGCATTCGGGCCGGTTCGAACCCCGTACGGGCCGCGCTGCCGTCTTACAGGTAGTCGGCGAGCTCGGCCAGGATGGCCGACTTGGGCTTGGCGCCGATGATGGACTTCACCGGCTTGCCGTCGACGTACACGGTCATCGTCGGAATGGACATGACGTTGTAGTCGCGGGCGGTCTTCGGGTTCTCGTCGATGTTCAGCTTGGCGATGGTCAGCTTCTCGCTGTGTGTTGCGGCGATCTCTTCAAGAACCGGGGCGATCATCTTGCACGGCGTGCACCACTCGGCCCAGAAGTCGACGAGTACCGGCTTGCTGGAGCCCAGTACGTCGGCGTCGAAGCTGTCGTCGGTGACGATCTTGGTGTTGCCGGTCTTCGTGTTGCTCTCCATGGGATCTCCTCTAGTCGGTTCCGGGTCGTCGTACGGTGGGGACGGTCGTACGGTCGGGACGGTGGTTCGTAC
>Ga0183260_10001203_pt1 | contig 21887 bp, 22 predicted proteins | sample AntDrymUQ4972206_2_FD_129768 | JGI IMG/M metagenome (GOLD analysis project Ga0183260, IMG submission 129768) | Polar desert sand microbial communities from Dry Valleys, Antarctica - metaG UQ497 (22.06) (version 2) (version 2) | ecosystem: Environmental > Terrestrial > Soil > Desert | place...
CCGCAGGGGCCGCCGGTTCGATTGGGGTGCTTGCATTGGTTAGGCATGTGTTAGGTACCCCGCCTCCCATGCGCTGTCCACGAACGATTCGATGCTGGATTCCATTGGTTTTCCGCCTACCAGTTTGCCGGGGAGCACCTGGTTCACGAACTCCCGAACCAGGGTATCGGGCCGGGCCAGGTCATCGAGCCGGTCGATGCTCGGAGACCGCTGCCCGGCCAACTCGCGAAAGGCCGAATACGCCGCGTCGGAGGCCGGGGAGGCCGTCCCTTCCGGAAACTGGTCGAGCGCGAAGGCTGCTTCCCGGAATGCCTCATCCGTGGCCGCAAGCACCTGTTGGTGCGCGTGGCGCTGCTGGTCGATGGTGGTAAACACCGCCGCGATCATTTACAACACGTCGCACAGCGGCAGCCCGTCGTTCTCCGTTCGCCTCAACGCTACCCGCTTGACCGGCCACGAACTCAGCGATGCTGGCCCGCATAGCTGGCATGAGGTCATTCCAACTGGGGTTCTCAAGCCAGAGAGCAACGAGCTCACATTGGCGGTGAGCGGCAATGGCAGCGTTACCTTCTCGGACATCGTCATTCTCTATCAGTCCAACCAACTGACGGTGAAACAACCCTTTCCTGGCGAGGTGATAGCGCGAACGTAGGGCACCGGCGTGGCGGTTGCCCAAGACTGCGGCTGTCGCGTCCCAGCCGCAGTCGGGAGCCGCGGGTTACGACCCTTCGTTGACCTCGTAGATCTGGTCGGCGAACAGGCCGTGGGCCTCCCGGTGGACCTGTTCGGCGGCTTCCTTGCTGGGCGCCTCGACCAGGCAAAATACCTTTCCGCTGTCGGTGTCATACCAGTACTTGTGGTACGTCACCCCGTGCTTTTCCTGGGTTTCAAGGTCTTTCTTGTGTGCGTCGGCCACCGCCTCAGCCGTGAGTCCCTCGACGTGATCATGGACATCCATGTACAGGGGCATAGCGACCTCCTTGGGATTCGGTAGGCTTGAGGACCCATCAGCGAGCGGCAGGGCAACGCGAACCGTCAGCACTCGCTGTTGCTCTCATGGTAGGACAGTTTGGGCCAACGTCAAGCCGCCGAAGATGCCATGGTAGCCGCAACCAAGCCAGGTGCGTGCGCCGTTGGTGGTGGTCAGCCCTGGTGAGAGTCGTCGTCAGATATCAGGTTCAACAGCTCGTCGCCGAACCGGACGGGCCGAAGCCGCCGAAGGATCATCACTGGACGACGAAGCCACGCGACCGAGTCGGCCATTGCCCGGCGCTTCACGACCACCGACGCCCGGATCAAGCTCAAACGGCTCTACCCAACAATTCAGGAGTAACAGACTACTAGCGGTCATCTCCCATCGCGCTCGCGACTGCGGCCTGGAGCGACAGGGCATAGCCTTCATCCCACGCGGCCGCCCACCCTTTCTCACCCAGCCGCAGTTCGGCCGCCGCCACGAACGGTCGCCAGAGCGGGCGGAGGTAGGCCAGCGGCACCACCCCGATCGCCTCGCGCAGGGCGCCGGCTGCTCCGATGAGGCAACCGGCCTCGCGGTCTCGACCCGCTGCCGCGTGCACTGTGGCGACCGCCTCCAGTCCATCCGCCACGCCGGGTTTCTCACCGAGCGCGAAGAGGGCGCGCAGGCTCTCCGAGAAGAGCGTCCCCGCACCCGTGGCGTCACCCTCCAGGAGCGCGACGTATCCGAGATGCTGATGGGTCCGCGCCGCAAACACTTCGTCGCCGCGCTCACGGTACAGGGCCAGTGCCTCCTCGAAGAGGATCGAGGCCCGTACCACGTCACCGGACAGCAAGGCGGCATTCCCCAAATTGAGGAACGACGTCGCGCGGTGCCAGGCGGTCCCTAGAGGCAGGCAGAGGTCGAGCGCTTCCTGGAGCAGGGGCATCGCCTCAGCAGGACGCCCTTCGGCCAGTGCCGCCATCCCCAGCCCGGTCAGCGCGTTCCGCGTGCCGACCGTGTCACGCTGCGCCCGCGCGAGCGCGAGATGCTCGGCGGCGAGTTCCCTGGACCGCGCATAATCGCCTTGGTAGTACGCCAACCAACCGGCCCCCCACAGAGCCGTGGCACGGACTGAGTCGCTTATTTCCGCGCCCTTGGCCAAGCCATCTTCCAGCCAGCGCCGTCCTTCCTTGATATCGCCGTGGCGCTGCCAGAACCGCCAGACCGCGCCGGCGAGCCGCAGCTCTCCCTCTGCGTCGCCCACTTCGAGTAGGTAAGTGAGCGCTTCTCGGAAGTTGTCGTGCTCGCGTTCCAGACGCGGATACCAGATCCGGTGATCCCGGTCCTGCAACGCTGGCTCGGCCCGCTCAGCCAGGCGCACATAGAATGCGCCGTGGCGCTGCTGCATCGCGTCCAGCTCACCGGACGCGGCAAGTTGCTCGGCAGCGTACTCGCGGATGGTGTCCAGCATTCGGTACCGCGGCTCGTCAGTGACGTCTGCCTCCATGAAAACCAGACTGCCCTCCACCAGCGATCGCATTCCATCAAGGACATCGCCTCGGCGTCCGTCTTGTCCGCATACCTCCTCAGCCGCTGCCAGGCTCCACCCTCCGGCGAACACGGCCAGGTGGCGCAGGAGGGCTTGGTCGGGGGCGGGGAGGAGTTCGTAACTCCAGGCGATGGCGTCCCGCATCCGCCGCTGCCGGACGGGGTGATCGCGCGGCCCCCCCGTGAGGAGTTGCAGACAGTGCCGTAGGCGGTCATGGAGGGTGGCGAGCGGCAAGTGCGTGACCCGCGCCGCCGCGAGCTCGATCGCCAGCGGCAAGCCGTCCAGACGCTGGCAAATGTCGGCGATCATCGCCGCCTGCCCATCCTCAATCACGAGCTCAGGCTTCGCCCGCCTCGCCCGCTGCACGAAGAGAGCGACCGCGGGGGAGTCCAGGATCTGCCGCGACGAGTGCGTTGCAGCAGGTGGCAGGGCCAAGGGTTGCACACGGAACTCGTGCTCGCTTCGGAGCCGCAGCGGGGCGCGGCTGGTCACCAGCAGATTGATGCGCGGGCAGGCCGCCCGAAGCTCATCAATCGCCGTTGCGGCCGCGATCACGCGCTCGAAGCTATCCAGCACCAGGAGGATTTCCCGGTCCCGGAGGAAGGCCAGGAGGCGCCCGTGGATTGGCCGATGACCCATCGCGTGCAGGCCGAGGGCACGGGCAATGGCCGGTAGGACGCCTTCCGGGTCGACCACGGCTGCGAGGTCGACGATGACGGCGCCATGGCGAACGGTGGGTGCGATGGTCGTCGATGCGTGCTGAGCCAGCGCCGTCTTGCCCACACCGCCAGGCCCGGTCAGCGTGAGCAGCCGCACGTCGCCCCGCAGGAGCGCGAGCAGACGCGCCAGTTCGTCGTCTCGGCCAACGAGGGGAGCGGGTGGAAACGGGAGCCCCGGACCATGCGCCGATGCACGCAGGCTCGTTGTTGCCGCAGCGTGGAGGACCCCGCGCTCGGCGCCCCCGAGCGCGAGCGCGTCGGCGAGTAGGTCGACGGTCGCGGGATGCGGGATCCGGACGCCCCGCTCCAGCATGCTCACGTAGTGCCAGCTGTAACCAGCGCGCTGGGCAAGGGCGTCCTGCGTCAAGTGCGCCGCCCGCCGATGGCGCTTGAGCAGGTCGCCAACGCTTGGTCCCTCGTTCTCCGCCATCTCAGTCTCCGCGTAGCGGCCGCGCGCACCTTCGCTCTCAGTACGAAAACTGTACGAGATCGTTCGTAGACGCCGCCAGGCTCCCGCCTCATGCTGTGTATTGAACGATAGTATCCGCGAAAGGACCCAGCGTCATGTCGACCGAAGAGAACAAGGCCGTCGTTCACCGGTACTACGACGAGGTGCTTAACGCCGGGGACATCGGCACGCTCGACGAGCTCGCCGTCGCCGGCTACGAGGAACACGACCCACTGCCAGGCCAGGCGGGCGGCCTGGCGGGGTTCAGGCAGCGGGTCGAGATACTGCGGAGTGCATTCCGGCCGTGCTTTACCGTGGAGGACGTTGTCGCCGAGCACGACAAGGTCGTCGTCCGGTGGACCAATCGCGGTACCCACGAAGGCGACTTTCTGGGGATGCCACCCACGGGCAAGTCTTTTACCATGGCCGGGATCGACATCCATCGCCTGCGTGACGGCAAGCTCGCCGAGCACTGGCATGTCGTCGACCTGTTCGGCCAGCTGCAGCAGCTCGGTCTCCTGTCAACGCCGCAGGCAACCGGGGGCAGCACCGACAAATAGGCACACTCCCGCTAGGCGAACTCCGTAACCCTCCCAGCTGCGTGGGACAACCAGCCGGCGAGGTCATCCCAAGTGACAGCCTCGCCGGTTCTGCGCCCGGTTGACGCAGTCCCCTCTTTGCTGTGACGCGCCTGGTACGAGAAGCAGTCCGGCGATGGGCGCAGCTGGGTGAAACGTGCCGGCTCCACCGGATGGGAGGGGGCGGTATGGGCGCCTACTCCGCAGAGCGCTCCAGATTGAGCGCCAGCATCCGCACCAGGATCGTGTCCTCGTCTTCAGCGGACGGGTCGCGATGGTCCCAGCCGTATGCGGCCCAGACCGCCTGGTCGAGCGCGGCGTGCGCGTGCTGGCGCCAGCTGGGAGATGCCTCGTCGAGGTCGGTGAAATTCCTCGATGCCTTGGCCTCCCGGATGAGCCGCCACTTCAAAGGCGTGTCTGCGAACCGGTGGAACGGAGGTGATCCCCCGGATGACAATCTGGGCCCCTTAGCCGTTCACGGCGGCTTCGGGGCCCCGTCCTTCAGTGCCGTCGCCGCCATGGCGTCAGCGTGACCTCGATGTCCCTCATCACGAGAACGTGGTAAATGGCTCACCGACCTGCGTCAGGCCGGCCACGAACAGCACCACGTCATCCTCGCCGGCGTTCCGGATGTCGTCTTCGGGGTCCTCGACGAAGAGCCAGTCCCCAGGATTGAGGATCACCTCGGTCCCCATCGGAATGTCCTCGACCGCTGCCGGGGTGCCCTCAGCCGCTGCGCGCGTCAACTGGATCGTTCCGCCCGTCGCGGTGTAGCCCCAGGTGCCCGCCTCAACGAAGATCACCAGTGCCCCTGGATGACTGTGGGGCGGGACGCCACCGCCCGGAGCAATCGTAATCCGCCGCAGCGATAGCTCCAGTCCTGGCGCCGAGGCGGGTTGTCCTGTACCCATGAGGGTGGCACTTACCCCAACGGGACCCGCCGGCGTGGCCGCGGGTGAGGCATCCTGGGCGGACAGGTGCGAAGCGTGCGCCGCCGCCAGAAGGATGGCTGCCAGGCTTGCCCCTCCGAAGCGCACAACGACATCACGACGGGACAGATCAGTGTCACTGACAAGAATACCGAGAGGGTCCACAATGCATCCTCCTTGCGAGAACGAGGCTCATCGATACGCGGACTGCTCATAACATTTGGGACCCAGAGGACTTGACTACAGTGGACGCTGCATACTATGTCAATACTCGTCTGCGGCCCGTAACTATTCAGATTTGGGGGTATGGGTTTCCCGGAAGGCACCGGAGGCGTATGCTGGGGTCATGCTCGATCTGTACCACATCACCCGCGATGACCTGATTGCCCTCGTCCTGGGTCTGCGAGACGCCCTCGCCGACCAGGAGCGGCAGATCGCGTCCCTCGAGACCGAGCTGACCCAGCAGCGGGCGATGGTTGCGCAGCTGACGGTGCAGGTGGGGACGTTGCTGGCCGCATCGGCCGGGGACGATGCGCCGCCGCGGGGCACGCCCAAGGGGATGCCCGGCCTCAAGCCGACCGCGTCCCCGGTCCGGGAGCCGCGACCGCGCACACAGCGGGCGCCGGGCTTCGCCCGGCGCCGGATGCAGGCCGCCGTGCGGGTCACGCACGCCCTGGCCTCCTGCCCTGACTGTGGCGCGCCGCTGGCGGGAGGGAGCGTCAAACGCACCCGCGAGGTGATCGAGCTCCCCCTGAACCCGGTCGTCGTCACCGAACACGTCTATCTGGAGCGCGGCTGCCCGGACTGTGGAACGCGCTGCGCGCCACCCCCGGAGCTGACCGGGATCGTGCCCGGCCAGGGCCGGTTGGGAAACCGCCTGGTGAGCCTGATCGCCGCGTTGCGGGAGGAGGCCTGCCTGCCCTTTGCGACGATTCAGTGGTATGTGGAGACCGTGCATGGCCTCCACCTGAGCGTTGGCGCGCTGGTCGGCGCGGTCCAGCGCGTCGCGGCGCGGGCCAGTCCGGTCATGGTGCGGCTCCAGGAGGCAATCCGGACCAGTCCGGTCGTCCATGCCGACGAGACCGGCTGGCGGGAAGATGGCCACAATGGGTACGTCTGGACCTTCAGTACCCCCGAGGCCCGGCTCTTTGTCCGGGGCAACCGGTCTAGGGAGATGCTCACGCGCGGGATCGGGGACGCCTTCGCCGGGGTGCTGGTCAGCGACTTCTACGGGGTCTACACCGGCTACGAAGGGGTGCATCAGTATTGCTGGGCGCACCTGCTGCGGGACATCCACGAGCTGGTCGACCAGCATCCGGATGATGCGGCCCGGCGGGGGTGGGCGGACGCCGTGCAGGTGGTGTGGACGACGACCCAGTTGGAATTGACGGGGAGCCGGGCTGCGCGTTGGGAGGTGCGCAAGCAGGCGGAGGCCGACCTGCGGCGCGTGTGCCAGCCCTGGCTCGAGCCGCGCGTCGCCCAGACCCCGCTCTGTGCCCGCATGCTGCGGTATTTGGAAAGCCTGTTCGTGTTCGTGACCGAGCCCGGCGTGCCGGCGACGAACAACGCCGCCGAGCGCAGCCTGCGGCCGCTGGTCATCAGCCGCAAGATCAGCGGTGGGACGCGGTCGGCGCGGGGCATCGCGACGAAGATGACGCTCGCCTCGCTGTTCGGGACGTGGCGCGTCCAGGGCATCAATCCGTTCGCTGCCTGCCGCGACCTCCTCGCGTCCCCTCAAGTCTGAACAGTTACTACCCTGGGCTCCAGGGCTTATGTGTGAGTGACGACGGTGGCCAGTCGAACACCGACATGGAGGGGTATGGAGCGTCGATTCGCCGATCCGGCGACCTTTCCCCACCAAAGTGGGAGTTCCGGTCCCTGCCATCACCACGTTTCGGCCATCGTTGAGGCTCTTCGCGTGCCGCGACGCCGAGCATCGGCACGAGTCAGAGCCGAAAACCAACTGGCGCATAAGCCCTGCCCTGGGCTCGACAAGATTCCTCCTACGTCGGAATGACAATAAATCGGGCGGACACAAGGCCCTCCCCTATCCGGGTAAGGGCGGCTTACCCCTTGATCCCAGACGTCACGAACGTGTCGATGATCTGCTTCTGGGCGAACGCGTAGATGATCAGCGGCGGCAAGGTGGCGATGGCGGCGGTGGCCATCATCGGTCCCCACATCTGGGCGGACTCGGCGTTGTTCGTGAAGAACTGCATGCCGGTGGCCAGGGTCTTCGATTCGAAGTCGTTGAGGATCAGCAACGGCCACAGGTACTGGTTCCAGGCGCCCAGGAACGACAGGATCACGACCACTGCGATCGCGGGCTTGATGTTGGGCAGCACGATCTGGGTCAGGAGCTTGATCGTTGACGCGCCATCGATCCGGGCCGCATCGATCAGGTCCTGCGGGAGCTGAAGGACATTCTGGCGCAACAGGAACACGAAGAACGCCGTACCCGGCAACGACGGAATCACCACGCCTGCCCAGGTATTCATCCAATTCAGGTTCGAGACCAGGATGTAGTTTGGCACCACCGTTACAATCCCTGGCACGATCATCGTTGCCAGCACCATGGCGAACAGCACCTTGTCGCCCCGGAACCGCAGGCGGGCGAAGGCGAACGCCGCCGGCACGCTGATTACGAGTTTGCCGAGCGTGGTGAGCACGGCGATGCCGAAGCTGTTCCAGAACCAGTGCGCGACCGGAAAGTAGTCGAACGCATCCGGGAAGTTGCGCAGGGTCGGGGCATTCGGGATCAGCCGCAGATCCTTGGTAAACACTTCGTCGGCCTGCTTGAACGATGTCGAAAGCATCCACAGGAACGGAAAGATCGTGAACGCGCAAATGACAATGACGACCACGTGGATGCCGTAGGTGTTCCACCGCTCGCGGGTGCGGTGGTCATGCGAATCGGCCATCGTTGTGCGGCTAGCCATAATGCACATGCCTTTCCACAAACTTGAACTGAACCCAGGTCAACACGCTTGTTGCCGCGAAGACGATGATCGCGACCGCGCTGGCGGCGCCGATCTGGAAGAACTGGAAGCCCTGCTGGTAGAGGTAGTAAATGATGTTGGTGGTGGAATCGAACGGACCGCCATCGGTGAGCACGTTGATTGCCCCGAACACATCGTCGTTCACCGAGATCACCGTGGTCACCAGCACGAAGAAGAATGTGGGGGTGATCAGCGGAAAGCGGATCGAGCGCATGATTTGCCAGTGGTTGGCGCCGTCGAGCGAGGCAGCTTCGATGTAATCCTTGGGCACGCCTTCGAGCGCGGCCAGATACAGGAGCATGTGAAATCCGAGGGTTTTCCAGGTGGCGACGATGATGATCGCCCAGATCGCCGTATCACGGTCCGAAAGCCAGCCGATGCGCTCCACGCCAAACTCGACAAGCAGCTTGTTCAGGATTCCCTGGAGCGGATTGAAGATCCAGAGCCACATCACGGCCGCCACCGAATAGGCGATGATCGTCGGCGAGAAGAGCATGATCCGGTAGCTCGTTTGGGCCCGGGAATTGCGGATTGGCCACAGCAACAGGGCGAGGCCAAGCGGCAGGAAGACCTGCAGCGGGACCAGCGTCACGGTGTAAAACAGCGTGCCCCGGAGCGCCCGCATGAAGCGAGGGTCGTCCGGCAGGCGCGTGAAGTTATCCCAACCCACATAGTTCTTGTCGGGACGCACGAAATTCCAGTCGAAGAACGACAGGTATGTCGAATAGACGAGGGGCCAATAGATGAATACGCCGATGAGCACAAGCAGCGGCGCGATGAGAAAATATGGCGTCATTCCCTCGCTTACCCGGTACCAGCTCCATGCACGATTCGTGGCAACTGGTTGTGTTCCCCGCATGGCGGACTGGTCAGGGCTGGTGACAGCCATACGATCCCCTCTTGGCGGACGTGCGGACAGGATTGGGGCCGGGATCTCCCCGGCCCCAATCTGCACGGCCCTTTACGCTCCGATAATCGCGTTGATCCCCTCAAGTGCCTGGCTCACGCCCTCCTCAACGGAGATGTCGTTCGCCCACATCCGCTCGCAGTAGACGTCCCACACGGCTTGCGCTTCGAGTCCACGAGCACCCGGCCAGTTGGTCTCCAGGATCAGGCCTTCCTCGAACTGGGCATAGGCCGGTTCTTGGCCCGGCAGCCGCTCCAGTTCAATGTTCGAGATGTTGACGTAGCCAGTCTGGTTCCAGAGCGAGTATCCCGCTTCGCTGGCGCAGTACGCCAGGAAGTCCAGCACCGCATCGAACCTGGACTCGTCCTCGGTGAAAATGCCCAGGAAAGAGCCACCGGTGGACGCTACCACGGGCTTATCGCCAAACCGCGGCCAGGTGTTGGTGCCGAGCGTGAATGGAGCATCGTTGTTGAGGCCACCGAGTGACGCCACGCTGCCCTGCCACACGGCGGTGGAGCCCGCAATGAAGTTCGGCCGCAGCTCATCGCGGGTGCCGCGATCGTAGAACCCCGCCGTGTCGAGATCGGCGATAGTCTGCATTGCCTCCTTTGCCTCGGCGCTGGTGAAACCGAAGGCGCCATCGTCATTCAGCACGCGTCCGCCATTCGACTGGATGAGCGTCTGGGCCGGCCAGTCCTTGTTGTAGGTTAGCGAGAATACCGGGGCCCCGCCAACAGCCTCCTGAAGCGCCGGGCAGGCGGCCGCGAAGCTATCCCAGGTAGCGAACGCCTCGGCTGGATCGACACCGGCCTGCTCGAAAATGTCGGCGTTGTAGTAGAAGATAGGCGTCGAAAGCCCCCACGGGAAGCCATGCACCACATCGTCGCGCGTCACCAGCGGCCATGCCGTCTCAGACATCGAGGCCACGAATTCGTCATAACGATCGCCAGCAACGCTGGCCAGGTCACGGACACCAAGGCCATCAATGGCGTAATGCAGGTTCGCCCACGGAACGCTCACCAGATCCGGCGGGTTGCCGGCGGCAATATCCGCCTGGGTCTTCTGGAGCGTTTCCTGGTAGTTCCCCGGGGTATTCGTATTGAGCGTCACCGTCTCGCTCTGGGCATTGAACGCATCGATGACCTGGGTCATCGGAGCCGGCTGCTCTGCCGGGGTACCGCCCGGAGGGGTGCCCCAGATGTGGTAGATGGTGATCTCGGTCTTTTCCTGGGCGGCCACCCTTCCGGCGCTCGTCGCTGCCGTTCCCGCAACTGCCGCCGCGCCCGCAACTGCCGCCGCCTGTCCTACAAATCGCCGTCGAGTCATGTCTGACATGATGTTCTCCCGGTCTTTCGACCTCTTGGCTGACGTCACCGCCTCCGGTGACCCTTGAACCTGCTCCAACGCAGGTCATCGGTTGCGCGTGATTGGCGATCAGTGCGCATTCAGCAGGCTGAGCGCGCCCGCCTGATCGGCCACAATCGATTTCACGATGTTCCCGTTGATTGCCGCTCGCATTGCCCTCCCCCGGGACGGTCCACTGAGCACCGCCGCCACGTCGGCACATTCGCGCAATATGTCCAGGTCAACGCTAATCACCCGGTCACGAAAATCGGAATCGCACTCGCGACCGCGTTCATCGAAGAAACGACCGCAGATCTCCCCCACTGCTCCAGCGGCCCGCACGTCGGCATACGCCGCCGGGTCCAGCACGCCCCGATCGAAAAACGCCGACTCTTCGAGTGTTCCGAGACCGACCAATGCCAAACCGATGGTATTGAACCGGCTCCAGACCGCCTGGATTTCGGCATGCGAGAGAAACAGGTCCCGCGCCCGCTGACTCTGGGCAAACGCCGGTGAATTCAGGGTCAGGAACGATCCCTGAAAGCGCTTGGCCAATGTTCGACTTTGCTCCGAGGCATCGATCCGCCCCGGACTCGATCCGATAGCCCCCATCAACTGCACGAAGGTGGACCCCGTTCCCCGCGTTCGTGGCTCGATGTGATGGACAAGTTCCGCCAGTGTGCGGCCGCCAGCGACTCCAACAAGGTGCTGCCCGGCAATCCACTCGGCCACATAGGGGGCCGCAAAGTATCCGACCGCGCGCCGGATGCTTGTGGGGGTGGTGCCCATCGCCCGAACCACAACCGCATTGCGCAGTCCAAAGCGGTCGATCAGTTGCCGTTGCAGATCCCGATCGCGCGGATCGAACTCGTCGACCGAAATCCGGACGATGCCTTTTCCCCGTGCAGTCGTCAGCAGACGGGACACAGTGGAGCGCGAGATGCCGCAAATGTTGGCGATCTCGCTCTGCCCAAGTCCATCCAGGTAGTACATGCGCGCGACCGAGGTCATAAGCGCCCCGTATTGGTCAGCCACAAGTGGCATCTCCCGCCCCTGCACCGAAATTCATGCACGTCCTTGCATCATTCTCATACGCTAGCTGGTGCCATGGGGAGCGTCAACGGAAACGCGATGATCTGCACATTCGTGCAAGCACAAAGGTGCATGACCTGAGCCATGGACGTGGTTAACGCTTTGTTGCGTTCTCGTTGAGACAGTGTGAACGTCTTCACGCTCTCCGAACGCAGGCAAAATGGTCCTCCCTTGACGGAAGCGTTGTGATGCATCCCGTTGTTGTCATTTCGACCGGACCCTGAGCTGGGTCGAAGGGGCAAGTGAAGAAATCTTGTGCCTGGTGGCATCGCGGCCGGAGATTTCTCGACGGCGCTCGACATGACATACTGGAATCGTGTCGCCAATTCGTCGCAAGGAGTGTTGTCGTGCCCGGTTCGCTGTTGCTCGGGGTCGATATTGGAACGGCGAGCACCAAGGGTGTGCTTTGCTCCCCGGATGGCGCCGTCCTCGCCACGGCCGTGATCGCGCACGACACCAGCTTCCCCCGGCCCGGCTGGGCCGAACACGACGCCGATGCCCTCTGGTGGACAGAGGTTGTGTCCATCACTCGTGAACTCACCTCCGGCAGGTACACCGGCGCCGATCTCGGCGCGGTGGCGGTCAGCGCGATCGGCCCCTGCATGACGGCCCTCGATCACGACGGCAAGTCGCTTCGCCCCGCCATCCTCTATGGAATCGACACCCGGGCGACTGCGGAAATCGCGCTCCTGAACGAGCAGCTCGGAACCGATGCCATCTTCTCGCTCTCCGGCATGGCCCTGACCTCGCAAACCATCGGACCGAAGATCCTTTGGCTCAAACGCCATGAACCCGCGTTGTTCGCCCGCACCGGGATGATTCACTCGTCCAGCGATTACGTCGTCTTCAAGCTCACGGGTGAACATGTCATCGATCGCCATACCGCCTCCTACTTCGCACCCCTGTTCAATATCGACACGCTCCAGTGGGATGCCAGGTTCGCTGACGCGATCATCGAACTGGATCGCCTCCCGCGCCTCGGCGATGCGACCGAAATTGCCGGTGGGGTCTCGGCGAAGGCGAGCGCGGAAACCGGCCTTCCCATCGGAATCCCGGTCACCTTCGGCACGATCGACGCCGCCGCCGAGGCAGTCAGCGCCGGTGTCCACCACCCCGGCGACACGATGATCATGTATGGCAGCACCATGTTCTTCCTTGGCGCCGTCGAGGATCCGCGGCCCGATCCTAGGATGTGGACGACCGCCCATCCGCTTCCGCCCGGCCGGGCGATCACCTGCGGCATGGCAACCTCCGGCTTGCTCACGACGTGGTTCTGCGACGTGACGTCGGGCAGCGCGCCTCAAGGCGAGCGGGATAAGACATTCGAGACATTGATCGCCGGAGCGACAGCGACCCCGGCCGGCGCCGATGGTCTGATCTGCCTTCCCTATTTCGCGGGCGAGCGCTCCCCGATCCAGGATCCGGAGGCCCGTGGCAGCTTCGCCGGTCTCATGCTTCGCCACACCCGCGCTCACCTCTTCCGGGCCGTGCTCGAGGGCATCGCATTCGGGGCGCGGCACAACCTCGAGGTGATGGGAGAGATGGAGGCCACGCCAAAACGGCTCATTGCGGTGGGCGGCGGGACGAAGAATCCACTTTGGATGCAGGTGGTCAGCGATGTCACGGGCGTCTGCCAGTTCATCCCCGAGCGCACGATCGGGGCATCCCTCGGTGACGCCTTCATGGCGGGTCTCGGCAGCGGGCTGATTCCCGATCCCGGGGCACTCGACCGCGATTGGGTCCGGATCGTGGACCAGGTCGAACCGAACCCGGCCAATGCCGCACGGTACGACGCGATGTACGAGGTGTATCTCGACCTCTACCGGCAGACGAAGGAAAGCATGCACCGATTGGGCAAGATCGCATCGCAGCCGTAGGAGTCGATGCGCGGCCACCTGAACTCAGGCATCAACATTTGGGTCAGCGCACAGCGGGGCGGATTAGGTTGACTCCCGCAAACATGTGCCGGTCGCCTCAAACGCGTCGATCAAGGCCACCTTTGCGGCCGAGGCGGAAGTGTCGTCGAATTCGTAGGTGAGCCACTCGTCGACCAGTCGCGACGCCAGTTCCGGACCGATCACCCGCGCCCCGAGCGCCAGGATATGGCAGTTGTTGGAGAGCACCGAGCGCTCGACCGAGTACGAGTCGTGGGCGACCGTGGCCCGGATCCCCGGAACCTTGTTCGCCGTGATCGCCATCCCGATCCCGGTGCCGCAGATCAGTAAGCCGCGCTCGGCATCGCCAGCGGCGACCGCCCGGGCGACAGCGAGCCCAATGTGGGGGTAGGCAGGAGCGGTGTCCGCGTCAGGCGCCCCGAAGTCGGCAATCTCCAGGCCGGGCCGACCTTCGAGACGCGATTTGATCAGGTTCTTGAGATTGGAGCCGGCGTTGTCCGCGCCGATTGCGATACGCATGGAAGGCCTCCGGTTAAACGGGCGACCACAAGGATTGCCCCTGGAAGATCGTTGCGGGTTGCGCTGCCCAGTACGCGTCCGGGGCGAAGACCTCGCCAATCAGGTCATCGAACACACCCATCTCGTGAACGAGATCAAGAACCGTGTAGCGGCGTCGAATCCGTCGGGTCGCCTGGTAGCTGGCGCGCAACTGCTCCGGCGTCAGCCCGATCTGGCCGGGCCGGGTTGGGCAGCCACCCTCGGCGAGGTGCTCGAGCAGGGTCTTGAAAGACAGCAACTGCCCCCCGAGGCGCGATTTCAGCGCGGGCCAGGCCTCGCGCAGCGTCGTCAGCCGCTCTCGCAGCGTGTCCATGTCGATGTACTTGGCCTGACACTCTTCGAGGGCGCGTTCGATCAATCGCGGCGAGTCATCCATCGCCCGGATCCCGGATTCCATCGCTCGCCAGGAGGGCCACCTCGCAACCGCGGCCTCGACATCGAAGGTGGACCAATCGCGGGCAAGCAGGCGCTCGTACAGCGCCGTCGAGAAGATCGAGCCGAACCCGACCTTGAAGCCGTGCGAGACGAGCTCGCCCTCGTGCTCCAGCCCACGCATTTCCCAAAGATGACTGAACTGGTGCTCGCTGCCGGATGCGCAGCGCGTGGAACCGGACACCTGGATCGCCAGGCCGGTCACGATCAATCCGTAGAACAGCTGCTCGATCGACCCAGGATCCCCAGCCTGGAACCGGGCGGGATCGGCGATCAGGGCACGAAGCGGCCCCTGCACCATCTCCCACACCTCCGGGATGACTGGCTCGATCCCGAGCGCGCCGGCCACGATCCAATCTGCCCCGGCGGTTACCTTGCCCAGCAGGTCACCGTAACCAGCGGCGGTCATCGCGGCCGGGGCCGCACAGAGCACATCGAGATCGGCGATCACCGCCACCGGGGCGTCGCATCCAAACGTCTGCTTGACGCCGTTGTGGACCAATGCGGCGCCGGAGGCGGCGTAGCCGTCCATCGAGGCGGCCGTGGCCACCGAGATGTACGGCAACCTCATTTCATGCGCGGCGCGCTTGGTCAGATCGTTGATCGAGCCGGACCCCACCGCAATCGGCAGCACGGGCCCACCGGCCGCCTCGAATCGGGCGCGGATCGCCGCGACATGACGGGTATCGGGCCGGAATGCCGCCAATCCCGGAAAAATGACCGGATCAAGAACCGGGCTACCAGACGCTTCGAGCAGCGAGGTGATTTGGGCGCCACCGAGTTCATATGTGGTTTCATCGGCGACAATGACGACCGGCCGTTCCGGGAACAGGTCCGGCGCGAGCGCCGCGACGGCGGTCACACCACCGGGTTCGACCACCAGATGGCGCGTCGTTGAGGCTTGGGCGAGCGCCGCTTCCATGAGCGATTGGCTCATCTGCTCTGTCATTCTAATCCTGGCCCCGATCTCTGCGTGCGTCCGTCGTGACTCTGGATCTCCGCACATTCCGAACGACGGATGCATTCCTGGATTGGAGTATACCTACTGGACACCGCACGTATGTGCATGCACATCGTTGCATTCGATGGTGATACGGTAGGATCACTTGCCGGGGACGTCAACGATTGTCGTCGCGCCTGCACATACGTGCGATTCCAAACTCGCTGTCCGTCCTCCCCTTTCTGAGAGGAAACGATCCGTGGCTTCACCATCCGCCGTCCGTGTCGATTCTGGCAAACGACCGACCGTACTGTTCGCCGGGTACATCTTCGATCTCGATGGCACGATCTACCTCGGCGACGAGCTGCTCCCTGGCGCCGCGGCGGTGATCGCGACGCTGCGGCGGCTCGACCGCCGGATCCTGTTCCTCTCGAACAACCCCACCCGGACGAGCGGCGATTCCGTCGCCAAACTGGCCCGATTCGGCATTTCCGTAACTCCGGAGGAAGTCCTCAACACCGTCGACACGATGACCGCCTGGTTGCTGCGCCATCATCCCGATGCGACGGTCTTCCCGATCAGCGAGCAACCGCTCAAGGAGGCCCTCGTCAATGCGGGGATCGGGATCTCGGACAATCCGGCCGGGATCGACTTCGTGATCGCCAGCTACGACCGCGCGTTCGACTATCGCAAGCTGCAAGTCGCCTTCGATGCGATCGCGGTCCACAAGCGGGCCCGCCTGATCGCCACCAACCCCGATCGCTTTTGCCCGTTCCCGGATGGCCGGGGCGAACCGGACACCGGCGCGATCATCGGCGCGATCGAGGGCTGCACCGGAGTGACGTGCGAGCGGCACACCGGCAAACCCGACCCGTTCATGCTCGAAACGGCGCTCTCCCGGCTCGACCTGACGGCGGCCCAATGCATTATGATCGGCGACCGGCTGACCACCGATATCCGGATGGCGAACGCCGCCGGGATGGCCTCGGCGCTGGTCTTGACCGGTGAAACGACCCGCGAGATGCTCGGGCCTGGGCAACCGGCGGAGAACTTGCCGACCTGGGTGCTCGAACGTGTCGACCGGGTGCTCCCTGCACACGTGTGAACGCTGATACCCTGCATCTGCGCATCGTCCCGCGGCGGCGGCGTTCTCGCCGGTGCGGGACGAGATTGGCGCGTACGTGCTTACGGATATCAGGTGGGTGGGAAAATGCTGATCGTTGGACACCGCGGCGCACGATTCGAGGCGCCAGAGAATACCGTGCCGGGCATTCGCTACGCGATCGATCTCGGCCTCGGCGCCGTCGAGTTCGACATCCGAATGACCAGCGACGACCACCTCGTGGTCATCCATGACGCCACCGTCGATCGCACCACGAACGGCGAGGGCGACGTGTCATCGTTCACGCTGGCCGAAATCCAGTCCTTCGACGCGCGATCGATCTTTCCGGACTGGCCGGAACCCTGCGTCGTCCCGGCTCTTGCCCAGGTGCTCGACGTGGTGCAGACGCTGCCGGAACTGTTGATCGAGATCAAGGGCGATGCGCCTCGGCGGCTCGAGAAGATCGTGCCCGCGACGATTGCCGAAATCCTGCGACGGGATCTTGTCGACCGGGTCACGATCACCTCGTTCGATCCGTACGCGCTCGGGCTCGTCCAACGCGAGGCGCCGCGGATCCGGCGCGGCTACATCGGCAACTGCGACTCCCAGGACTTCCTCGACACCGCTGTGAGGCTCGACTGCACACAGATCGATATCCGTCACGCAACCGCGGATCGCGGCCTGGTCGTCAAGGCGCAGTCGCTCGGGATGCGCGTGATCGCCTGGCCGGTGAACTCGCGGGAAGACCTCGACAGCGTGCTTGCGCTGAAGTCCCGGATGTTCTGCACCGACAACCCGACGCTGCTGATGGAGCTGCATTCGCGCCCGCGGGCCTCGTAGAGTTGTCGACCTGCCCCGCGCTTGATGCCGGATCTATCGGCCCGGGTCGAATGAGTCCGCCCGTTTCACGTCGTCCCGCGTGGTGCGCAACGGCTTCGCCGGGGCGCCACTGTAAACACGCCACCTAGCCCCATCGGATCAGCCAGCCATATCGACCGTGCTATAGTGGCCTCACCTATTCCACTACGCGGTTGCTCATGGATGCGCCGCCGATGAGGGCGCATCCTGAAATCGAAGGGAGTCACGATGCACCCCACGACTCGTCGTTCGACACACTTCCCGGTCCCGCCGAGCGCCAGGCTGCTGCTCGTACTGGCGCTGCTGTTCGCATCCACGATCTCGGTGGCGATCGCGCAATCCGCCGCCACGCCCGACGCTTCGCCGGTCGCCGACGCGGGCGTCGCCAGCGAACCGTTTGGGGAGGTCGAAGGTCATCCAGTGGAACGCTACACGCTCACGAATGCGAACGGCATGCAGGTCTCGATCCTGACCTGGGGGGCCACCGTGCAGTCGATCATGGTCCCCGACCGCGACGGCGCGATGGCCAATGTCGCCCTCGGCTTCGACAACCTCGACGACTACGTGTCAATGAGCCCGTACTTTGGATCGATCGTTGGCCGGTACGCCAACCGGATCGCCGAAGGCCAGTTCACGCTCGAAGGCGAGACCTACCAACTGGCGATCAACAACGACCCGAACACGCTCCACGGCGGGGACAAGGGATTCGACAAGCAAATCTGGACGGCGGCCGAAGTGGAGGGCGACGGTGGCCCGGCCCTGGAGTTCAGCCGAACCAGCCCGGATGGCGAGGAAGGGTACCCCGGCACGCTCGAGGTCTCGGTCACCTACACGCTGACCGGCTCCAACGAGCTCAGGATCGAGTACGCGGCGACGACCGATGCGCCAACCGTGATCAACCTCTCCAATCACACCTATTTCAATCTCGCCGGCGAGGGATCGGGAAATATCTACGGTCACGAACTCCAGCTCAACGCGAGCCATTTCACCCCCGTCGACGCGACGCTGATCCCGACCGGCGAAATCGCCCCGGTCGCCGGAACCGCCTTCGATTTCACCAACCCGCGTCCGATCGGCGACGGCATCCGCGACGCATCCAGCGAACAGATCCTGATCGGGCTTGGCTACGATCATAACTTCGTGCTCGACCGGGAGAGCCCGGACGACACCTCGCTGATCGAAGCGGCCCGGGTCACGGACCCGTCCACGGGCCGGGTAATGACGGTCACGACCACCGAGCCCGGCGTGCAGTTCTACTCGGGCAATTTCCTCAATGGCGCCTTCGGTGGACCGAGCGGTCAGGCCTACCGCCAGGGAGACGGCTTCTGCCTCGAAACGCAGCACTTCCCGGATTCGCCGAACCAGCCGGACTTCCCCACCACCGAACTGCGTCCCGGCGAGAAGTTCACCTCGACCACGGTCTACGCCTTCTCGACCGATTAGCGCGTGATTCGTTCCGGGCACACATCTCCCGGGACACGTTGTCCCGGGAGATGTGTGGTCTGTTAGGGCGCATTGCGGGATGGTTGCTCCTGACGTGGCGCCGCGCCCATTGTCATTCCGAGGCACGTTGTCATTCCGACTTGAGTTTGAACAAACGAGGGTAATGACGGCGAAAGTGCGCCGAACGCGGGATACTGTGAGGGCTATGACTTTCCCGCAGACCCCGCTGGCGCACGTTCGTGCCGAACTGTACCAAACATTCGGGCTGCGCCGCGATACCTTGTTCGATGGGCTCGATGCCATCCTCACCACCGACCGGGTGACGCGTGTGGTCCGGCTCAGCCTCGCTCCCGCCTTTCGGCGGCGCTGGTCGAGTGTCAGTGACGCCCTGACCGACGGCATGCTCGATGTGGCCGCGCTGCGCCGCCTCTGGGCGCGGTCGCTGCCCCCGCCGCCAGCCGGAACCCGCCCGCTGTGGGCGATCGACGGCTCGACCTGGCCCCGGCCCGAAGCGAAGACCAGCCCGGAACGAACCTGTTGCCGGTTCGTGACGGCGGGCATCCCCGAGAGCGGGATCATGCCCGGCTGGGAATACCAGTGGCTGGTGGCGATTCCCGAAGCCCAGGGCAGTTGGGTCCTGCCGCTCGATGTCGGCCGCCGCGGTCTCGAGGCGGGCACGCCGACCGAACTCGCGATCGCCCACCTCCAGGACCCGGCCGAGGTCGCCGCTTGTGTCGAGCGCCTGCGGGTGGTGGGGGAAAAAGGTGCGGGCCAACCCGGAGCGCTACGAGCTGCACTTTGAGGATGAGACCCACGTCGAGACCAATCCGTATCTGGGGCGGGTCTGGCATCGGGTCGGGCAGCAACCGGTGGTGCCGGCGGCGGGCACGAATCGGCGCTTGACCGTCTTCGGCAGTGTCGAAGCCTGCGGGCGGGGGCGGGTGAGAGCCGCGCAACCGCGACGCTCCTACTGGTCAAGCAGGATAGCGACTGGCGGGTTGCCTGCTTCCCCAGCACGCTCGTGACACCACCCTAGCAGGGGGCAGCAGTTCCCGAGGAGGCATGCATATGGTCCTGACCCCTTTGCTTCCCGTGCCCTTTCTCTCGCCTCAGAAACGAAAGATTGTGAGAGACCCACACTTTCTTCTCTCGGGGCCTTCCGCTTTGCCTGGGTGAGACTTCTCAACTTAGCTCACAAACAGAGTCTCACTCCGTGATTCGCGTACTGAGTGTTGAGTCGATGTTGTGACAACACCAGGGTGTCCCGGACTCTGCTTACGTGGGTGCGTCAGCCCGTGGCGCGGGTACTCGCATAGGCAATGTGGTGACACCAGCGGCAGCGAAAGCAGCCACCCAGCGCGTACAGCACCGCACAGCGGACCCTGCATCCTGGACAGGCGAACCAGGCGCGAGACCCGCCGAAAGTGCACGGAGTCCGCGTCAGTTCGATGCGTTCCCGGATCGGTATCAACCCATCGCGACGGGTCGGCACCTCATATGCCAGGCGTACTTCGTTGGCGTCGCCAGCAAGTACCGAAAGCTTGATCGTCGCCTTATCACCCCAAATCACCGTGGACATTGCGCCCGGCCTGAGCGCCCCTTTGCGGGCGAGTACCCGCACATCGAGCTGCGGTAGCCTCTCGGTCGTAACCCGCGTCACCGACAATCCCCACCGAGTTGATCCTGATCCTCCCATCGGTCAGCCTCCCGTCCTCGCCCGCAGTGGGTGAGCTGGTCTTTGAGGTCGGAGTCGACCTCTGCCTAATGATTTCGGTAAATCCGGCGACCTCCTTCTCCTCCGTGCAGCTGAAGCAACATACACTTGTTGCTGGCCCACGTTGACCTGCGCAGCATGACCGACGTAAAGAGCGGGTGAGGACCGCTGCAGGTCGTGGAGCAGCTTGACCGTCTGCAGAAAGCGTTTGTGGGCACGCTCGGCCATCTTCGCCGATTGCTCGAGCGCCTCGGCGTAGCTCAGCCGCATCGGCGTCCACTCCCCATCCCGCTCCACCCGCCGCCGTTCGGACTCCACCTCGGTGCTCCCCAGCATATGCAAGTGCTCGCTCCAGGCAAGATAGTCGCCAAAGGCTTCCGCCGCCGTTTCCACGAGAGCCGATTCGATGCCTGACTGTGGCGGATTGCCGGCACGGAAGTTGTCCCGGATCGCAAGGAACTGCGCGCGCTGCCACGGTCCCCCGCGCCACTCCAGCGCCCGTGCAGTCCGTTGACCACATGCCAATTCCCGCTGGGCTTCAGATTTGATATGCGACCAGACGGCAACCATCTGGTCCGGGTTCCGCTCAGCGAGGCGATTCAAGTCGAACCAACTCACCTGATCGGGCGGTCCCTCGCGGATCCGTGCGTCGTCCTCTCCCACTTGCTCAGCTGAGTAGTCGACTCCGCGCGCTCGCGCGTCCGCCTCAGGTCCGGCAAGCTGCAACTGATCGCGATAGAACGCCGCCATCTGACGGTAGGCGCCAGCGAGTTCACGAGCAAGACTGCCGGTTTCCTGTTCGGTTGTCGACTGTACCGCATCCGCCGATGCCTCGGCCTCTGCTTCATGGTCGCTGTTCATTAGGCAGCCACCTGCTCACTGTGCGCCCTGCTAGCCAGGTCCCACACGAAGGCAGCGACGGCCGCCTGTTGACGTGTGCCGAGGTCGCGTTTTCGGGCGGCTGTGGCGGCAAAGGTTTGAGCCGCCGCGCGAAGGGCGTCAGCACGCCGCTCTCGGTCTGGGTCGGCTGGCAGGGTGTTGAAAAACTCTTCGGTGTCGGACCGATCAAGAACGAGATTCATGTGTTTTCCTCTCAGGTTGACAATATAATCGAGTTATTTGGCCCGTAGGGCTCCTGGAATCGGGTCACGGAACTCAGCATGCCCCTGTGTCCGGCGGCACCCTACAGGCCGGGCAGACTCGCCAGACACCGGTCCGGATCGCTTCGGGGGTTGGCTCGAAGACGCGGCCACACTGGCGGCAGATGACTTCACAGATGACTTCAATCGTGCTCATGTTGTAGCCTCCGCGCAGGATATTTCACGGATCGAAACCAAGGTCATTTCGCCGTGGCGATGCTTGGCAATCAGCGCACGGAACAGGCGCTCGTCAAGGGGGATTTCGGCGAAATGGCTGTACTCCTCG
>Ga0183260_10001204_pt1 | contig 21873 bp, 20 predicted proteins | sample AntDrymUQ4972206_2_FD_129768 | JGI IMG/M metagenome (GOLD analysis project Ga0183260, IMG submission 129768) | Polar desert sand microbial communities from Dry Valleys, Antarctica - metaG UQ497 (22.06) (version 2) (version 2) | ecosystem: Environmental > Terrestrial > Soil > Desert | place...
CCGGCTGGCGGCGAGGATCTCCCGTCCCGCCTGTACGCGCTGGGCCTCGACCCGAACGTGCGGGTGGCCCTCACCGACCACCGCGCGACGATGGTGAGCTTCGGCGACGGCTGGCTGCGCGTGCACCGCGGGTACGCCTTCGCGGGCGACGAGATCGTCGGCGCGATCGTGCGATTCTCCAAAGCGCGCCGGCGCGACAGCAGGTCGGAGGCCAAGCGCGTGCTGCTTGGTTATGCCTCCGTTCTACCGGGCAGGCGCGCGCGGCTGCGCCGGGAAGTCACGCATCCGGAGGACGCACCGTCTGCCGCGCGATTGACCGAGGCGCACGCCGAGCTGAACGCGCAGTTTTTCGGGAGCGCGCTCAAGCCGATGGATATTCGCGTCTCACGCCGGATGAAGAGAAAGCTCGGCCATTACGCGCTTGCATCCGGGGATGTTCGAGCCACCATAGCGATCTCGCGGGGGCACATCCGGCGCGATGCGTGGGAGGACGTCGTGCACACTTTGCTGCATGAGATGGTGCACCAGTGGCAGCAGGAAACCGGACAGCCGGTAGCGCACGACCGCGCGTTTCGCGCGAGGGCGCGAGAGGTCGGCATAAACCCTGGGGCGGTGCGGAAGGATTAGAGCGCGGCTAGATTTGCTCTCTCGCCGCATTCAGCGCGATACGAACCGCCGCCCCGGGTACCGTGAACGATTTCTACGCCATAGACAGCAGCCTTTCCGAAGACGAGCGCGCCGTGCGCGACACCGTGCGCCGGTTCGTGGATGACCGGGTCCTCCCCATCATCGGCGACTGCTACATCGAAGGAAGATTCCCGCTCGAGCTGGTGCCGGAGATGGCCGAGCTCGGTATGTTCGGCGCCAACCTGCCCGAGGAGTATGGCTGCGCGGGGCTCAATAACGTCGCGTACGGCCTGATCATGCAGGAGCTGGAGCGCGGTGATTCGGGCGTGCGCTCGTTCGCCTCGGTGCAGGGAGCGCTCGTCATGTATCCGGTTTACGCGTTCGGGAGCGAGGAGCATAAGCGCCACTACCTGCCGAAGATGGCGCAGGGCGAGGTGATCGGGTGCTTCGGCCTGACCGAGCCCGACTTCGGCTCGAACCCCGCCGGAATGATCACGCGCGCCCGCGAGCAAAAGGACGGGACGTGGGTGCTGAACGGCTCCAAGATGTGGATCACCAACGGCTCGACCGCGCACGTCGCCATCGTGTGGGCGAAAACGGGCGAGGGCGACGACGACAAGTCGATCCGAGGGTTCATCGTCCCACGCGACACGCCGGGCTTTTCCTCTAAAGATCAGAAGGGGAAGCTTTCGCTGCGCGCGTCGGACACGAGCGAGCTGGTGTTCTCCGATCTGCAACTTCCGGCCGATGCGGTCCTGCCGAAATCGGGCGGTCTCAAGAGCCCGCTCATGTGTCTTACGCAGGCGCGGTACGGGATCTCCTGGGGCGCACTCGGCGCGGCGATGGCGTGTTTCGAGGAAGCGGTCAGCTACGCCGGAAACCGCGTCATGTTCGGCAAGCCGATCGCTGGTTTCCAGATTCAGCAGGCTCGGCTCGCCGAGATGCTGACAGAGATCGTGAAGGGCCAGCTGCTCTCGCTCCACCTCGGACGGCTCAAGGACGCCGGGACGTTCACGCCCCAGCAGGTCTCGCTGGCCAAGCGCAACAACGTCAGCATCGCCACCGACGTCGCGCGCGAAGCGCGGCGGCTGCTCGGCGCCAACGGGATCCTGGCGGAGTATGCGTCCATGCGGCACATGGCCAATCTCGAGAGCGTGTACACATACGAGGGCACCCATGACATCCACACCTTGGTGCTGGGCATGGCGGTCACGGGGATCAACGCCTTCGAGTAGCGGTGCATTCCCGGTGATGTCGCCCATCAGGGGAATCAAGGCCGCACTGGTCATCGCATGCGCCGCTCTCGGCGTGATGGCGACTCCCGGGATCGCTCGCTCGCAGGCAATCCAGATTCGAGTAGTGGATTCGGCGACCGTGACGCCGCTGGGAGGAGCGCTCATCGCTCTATTGGACCCCGCGGGAGCAGTGGCGGCGGAAGGGATTACCTCGGAGAACGGTTACCGCACCTTCTTCGTGACGCCGGGCCAGTACCGGGTTCGCGTGCGACGAGTCGGATACCGCCCGTTCCTCTCCGGGCCGCTCGAGCTGTCTCGTTCGCGCGTCCTCACGGTTCCGGTGGAGAGCCAGGCCGTGGTGCTGTCGACGATCGTCATCTCCAGCAGCACCAGCTGCCGAAGCCTGCGCTCCGCGGCCACGCAGGAGCTCGGCACGGTGTGGGGCGAAGCAACGAAAGCGTTGGAGTCGTCAAAGCTCATGGTTGTCGATCTCGTGGGGGTCGGCCGGGCTTGGACTTACGAAAGCACGCGGCAGGCATCCAGCGCGCGAGCGCAAAGCGATACCGTCAGCTTCACCGTTACCAGCCCGCGACCTTTCGCGGCACTAAACCCGGAATCCCTCGCGCGAGCCGGATACGTGTTCGGAGACGCGCAGTCAGGCTGGAACTATTTCGGACCGGATGAAACGGTGCTGCTCGCGCCGAGCTTCGCGCGCACGCACTGCTTCCGGCTCGTCCGGGACCGCTCGGAGCCCGGCCTGATCGGCGTTGCGTTCGAGCCCGTGCCCGGACGGCGCACCGCCGACATTGCCGGGACCGCCTGGCTTGACGAGCGGACCAGCGAGCTGCGCCGCATAGTCTTTCGCTACGTGAACGCGGGATTGATCTCGCGGCACGGAGGCGGTGGCGAGACGCACTTCATTCGCTTGCGGTCGGGCGCCTGGATCATCAGCTCGTGGCATCTGAGAGCGCCGATTCTGGTGGAGCTGCGCGGGACCATTCAGGCTGACGGGTTCAAGGAGAATGGCGGGGGCGTGCTCCAGCCCGATTAGGCTCAATCAATCGCGGCGAGTACGCGGCCCACGAACCCATCGAGGGCGCCGTTGTCTATCCAGCGCGCGACGACCACGAGGTCGTGCTCCGGATCCACGTAGATGAGGTTGGTGCCGTTCCCAAGGTGCATGAACGCCGACTCCGGTGCGCTCGGTAGGCGCTTGCGGCCGGTGTTGAGAAACCAGTTCATGAAGCCGTAGTCGGTCTGCACGGGAGTCGGCGTGAGCGCCATCCGCACCCAGCGCTCGGACAGGATCTGCCGCCCGGCCCACACCCCGCGGCGCAGAGTCAACAGGCCGAAGCGCCCCTGATCATACGCGCTGATGAACATCCCGCCGCCCCAGTGACCGCCGCCTGACACCGACTGCATCGGCACGCCGTCGAGCCCGATCCAGGAATTGTCATAGCCGTACCAGCGCCAGGTGCGCGACGCGCCGATGGGATCCATCACGTATTCGGCGAGCACTTGAGGGAGCGGCCGCCGCCAGACGTTGAGCGCGGCGAGCGCGAGTGCGTTGACACGGACGTCGTTGTATTCGTAGGAGGTGCCGGGCGCGTTGCGCGTCCGCGTGAGCCAGGTCGACTGGTCGCGGTCCGGCCGGTCTGCCCAGTCAGGCTTGTCCCAGAGAGTTCCCTCCCAGTCGCTCGTCTGGCGCAGGAGGTCGTTCCAGGTGATGCGCCGGTTGTGAGGCGTATCGAACGGCCGGATCATGCCGGGATCACCGCCCGAGGCATCGGCGGATGAGCGCGGTGCGTGCGACAGTACGACGACCGGCGCCATGTCCAGGTGAACGGCCCGGTTGATATCCGGGATCAGGCCCCGGTCGAAGGCCACGCCCACGACGGTCGAAAGAAAACTCTTCGTGACGCTGAACGTCATGTCCACGCGGCCCGGATCGCCCCACTCCGCCACGATGTACCCGCGGCGAATGATCAGTCCGGTCGGGTCACCACGCTCCTTGAAGGGGCCGACCGCGTCGCCGAACGGCTCGCGTCCGAAGGACTGCACATGCGCGAGCAGAAGGTCGCGCGACGCCCTGGATTCGCTGGCGACCGCAAACGCCACGGCCGCAGCGACCCCTGCGGAGTCCATCCCAATCCGTCCCGCACTGGTGCGCTCCCAGCTTCCGTCCGGGCCGGGATGATAGACGCTGTCGCGCGATCGCTGCTGAGCCTGCAGCCCGCACGCAGGCACGATCGTGAAGACGCCGGTGACGGCGACAAGTAGGATCCGGCGCATGGGGGGCCCCTGAATGACTCGTAAAAGTGACGGCGCGCTGACGCTCGCTGGTAAGTTCGTCCGCGTACCCGATTGGGGGAAGCGGAGCGAGCGTGACTTGTCGAGGAGTCCGGGCAACCGGACTCCTTTGCGTTCGAGTGGCTAGATTTCGCGCTGAAATCCATCCCCTCAGAACGGAGCATTTCGCGGTGAAGATTGCCGTGTGCGTCAAGCGCGTTCCCGACATGGACGCGCGATTCAGAATCTCGGCGGACGGCACGTCGCTGGACGAAGCCGGCCTCAAATTCGACATCAATGATTTCGACGCGTGGGCCGTCGAGGCCGCGCTCCAGCTCAAGGAAAAAGCGGGGCAGGGCGAAGTCGTAGTGATGTCGCTCGGACCGGTTGCTGCGCAGGAGACGATCCGGAAGGCGCTCAGCATGGGGGCCGACCGTGGAATCCACCTCGCCGCCGACCGCATTCCCTTCGACGGCTTCGCGATTGCGCGGGCCCTCGCCGCCGAGCTGAAGGAGGGCTCGTACGATCTGATCTTCTTCGGCAAGATGTCGCCCGATTCGTCCAACGGAATCGTCGGGCCGATCGTGGCTGAGCTGCTCGACTACGCGTGCGTTACCGCGATCTCGGGCCTGGAGATGGCCGACGGCCGCGGAACCGCCAAGCGCGAGCTGGAAGGCGCACAGGAATTCGTGGAGTTCACGCTGCCCGCGGTTCTCACGGTGGACGAAGGGCTCAACACAGCGCGGTACCCGTCACTCAAGGGGATCATGGCCGCCAAGAAGAAGCCGCTGGAGAGCAAGCCGGCGCAACTCGGCGATACCATGGTGACGATCAAGTCGCTGGCGATGCCCCCCGACCGTCCGCCTGGAAAGATCGTGGGCGAGGGCGCGGCCGCAGTGCCGGAGCTGGTGCGACTTCTCCAGACTGAAGCGAAGGTCCTCTGATGGCGAACATCTTTGCATTCGCGGAGCAGCGCGCGGGAGAGCTGCGCAAGGTCGCGCTCGAAAACGTCACGGCGGCGCGCGCGCTGGCCGACGCCACGGGCGGGGAGGTGCACGCCCTGCTGGCCGGCTCCGCGGGAATCGCGCAAAAGGCAGAGCAGCTCGGAAAGCACGGCGCCGACGTCGTACTGGTGTGCGAGCACGACGCGCTCAAGGATTACAACGCCGAAGCGATCGCCGCGCTCGCGGCCGACCGCATCAAATCGGGCGGATACCGCGTCGCGGTGTTCTCGACCTCGGCGCAGGGGCGCGACCTCATCCCGCGCGTCGCCGCCAAGCTGGGCGTCGGGATCGTCACCGACGTGACCGACGCGCGCATCGAAGGCGACGCGGTCATCGTGACGCATCCCGTCAACATCGGGAAAGTCATCGCGACGGCATCCATTGCCAGCACGCCTGCGGTGATCGGCCTTCGGCCCGGAAATACAACGCTCGTCGAGAATGCGAAGGCGGCGAGAGTGGAGCAGGTGCAGCCCGTGGGTGATCCGTCCGCGTCGCGGGTGAAGGTGAAAGAGATGAAGCAGGGCACGTCGGCGAAGCTCGACATCGGCGAAGCGCCGGTGGTGATCGCGGGCGGTCGCGGCTTGAAATCCGCGGACGGCTTCAAGCTCGTCGACGATCTAGCCGACGCGTTTGGAAACGCCGCCGTCGGTGCCACGCGGGCCGTGTGCGATGACGGCTGGCGGCCGCACTCGGAGCAGATCGGGCAGACGGGGCGTGTGGTGAGCCCCGACCTTTACATCGCGGTCGGAATCTCCGGCGCAATCCAACACCTCGCGGGAATGCGCACGTCACGCACCATCGTCGCGATCAACAGGGACAAGGAAGCGCCGATCTTCAAGATCGCCGACTACGGTATCGTGGGAGACGTCGCCGAAGTGCTGCCGGCGCTCACGGCCGCGGTTCGGGAAGCACGGAAGTCGCACTGATGGCGAGCGGCGCGTCGCTGATCCCGGCTAGACACCAGCCGGAGCTCCCCATCGCCCGGTTCCTCACCGGCGGCGCACCGGACCCGGAGCACGTGCCGATGGACGTCGTATTCGTCGGCGGAGGACCGGCAGGTCTGGCGGGCGCCATCGAGCTCGCGCGTCTGACCAAGAAAGACAACGAGAGCGGCGGCTCGCTCGGCGACATCCAGATCGCCGTGCTCGAGAAGGCGCAGGCGCTCGGCGAGCATTCGCTTTCCGGCGCGGTCGTGAATCCGCGCGCGATCCGCGAGCTGTTCCCGGACCTGACCGACAAGGATTTTCCCTTCCGCGGCCCGGTCGAAGGCGAACGGGTGTATTTCATGACCGGCTCGCAGGCGCTGCGGATCCCGACGCCGCCCACGATGCAGAACCACGGCTATTTCATCGCGTCCGCGTGCGAGGTGGTGCGCTGGCTGGGTGAGCGCGCCGAGGAGCTCGGCGTCAACATCTTCACGGGATTCCCAGCCGCATCCCTGCTGACGGAAGGCGAGAAGGTGACCGGTGTCCGGACCGCCGAAGCAGGGCTGGCGAAGGACGGTCAACGCGGACCGGCGTACGCGGCCGCGACGGACATCACGGCCCGCGTCACGGTTCTGTCAGAAGGCACCCGCGGCTCCCTGTCCCAAGCGTGGCTCGAGTCGCGCGGAGTTCAATCGGAGAACCCGCAGATCTTTGCGCTGGGCGTGAAGGAGATCTGGGAGACGAAGAAGCCGCTCGACGCGATCGTGCACACCCTTGGCTGGCCGCTGCCCACCAGCGCGTTCGGCGGCAGCTTCATGTACCCGCTGTCGCCGAACACCGTGGCGCTGGGACTCGTGGTCGGCATGGATTATCCGGACGCGTCGCTCGACGTGCACGAGATGCTGCAGCGGATGAAGCAGCACAAGCTCTTCCGCCAGTACCTCGACGGTGGCGAGATGCTCGAGTGGGGAGCGAAGACGATTCCCGAAGGCGGCTACTACGCGTTACCGAAGCAGAAGAGCGGCGATGGCGTCTTGATTGTCGGTGACGCCGCCGGGTACGTGGAAGTCGCGTCGCTCAAGGGAATTCATTACGCCATGCAGTCCGGGATGTACGCGGCGCGCGCGATCTTCGACGCTCTTAAAAAGGGTGACACCTCGGCGGCCGCCCTGTCCGCGTACGACCGCGCGATCGACGCGAGCTACATCACGGAGGATCTGCGCAAGCGGCGCAACATGCGCCTCGCGTTCCAGAAGTACGGGTTTTACGTGGGTGGAGCGATGGCGACGCTGATGACGCTCACCAATGGCGCGTTCCCGGGCGGGAAGATCGAGTCGCATCGCGACTCCGATGCGCCGCGGCTAGCTGGGGCCGGCGAGCGATTCGTCCCGGACGGCAAGCTGACGTTCAGCAAGCTCGACGCGGTGTACAAGTCGGGCAACGCCACGCGTGACGACATTCCGTCGCACCTGATCGTCGATCAGGATGTGCCCGCGGAAATCGCCGAGCTGTACGTGCACATGTGTCCGGCGGGCGTGTACGAGCGGGACGGCGAGCGGCTCGTGGTCAACCCGGCGAACTGCATCGACTGCAAGGCGACCGACGTGATCGGTCCGCGCTGGACTCCGCGCGAGGGCGGAAGCGGGCCGCGATACAGGCAGATGTAACACTGCCGCGTCGCATTGACCGTTTGGGACAAGCGCCGACGCGGTGATTCCGCTACAAGCCCTGACGCAGAATCCGGTAGATAGTGATCGTCTGCTGAATCTCCCCTGATCTAAAGGCTCGGACATCCTCGTCTGTGATCGCGAGGCCGCGAGCCGAGCACTCGGCGATGAAGTCGGGGAAGGCGATCCGCCCCGGGTCGGCGAGCAGGGCGTGGCCGCCGGGCGCCAGCAGCCGGTCGATCGCGGTCGCCACCATCGCGGGATAACGCGGCTCGTACATCACGTCCGCGGCCAGGACGACATCGAAGGTTCCGACATCCGCAGGCATCGCGGACCAGTCGATGTGCCGCGCGCGGACAGCGCGTCCGGCGTTGACGCGCGTGTTCAGCTCTGTAAACCGCAGCGCATCGTCGTAATAGTCCGTGGCCAGCACTTCGAAGCCGCTGAGCGCCGCCGCGCACGCGCACAGCCCCGACCCGCACCCCAGTTCGATCAGCGAGCGTCCCGCGCCCTTCTCATCCAACAGCCGCTCGGCGAGCATCATCGACGACGGCCAGACGTCCGCCCAGTACGGAAGTCGCTCGTCCTTTACGTAGTCGGCTTCGGTGATCAGGTCGTCCGCATTGCGCGGGCGGACGAGAACAAACTCTCGCCCGCCGATCGTGAAGACCTCTTCGATGGTGTCGAACTCGCGCTCGAGTCGCGAGCGCAGCGCGTCCTTCACGCTGTCAGCTCGAACCGCTCGGTGAGATGGGCGTCGGGATCGAGCGGCAGCGCCGTAACGATCTCGCCGAGGTCGATCGTTCGCCCGGGCGGAATGAGCAGCAGCGCGTTTGCCGCGGCCATGGACGAAAGGATCCCGGAGCCCTGGGGTCCCGTCGACCGCGCGTGCAGCTCGCCGTTCTCCGCGAGCGTCAGAATGGCGCGCTCCAGATGCGCCATCGACTCTGATGCCTTGAACCGCGTGGCCGCGATTGCCGTGACTGGCCGCGGGAAAAGGCGCGACGATCCGCTCATCTTCCGCAGCATCGGGCGAATGAACAGCTCGCCGCCGATGAGCGCGGAAACGGGATTGCCCGGCAGACCCAGCCACGGGGTGCCCTTCACGGAGCCGAATGCGATGTTGGCGCCGGGGCGCACGCGCACCTTCCAGAAGGCGATCTGTCCGCCCATCGCGGCGATCACGTCGCGGGTGTGATCGAACTCGCCGACGGAGATACCGCCGCTCGTAATTATGAGATCGCTGTCGGCGGCTTCGTCGAGGGCGGCGCGAAGCGCGTCCCGGTCGTCGGCAATCAGTCCCCCGTCCACCGGCACGCCGCCGCTCTCGCGCACGAGCGCGGCAAGCGAATAGCTGTTGCTCGAAACGATCTTCCGCGAGTCGCGCGCCCCATCCAGCTCCTCGACGCGAACGAGCTCGTCGCCCGTGCTGATGATCGCCACGACGGGCCTTGCGTGCACGGCAACCCTGCTCGCTCCCGTGGACGCGAGCACGCCGATGTGCGGCGCGAGCAGACGGGTGCCGCGCTTGATCACGACCTGACCCTCGGCGATATCCTCCGCCCGCTTGCGGATGTTCTTGCCGGCATCGCGAACGTCTCTGATCGTGACGACGCCGCCGCTCTCGTCGGCGTCTTCGATGCGAACGACGGAGTCCGCGCCTTCGGGAACTGGCGCGCCGGTCATGATCTTGATCGCTTCGCCGGAAGGAAGCGGGCGGCCCGCGAGCGCGCCGGCCCTGATCGTAGCAGCCACGCGAAGCTTCGCGCCCACGGCGACGTCGCTCGCTCGCACGGCGTATCCGTCCATCGACGAGTTGTCCCAGGACGGGATGGCGACCGCGGATGTGACGTCCCGCGCAGCGAATCTGCCGAGCGCGTCGTCGAGGTGCACCGCCGCGACATCGAGCGGAGCGACGGCCGCCAGAACCGTGTTGACGGCTTCGGCGACTCCGAGCATCAGAGAGCCGGGAGGGGAGACTCCGCCATATGGCGCACCATCGCCTGGATGGCGACCGTCACGGCCGAGGTTGGCACGAGGTAGTTGTTGCAGATAAAACTGTAGATGAGCGTCGAGCCGCCCGCGGTGCGCACGTACCCGCTGAACGCGCGGACCGAGCCCAGCGTGCCGGTCTTGCCGTGAGCGTTTCCCTCGGCGCTCGTGCCGCGCAGCCAGTTCTGCACGGTGCCGCTGACGCCCACGACCGGGAGCGCCTCGTAGAACACCGATCCGTGCGGATGCCGCTGCATCACGGAGAGCACGCGCACCATCGTCGCCGGGGTTACGTAGTTGTGGCGGGACAATCCGCTCCCATCGCGTATCGAAAACTCCATGCTGTCCGCGCCCCACTCGAGCAGCTGACGCCGCACGACCGCGGCTCCGCTGTCCGCGCGGCCGACGCCCGTTCGCTCGAGCCCGATCGTGCGCAGCAGTATCTCCGCGATCTGGTTTTGCGACGGTTGCAGCATTGGGCCGAGGATCTCTCGAAGCGGCGGCGATTGAATGACGAACAGCGTCTCCGCGGGAACGCTCGCCGCGGCCCGTCCGCTGTCACTGGAGATTATTCCGTCGTGCGCGAGGCCGCGCTGTCGCAGCGCGACCGACAGCGCCTTTAGATACGCCTGTCGCGGATCGCTCGCGGGGTTGCGGGATTCGATCGCGGGGCCCGACGCCGTCAACAGCTCTACGGCTTCGAGTCCTTCGTTGAACACCAGGTCGTCGATGCCGGCACCGTAATCTTCGCCGAGGTCGTCGTTTTCCCAGCCATAGCCGTGAATGCCACCCGGAAACGCGTCGCCGCTGGCGACGAGCGGTCCGGTGAATCCGGAGATCCCGCGCGCGCGCAGGGAATCGCCGATGGCGCGAAGCGGCGCGAGTGGATCAGAGTGAAACCGTGCGCTGATCGTCGGGTCGCCACGACCGGTCACGAAGAGCTCCGTGCAGCGGGTGCGCTCCGGGCCGCAACGCGCGGAGAACGTCGTGCGGAAGCGGAAGTCGGGGCCAAGCAGGTGCAGCACGACGGCACCGGTGATGACTTTCATGTTGGACGCCGGCATGACCAGCTTGCGCGGGTTGAGCGAATACAGCGTGTCGCCGGTAGCGGGATCGATGATCAGCGCGCCCCACGCGGCTGTGCGGAACTTCGGATCAGAGAAAACAGAATCGGCGACCCGGGCGAGCGCGAGCCGCGCGTCGACGGGCGGTGGCACAATGGCCTGCGGCGGCAGAGCGACTACGGCGGGGAGCGGGACGACAGGCGGAGTCACGCTGGCGGCCGGAGCGCACGCGTAGATCAGTAGCGCTGCGCCGAGCGCCCAGCGAGGAGTAGTGGTGCGAGCGGAGCTCGGCATGCTAGGATCCCGTATAAGTGGCGCTGAGCGTGTCGTCTTCCGCGACGGTGACGCGCGTTACCGTCGCCCCCCCGTTCAGACGCTCCTGCACACGGCCGAAAATGAATCGCGCGAGGTTCTCTCCGCTCGGGATCAGCTTGCCGTCTGCGAACTCCGGGACGTCCGCGTTGATGTTGCGGTGGTCGAACCTGTCGCTCACCTCTTCCTGGAGCACGGCGTCGAGGACGCCCAGATCCACGACGAAGCCTGTCTCCCGGTCGATCTCGCCGGAGACGGTTATTTCGCACACGTAGTTGTGTCCGTGGTAGCTGGGGCGCGAGCAGGAGCCGAACGCCTCGAGGTTCTTCTCCTCGCTCCATTCCGGGCGGCGGTATCTATGCGCCGCCGCGAACGTGACGCGGCGGGTCAGGGAAGCGTGAGGCAAAAGGGGTGGTATTAGTTATTAGGTATTAGAAAACGACAGCGATCCCTCTAATACCTAATAACTAATACCTGATATCTGATCCCCGATACCTGATAGCCCTACCGCGCTCCTTCTTCGCCCTCGGGCGTCGGCCCCGTAGGCGGCGTCCACGGGGCGCCACTCTCCGTGGCCTCCGTGACGTCGGTCGTGCCAAAGAGCTCGGTATCAAGGTTCTCGCTCAGATGCTCGGCTTCGTCGCTCGATTGCGGCGCGCGGTCGCCCAGCAGCCGACCCTCCTGCATCTCCTCGTTCGCGATGTGGTCGTCGATCGCTTCCGGGCTTTCCACGCGGCGGATGGGATCGACCACGATCTCGTTCTCGTACTCCGTGAGGCCGATGCCGTCGCTCAGGATGTGATCGGCGATCCTGCGCTCGCCGTCGGTGCCGACCCGCCCGGAGAGCCGTACGCGCCCGTCCTGCACTTCCACCAGGAGGTCGTCGGCGTCTATCGCCGAGTCGTCAGCGAGACGGTCCCGCACCAGCCGGTGCAGCTCCTGGTCGTCGAGGTCCCGGATTTCGTCGGTGTTGTCGAAGTCGCGTTGCATCCTGCTCCCGTGTTAGCGGAAGAACAGGTACGACGCTCCTAACGTTAAGGCGACGTTGTTCTTCCAGAAGTTTGTAGACTGCCGCGCGTCCAGCACGGACGTTCCGTCGGGCGAAGTCGCGTAATAATTGGTCGGGTACTGCAGCCGATAGAGATACGCATCGATTCCCGCGCGCATCGCGAACCGCCCGCCGGGCACGTATCGCAGTCCGGTGCCGAGCGTAATCGCAAAGGGGGTGCCGAACCGGTACGGATCGTCGTCCACGTCAGGTCCGCCGCTCACCACTCCTAGCCCGGCATTGATCGTAGGAACGAGGCGGCGGTAGCTCTTCTGGCCGGTGAGGTTCACCGAAACGCCCGCGTCGAGCATGTACAGGGCCCCCGAGTGGACTCCGAGATCGCGCGAAGCCGCCGGCTCCGCTGGATTCAGCGCCTGCCGCTCCGAGCTCACGTACGCCGCGCGGACCATGAGATGCGCCGGTCCGCCGACCCTCAGCTCGTAGCGGAGCCCGGCCATCGGGCCGCCGCGGGGGGCGACGCCTGCCGGATCTTTCCCCGCGTTGAACACGCCGCCGAACAGCGTCAGCTCGTGCCGGTACTCGAGGTCACGGAAGGGCGAGCTCTCGGGCGGGTACCCAACCTGTCCGAAGGCCGCCGAGGATACGCTCAGCGTCGCGCATGCGAGCGCTGCTGCTGCAACGAACGATTTAGTCGAGTTCACGAAGGTCTGCTCCAGTCATTTCTTCCGGCTTATCGATACCCATCATGGCCAACACCGTCGGACCAACATCGCACAGCGCGCCCCCGGCTCGAAGCAGCTTCCGCTCTTCGCCGTACAACACGAGCGGCACGGGGCTCGTCGTGTGCGCGGTGTGAGGTCCCCCGGTCGCAGGGTCGAGCATCATCTCGGCGTTCCCGTGGTCCGCTGTCACCAGCAGCCTCGTTCCCGATCGGTCGCACGCCTGAAGGATGCGCCCGAGACATTCGTCCACCGCCTCCACCGCGCGAATAGTAGCGGGAATGGAGCCACTGTGCCCGACCATGTCGGCATTCGCGAAGTTGCACAGCAGAAAATCGTGCGACCGCTTGTCCATGGCGCCGCACAGCGCCTCCGCGACTCCCCGCGCGCTCATCTCGGGCTTAAGGTCGTATGTCGCGACCTTCGGGCTTGGAATGAGAACGCGCTCTTCGCCGCGGACGGGCGGCTCGTTGCCCCCGTTGAAGAAGTAGGTCACATGCGGATACTTCTCGGTTTCCGCGGTCTTAAGGATGGACCGCTCACTCTCCGCCAGAACCTCGGCGATTATCCGGGCCATCGACTGCGGCGCGAAGGCGACCGGCAGGTCGAAGCGGGGGTCGTACACGGTCATTGTCGTCACCGAGACAGCGGGGCGCGGCCTGGCGTCGAATCCATCGAATTCGGGCTCGACGAGCGCGCGCACGATCTGGCGCATCCGGTCGGAGCGGTAGTTGAAGCAGATCACAGCGTCTCCATCCCGCATCGGTGCCCGCGCGACTCCATGATCTGCAACGACGACCGGAAGCATGAACTCATCGCTGAGGCCAGTCGCGTACGACGCGAGCAGCGCGTCCCGCGGATCGGAAACGACTGGCCCTGCGCCGTGCACTGCCGCGCGATAAAACAGCTGCGTTCGGTCCCATCTCCGATCCCGATCCATGCCGTAGTACCGGCCTCCGATGCTCGCAACGAACGCGCGACCGCGGGCGTGCGCCAGCAGCTCGTCGAGGTAGCCGAGGCCGGACGTCGGCATCGTGTCACGGCCATCGAGCATTGCGTGAATTGCGATGCGACGAACGCCCGCGCGCTCAGCGAGATCGATCAACGCGAAGAGGTGCTGGTCCAGCGCGTGCACACCCCCGCACCCGACGAGACCCATGAGGTGAAGCGTCCCGCCGCGCGTGTTGGCCTGCTCGCACGCCGCCACGAAAGCGGGATTGACGTGGAACGAGCTGTCCTCGATCGATGTGTTGATGCGAACGAGATCCTGCATTACCACGCGCCCGGCGCCGAGGTTCAGGTGCCCGACCTCGCTGTTCCCCATCTGTCCACGCGGAAGTCCCACGCGGAGTCCCGACGCCTCGAGGAGCGTCTTGGACGGCCGCGACCAGAGGGCGTCCCACGCTGGAGTCCTTGCCAGGGCGATGGCGTTGCCCTCGCGGGCCTCCCGGAAGCCCCAGCCATCGAGGACTACGAGCGCGACTGGGCGCGCGAGGTCAGCGGCCAGAGGCGTTAGCCCGCTCGAGGCGGCATGTTCGGAAAGCTCATCGTCGCCGGGGCAAAGTGATATTGGCGGGGTATGGTGACGGTGATATGTTCGACCGCCCCTGACTTGCTCAATCTAACTCCGATTCATCTGACCTCTCCAGCGACACTGGTCGTCCTGCTTGCGTTGCACGTTTGCGCGAACGCGGCCCTGGCTCAGGACGCGCCAGTTCCGTCAACAACGCAGACGGTGACGCCCTCTCGCCCAACGGTGTTGCGTACGTCGCCGGCCGGGCGGGCCACAGCCCGCGTCGATACCAGCGCCAGGCTCGAGGTGCTCGCGCGCGACAGGGACTGGCTCCGCGTTCGCACCGAGGGATGGGTGCTGGCCACGGACGTCGTTCCAGCAGACTCGGGCGCGCCGACGCGCATGAGCGCCGCGGACCTCCGCGCGGATTCGGCAGGAAGCAGGGGACGGCTCGTCCGCTGGGAGGTTGAATTCGTTGCGCTGCACACAGCCGATCCGCTGCGGAAAGGCCTCGCGGACGGCGAGCCGTACATGCTCGTTCAGGGCCCCGGCACCGAGCGAGCTCTTCTGTACGTTGCAATCCCTCCCTCGTTGCTCGGCATGGCTCGTGCGGTCTCACCTCTCGCGTCTCTCACCATCGTCGCGCGCGTCCGCTATGGACGGAGCGACCCGGTCGGCGTTCCAGTGCTCGACCTCCTGGCCCTTAGCCGAACTCAATGACAGATCCTGATTCCGACCGCCGAGGCGGTGAATTCAGAAGCGACCGCCGCCGTAGCGGCTGGCGTGATTTCAGGCGCAGCTACCCCGGCTTCATCTTCACCATGGCGATCGGTGTCGCCGCCCTGCTCGCGATAGACGCGTGTCTGCTCTACAAGCGCTACGACTACAACAACGAAGTGGGGCGCCTGCGCACGAGCATGAGCAGCGCGGAGAGAGAGAGGACCGACCTCATCATCAGCGCGGAGCAGGATAAGCTGCGCATGGCGGTCGAGCTGGCTCGAAGGCAGGCCCAGATGGACAAGCGCATCCACCTCTCGATCCCGGTCGATAGCGGGAAGATTTATCTGGAGCGCGAGGGGGCAATTCTGCGCGAGATGCCGGCGCAGGTGGGGCCCGAGCGAACGGTTGGAGCGCCGCCCGACACGATCCGCATGGCCATTCCGCGCGGCGAGCGAACCATCGTGGAAGTGCTGATGAACGGAGCGTGGAACGTGCCGGCGTGGGTGTACGCCGACAGGAAGCTCGAAGGCGCGGGCGGCAGCGTCGCCGGCGCGCTTGGCCCGATCGCTTTCTTGCTCGACGGCGGAACTGTCATCTACTCGCAGCCGAAGTCGGGTCCGCTCGCGGATTCGACGTACCTGCTTCCCGGCAGCATCCGCGCGAGCGAAGCCGACTTGAAGGCCATCCTAGAGAACCTTTCTGCAGGTACGAAGGTATACTTCTACTAAGATGAGCTTCGCAGACGCATTTCGATTCGGCGGACGCAGCGCCTGGATGTTGATCGCCGGATTCGTGGTGGCCGCCGCGGTCAGCGCGATGCTGGTCACGCGCACCGCCGAGCTTCGCTACGAGCGCGACGTCAATCGGATGGTGTTCAATGACAACCTCGGCGTGCTCGAGGAGGTCAGAGCGAAGATCGGAACCACGACCGACAGCCTCAAGAGCGTGCTTGCGAGCGCCCCGGTCGCCGCTGCGGATCAGCCGTACATCGTCGTCAGCATCGCCGAGCGGAAGATCTGGTTCAAGCGCGGCAACACGGTCCTGTTCCAGGCCCCTGTCGCAACTGGAAGCGGGAAGGAGTTCGTGAGTGGAACCAACCGGTACCGGTTCCAGACACCCCGCGGCCGGCTCGTAGTGCAGCAGAAAGAGGTGAATCCAGCGTGGGTTCCGCCTGACTGGCATTACCAGGAGCAGGCCAAGAAGCGCGGTCTCGGCGTCGTGAAGCTGTCACGCAACGAAAGCGTTCCGACCGGAGATGGCGGGCTGATCTACGCGTCCGGGTCGGAGCTGGTAAAGCGCTCGGCGAACGGCACGATCGTGTCGCTCGGTGGCGGTAGCGAGGATCGCGAGGTGGTCGCAGGGGGGAACATCATCATCCCGCCGTTCGGCACCAATGCGCGCCGGTACGAGGGAGTACTGGGCACCCGCCGCCTGACCCTGGGCGACGGTTACGGCATCCACGGCACGAACAAGCCGGAAACCGTCGGCCAGGCCGTCAGTCACGGGTGCGTGCGCATGCGCAACGAGGACATCGAGCGGCTGTTCGAGATGGTACCCGTGGGGACGCCGGTATACCTGTACTGACAGTTCTAACTGCCACGTAGAACTGCCAAGCTGGTAGCGGCCAGCTGGGAGCTGCGTGCTACGAGCGACCGCGACGGGAAACGGGAAACGGGAAACGGCAGTACCAAAGCCCGCAGCTTCCAGCTTGCAGCTACCAGCTACCAGCTACCAGCTACCAGCTACCAGCTACCAGCTACCAGCTACCAGCTTGGCCGTTCTCAGTGGCAGTTCAGCCAGCAGCTCGGAGCTCGCATCTGACAGCTATCAGCTTGGCAGTTCTAAGTTGCAGTTCTCCGCCTTAAGCGTCTTTTGTTTACCAGCCCGCCCTAATCGACTATCTTTATCCGGATGTCCTTGAATACGCCCGATCGGCGCACTTCGCCACGTCGCGCGCCGCATCGGCGCCGCTCCAACGGCAGGGAAAGCGTGATAACGCTTGTCCTGTTCGTGGTGGCCGCCGTGGGGGTCATCCAGTTCCGGGCCGACCGTGCCGCGACCGCGCCGTTCGCTTCGTTCCTCAAGACGCGGGCGATGCCTACGGTCACCCCGTCGATGGACGCGTACGGGACGAGCGGCGAAGTGAAGGTCAGGTTCGTCCTCCCCGGCGAGATGCTGGAGTATCCGCTGCAGATTCAGGGGGACCCGACAGGGCTCGCTTATACCTGGATGCGCCTCGGGGACAGCGTGGCCGTGGCTCCTCCGCGTCCGCTCGCAGGCGCCATGCTCGCCGGACCCGACAAGCCGGGCTTTTACCGGGTCGTTCTGGTGCGGGGATCCGAGCAGCGTGCGATCGATGGGCTGGCGGTCGCCGTGCTGGCGCCTTTCACGGAGAAGGTCGGCGGGATCCTGAACGGATACATGATCGGCACTTATCTGAACGAGAAGGTCGGCGGCAATCGTCCGCCGCCGGAAGGCTTCATGGAGATCATGCCGCGCGATCTTGGCCTGCATATCACCAAGCACCTGCGCGTGTCGGATTTCGTCTCGCACGATAACCAGAAGTCCTGGCCGCGGTATGCTGCTGTCAGCCCCCGCCTGCTCGACAAGCTCGAGCTCGTCGTGGGCGAGGTCCAGCGCTGGCACGGCGGCGAAGTCGAGCTCGCGCTGGACGTGAAGTCCGGTTTCCGTTCTCCCGACCACAATCGCATGATCAGACGCGCCGCGCGCGACAGCCGGCACCAGTACGGTGACGCGGCCGACGTGGCGATGGACGTGAACGGCGACGGAAAGTTCAACGCCGCCGACACGAGAATGCTCGGCTTGGCAGTCGAGATTGTGGAGCTGAAGCACCCCCATCTCGCCGGCGGGCTGGGGATGTACCTGCGCGCCAGGACGCCGTACGTCCATATCGACACGCGTGGGAAGAAAGCTCGCTGGCGCGGCTGAGGCCGCCTCGACGTGAACGACGTCATGCGTGAGCGGATCGTCAGAAAGCTGGACTCCCTGCCTGACGACCGGATCTATGAGATCCTCGATTACATCGATTTTCTCGAGTCCAAGTACTCGCGCCGCCCGGCACCCGCCCAGAACCCCATTCAGCGGTTTGCCGAGAACGTGGAAGACACCCTGCGGGCGGGAAAAGTCTCGGCTGGCGCCATCGCCGGAACCATGAGCGTTTTGAGCAAAGCGGCGGGGGTAATCAACGGCGTCGCGAACGTTGGCAAGTCTGTTGCAACGGACGTAGTCAACGTGGTGACGAAGCCCTCGTCGCCGCCGCCCACGCAGTCGCAGCCGCCAGCCGGCGAGTAGCGATCGCGCGGCGGACCACCGCCCGGAGACAGCCGTGAGCACGCAAGCAGAGAGAGCAGCAGCCCGCAGGACCCGCCAGAGGCGAGCCGACAAGAAGGCAGCCAGCGGAGGCGAGAAGCCGCGGACGGGTGCCAAGCGCATGGTGACCGACACCATCAGCCAGCTCCCGAATTTCCTCCGCCTGCTGTACGGGCTGATCACCGACTCGCGCGTGAACGGCGTAGACAAGCTGCTCGTAGGCGGAGCGATCGCCTACATCCTGATGCCGTTGGACATGATGCCGGACTTCATTCCCTTTTTCGGGGAGGTTGACGACGTGTTTGTCCTGGTCATGTCGCTCAAGCGGCTGATCGCCAACGCGGGGCGGACTGTGGCGCTCGATCACTGGAACGGGGATCCCAAGTCGTTGGATTCGCTCAATCTGCAGCACACGCTCATGGCTGCCGCGTTCTTCTTGCCCCGTAGAGTTCGGCGCCGGTTGAGGGCGATCGGGCGGCCGCTTTAGCTCCTGGCATTCCGACGGGGAATCCAAGTGGGGAGTGCGCCAGTTTCGAGTTGACCAGTTCCGAGTGGCCCATTACCGCACTCACTTCCGACTGGCTCACTCGCTACTGGCGCACTCCCCACTTGGATCCCCCGTAGCCCCACTTCGGACCCGCGCAACGGACTGGTAGCAGATTTCGACACGTAGCTGTACCTTTGGCTATGGCACCCCAGACTCGACAGACCAAGCGACCCGCAGTCCCGGAGCTCCCGGCGCGCGGGTCTTTGCGCATAGAAGACCCCGACCCCGAGCAGCTCGAGAGCGGATACTCCCGCGTCCGTGCCCGCGTCGCGCTGACCTTCGACGACGTTCTGCTCGCTCCCGGTCACTCGCAGATCCACCCACGCGACGTTTCGACCGCCTCCCGGGTCACGCGCGGCATCACCCTTAACATCCCGCTCCTATCCGCGGCGATGGACACCGTGTGCGAATCCGAGATGGCGATCGCGATGGCGCGCGCGGGCGGAATGGGCGTGATCCACAAGAACATGTCCATCGATCGGCAGGCCGCCGAAGTCGATCGCGTCAAGCGGTCCGAGAGCGGCATGATCCTGAACCCGATCACGCTCGCGCCCGGAGGCACTCTCCGCGAGGCCGTGGGAATGATGAACCGGTTCAAGATTTCCGGCGTGCCGATCGTGGATTCTTCCGGCCAGCTCGTTGGGATCATCACGAACCGGGATCTCCAGTTTCAACGGAATCTCGACCGGCCCCTCAGCGAAGCGATGACGTCCGAAGGTCTCGTTACCGCGCCGCTCGGCACCACGCTCGACGAGGCCGAGCGAATCCTCGGCGAGCACCGCATCGAGAAGCTCCCCGTCGTGGATAAGGACGGCCGTCTCAAAGGTCTGATCACCGTGAAAGACATCCACAAGCGCAGGCAGTTCCCGAATGCGAGCAAAGACGAGCATGGACGGCTGCGCGCCGCGGCCGCAATCGGCGCGACGGACTACCGCGATCGCGCGCGAGCGCTGATCGACGCGGGCGTGGACGTTCTCGTCATCGACACCGCGCACGGTCACAGCGAGGGAGTTCTGCTCGCTACCGCTGACGTTCGCGAGATGTTCCCCGACGTGCAGCTGGTCGTGGGCAACATCGCGACGCGCGAGGGCGCGGCTGCGCTCGCAGAGCGCGGAGTGGACGCCGTGAAGGTGGGTGTCGGTCCCGGCTCGATCTGCACGACCCGGGTCGTCACGGGCGTTGGCGTGCCCCAGCTCACCGCGATCTTCGACGCCGTCGAAGGTGCCGGCGACGTGCCGATCATCGCGGACGGAGGCATCAAATACTCGGGCGACATCGTCAAGGCCCTCGCCGCTGGCGCGTCGACCGTCATGATGGGCTCGATGCTCGCGGGAACCGAGGAAAGCCCCGGCGAATCGATCCTGATGGAAGGCCGGAGATTCAAGATGATCCGCGGGATGGGCAGCCTCTCCGCGATGCAGGACGGAAGCGCGGACAGGTACTTCCAGGAGGGAGAGATGTCCGCGAAGAAGCTCGTGCCGGAGGGGATCGAGGGGCGCGTCCCCTACAAGGGCCCCGCCAGCGACGTGCTCTTCCAGATGGTTGGCGGACTGCGAAGCGGGATGGGTTATGTTGGCGCGGAGACCATCGAGGCTCTTCGCACCGACTCCAGATTCGTCCGCGTCACAGCGGCGGGGCTACGCGAGTCGCACCCGCACGACGTCACCATCACGCGCGAAGCGCCGAACTACTCGACTTCGTGAGTCTTTGGACCCGGAAGTCCGTCGCCCTCCTGCAGGCCGAAGCGGCGGGGGAGGGCGTTGGCGAGCATCAGACTCTGCGTCGCGCGCTTGGTCCACTCAATCTCACCGCACTCGGGATCGGCGCGATTATCGGCGCCGGCATATTCGTGCTCACCGGGACCGCGGCCGCGCAGTACGCCGGCCCGGCGATCGTGTATTCGTTCGTGCTGGCGGGAGTCGGCTGTCTGTTCGCCGGGCTGTGCTACGCGGAATTCGCCGCGATGATCCCGATATCCGGAAGCGCGTATACCTACGGCTACGCGACGCTCGGCGAATTCATGGCGCGGATCATCGGCTGGGATCTCATACTCGAGTATCTGTTTGGCGCCGCAACGGTGGCGGTGGGATGGTCGGGGTACTTCAGCGCGTTCATGGGCGAGCTGGGTGTGAGTCTGCCCGCTCAGCTCACCAACTCCCCACTGTCGTACGTCGACGGAGAGTTCACCCGCACGGGAGCGCTGCTCAATTTCCCGGCCGTGTTTCTCGTCGCGATCATGACGGCGCTCCTCGTCATCGGCATCCGCGAGTCCGCGCGCTTCAACAACTTCATCGTCATCGTCAAGCTCGCGATCGTGCTGCTGGTGATCGGGTTCGGCTTCATGTACGTGAACCAGGCCAACTGGCATCCGTTCATCCCGCCGAACACCGGCACGTTCGGACAATTCGGATGGAGCGGGATCGTGCGCGGCGCCGGCGTGATCTTTTTCGCCTATATCGGTTTCGACGCCGTCTCCACCGCAGCGCAGGAGGCCAGGAATCCGCAACGCGACATGCCTATCGGCATCCTGGGCTCACTCGCCGTCTGCACCGTGCTGTACGTACTCATGGCTCTCGTCATGACGGGACTCGCGAGCTACACGCAGCTCAACGTCCCTCATCCGGTGTTCGTGGCGATCGAGGCCGCCGGGCCGAGCCTCGCCTGGCTCGGAATGTTCGTCAACATCGGCGCCATCGCGGGCTTGGCCTCGGTGGTGCTCGTGATGTTGTTGGCGCAGCCGCGGATCTTCTACGCGATGGCGCGCGACGGCCTGCTGCCGCCGGTGTTCGGCAAAGTGCATCCAAGGTTTCGAACCCCGTACGTCACGACCATACTCACGGGCGCGGTAGCCGCAGTCGTGGCGGGTATTTTTCCGATCGGCATTCTCGGCGAGCTCGTCTCGATCGGCACCCTGTTCGC
>Ga0183260_10001206_pt1 | contig 21853 bp, 21 predicted proteins | sample AntDrymUQ4972206_2_FD_129768 | JGI IMG/M metagenome (GOLD analysis project Ga0183260, IMG submission 129768) | Polar desert sand microbial communities from Dry Valleys, Antarctica - metaG UQ497 (22.06) (version 2) (version 2) | ecosystem: Environmental > Terrestrial > Soil > Desert | place...
CGGAACCAGAGCCGTCATGCACTGGGATCCCGCCCCTGGTGGGGCGCCGCCGGGTCCACCAGCAGACTGACGGGTATGAGCGCACTGCCGATCCCGCGCGCGTTGGAGCGCAACGTCGTCGGCGTCTGGGGAGCCGACGGAGAGCAGTGGCTGGCCGATCTGCCCCAGCACGTCGACGCCATACGCCGCGAGTGGGACCTCGAAGTCGGTGTGCCGTTCACGCTCAGCTACCACTGGGTGGTTGCCGCACGGCGGGCCGACGGGACTCCCGCCGTCCTCAAACTTGGGATCCCCGGCGCCGACCACCTTCGTCGAGAGGCAGCAGCCCTCGACGCGTTCGCCGGGTACGGCGCGGTCCGACTGCTCGAGTACGACCTGGCGCACGGCGCTCTGCTGCTCGAGCGCGCCGATCCGGGGAGCTTGGCGGCGGAGCTGGTGCCCGATCGCGACAGCGAGGCGACCGCGGCGGTCATCGGCGTGGCGCACCGGCTTCACGTCGATCCGCCGCAGGGGTGTGCACTACCCGATCTGGAGACCGAGGGCAGGACTTTCGCTGACCACCTCGGCGCGTTCCCCGGCGACGACCCGCTACCGCGCCACCTGGTGGAGCGGGCCGCCAAGCTCTTCGACGAGCTCTGCGCCACAGCACCGCGCCGGGTTGTCCTTCACGGCGACCTGCACCACGACAACCTGCTGCGTGCGACCCGTGAACCCTGGGTTGCCATCGACCCCCACGGCTACATCGGTGACCCCGGATACGACGTGGGCGCCCTGCTGTACAACCCCGATCCCGACCGCCGCGACGACGCGTTGTTGGACCTGGTACCCGCGCGGATCGCGCAGCTCGCAGCGGGCCTCGACATGACGACCGAGCGCGTCACGGAATGGGGGTTCGTCATGGCGGTGCTGTCGGAGGTCTGGACCTGCGAAGACGGCGGCCCGCCTGGTGGTCGCCCACTCGACGTCGCCGTCCGGCTGCTGCCCGGCGTGCGTTGAGCGGCGTTCCCCCGTGCACCTAGGGTTTGGCGCGTGACCGAGACGACCACGCCCAGCGACGATGCGCTGTCCAACCTGCTCCACGAGAACCGCCGGTTCGAGCCGCCGAGCGACCTGGCCGAGCACGCAAACGTCACCGCCGCCGAGTACGAGGCCGCCGCCGACCCGTTGGCGTACTGGGCACGCCAGGCCGATCGGCTCGACTGGGCTACCCGGTGGGACACCGTGCTGGAGTGGGATCCGCCGTTCGCGAAGTGGTTCGTCGGCGGTCGGCTCAACGCCGCGTACAACTGTGTCGACCGGCACGTGGCGGCCGGCCGCGGCGACAAGGTCGCCTACCACTGGATCGGCGAACCCGCCGACGACACTCGGACGCTGACGTACACCGAGCTCAAGGACGAGGTCTGCCGCTGCGCCAACGCGCTGACCGAGCTGGGCGTACGGACGGGCGACCGCATCGCGATCTACATGCCGATGATCCCCGAAACCGTGATCGCGATGCTCGCCTGCGCCCGACTCGGCGCTCCGCACACCGTCGTCTTCGGCGGGTTCTCCGCCGAAGCTCTCGCCAGTCGCATCCAGGACTGCCAGGTCACGCTGGTGGTCACGGCGGACGGCGGTTACCGCAAGGGGACACCCTCGGCGCTCAAGCCTGCCGTCGACGAGGCGCTGACCCGTTGCCCCGACGTGCGCAAGGTGTTGGTCGTACGCCGCACCGGACAGGACGTGGACTTGGCCGACGACCGCGACGTGTGGTGGCACGACGTGGTCGACGCCGCGTCGCCGGAGCACGAGCCGGAGATGTTCGACTCCGAGCACCCGCTCTACGTGATGTACACCTCGGGCTCGACGGGTAAGCCCAAGGGCATCCTGCACACCACCGGCGGCTATCTGACCCAGGCGGCGTGGACCCATTGGGCGGTCTTCGACCTCAAGCCCGACACCGACGTCTACTGGTGCTCGGCCGACATCGGCTGGGTGACCGGGCATTCGTACATGGTCTACGGCCCGCTCGCCAACGGCACTACGTCGCTGCTCTACGAGGGCGCACCGGACACCCCGCACAAGGGTCGCTGGTGGGAGATCATCCAGGAGTACGGGGCCACGATCTTCTACACCGCACCGACCGCGATCAGGGCGGCGATGAAGTGGGGCAAGGAGATCCCGGCGCAGTTCGACCTGTCCAGCCTGCGGTTGCTGGGCTCCGTTGGCGAGCCGATCAACCCCGAGGCGTATGTCTGGTACCGAGAGTTCATCGGCGGCGGCACGTGTCCTGTCGTCGACACGTGGTGGCAGACCGAGACCGGGGCGATCATGATCAGCCCCCTGCCGGGTGTCACCGCCGGCAAGCCCGGCTCGGCGATGACTCCGCTGCCGGGCATCAACGCCGACGTCGTCGACGAACGGGGCGAATCGGTGCCGAACGGGCACGGCGGCTATCTGGTGCTCACCGAGCCGTGGCCGGCGATGCTGCGCACGTTGTGGGGCGACGACGAGCGGTACCGGGACACGTACTGGTCGCGGTTCCCCGGCCGCTACTTCGCCGGCGACGGGGCGAAGCGTGACGACGACGGTGACATCTGGCTGCTGGGCCGCGTCGACGACGTCATGAACATCTCCGGGCACCGGCTTTCCACCACGGAGATCGAGTCCGCGCTGGTGTCGCACCCGAAGGTCGCCGAAGCGGCGGTTGTCGGTGCCCCCGACGAAGCAACCGGTCAGGCGATCGTGGCGTTCGTGATCCTGCGCGAAGAGGCCGGCGACGGTGGGCCCGACGTCGTGCGCGAGCTGCGGGACCACGTGGCCACGGAGATCGGCAAGATCGCACGGCCCCGCCAGATCATGGTGGTGCCCGAGCTGCCGAAGACCCGGTCGGGCAAGATCATGCGCCGGTTGCTGCGCGACGTGGCCGAACACCGCGAGCTGGGCGATGTCACCACGCTCACCGACTCCACCGTCATGGACCAGATCAAGACCGGCCTGGCGGCAAGCAGCGACGAGGACTAAGAGCGGTCAACTCGCCAGTCTCCACGCGACTTGTCACCGTGAGGTCCGGCTCTGACCGGACCCGACGGTGACAACTCGAGCTATTGCTGGGTCTCTTGGGCGGTGTCGCGCTGGTTGGCCACCGTCGGGACCAACCACCACAGTCCGGCGAAGAACACCAGCGCCAGTATGCCGGCGATGCTCGACGCGAGTCGCCCGACCACCACGTCGAACACCAGCCACAGCACGCCCGAGATCGTGAACGCCAGCACCACCAGCCCGGCCCGGGCCGCCCGATCCCCGGCCTTGACCAACCATTCACGGGCACCCTGGCGGAACAGCAGCCGGTGGTAGCTGACTGGCGCGATCATCAGGCTGACGGCCAGGACGGCTCCGGCCAGGACCATCAAGTACGCGGTGCGCTGGACCGAGTCGAGCTCGGGGAACCGCTGCTGGAAGGGCAACGTCAGCAGGACCCGGTCAGGATCTGGACACCGGTCTGGGTGACTCGAAGCTCCTGGAGCATCTCGTCCCAGTTGCGGTTGATCCGCTCCTCGTGGGACTCCTCGCCGGACTCCCCCATCCGCAGCGTCCGATCTTCCGCCATCGCCGATCCCTTGTTCACTGTGCGATCGTACTGCGTTCACCCGGTGTTCATCCCAGCTCCCCGCCCAACTGGCGCCGCTGCACCGCAGCCGTACCGTCCTCTAGGCTTCGGGTCGCGGTGAGCGCCGGCTCCCGCGAAGGGAGAGGGCATGAGCACCGCCGCTGGATCGCAGGTCGGCCCCGCGCACACCGATGAGGAGCCGACACTCGGCCGCCTTGTTGCCGACGCAAGCCGTGACGTCTCCTCACTCATCCAGGCCGAGATCGCGCTGGCCAAGTCCGAGCTCCGTTTCAGCGCCAAGGAAGGCGGGATCGGTGCCGCGCTGGTGGCGGCAGCCGGGGTCTTTGGGCTTCTGGTGCTTGTGCTGCTGTCGATCACGATCGCGTGGTTCCTGAGGTGGGCGGGGCTCGACCCGTGGTGGGCCTACCTCATCGTGACCGCCTTCTACCTGCTCGTGGCCGGACTGTTGGCCCTGTTGGGCATCCGGCGGCTCAAGCAGGTCCGCCCACCTCAGAAGACCATCGAGACCACCAAGGAGCTGCCACGCGCCTTCAAGCGCGGCTGAGCTTCAGGTGCAGCCGCCGGTAGACACTTCAGCGACTGCGGTACGACCAGTACGAGCGTCGTCGGCGACCTGTTCGGCGGTGAGGACGTATCCGGTCGACGAATCGTTGAGCGAGGCGGCGAAGACCACGCCGTAGACGTCGCCGGCAGCCGAGACGAGTGGGCCACCGGAGTTGCCGGACCGGACGTTGGCCCGGATGGAGAACACTTCGCGAGTCACCGTGCCCTCGTCGTAGATGTCAGGACTACGCAGCCGCTGCTCGGCGCGCACCCGCGCCGGGGAGGCGTCGTACGGGCCGTTCTCAGGAAAGCCCAGCACCGCAGCGGGATCCCCCGGCCCGGCGGTCGTGTCGAAGCCCAGCGCCAGCGCCGGCCCATCGATGGCAAGGATCGCGATGTCGAGATCGGCGTCGTAGACAACCGTCTCGGCGTCCACAGCGTCATCGCCGACGACGACCACCGGGTCGGCGACACCGGCGACGACATGCGCGTTGGTCATCACCCGGCCAGGGGCGTACAAGAAGCCGGAGCCCTCTTGCGTGCGACCGCACTCCACCGCCTCGCCGATCACCTTGACCACACTGCGTTGGGCAGCGACGACGCCTGGCCGTTGCAGGATCCGTTCGTTGGGCGCATCGGCGGCCACGATCCGCTCCGGCGCAAACGGCTCCAGGTAGCGCGGGAAGAGTGTCGTGTCGACGATCCGGGCGAACGCAGCAAGAACCTCGTCCGCCTGCGAGGGCATGGCGGCGTCGATGCGGGACAGCACCACCGATGAACGAACCGGGTCTGCAATCGCCGGCAGCCGAGCCCCGCTGATCGCATACCCGAGAGCCCAAGCCACGCCGAGCACCGCCGCCATGCTGAGCGCGGCACCGCCCATCGCATCGAGCGAGCGCGCGGGGCGCCAGGTGATCCGCTGGCGCAGCCGATAACCCACGTAGGCCCCGAACGCTTGCCCGACGGAGGCCAGCACCAGCACCGAGACCAGCGCCAGCGCCGAGACACCGACGGACGGATCGAGGCGTTCCAGGAAGCGCGGCATCACCACGATCCCGATCGCGCCACCGGTCAGCAGTCCGACCGTCGCCGCCGCTCCGGCTACGAACCCCTGCATGAGGCCGGCGAGCCCGTATCCGATCGTCATCACGATCAACACCGCGTCGAGCAGGTTCATGGCGTGTCACCGAGCAGTGGCGGGAGCGGCCGTACCCGGGTCTCGTCCCAGGCCCGCTGCCAACCGGCGTGGGCAAACAGGCGGGCGACGACGCCAGCGGTGAACCCCCACAGCACCAACCCGTCACCAACCTCGAACGCGGGACCCAGCCAGCCGGAGGGGTGGCGCGCGGTGAAGCGGCGTGCTGGGTCGAGCACCTGATCGAGGGGTACGCGCAGCACCGACGCGACCTCCTCGGCGTCGACGACCGTGACGGGGGTCGGTTCGTACCACCAGCCGAGGACAGTCGTGACCGAGAAGTTGCTGGGCGGCACCCACAGCGGCGGCAGCGCACCGAACACGTGGACGCCGGCGGGGTCCAGCCCGACCTCCTCCTGGGCCTCGCGCAACGCGGTCGCGGCCGGGCCGTCGTCGCCGGGATCGGCCGCGCCACCAGGAAAGGCCACCTGGCCGGCGTGCGAGCGCAACCCGTGGGCGCGCTCGATGAGCAGCAGGTCCGGACCACCCGAACCCTCCCCGAGAAGCATGAGTACCGCCGAGCCGCGAGCGGTGGCCGGTGGAGGTGGGACGTACCGGGACAGCATGTCGACGGTGATTGTGGTCGCGGCTCGCTGCAGCGGGAGCAGCCATGCCGGCAGCTTGCGCGTCATCTCCGCGGCGGCGCTCACCCGGCGACTCCAAGGCGGTCCAGCACCAATGAGCGGAGCTGGTCGTAGGAGCTGAACACGCGCCGCTCGACGGACACCATCCGTCCGTCGGCAGCCACCAAGACGGTCTGCAGCAGCCCCATCACCTCCAGAGGTACCCGAAGCGACGCGTCAGGATCGGCCAATAGGGGGTACGTGACGCCGGTGTCGGACGCCAACGCGAGCGCCTTGGCCGGCTGTTGGTCGTTGATGTCCACGCCGAGTACGGTCAGGCGGCTGCCAAAAGCTTCGTGCACCCGCTGGAAGAGCGGCAGCTCGTCGCGGCACGGGCCGCACCAGCTGGCCCACAGGTTGAGGACGAGCGGCTTTCCCCGCAACGACGACAAGGCGACATCAGCGCCGCCACCCAGGCAGGGCAGCGTAAGGTCCGGCAGCCCTTCGGGGACCGGGTCGACGGGAGCGACCTGCGGGCAGTCCGCGATACCTGCGCTGGCCTTGAGAGCCTGGAGCTCCGGGGTCGCGACGTCGACAGACGTGGAGATGCTCGTTGTGCGGGCTGCGGGGGTAGCTGTGTCGGGCGTGCTGCCGCAGGCGGAAGCCATGGTCAGCACGGCGCACAGCGGGGCGGCGGCCGCCGCAGCGCGGCGGACCCATGGGGTCACCGGCGGCCCTCGGTCTTGAGCAACGAGCGCGCCGTTTCTGGATCCGTCGGCCCCTCACCGTAGGCGGGGCACCATCGGGCCAGCGGGCAGACCCCGCAGGCCGGCCGGCGGGCATGACAGCAGCGGCGACCGTGCCAGATGACCCGGTGATTGAGCATCGTCCAGTCGCGCCGGGGAAACAGGATGCCGACCGCGTGCTCCACCTTGACCGGGTCCGTCTCTTCGGTCCAGCCGAACCGACGGACCAACCGGGCGACATGCGTGTCAACGGTGATCCCTGGGACCCCAAAGGCGTCCCCGAGCACCACGTTGGCGGTCTTGCGTCCAACGCCCGGCAACGTGACCAGGTCCGCAAGACGTCCCGGCACCTGTCCCCCGTACCGGGTGCACAGCTCCTGCCCGAGCTTGAGCAGCGTGTCGGCCTTGGCACGGAAGAAGCCGGTCGGCTGAATCAGTGACTCCAGCCGTGCCCGGTCGGCCCCGGCCAGCGCCTCCGGGTCGGGGTAGGCGGCGAACAGCGCCGGCGTCACCAGGTTGACTCGCTTGTCAGTCGTCTGCGCAGACAGCACCGTCGCGACGAGCAGCTCGTACGGGGAACCGAAGTCGAGCTCACATCGAGCATCCGGGTAGGTATGGGCAAGGACGCGGTTCATCTTGCGTGCCCGGCGCACCAGGGAGGTCGGAGGCGCGACCACATCGGCTGCTGTCGGGGGCACACATTCAGCCTACGGGTGGCGTCCGACGCAGCGACCGGACAAGGTGGGCAGACTGGCAACGACAACCCGGCTGCCTCGGAGGATCGATGGACGACGACGTTCTGCGCCTGGCACCCCTCTTCTCCGGCCTCGACGACGACGCTGCCGCGGCGTTGGGAGCCTCTATGACGGAGACCCGGGTACACCGGGGCGACGTGTTGTTCCGCGAGGGTGACAGCGGTGACCGGCTGTACGTCGTGACCGAGGGCAAGATCAAGCTCGGGCGTACCTCCGCGGACGGTCGCGAGAACCTGCTGGCGATCCTCGGTCCCGGCCAGATGTTCGGGGAGCTGTCTGTGTTCGACCCCGGGCCGCGATCGGCCACCGCCACCGCCGTCACCGACTGCACGGTGCAGAGCCTGAGCCATGACGGGCTATCGCCGTGGCTCGACACCCGTCCAGACGTGGCTCGTGGCCTGCTCAACCAGCTCGCAAGCAGGCTCCGCCGGGCTAACGACGTGGTCGCCGACCTGGTGTTCTCCGACGTGCCGGGGCGAGTGGCCAAGGCATTGCTCGACCTGTCCCAGCGCTTCGGCCGCAGCGCGGACGACGGTGTCCACGTGCACCACGACCTCACCCAGGAGGAGCTGGCGCAGCTGGTGGGCGCGTCCCGCGAGACCGTCAACAAGGCGCTGGCCGACTTCGTGACGCGCGGGTGGCTGCGACTGGAGCCTCGCTCGGTGGTGCTGCTGGACGTCGAACGGCTGCGGCACCGCGCCCGCTGACGCGCCGAGGATCACCCCCCTCCGCACCGCACTCCGCGAACGTCGTTTGGCGCGTTGCGCTTCGAGTCGTCGGCGTGTCGGCAGCCGCATCGCGCCATTCGACGGGCCTGGCGTCAGTCGCTCGGCACGGTCGATCGCAACCTTTCCAGATCGGGTTGGGCACCAAGCCGGGTGAACGTGTCCATGGCCTCGGTGAGCAGTGGCTCCGCTTCGCCCTCTCGGCCTTGGCCGCTGAGCCACTGCGCCAGGTCCGCCTGGACGCGCGCGAGCCAGTACGGGTAGCCGAGCTCGCGGAAGCCATCTATTGCACGGCGCAGACCCGCCTCGACGTCCTCGTGCTGGCCTCGGGCGGCGGCGACGAGGGCGCGGTAGCGCGCCAGCTGCGCTCGCAGGTAGGGCGGCACATGTCCTCGCGGCGCATCACCGACGAGGGCCAGCAGCGACTCCGCTTCGTCGAACATGTCGGCGGCAAGTGCCGCGTCCATCGCGATCGGCCACGCCAACCGGGAACGGTGGGACAACAGGCCCTGCCTCAGCACGCCTTCCCGCACTGCGCTTCCGGCCGCAGCTAAGGCCGCATCGAGGCGACCCTGGGCCAGCGCCATCACGCCCTGGGCGATTCCGACCACGGCACGATGATCCGGGTCGTCACCGTCCGCTACCTCCATGAGGCGGTGGAAGTGCTGCTCCGCCTCCGCTCGGTGACCACGACCTGCGAGCACCAGCAGCAGAGGAAGGTGCCGGTACGGCCAGCGGCTCCTCAGGTCGAGCTCCGCTGCCTGCCTGGCGTAGCCCTCGGCCTCCCCCCACCGACCGGCATAGAAGAGAGACACGGCCAGGTCGTGCAGGCCTTCCTCTTGAAAGCCGGTGTGAGCGAGTCGACGCGACAAGGCCAGCGCCGCCTCCAGCTCCTCCGTAGCCGCTGGCAGGTCGCTTTGCACGCGCAGCCAGCCGAGAGTCCCACGTGCACGGGCCTCGAACTCCGTGTCGTCGTGCTCGTGCGCGACCTTGACGACCGCCAACAGCAGTGCCTCCGCTTCGACAGGTCGGTGCTCGGTGGCGAGCAGCGTTGCCTTGGTATGGAGTCCGGCCATCAGGGCGTCAGGCTGTTCCAGTGCGGTTGCCAAGACCAGCGCTCGCTCGAGATGTTCGGCCGCCGCAGCCGGTTCGCCAACCTCGATCAGAGCGTGGGCCAGGGCCGGGTACAGGTCGGCCAACGCGTCCTGTGCCCCCTCGCGTTCGAGCACGAGCAGCGCCGCTTTCATCTGCCGCAGGGCACGCTCGGGTTGACCGAGGTGGTTGAGCGTGATCCAGCCGGTGGTGTCGGCGAGCCGCGCCGCCTCGACCTCACGGCCGGCTCGGAGGTGCGCATCGGTCGCAGCCTCGAGGAGGGCAAGGGCGTCCGCGGGTCGGCCTGCGCGCTCGGCCATCCAGGCCGCATCCGCCGTGTACCGGGTTCTGTCGGCTTCGTTGTCGGTGAGGTCTGCGGCTGTGCGGTAGTACTCCTCCGCGGCGTCGGGTGATCCGAGTGAGCCGGCCCGGGCACCGGCTCGTTCGAACGCAACCGATGCTTTGCCGCGTAGCTCGTCGGCGTCCGGGTCGGTGCCGGCGGCGGCATAAGCGTCCATGAGGTGGGCAGCGATGAGCTCCACCACGTCGGCACCATCATCAGGAAAGGCCGACCGCAGGTGAGCGGCCACGGCAAGGTGGCGGGTCTTGCGCTCTCGCCGGGTGAGCGCGTCATACGCGACGGAGCGCAGCATGGTCTGCACGAACGCGTACTGGCTCTGCTCCGGTTTCAACGGGTCGGCGCGGACGGCAAGGATCTCCTTGCGCACCAGTGCCTGCAGTGCCTCGGCGAGCTCCTCGTCGGGCAGGTCGCTGACCGCGGTGACAGCGCGACGAGGGAACGAGTCACCGAGCACCGCCAGGCCTTTGACCAGTTCCCTTTCGTTCGCCGGCAAGCCGTCGATCCGCGCGGCGATCACGGTGGTCAACGAAGCGGGCACGTCCAGGTCGTCGACCTCGCCGACCAGGCAGTAGACGCCTTCGCGCGGAACGACCATATCCTTGTCGACCAGCGACCGGATGGTTTCCACCGCGTACAACGGGATCCCGCCCGCATGGCCGCTGATCTTGGCCTTGATCGGCTCGGGCATGCCCGGCACGAGGTCGTCCAGCAGCTCCCCGATCGCTGAGTCCGGCAACGGGTCAAGGTGCAGCAAGGTGGCGTTGCGCCGGTCCGCCAGCCAGCCGGGTCGCCGCTCTGCCAACTCCGGGCGAGCGAACGTGAGCAGATAAATGGCCGACTGCGCTGACCAGTCCAACAGGTACTCCAGGAAGTCCAGCAACCCGGTGTCAGCCCAGTGCAGATCTTCGACGAGCAGCACAACAGGCTGGATCGCTGCCAGCCGCTCGAGGAACAGGCGCCAGCCGGCGAACAGCTCTGCCTGCGGGAACTCCCGCTCCACGGCCCCGACCAACACGTCAAGCCGCGGCTCGACGAACTCCCGCTCCTCGTTGTCGGGCACCCACTGCGGCAGACCCTCAGCAACCTTGGCCGCTGCCACGTCCGCGGCATCATCTTCGGCGATGCTGAACCTCTGCCGGACCATCTCGGCCAACGCCCAGAAAGCCACGCCGTCGCCATAAGACAAGCACCGTCCGCGGTGCCAGAACGTCGCGCCGGCCAACCCGTCCACGTACTTCTCGAACTCCCAGGACAGCCGGGACTTACCGATCCCGGCCACCCCCGACACGGCGACCAGCCGAGCTCGGCCGCTCTCCACGGTCGCGTGGTACAGCTCCTTGACCAGGGCGAGCTCCCGAGCGCGACCGACGAACGCAGCCTCCAAACCGTCTACCCGCTGAACTCCACGAGCACTCGCAACCACTCGCACCGCTCGCCATAACCGCAGCGGCCCCGCGATGCCTTTGAGTGCGTGCTCGACGGCGTCGGCGTAGGCGACCGTCGCGCGGCTGGCACGCATGGTCACCTCGTCGACGAACACGGTGCCCGACTCGGCAACCGATTGGACTCGGGCAGCGAGGTTCACCCGATCCCCAGCGACCAGCCCTTCCGAGGTGCCCCACGCTGAGACCTGCCCGGTCACCACGCCAGCTCGGGCTGCCAAGCCGGCCAGACCGCACCGTTCGCCATATCCGGCTACTGCCTCGACGATCTCCAGGCCAGCGCGTACGCACCGCTCGGTGTCGTCCTCCCGGGCTCCGCGGGAGCCCCAGGCTGCAACCACGGCGTCGCCGATGAACTTCTCCACCGTCCCGCCGTACCGCTCGACCACCGTGCGGGCAACGTCGAAGTACCCCGACAACATCTCACGCACATCCTCGGCGTCCCAGCCATCGGTCAGCGGGGTGTAGCCCACGAGATCCACGAAAAGCACCGATGCCCATCGCAGCTGGGGGACTTCCGCTTGCTCCGGAACGGGCGACTCGGTCAGCCGGGCGCCGCACTGCCCGCAGAACGACTGACCCACGAGCGATGGGGTGCCACAAGAAGCGCAGATGCGCGCCAGCGCCGACCCGCAGTGGCCACAGAACCGGTTGTCTGCAGCGTTCGACGTCCCACATGACTCGCAGCGCATGATCGTGCGAACTCTAACCCGGACGTCGTCGCTGGGTTCGAGGGAGACGTTGGCCTACCCCATCACCTGGCGTCGTTCGGCGGTTTGCGATTGAACTTCGCGGCGTGTCGTCGACCGCTTCGCGCCAAAACGACGAGGGGGCTGGAGGTGGGGCGCGGCTGGGGCAGCCCTAGTCGCTGCGGAGGTACGCAAGCTGGGCGGCGACGGACTGCTCGGCGGCCGGCCACAGGACCGGGTCGACGTCGGCATACACGCGCGCCACGACATCGCGGGCGGTCCGAGCTCCCGCTTGCAGCGCTGCACGCACCTGCTCCAAGCGCTCGGCTCGATGCGCCAGGTAGGCGTCGATGGCCCGCAGCGGATCGTTGATGACCGGCCCGTGCCCCGGCCAGATCTGCTGCACCTGCGCCGAGTCAGCCAGCTCACGAAGCCGGCGCAGCGAGTCGAGATAGGCGCCGAGCTCACCGTCCGGGTGGGCCACCACACTGGTCCCCCGGCCCAGGATGGTGTCGCCGGTCAGCACCGCAGCATCGGACGGCACGACGAACGACACCGAGTCCGCGGTGTGCCCGGGGGTGCCGACGACCCGTACCACCAGGCCGTCGACCGCCACCACATCACCATCGGCCAGGCCCTCAGATCCCAGCCGATGAGCCGGATCGAGCGCGCGTACACCGCATCCGACCCGCTTGGCGAAAGCCCGGGCGCCCTCTGAGTGGTCGACGTGCCCGTGGGTCAGCAGAACGACCGCCACCTCGCCAGCCGCGCACGCCACGGCGTCGAGGTGCCGCTCGAGCAACGGGCCTGGGTCGACCACGATTGACCGACTCCCGTCGGCGCCGCCCAGGACCCACGTGTTGGTCCCGTCGAGCGTCATCGGCCCAGGATTCGGCGCGAGCACGCAGCGGCCGCTCATGGCAGCTCCGCACTCAGCGGCAAGACCGCTCGGATCTGCCTGGTCGCCGCAACCGCGACGACCTCCTCCGCACTTTCCAGCTGCGCCAGCTCACGACAGGTTTCGTACGTCGGTGACATCATCGCCATGTGACCAGCATCGACCCGGCTGGTTGCGGTCGCGGGCGGCAGCCAGATGACCGACTGCGCCTCCCCGGAGACGTCGCACGTACGCTGGCCCGGCGGCAAGGCGGCGACGAAAAAGCGGGTGTCGTAGCGCCGTGGCTCTGACTCGGGCGTGATCCAGTGCGCCCAGGCTCCGAGCAGGTCGGCTCTCAGGACCAGCCTGCGACGGTGCAGCAGCCGCGCGAGTGACAACGACTGGTCGAGCAGCGCCACTCGGTCGGACTCCCAACCGGAGCCGGTGGTGTCGGCGACCACGGTGTCGGCGTCGGGACCGGCGAGCAGCACCCCGGACTCCTCGAAGGTCTCCCGCACTGCGGCGCACACCAGCGCCCGCGCCAGCTTCGCGTCGCAGCCGAACCGCGATGCCCACTCCTCGGCACCCGGCCCGGCCCATCCAATCGCGACGTCCGCGTCCCGATCGTCGACAGAACCGCCGGGAAACACGAACATCCCAGCGGCGAATGCCATCGTCGACCGGCGCTCAAGCAGGTAGACCTCGACGCCGTCGGCGCCGTCTCGGAGCAGAACCACGGTGGCCGCATCCCGCGGCTGCGCCGGCGAGCGCACCGCTCAGGACACCTCGACGGTCATCTCGACCTCGACGGGAGCATCCAACGGCAGCACGGATACGCCGACAGCGCTGCGGGCATGGCGACCGGCGTCACCGAACACATCGCCGAGCAGTTCGCTGGCGCCATTGGCGATACCGGGCTGGCCGGTGAATTCCGGCACGCTGGCCACGAAGGCCACGACCTTGACGACGCGGACCACCGCCGACAGCTCGCCCACCTCGGCACGGACGGCCGCGATCGCGTTGAGCGCGCACTGGCGGGCGCACTCCACCGCCTGCTCGGGACTTACCTCGGCACCGACCTTGCCGGCCATCATCAGCTCGCCGTCGCGCATCGGCAGCTGCCCGGAGGTGTAGACGTAGTTACCGGTCCGCACCGCCGGCACGTACACGGCGACCGGCTTGGCCACCTCCGGCACCGACAGCCCGAGCTCCGCCAGCCGCTCCTCAGGGGTCACGCTGGCCCTATCACGACCGCGGCCGCTTGAGGTAGGCAACGAGGTTCTCCGGGTTCATTCCCGGCACTACCGACACCAGCTCCCAGCCGTCCTCACCCCAGGTGTCGAGGATCTGCTTGGTCGCGTGCACCAGCAGCGGCACGGTCGCGTACTCCCAAGTGGTCATGCCGGGACTCTAGTGGCTCGGTACCGTTCGCCGGGTGGCCCCCGATTCGCGCTCGGTGCTCGCCCGGCCGGGGGCTGACCCCGACGCGGTCGTGCGCTACGGCGACTCCCCCGATCACCTCGTCGACGTCCACCTGCCATCCGGCGCGGCTCGCCCGTGTCCGCTCCTCGTGCTCTGGCACGGCGGCTTCTGGCGGCAGGAGTACGACCGGCGGCACACCCGGCCGATGGCGGGCGCGCTCCGGGAAGCGGGGTTCGCGGTCGCGACACCGGAGTACCGGCGTACCGGGCGCGACGGGGGTTGGCCGGCCACTTTCGACGACGTGGCCGCCGTACGGAAGCGGCTGCCCGGGTTGCTGCGAGACGTCGCACCCGGCCGGGTGGCAGCCGGACCAGTGACTCTGGTCGGGCACTCCGCCGGCGGGCAGCTGGCGATCTGGTGGGCACTGACCGCTGAGGACCGGGAGTCGGTGCGCGGCGTGGTCGCATTGGCGCCGGTAGCGAACCTGTCCCGCGCTCACGCCGAGCGACTCGATGGCGGGGCGGTGGCGGCGCTGATGGGCGGCTCCCCGCGGCGGCACCCCGACAGGTACGACATCGCCGACACCGCCCGCCTGCTGGGCCGACCGAACCGCCCCCCGATCACTGTGTTGCATGGCAGCGCTGACGCGCAGGTCCCGGTCACGCATAGCAGGGCGCTTCCCGGCGTCTCGTACTTCGAGCTGCCCGGGATCGATCACTTCGCGCTGATCGACCCGCTGTCCGCGGCATGGCCGCGGGTCCTGGACGCGCTCCGATCGGCGCCTCCGGTCAGCGCTGGGTAAGTTCGAGACCGTGCCTTCGCCCGCCGACCCGACCCGACCCCGGCTGCGGTTGCACGTGGTGACGGGCAAAGGCGGTACCGGCAAGACGACTCTCGCCGGCGCGCTCGCATTGGCGCTGGCGTGGGACGGCGAACGGGTGCTGCTGTGCGAGGTGGAGGGACGTCAGGGCATCGCACAGCTCTTCGACGTCGCACCGCTGCCGTACGAGGAGCGAACTGTCGCCGTCACTCCCGGCGGCGGGGAAGTCCGCGCGCTGGCCATCGACGGCGAGGCGGCGTTGCTGGAGTACCTCCAGATGTATTACCGCCTCGGTCGGGCCGGACGCGCGCTAGACCGCTTCGGGGTCATCGATTTCGCCACCACGATTGCGCCGGGGCTGCGCGACGTGCTGCTCACCGGCAAGGTCTACGAGGCGGCTCGGCGACGGAACCCGAGCGGCGACCTCGTCTACGACGCGATCGTCTTGGACGCACCCCCCACGGGGCGCATCGCGCGTTTCCTTAACGTCAACACCGAGGTGGCCGGGCTGGCGAAGGTAGGTCCCATCCGGCATCAGGCCGACTCCATCATGGCGTTGATGCGGTCGCGCCGGACCGCGGTCCACCTGGTGACCGTGCTGGAGGAGATGTCGGTCCAGGAGACGCTCGACGGGATCACCGAGCTGCGCCGCGCCGGCCTTCCCGTCGGGCATGTTTTGGTCAACCTGGTGCGCGGCTCTCCGCTGGACGACTCCGCTCGCACCGCCCTGGGTGCCGGGTCGGTGGCCGCGCTCACCGTTGAGGCCGCGCTGCACAAGGCGGGCATCGATGCGACGCCGCAGCTGGTGGCTCAGCTGATGGCCGAGGGCGAGGATCATCTCGGACGACTGCAGCTGCAGTCCGCGCAGCGCCAGGCACTCCTCGGCGTCGATGCGCCCGTGATCGAGCTGCCGTTCGTCGCTCACGGTGTGGACCTCGGCGCCCTACACGATCTGGCCGAAGCACTGACCGAGCAGGGGCTGTGGTAACCGTTCCCCGGCGCACCAAATATGGGCCGCAGCGCCCGCCCACGATGCGCGTCGCCCCACCTCGGGGACCCACCGTCAGCGCACCCGATCTCGACGTCGACGGGTTGCTCGACGACCGGGCGAACCGGATCATCGTCTGCTGCGGAGCCGGCGGGGTTGGTAAGACGACTGCGTCAGCGGCGCTGGCGCTGCGCGCCGCCGAGCGAGGGAGGCGGGTATGCGTGCTGACGATCGATCCGGCCCGCCGACTGGCCCAGTCCATGGGGCTCCGTGAACTCGACAACATGCCCCGCGAGGTCAGTGGCATCAGGGGCACCGGCAGTCTCGACGCCATGATGCTCGACATGAAACGTACGTTCGACGAAGTCGTCGAGGCCCACGCCCCCCCGGCGAAGGCGGAGCAGATCCTTGCCAACCCGTTCTACATTGCGCTCTCGAGCAGTTTCGCCGGTACGCAGGAGTACATGGCGATGGAGAAGCTCGGTCAGCTGCATGCCGAGTCCGTACGCGCCGGCCGGTGGGACCTGATCGTCGTCGATACCCCACCGTCTCGCTCTGCGTTGGACTTCCTCGACGCGCCGGAGCGGTTGTCGTCGTTGCTGGACGGCCGTTTCATCAAGCTGGTGCTCGCTCCGACACGCGGGCCGGCGCGGCTGCTGTCCGCCGGCGTCGGGCTGGTGACCGCCACGGTGAGCAAACTGCTCGGCGCTCAAGTGCTGCGCGACGTGCAGGCCTTCGTGGCAGCGTTCGACACACTGTTCGGCGGGTTCCGACAGCGGGCGGAGGCGACGTACGCGTTGCTGCAGACCCGTGGCACCGCTTTCCTCGTCGTGGCGGCCGCCGAGCCGGATGCACTGCGGGAGGCCGCGTACTTCGTCGAGCGGCTCACGGCGGATCAGATGCCCTTGGCCGGCCTGGTCGTCAATCGGGTGACGACGCCGGCGGCTTCGCTGTCGGCTGAGGAAGCGCTCGCCGGTGCGAGCCGGCTCGACCCTCATGACTCCACCCAGTCGGCGGTCGCCGGCCTGCTGCGTGTGCACGCCGAGCGGGTACGCGTCCAGCATCGGGAGGCGCGGCTGCGCCGCCGGTTCGCCGCCGCCCATCCCACCGTGTCGTCGGTGGCCGTGCCGTCGCTGCCGAGCGACGTCCACGATCTGGCTGGGTTGCGCCGAATCGGGGAGTTGCTTGCAGGCTGACCTGGGGGCATGGAAGAGGAATGACGAAGGGATCGCTCCCCCGCTGCGACCCCTTCACCCTTTAGACGCGCTTACCGCCTGATCGGTTGCCCCTATCCCACGTTCACGTGGTATCGGGTCACTTCCAATGGGTTCGTACCCATTGGAACTGGCCCTGAGCCATTGGAAGTACGCGCCGCTTGGTGTCCTTCAGCCAGCAACAGGGATGGCGCTCTGGCGTACCTGCTCGTCCTGCGCTGCCTCGAGCAGCCTGCGCCAGGACGTGACGTTGGGCCGTCGCCGCAGCAAGGCACGGCGTTCGCGCTCGGTCATCCCACCCCAGACGCCCCACTCGATCTGGTTGTCGAGGGCCTCTGCGAGGCACTCGGTGCGAACGGGACAGCCCGCGCACAACTGCTTGGCACGGTTCTGCTCGGCACCGCGGACGAAGAGTTCGTCGGGCCCGGCCTCTCGACAGGCGGCAGACGCCGCCCAGTCCTTAATCCAACTCATGCATTGCCTCCCGAGAAGCGACCCGTTCCGAGGCGGGCCTTGCACTTGCATCGCCGGTGCTTGGCGACTCGATCAACGCTAGGATCTGCGCGCCGTCCGCGGCAGCGTCCTATCGGCCATATTGCCTGACCGTTCGGACTATACCTCTGAGGCTGATGGGGCCACAGTGCGTCGCACCGCAGCTACCAAGCGTGGCACCACCCAGCATGATGACCGCCCCGTACCCTGTGCTGTATGTCTTCGCGTTCGTTGCCCGACGGGTCCGGGATTGCCCGCGCCGGCAGCAAACTGCTCAGCATGGTGGGCGTCAGTGCACTGTGCGGCGTCTTGGTGGCCGGACTGCTGCTACCCATCGCCAGCGTGCTCGGTATCACGACACGCAACCTGGCCGAGGGTTTCCAGAACCTGCCGCTCGCCCTACAGGAGTCGGCGATCCCGCAACGTACGACCGTCCTCGACCGAGAAGGCAAGCCGATCGCCTACTTCTACAAAGAGAACCGCACGGACGTGCGGCTTTCGCAGGTGTCGGCCATCATGCGCCGGTCAATGGTGGCGATCGAGGACTCCCGCTTCTACGACCACGGGGCGATCGACGTCAAAGGCACCATCCGAGCATTGATCAACAACCTCGCGAACGGTGCCACCCAGGGCGGCTCTTCGATAACGCAGCAGCTGATAAAAATGCTGCTTCTCGAGCAGGCAGAAACCGCAGCCGAACGCCGGGAAGCTACCGAGCAGAGCTTCGGCCGCAAGTGGCGGGAGCTGCAGTACGCGATGGCCTACGAGCAGACGCACACCAAGAACGAAATTCTGCGCAACTACCTCAACACGGCGTACTTCGGTGACGGGGCCTACGGCATCGACTCGGCCGCGCACCACTACTTCTCGGTGGACCCCTCCGAGCTGTCGTTGCCGCAGTCGTCGTTGCTCGCCGGGCTGGTGAAGAACCCCACCCAGTACGACCCGACCGACTACCCGGAAGAGGCAACGGACCGCCGCAACACGGTCCTGGGGCGCATGGCAGAGCTTGGCATCATCTCCGATGCGCGCGCGCGGAAAGTCGCCGGGGCGCCGCTTGCGCTGGACCTCACTCGCACCAGCAACGGCTGTGTCAGCACCATCGCATCGTTCTTCTGTGACTACGTCCGGCGGTACCTGCTCGAGCAGGAATTTCTCGGTGGCACCCGAGACGAGCGCCTGCGTCAGCTGGAGACCGGGGGGCTGACGATCACGACGACGCTCGACCGTGACATGCAGCGGGTGTCGGACGCTGCTGTACGCGAGCACGTCTACGCAACCGACCGGGCGATCGGCGCCTTGGCGTTGGTCGAGCCCGGGACCGGGGAGGTACGCGCGCTCGCCCAGTCGCGGCCCATGGGGCGCGACGAGAACTTCGGGCAGACGTACCTCAACTACACGGTCCCCCGCGAGTTCGGGGACGGACGAGGATTCCAGGCGGGGTCGACGTTCAAGGCATTCGTGCTCGCGACCGCACTGAGGAAGGGCATCTCACCCAAGACGACCATCACCGCACCGTTCTCACTGACGCAGCCGGAGGGCACCTACCAAAATTGCGACGGTCTCGACACCGAGGAGTGGAAGGTCGAAAGCTCGACGTCGACCGGCACCATGGACATGTACCGCGGCACCCGCGAGTCGGTGAACACGTTCTACGCACAGCTGGAAGCGTTCGTCGGCGTGTGCCCCTCGGTCACGACCGCACGGGCGATGGGGATCGAGGTCCCGACAGCGGACGAGAACGGCCCCTTCACTCTGGGCGCCACCAGTGTCAGCCCACTGAGCATGGCCGCGGCGTACACGACCTTCGGATCGCGGGGAATCTACTGCGAACCTCACCCGGTCACCGAGGTCCTCAACGCACAGGGGGCGGTGGTTGGCACTGTGGCCGACGACTGCAAGCGGGTGTTCCGCCCACTGGTCGCCGACACAGTCAACGACATCCTGCGTGGCGTCCAGGAGCCGGGTGGCTTCGGCTACGACATTGGTGATGCGGGTCTGGAGATCGACTCGGCGGCCAAGACCGGCACCATCCAGAACAACGCCGCCGTCTGGTACATGGGCTACACCCCCGACCTGGTGACTGCGGCGATGATCGCCGGCGCCAACGAAAAGGGGCAGCCGATCACCCTCAACGGTCAAACGGTCGGTGGCACGCTGATCGCCAGCGCCAGCGGCAGTGGCGTTGCGGCACCGATGTGGAAGTCCGCCATGGGCACCATCCAGCGCTGGCTGCCAGGTAACGAGTTCGTCGAGCCCGACCTCGATCGGTTCAAGGGCGGTGATGGGACGGTTCCAACCGTCGCTGGCAAGAGTGTCGACCAGGCGATCGAGCTGCTGCGCAAGGCCGGGTACTTCCCGCAGGTGGGGTACTCCGTCAGCTCCAACTACAGCGCCGGCACCGTCGCGTACACCTCACCCGGAGCGGGGACGGAGGCGGCCAGAGGCGAGACGGTCTACATCTACCCGTCCACCGGGTACATCCCACCACCGCCCGAGCCAGACCCCGAGCCGGACCCCGAGCCGGACCCCGAGCCAGGTCCGGGACCGAACAACCCCGGGCCACCGGACAACCCCGGCGGTGGTGACGGCGACAACCCCGGAGGCGGGGGCGGAGGTGGCGGTGGTGACGACGGCGGTGGCGGTGGCGGTGGCGGCGGCGGCGGTGGTGGCGGCGGTGGTGGTGGCGGTGGTGGTGGCGGCGGCTGAGCCGCTCACGCTCCCAGCTGCCGCCGGACCTCAGCCGCCACGGCTGCGCCGTCCGCCCGGCCACGGGTACGCGGCTGGACAGCACCCATCACGCGTCCCATGGCCCGCATCCCCTCGCCAGCTGAACCCGTTGCTTCGATCGCCTCGACGACGGTCGAACGGATCTGGTCATCGCTCAGCTGCTCGGGCAGGTACTCCGCGAGGATCCGCCCTTCCGCACGCTCCTTGTCCGCCAGCTCCGGTCGGCCGCCGGAGTCGAATGCAACGGCCGCTTCGCGCCGCTTCTTGGCCTCCGACGCCACCAGGGCAGTCACCTCATCGTCACTGAGCTCCCGCACTTGCTTGCCTGCCACCTCGGCATTCGTCAGCGCCGCCAGCACCATCCGCACCGTCGACGACCGCAACTCGTCACGGCTCTTCATCGACGCCGTGAGATCGCGGCGCAACCGGTCCTTCAGCTCGGCCATCCGCCCAGTCTGTCAAACGGTGTCCTCAGGTGTGGCAGCCTGGCTGACGTGGGACGACTCACCTCGACACTGCTGGCGGGCTCCGCCTCCGGTGTGGCCGCGTTGGCCTATGCGGCCGGCTACGAGCGGCAGGCCTACGTGCTGCGCCGGGTCGAGATCCCTTGCCTGCCAGCCGGCTCTGCTCCGCTACGTGTTTTGCACATCTCCGACGTGCACCTGACACCCGGCCAGACCAGGAAGCAGTCGTGGGTGCGGCGGCTCGCTGATGTGGAGCCCGACCTGGTGATCAACACCGGCGACAACCTGGCGCACATGCAGTCGGTGCCCGTGGTAATGCGCGCCTATGGGGATCTGCTCGACCTTCCTGGGGTGTTCGTCTTAGGGTCGAACGACTACTTCGCGCCCGTTCTGAAGAACCCGGCTCGCTACCTGCTGCCCCGCCGGACGATCCGAGCCACGGGCGCGCGCCTGCCATGGCGTGACCTGCGGGACGCCTTCTGCGCCCGCGGCTGGCTAGACCTCGACAACCGCCTCGAAGCCTTGACCATCAACGGGCTGCGGTTGAGCTTCGCCGGCGTCGACGACCCGCACCTGCGCTACGACGACCTAGCCGCGGTCGACGGCCCCGCCGACTCCAGTGCCGATCTGACGATCGGCGTCGCCCATGCTCCGTATCTGCGCGTGCTCAACCAGTTCAACGCCGCCGGGTACACGCTCATCCTCACCGGCCACACCCACGGCGGGCAGCTGCGCGTACCAGGCGTCGGTGCGCTAGTGACCAACTGCGACCTCGACCGCAAGCGCGCCCGAGGTCTGCACCAACACCAGGTTGGTGGCCGTCCGCCGTCCTGGCTGCACATATCGGCCGGACTCGGGACATCGCCGTACGCGCCGGTCCGGTTCTGCTGCCGGCCGGAGGCAACGCTCCTCACGCTCCGATAGACTCGCGGCGCGCTCGGGCTGTGGCGCAGTTTGGTAGCGCGCTTCGTTCGGGACGAAGAGGCCGCAGGTTCAAATCCTGTCAGCCCGACTCATGTGATCTCTCAAGACATCGGCGACAGCTGGACCTGCGGTTGCAGGTCTGGCTGTTGTCATTTCGGGACTTGTGGGGTGGGTCCTTTGGGTGCTCGGGTGGGCTGGTAG
>Ga0183260_10001207_pt1 | contig 21843 bp, 25 predicted proteins | sample AntDrymUQ4972206_2_FD_129768 | JGI IMG/M metagenome (GOLD analysis project Ga0183260, IMG submission 129768) | Polar desert sand microbial communities from Dry Valleys, Antarctica - metaG UQ497 (22.06) (version 2) (version 2) | ecosystem: Environmental > Terrestrial > Soil > Desert | place...
CTCGAGCAGGCGGGCCTGCGCGTGCTCGTGCCGGAGAAGCTTCCGCCCAACGACGGGCAGATCGCGTTCGGTCAGGTCGCCGTCGCGGCGGCGCGGCTCGCGGCCGGCTGAGCGGGCCCGCGGGCCACGCCGTCCGAGCGCGGCGGGGCCACGCTCACAGCAGCGCGCTGGCAAGCACGAATAGGTTGCAGTAGCGATCTACCCGTGTTACGGTCGGTCGCCTCTGCGGTCATGCGACGCACTGGGGGCAACGATGTCGAGGGTTGGGGTGGGGGTGGGGACGGCGATCGTCGCGTTGCTCGTTCTGGGCGCGCTCGGCTGCGGTGGATCGGACGAGGAAGCCGGGACGGCCGCCGACGGCACGCTCGTCATCGCGCTGCCAAGCCAGCCGGAGAACCTCAACCCGATCGCCGACGACAACCTCTACGGAGGCAACCAGAAGTTCTTCAACGGTCTGCTGCGCTACAGCCAGGACCTCACCGCCGTGCCGGACCTCGCGCGCACGATTCCCACGCGCAGCGCCGACGGCAGGACCGTGACCGTGAAGCTCCGCGACGACGTGAAGTTCCACGACGGTACGCCCCTGACGTCCAAGGACGTCGCGTTCACGTACAACGCGATCCTCGACCCGGACTCGGCGGCGCCGATGGCCACGCCGCTGGACACGCTCGACAAGGTCACCGCCGTCGACGCCACGACGATGCGCTTCGACCTCAATCGCGCTGACCCCGCGTTCTACGACAAGCTGCAGATCGGGATCGTCCCGGCGGCCGCGCTCCAGGGCCAGGACATCAAGACCGCGGCGTTCAACCGCAAGCCGATCGGCACCGGGCCCTACGTCATCAAGGAGTTCCAGCCCGGCGGCCGGATCGTCATGGAGGCCAACCCGAAGTACTTCCGCGGCGCGCCGAAGATCAAGCGGATCGTCCTGACGGCGGTGGAGGAGGAGAACGCGCGCGTCGCGCTGCTGGAGAAGGGCACGATCGATGCCGCCGGCATCGTGCCCAAGCTCGCAGGCCGCGTTCGCCGCAACGGCAACTACAACGTCTTCGAGGTTCGCACGGCGGACGCCCGCGTCGCCGCCCTGCCCAACGGTGACCCCGTCCTGCGCGATCGGGCGGTGCGGCGCGCTCTCTCCTACGCCGTCGACCGCCAGAAGATCGTCGACGGCGCGCTCGAGGGCGCCGGTGAGCCCGCCTACGGCCCGATCATGAAGGGCCACTGGGCCTACAGCCCCGCCGCCGAGGTCGAGTTCGATCCCGCGCGGGCCGGGCGGCTGCTCGACGCCGCCGGCTGGACACGGCGCGGTGACGCCACCCGCACCAAGGGCGGCCGGAAGCTGTCGTTCACGCTCATGTACCCGTCCAACGACAGCGTTCGCAAGGACATCGCGCTGGGGTTCACCGCGCAGATGAAGGCGATCGGGGTCGACGTCAACCTCGAGGGCCTGACGTTCGACGTCATCGAGAAGCGCCAGGACAGGGGCGCGACGGAGTTCGGCTACGGCACGCCGTATGACCCCGACATCGAGCTCTACACGCTCTTTCACTCGCGCTTCGCGGCGGACGAGGATCCCTTCACGAACTACACGCGCACGAGGAACGCCGCGATCGACGGGGCGCTCGAGGCAGAGCGCTCGACGCTCGACGCCGGCGAGCGCAAGCAGCACTTCGTGCGCCTTCAGGAGGAGCTGGCCAACGATGCAAGCTGGCTCTGGCTCGTGCGGCTGCGGCACATCTCGGTCGTGTCCAAGCGCGTGAAGGGCGTCGATCCGCAGGTCGAGCCGCACGCGCACGGGTTCTCACGCGGCACGTCGTGGAACCTCGAAGACTGGTCCCTCGATCCCAAGCGCTGAGCACGGGGCAGCTCAGGCCATGCTCAAGCTGATCGCGCGACGGCTGGCGCTTCTGCCGCTGATCCTGCTGGCCGTCGCGGCGATCACCTTCGCGCTGACCGAGATCTCCCCGTTCGATCCGGTCGACGCGTACGTCGGCGCGGAGAGCGGGGTCACGCCTGAGCGCAAGGCCGAGATCGCCCACGCGCGGGGCTTTGACCAGCCGCTCCACGAGCGCTTCGGGCGCTGGGTCGCGAACGTCGCGCAGGGCGACCTCGGGACGTCGGTCGTGGCCGGCGGCCAGCCGGTCGCGGGTGAGATCGCCGCGCGCATGAGCGCCTCGATCGCGCTCGTGGGGGGCGCGCTCGTGCTCGTGCTCGTCGGCGGACTCGTGTTCGGGGTGCTTGCGGCAGCGTTGCGCGGCACGTTCTTCGACTGGCTCGTGCGGACGCTGTGCTACTTCAACACCGCGGCGCCGTCGTTCTGGGTCGGCCTGCTCGCGCTCTACGTGTTCTCGATCGAGCTCGGCTGGCTGCCCGCGGGCGGCACGTCCGATCCGCGCGCCGTGGAGTCCGGGGGCATCGATCTCAGCCACCTGATCCTGCCGATGGTGGTCCTCGCGATGACGCAGTACGCGTGGTTCACCCTGTTTGTCCGCAACACGCTGCTGGAGGTGCTGCGCGAGGACCACGTCCAGTTCGCGCGCGCGCAGGGCATCGGCGAGGTCGCGGTGCTGCTGCGCTACGCGTTGCCCAACGCGCTGATCCCGTTCGTCACGCTCGTCGGGACCCACCTCTCCGAGCTGATCGGCGGGACGATCCTCGTCGAGGCGATCTTCGGCTGGCCCGGCCTCGGCGGCCTCACGCTCGACGCCGCGCTGGGCGAGGACATCCCGCTGCTCTTGGGCATCACGTTGTGTGCGTCCGTGCTCGTCGTGCTTGGCAACCTGCTCGCCGACGTGCTCTACCGCGTCATGGACCCGCGCGTGCGCGAGGCGGCGACATGAGCGCGGGCGGCGCGCTCGGAGCGTCGCTGCCGGTAGGTGGCCGGCGGATGGCCGACGCGGTGCGGCGCTGGCCCGTCTCGATGCAGGTCGCCGCCGGCGTGCTCGCGGTGCTCGTCGTGGTGGCGCTCCTCGCCAACGTCATCGCCCCGCTCGACGACGCGGCGGTCGATCTCGACCGGGTGCTCGAAGGTCCGTCGGCCGCGCATCCGATGGGCACCGACGAGGTCGGTCGCGACCTGCTCGTGCGGGTCCTGCACGGCGTGCGCATCTCGCTCGGGATCGCCGCGCTGGCCGCGCTGGGCGCCGTCGCCGTCGGCGCGCTCGTCGGCGTGCTGGCGGGCACGCTGGGTGGCCGGGCCGACGCGGTCGTCATGCGCGTCACCGACGTGTTCGCGTCGCAGAACCACCTCCTGTTCGGGATCCTGCTGCTCGTCCTCTTCCGGCCGGCGCTCGGCGGTGCGGGCGCGGTGATGCTCGCGATCGCGCTGACGCACTGGCCGACGCTCGCGCGGATCGTGCGCGGCGAGCTCATGTCGCTGCGCGAGCGCCCGTTCGTCGCGGCGGCCGTGGGCGGTGGGGCGAGCCGCCGGCGGCTCGCGCGGCGCCACTACGTTCCCCACCTGCTGCCGGCGGTGGGCCTCGCGTTCGTGCTGACGGTTGCGCACGCGATCTTCCACGAGTCGGCGTACTCGTTCCTCGGGCTCGGCCTGCCCGCCCACCAGGCGTCGCTGGGCAACATCCTCAACGACGGCCAGCGCTCGCTGCTGGCCGGCGGCTGGTGGATCGCGCTGTTCCCCGGCCTTGCGATCCTCGCCGCCGCGATGACGATCGGGACGATCGCGGAGCACTGGCGCGAGCACCTGCATCCGCGCTGGCGCTCGGAGCTTGAGCTGTGAGCGCGCGGCTGGAGGTCGTCGACCTGTCGGTCGGATTTCGCACCCGGCGCGGCATCGTGCAGGCGCTGACCCAGGTGAGCGTCAGCGTGGCGCCCGGCGAACGGCTGCTCGTCGTGGGGGAGAGCGGCAGCGGCAAGACGGTGCTCGCCCACGCCCTGCTGGCGCTGCTGCCGCACAACGTCGACATCAGCGGCGCGATCCGCCTCGGCGACCAGGCCCTGCTCGAGCTGTCCCCCGCCGAGCTGCGGCGTACGCGCGCCCGGCGGATGGCGCTCATCCCGCAGAGCCCGGCCAGCGCCCTCAACTCTGTGCGCCGGCTCGGGGGGCAGCTGGTCGAGGCGGCCCGCGCCCGCGGCCTCAGCGAGGCGGATGCGCGCAGACGCCTGCGCGAGCTGCTCGCCGAGCTGGACCTCGACCTCGACGCCGTCGGCGGGCGCTACGTGCACCAGCTGTCGGGCGGCATGCAGCAGCGGATCGTCAACGCGATGGCCCTCGTCGGCGAGCCGGACATCGTCATCGCCGACGAGCCGACCTCGGGCCTGGACAGTGATCTCGTCGACACGACGGCCGCGCAGCTGCGGGCGATCTCGGCGCGCGGCGCATCGCTGCTCGTCATCACCCACGACCTGCGTCTCGCCGAGCGGCTCGGGGGCCGGCTGGCGCTGCTGTACGCGAGCCGGATCGTCGAGCTCGGTCCGACGGCGGCGTTCTTCCAGGCACCGTCGCATCCGTATGGCCGGGAGTTGCTGCGGGCGTTGCCCGAGCGTGAGGGCAAGTCGATCCCGGGCATGTCACCGCAGCTCACCGCGCTGCCGTCCCATTGTGCGTTTGCCGACCGCTGCCCGGATCGCTTCGATCGCTGCGGCGAGGCGATCCCCGACCTCTACCCCGATCCCGGCGGCGCGCTCGCGCGCTGCTTCTTGCATGCTGCGGGCTGAGGCGATCACGAAGACCTATCGCGCGGCCGGCGGCCGGCTCGCCGCGGTCGACCGGGCCTCGCTGGTGCTCGAGCGCGGTGCGCGCCTGGGGCTCGCCGGCGCCAGCGGCGCGGGGAAGAGCACGCTCGCGCAGGTCCTGGCGCTGCTGCTCGCGCCCGACAGCGGGTCCGTGACGATCGACGGCGATCGCGTCGGCGCGTGGGGCGTACGCTGCCGCCGCGAGCTGCGCCACCGCGTGCAGCTCGTCTTCCAGGCTCCGCGGATGGCGGTCGACCCGCGGCTGCGCCTCGGCGACGCGATCCTCGAGCCGCTGGCGGCCAGCTGCCTGCTGCCCGCCGGCGCCGGCGCGCGGCGTGCGCTGCTCGAGGGCTGGGCGCTGCGGGTCGGGCTGACGTCCGACCTGCTGGAGCGCTATCCCCACGAGGTCTCCGAGGGGCAACTGCAGCGCGCCTGCCTCGCGCGCGCGCTCGTGGTGAGACCGCGCTACCTCATCTGCGACGAGCTGTCCTCAATGCTCGACGTCTCGACGCAGGCCGCGCTGCTGGAGACGATCGCCGCGATCCAGGCCGAGCAGGCGCTCGGCGTGCTGCTGATCACGCACGATCGCGTGCTCGCCGGCACGTGGTGCGAGGCCACGATCGACATCAGCGCGCTGTCGGCCGCGAGCGAGCGCGATGACGCGGCCGCGACCGTTCGAGAACGGCCGTGGAACATCCGCAGATTTCGATCCCGCGGCACGTTCCGCTCGGCGTGACCCGGCCGTATGCTGCATGGGTGATGGAGGGGTTCGCGCTCAGCGAGCGCTGGAACGGCTGGTCGCGCCTGGACGCGATGGTCGTCGCCGCGCGCGCCGCGATCGCCGCCGGGCCGCTGGACCCGCCCGTCTGCGAGGTGACGCTCGAGGGTGACGAGGACGTCGTCACGTTCCATAACCTCGACGAGCTCGACGCGCTGCTGGCCGCCGGCGCGGACCCGCTGTCGCTGGACATCTACGTCGGGCACGCCGTCGAGGCGGAGGCCAGCCTGACGCTCGTCTACAACGGGCGCTGGCTGCAGATCAACGGCGCGGGCAGCGACTGGCCGCGCGCGCGCAAGGCCTACGACGCGGCCCAGGTCGAGCTCGCGCTCGTCTACGGCATCACGACGTTCAAGCTGCCCAAGCTGCCCGCCGACACGGTCGCGGATACGCGGCGCCGGATCGGCGCCAAGGACCAGGATCCGGGCCGCCACGACCCCGACCGGGGCCAGCCGGGGTCAACGGCCTAGCGGGCCGCCCGGCGACGGCTACGGCGCCGGCCCGTCGGCGGTCGGCAGCTCGCCTGAGCCGCTGGGGCCGGGCACGAACCACTCCGGGATCGTCAGCGTGCCGTCCGGCTCGCCGGTGATCCCGTCCGGCGGCCAGCGCTGGGGGTAGGGCGGGCGCTTCCAGACCCACTGCTCGCCGCAGTAGGCGTAGTGAAAGCGGATCGACTTGAGCAGGTCGCGGCGGTGGTCGGGGCAGGCGTAGCGCCGCGGCCCGAGCAGCCCACCGGCATGCCACACAAGCCACTTGCCGGGCATCGCGTCGATCAGCTCGCCGAACAGGCTCTCCCGCGTCGATGCGCCGATCGAGCTGCGCGTGGCGTCGTCGGGCAGGCAACCGCAGATGTCGCACTTGAACCAGTAGCGCACGGGCATACAACTGAAGCCTAGGCCCGATCGGCGCGGATGCAACCGGACTTCCCCACAACGCGGCGCGCGGGGCGCGACCACGCCCGCGGGGGGCCGCCACAAGCTGATTGCGAGCTTGTGGCAATAGCGGTAGGTTGGCTGGCACGACCCCGATGCCCGACCGCGCCCGCCATCTGCCGATGCTGTGCCTCGTCCTGTCGCTCGGGCTCGTGCTCTGCGCGTGCGGTGGCGAGGACTCCGGCGACGCCGCGGCGGACGCCGGCAAGCTGCGGGTCGGCACGACCGTCGCGCCGATCACGAGCATCGTCTCCAACGTCGGCGGCGACCGCGTGCAGATCACCGGCATCGTCCCCGAGGGCACGAACTCGCACACGTTCGAGCCCAAGCCGAGCGTCGCCGAGCTGCTGTCCGAGCTCGACGTGCTCTATGTCAACGGCCTCAAGCTCGAGGAGCCGACCAAGGACCTCGCCGAGGAGAGCCTCAAGGACGGCGCCGCGATCGTCGAGCTCGGCACGCGCTCGATCGCGCCCAGCCAGTACGCCTACGACTTCTCGTTTCCGAGGTCCGGCGGCAAGCCCAACCCGCACCTCTGGACGGACCCGAAGTACGCCGTGAAGTACGCCCAGCTCGTGCGCGACGACCTCAGCGAGCGCGATCCCGACAACGCCGGCTACTTCGCCGCGAACTTCGCGCGCTTCAAGGCGAAGGTCGCCGAGTTCGACACGGCCATGCGGACGGCGTTTGCGACGATCCCGCGGGCCAAGCGCAAGCTGCTGACCTACCACGACGCCTACGCGTACTTCGGCCGCGACTACGGCTGGGACATCATCGGCGCGATCCAGGTCTCGGACTTCGAGGACCCGACGCCGAAGGAGGTCGCCGGCCTGATCGACCAGGTCCGGCAGACGAAGGTCCCGGCGATCTTCGGCTCCGAGGTCTTCCCGAGCCCCGTGCTCGAGCAGATCGGCCGGGAGGCGGGCGTCGAGTACGTCGACGTCCTGCGCGACGACGACCTGCCCGGGGCGCCGGGCGAGCCCGAGCACTCCTGGATGGGCCTCATGCACTTCGACTACGTGACGATGACCGAGGCGATGGGGGGCGACGCCCGCGCTCTGAAGGCCTTCAAGCCCGCGGACGTGGCGCCCGACACGGCGTCCTATCCCCAATGAGGGAGCGCGGAGAGCTGCTCGCGCTGGCCGGGGTCACGTGCGGCTACGTCGACGATGCGGTGCTCGTGGACGTCGACCTCACGATTGGCGACCGCGAGTTCGTCGGCATCGTCGGACCGTCGGGTGCCGGCAAGACGACGGCGCTGCGCGTGCTGGGCGGGAGCATGCGTGTGGCGCACGGCGCGGTGACACGCCGCGCCGGCCTGCGGATGGCCTACGTCCCCCAGGTCGAGACGATCAACTGGAGCTTCCCGGTGACCGTGCGCGAATGCGTGCTCATGGCACGCGTCAGCGGGCGGCGGCTGCCGTGGGCCAGCCGCGCCGAGCGCGCGCAGGTCGCCGACGTGCTCGGGCGCCTGGACATCGGCGACCTGGCCGACCGCCACATCCGGGAGCTGTCGGGCGGACAGCAGCAGCGGGTCTTCCTCGCCCGCGCGCTGCTCGGCGAGCCGGAGCTCCTGCTCCTGGACGAGCCGACGTCCGGCGTCGACGTGCGGCTGCGCCACGAGATCCTGCACCTGCTCGACGACCTCAACTCGCGCGGCCTGGCGATCGTGCTGACGACGCACGACCTCAACGGGATCGCCGCGCACCTGCCGCGCATCGTCTGCCTGAACCGCAGGGTCATCGGCGACGGCGCGCCGCACGAGGTGCTGAGCTCCGACGTGCTGGAGCGCACCTACGGCGCGAGCATGGAGGTGCTCGAGCACAGCGGCATGCCCGTCGTCGTCGACAGCTACCGGCGCGCGCACGCGCCGCACCACGCGGAGAGCCACTCGTGATCGGCGAGCTCCTGCGCCCCTTCGACTTCGAGTTCTTCCGCAACGGGCTGCTCGTCGCGACGATGGCGGGCGCGCTGTGCGGCGCCATCGGCGTCTACGTCGTGCTGAAGGGCATGAGCTACATCGGCCACGGCCTCTCGCACGCGCTGTTCGGCGGCTTCGCCGCAAGCTCGCTGCTGGGCGTGAACTTCCTGCTCGGCGCCGGCGCCTGGGGGGTCGCCTCGGCGCTCATGATCAACGCCGTGACCCGGCGGCGCGTGATCGGCTCCGACGCGGCGATCGGCGTGATCACGACCGCCTCGTTCGCCCTCGGGCTGGCGCTGTTCGCGCTCTTCGGGACGACCGGGCGCAGCTTCGACGCGGCGCTGTTCGGCAGCATCCTCGGCGTCGGGACCGACGACGTGATCGCGATCCTCGTGGTCGGCATCCTGGCCTTCGCGCTGATCTTCCTGCGCTACCGCGCGTTGCTGTTCACGACCTTCGACCCCGACGTAGCCGACGTCGCGGGCGTCAACACGGCGCGGATGGACGCGCTGCTGACCGTGGTGCTCGCCTGCTCGATCCTCGCGACGATGCAGGTGCTCGGCGTGACGCTCGTCGCGGCCGTGCTCGTCATCCCCGCGGCGATCGCGCGGATGCTGACGAACTCGTTTGCGCGGATGCTGCAGCTGGCGACCGGCATCGGCGCGGTGTGCGGCTTCATCGGGATGAACCTCAGCTATCACCTGGACGTGCAGTCGGGCCCGACCATCGTGCTCGTCGCGGCGACGCTGTTCGCGGCGGTCTTCGTCGTCACCGGCGTGACGGGGCGTCGCCGCGCGGCGGCGATCACGGCGCGGCCGCCGCTGGCGGCGCGCTGACGCCTGCGCTCAGCCGCTCGCCGTCACGCGCCCGCGCCGCGCCGCGCCCGCACGCTGCTTGGCGCAGCGCGCGCACAGGCCGACGATCGGGAAGTGCGAGAAGCGCGCCTCGAAGCCCGACACGTCGCGGACGGCGTCGCGGACGCCGTCGAGCGCGGCCGGCTCGACGGATTCCAGCGCGCCGCACGCCTCACAGGCGAGGTACTCGCGGTCGCCGAAGCCCTCGAGCACGTAGCGGCCCGGCCCGTGGCCGGCGTGGAAGTGGCGCACGAGCCCGAGCTCCCCGAGCGTCTCCAGGTTGCGGTAGACCGACGCGATGTCGGACTGCGTCATCTTGCCGCCGAGGCCGTCGGCGATGTCCTCCGCCGAGATCGGCGCCCGCGCCGAGAGCAGCGCCTCGAGCATGAGGCGGCGGGCGGAGGTCAGGCGCAGACCGCTTGCGCGGACGACCTCGATCGCCTCGTCGAGGTCGGCGACGACGACCGGCTGGCGGTCAGGGGAAACGGTCACGGGCAGCCTTCATATCGATCCTGTGGGCAACGTAGCGCATCAGTCCCCCGGCGGCGGGTGGCGCAGCGCACCGACGATGCCGCTGGCGAACATGCCCAGCACGAGCAGCGCGAGGGGGGTCAGGACGCTGATGCCGGAGGTGACGCAGACGTAGACGGTGAGCGCGGCCAGGAGCCCGATGAAGGCCAGCGCGGCGCCGAGGATCGCGGTGCGGGCGCTCACCGGCCGCCTTCTAGTACACGGGGTACTTCGGTGGGACCGTGTAGTCCTTCTGGCGGCTGGCGAACAGCTTGATCAGGGCGAGGCCGAGCAGGAAGCCGCCGATGTGGGCGAAGTACGCGACGCCGCCGCCACCGCCCGCCGGGCTGGCGATGTCCGAGTAGCCGTACGCGAGCTGCAGCAGAAACCACAGGCCCAGGACGAGCATCGCCGGCAGCTCGAGGATCGTGAAGAAGAAGACGATGAAGATGATCGTCACGACGCGGGCGTGCGGATACAGCAGGATGTAGCCGCCGAGCACGGCGGCGACGGCGCCGGACGCGCCGATCGTCGGGACGGCCGCGTCGAGGTCGATCACGGTCTGCGCCAGCAGCGCCGCGATGCCGCCGAGCAGGTAGAACACCACGAACTTCACGTGGCCCATCGAGTCCTCGACGTTGTTGCCGAAGATCCAGAGGAACAGCATGTTGCCGCCGAGGTGCAGGATGCTGCCGTGCATGAACATCGACGTGAAGATCGTGAGGAGCGTCGGCGGCTGGTCGGGCGCCGTGCCCTCCACGCCCGGCTGTCCCTCGCAGACGACCTGACCCACGGCAATCGCGCACTCCTTGCCCGGATGCGCGATCTCGTAGGGGATCGCGCCGTAGTCGACGACGCCGCTGTCGCTCGGCCCGCTGAGGATGCCGCCGCGCTGCAGCAGGAAGTAGGTCAGCACGTTGATCACGATGAACGCGATCGTCACGTACGCCGTGCGGTCGGTCGGGATGTTGTCCTTGAGCGGAAACACGCGCGCTGGCGCGGACCCTACCCGGCGGCGCAGCCGCGCAGCGACGGGTGTGGGCGATCAGCCGCGGGCGATCCGCATCTGCACGGCGGCCAGCAGGTCGTCGGGCACGCCCGTCGGGTCGATCAGCCGCTCCAGCGCGAGGCCGTTGGCGAGCGCGAGCGTCACGATCGCCCAGCGGTCGGTGCCGAGCGGGTTGTCCTGCGGGCCGAGCTCGGCCAGCGCTGCCCGGAACTGCCGGTAGCGCGCCGAGAACTCCTCGAGCATGGCGGGCTCGCGCGCGGCGTGCGTCCAGAACTCGATCGCCAGCAGGAGAAACTGCGTGTTGCGCTCGTCGACCGGGCGCTCGGCGAGCGCCCGGAAGCGCCCCTCGTCGTCCTCATGCGGCGCGAGCAGCACGCGCAGATCCTCCAGCCGCTGCGCCATGACGCGGTCGAAGAGCGCGAGGAAGAGCCCCGCCTTGCTCTTGAAGGTCGAGTAGACGGCGCCCTTCGTGTAGCCGGCATCGTCGGCGATGTCGTCGAGCGTCGTGCCGTGGTAGCCGTGGACGAAGAAGCGCCGTTCCGCGGCCGCGAGCAGCTCCGAGCGGGTCTGGGCGCTGCGTTGCGCGCGCGACGGCCGCCCGCCCGGTGGCACGTCAGCTGCGCCCCGGCTGCACCAGCGGGTCGATCTGCGGCGGGCGTGCGCCGGCGCGGGCGCGCAGCGCGTCCATCCACTCCTCGGGCACGACCGGTCCTAGGTGGCCGACGTAGTCGGGCGCCACGCGCCGCGCGAGCTGCTCGGCCGGACGGCCCTCGATGAACGGCCGCAGGTCGTCGGAGAGCAGGAGCGCCGAGACGTTGACCGCGATCTGGAAGTCGGCGGCGTTGAGCTCCTCGCCGCCGAGCACGCCCGCGGCGATCCAGGCGTCGATCTGGTCCAGGCGCTCGGGCAGCAGCTCGACGTCCTCGCGCCCAGCGTTGTCGGCGGCGCGGTGCACGCCGGTGGCGAGCCTGATGATCACGGGTGCGAACATGCGGATCGCCGTGCGCTTGACCGGCCCGCGGCCGGAGCCCAGGACGCTCATGAAGGCCTTGCGGTCGCGGCGGCTGGCGCAGTAGAAGATCCGCCGCGTGGCGTTTTGAAACTCCTCGCCCCAACGCTCGGCGTGCTCTACCTCGCGACGTGCCTCGGGGTCGGCGGGAAACAGCGGCTTGTCGGGATACATCTCGTCGAGCGCCCGCGAGATCCAACGCGTGCCCTGCACGCGGACGCCGTCGACCTTGATCGCCGGGACGGCCATCGTGTCGAAGCCCATTATGAGCATCATCGGCGCGTGCGCCGCGGGCGGCAGCTTCACGAACTTGTAGTCCACGTCCTTGTGCTCGAGCATGAGCCGGCCGGTGTAGACCGAGTTGGAGCCCGTGAAGCCGTACAGCTTGACCTTGTGTCCCGCCGTATCCCCTCTTCCCCATGAGGGACCGAACGCTTCGGCCCCAGTACCGACAGCACTCTGATACCGACGGTATTTTAAGTCAAGGGGCGACCGATGCCGCGAGCGGCCCGCTGCCGGGCTCCTGCTGTGCGATGTGCTGGTCGGCGTGATAGCTGGAGCGCACGAGCGGCCCGGAGGCGATGTGGTCGAAGCCGAGCGCGTAGGCCGCCTCCTCGAGCGCCTTGAACTCGTCGGGATGCCAGTAGCGCACGACGGGCAGGTGGCGCTCGGTCGGGCGCAGGTACTGCCCCACGGTGAGGACCTGCACCCCGTGCTCGCGCAGGACCGCGAACGTCTGCACCATCTCGTCGTGGGTCTCGCCGAGGCCGACCATCAGCCCCGACTTCGTCGTGACATCGTCGCCGCCCATCTCCTTGGCGTTGCGCAGCACGCGGCAGGAGCGCTCGAAGCGCGATCCGCGCCGCGCGACCGGATACAGCCGCGGGACGACCTCGACGTTGTGGTTGAAGACGTCGGGCCGCTCCGCGATGACCTTCGCGAGCGGCATCTCCTGGCCGCGGAAGTCGGGCGTCAGCACCTCGACCTTGCAGCGCGGCGCCTGCCGGCGGATCTGGCGGATGACGCCGACGAACGCGGAGGCCCCGTAGTCGGGCAGGTCGTCGCGGTCGACCGAGGTGATGACGGCGTGGCGCAGGCCCATCTGCGCGATCGAGCGCGCGACGCGGGCGGGCTCGAGCGGATCGTTCCACGTCGGCTTGCCGGTGCGCACGTTGCAGAAGCCGCAGCGCCGCGTGCACGTGTCGCCGAGGATCATGAACGTCGCCGTGCCGCGCTCCCAGCATTCGCCGACGTTCGGGCACACGGCCTCCTGGCAGACCGTGTGCAGGTTCTCGTCCTTGATGAGCTGCGTCAGCTCGCGGTAGCGCTGGCCGCCCGGCGCCGGCACCTTGAACCACGGCGGCTTGCGCTCGCGCATCGGCCGCACGTCGGGGCCGAGGACGCTGAGGACATCCATCCCGCCCGGGTTGGCGCGCGAGCGGGTGGAGAGCCTGCGTTCTTCGGTGGACATAGCGCTCCTACGAGGGTAGCGGCGAGCTACGGCCGGCAGAGGAAGACGAGGTCCGACGCCAGCAGGCCGTGGCGGGCGGCGCCGTCGGGACCGAGCTCGGCGTGCAGGTCGATCACCTCGACGTCGAAGCCGGTCCCGCGCAGCCGGCCGGCGATGTCGGGCGCGTACAGGCGCACGTGGTCGGCCTGCAGGAACTCGCGCTCGCGGGCGGCGGGCGTCGTGATGTCCGGATCCTCGTAGGTCGTCGCGCGGTGCAGCGCCAGCGGGACCATGACCAGGCACCAGCCGCCGGGCGCGGTCACGCGGTGAAGCTCGCGCATCGCGGCGCCGTCGTCGGGCACGTGCTCGAGGACGTGCGAGCAGATCACGGCGTCGAAGGCCGCGTCGGGCAGGTCCAGCGCCGTCACGTCGAGGCGCAGGTCGACGTCCTGCGCCGGATCGAGGTCGGTCGTCACGTAGCGCAGGCCCGGCTGTCGCGCCAGGCGCTCGCGCAGGCACCACTCCGGCGAGACGTGCAGCAGCGAGCCGATGTCGCGCAGCAGCTCGGGGCGCCGCTCGAAGAGCAGCCACTGGGCGCGGTGGCGCTCGTGCGACCCGCAGCGCCAGCACAGGGCGTCGGGCCGATTCCAGTCGTCCTTGAAGCGATCGAAGCCGCCGCCGCACAGCGGGCAGCGCACGGCGCTGCCGCGGTGGCGCGCGCTGGCGGCGCGCACGCGGACGGCGGCGGCGAGGCGGCTCACGCGGTCGCGGCGGCGGCGTCCACCCGCTCGACGGCGACGCTTCGCGCCGCCAGCCCGAACGCCGTGGCGAAGCGCGCCGCCACGCTCGCGCGCACGGCGGCCAGCGGCGGCGCCGCGCTCCCGCCCGTCTCCTCGAGGATCGACGTCATCCGCACGCCGTCGAGGCCGCAGGCCACGACCCAGGTGAACGGACGCAGGTCGTTGTGGACGTTGATCGCGAAGCCGTGCGTCGTGACGCCGCGCGCCACGTGCACGCCGATCGAGGCGATCTTGCGGTCCGCGGCGGTCCAGACGCCGGTGAAGTCCGGTCCGTCGTCGGGGCGCGGGTGGGCGTCGATGCCGGCGTCGCCGAGCGCCGCCACGATCGCCTGCTCCATCGTGCGCAGGTAGCCGATGACGTCGTCGATGCGCATGATCGGGTAGCCCACGAGCTGGCCAGGGCCGTGGTAGGTGAGCTTGCCGCCGCGGTCGGTGTCCACGATGTCGATGCCCTGGTTGCGGTACCAGGCCTCACCCAATGGCAGCTCGCGCGCGTCCGAGCGCCGGCCGCGGGTGTAGACGGGCGGGTGCTCGAGCAAGAGGAGGGTGTCGCTGATCAGGTCCTGCTGGCGCGCCGCGCGCACGCGCTCCTGCAGCGCGAGCGCCTCGCGGTAGTCGATCGTCGGCAGGTCGCAGACCCAGAGCTCACGGGCGCCGGTCATGTGTCGATGATCGCAGGCTGCCGCGTCGTGTCGAACACCCGCAGCGTCAGCGCGAGGAAGGCCTGGGCGGCCGGCGAGTGGCGGCGCTTGGCGCGGGCGGCGAGCGTCACGTCGCGCGTCAGCGCGGGCTTGGCCAGGCGCGCCACGGCGACGGGCGCCCCCGGTCCCGCCGCGTCGGAGCGCGGCAGGATCGCGACGCCGAGGCCGCCGGACACGAGGCTGCGAATCCGCCGGCTCTCGTTGGACTCGAGCGCGATGCGCGGCTGAAAGCCCGCCCCGGCGGCGGCGGAGTCCAGCAGCTCGCGCAGGCGCGAGCCGATCCGGAAGCTGAAGAACGGGTCGCCGGCGAGCTCGCTCAGGTCGACGCTCTCACGGCCGGCGAGCGGGTGCTGCGTCGGCAGCACGGCGACGAGCTCCTCGCTGAGGAGGTGGTGCAGGTCCAGGCCGTGGCTCTGGATGCGCTCGGTGACCGACAGGAACGCGAGGTCGATGACGTCGTCGCGCAGCATCTCGGCGAGCTCCTCGCTGGACTGCTCGCGCACCGTCAGCTCGACGGCGGGATGGTCGCGGTGAAAGGAGGCCAGCAGCAGCGAGAGGTCCAGCGGCCCCATCGTGTGCAGCGCGCCGACGGCGAGGCGCCCGCCCTTGACGCCGGCCAGCGTGGCGAGCTCGGCCTGCGCATCGTCGAGCTCGGAGAGGATCCGCCGGGCGCGGGCGACGAGCAGCTCGCCGGCATCGGTCAGCGCGACGCGGCGGGTGGTGCGCTCGACGAGCGCCAGGCCGACCTCCGCCTCCAGGCGCCGGATCTGCTGCGATAGGGCGGGCTGGGCGATGTGCTCGCGGGCGGCCGCGCGCGTGAAATGGCGCTCGTCGGCGAGCGCGACGAGGTAGCGCAGCTGGCGCAGTTCCATACGCAGAGCTTATGAGTTTCAGCCGATACGCGTATTGGACTTCTGGATGGGCGTTGGGCAGGATTGTGGAGCCACTCACCGCACGCATACCGCCAGGTCGGCCTCTCCTCCCGCTTCGCCGGCCTGGCGGCTGCGTCGTCTCTCTCATAGCAGTGCCGCCGAAGGGCGCGTCGATCTTCCTCCCGGCGCGCCCTTCGTGTTTGCGGTGCGTCACGGCTACGCTGGGGAGCCATGCGCTACGCGGACCCCTTTCGCGACGCCGGCCGGCCCGAGACGACCGACCACGACTTCCTGCTGACGTGCTCCTGTGGGACCGAGCAGCGGCTGGACGAGATGACGCTCGACGAGGCCAGCGTGATCACGCTGTACGAGTGCCAGCGCTGCACGAAGAGCATCGTCGGCGTGCTGACCGACGATCCCGATCTCGAGATGACGGCGCCCCAGGCGCTGACGCGCTGGCAGGAGAAGGCCGGACATCACCTGCGCGGCTACATCATCGGCGCGCGCGTCGACGTCGCGCTGCGCCCCGAGGGCGCCGATCGGGACATCCTGCTGATCCCGGCCACGCGGTACTTCTTCGAGCAGTACGCCAACCTCTGAGGCGGTCAGGCGCGCTCAGGCCTCGTAGCTCTCCACGCGCTTCTTGACGCTGGCGAGGAACCGCGCCGCGAGCGCGCCGTCGAGGGCGCGGTGATCCCAGGACAGGCCGAGGATGACCATCGGGCGGATCGCGATCGCGTCCTCGCCGAACGCGTCGGTGACGACGACGGGGCGCTTGACGATGGCCTCGACGTCGAGGATCGCGACCTGCGGCTGGGCGATGACCGGCGTTGCCATCATCGAGCCGAACTGCCCGGGGTTGGTGATCGTGAACGTCGCGCCGCGGACGTCGTCGGGGCTGAGCTGGCGCGCGCGGGCGCGGCGCGCGAGGTCGCGGATGCGCCGCGACAGTCCCTCGGGCGAGAGGTCCTGGGCGCTGCGCACGACGGGCACGATCAGCCCGTCCTCACCGAGCGCCACCGCGATGCCGAGGTTGACCTGCTCGTGCACCGTGTGAACGTCGCCCTTCAGCCAGGCGTTGAGCAGCGGGTACTCGACGAGCGCGCCGATCGTGCAGCGCGCGATCAGCGGCAGCGCGGTGATGCCGAGCTGGCGGCGGGCGATCTCGATCCGCGACACGTCGACCTCGATCCACGTGGTGCAGGTCGCGGCGGTCTCCTGCGAGCGCTTCATGTGCTCGCCGATCGACTGGCGCATGCGCGACAGCGGCCGTCCCTCGGGCGGGACGTACGGCCCGCTCAGCGACGCCCCCGCGCCGGGCCGGTAGGGGCTCTCGATGTGCATCGTCGGCTCGTCGGACGGCGGTGCGGCGGCGCCGCCGCGCGCCTGCACGTAGGCCATGACGTCCTTCTTCTGTACGCGGCCGTCACGGCCGCTGCCCTCGACCTCGTCGAGATCGACGCCGTGCTCGTCGGCGATGCGCTGCACCACCGGGGAGTAGCGGCGCGCGGCGGCGCCGCGGGCGGCCGGGGCGCGCACGGGGGGTGGCGCCGCGCCCGCGGCGCCCGCGGCGCCCGCGGCGCCCGGCGGTGCTGCAGCGGGCGCGCGGGTGGGCGCCGCCGGACGGTCGACCTCGGAGCTGTGCGGCTCGCCCGGCCGCGCGTCGGTGGCGATCCGCGCCAGCGTCGTGCCGACGTCGACGGTCGCGCCGACCTGCACGAGCACCTCGATCAGCCGCCCGCTCGCGGGCGACGGGACCTCGGTGTCGATCTTGTCCGTCGAGATCTCGCAGATCGTCTCGTCGGCCTCGACCCAGTCGCCGCGCTGCTTGCGCCACTCGACCACGGTCCCCTCCGCGACCGAGACGCCCATCTGCGGCATCGTGACGTCGACGACGGTCGCCGGATCAGTACTCGAGGAGCTGACGGCAGGCCTCCCTCACGCGCTCGACGGACGGCAGGACGGCCGCCTCCAGCGGCGGCGAGAACGGGATCGGGGCGTCCGGCGAGGCGACGCGCAGGACCGGCCCGTCGAGATCCTCGAAGGCCCGTTCGGCGATCAGCGCGGAGACCTGGGCGCCGGCGGCGCAGGTCTGGTTGGCCTCGTCGACGACGACGACCTTCGAGCAGTGGTGCACGGCGCGGAGGATCGCGTCCTCGTCGAGCGGGACCAGCGAGCGCAGGTCGAGCACCATCACGGAGGCGCCGTCGAGGTCGGCGGTCGCCTCCAGCGCGGTGTGGACCATCGCGCCGTAGGTGATGACGACGAGGTCGTCGCCCTCGCGCGCGACGCGCGCCTTGAACGGCGTCTCGTAGGAGCCCTCCGGCACCTCGCCCTTGACCCGCCGGTAGAGGTTCTTGTGCTCCATGTAGATGACCGGGTTGGGATCGCGGATGCTCGCGATGATCAGGCCCTTGGCGTCCTCGGCCGTGCTCGGGGCGACGACCTTCAGCCCCGGCGAGTGCATGAACCAGGCCTCCGGGTTCTGCGAGTGAAACGGTCCGCCCGAGAAGCCGCCGCCGCTGGGCAGCCGCACGGTGATGTTCACGGGCAGCCCTTGGCGGTAGAGCATCTTGCCCGCCACGTTGACGATCTGGTCAAAGCCGCAGGAGACGAAGTCGGCGAACTGCATCTCGCAGACCGGCCGCAGCCCGACGACCGCCGCGCCGACCGCCGTGCCGACGATGCCCGACTCGGCCAGCGGGGTGTCCATCACCCGGTCGGCGCCGAACTCCTCGATGAAGCCGTCGGTGACCTTGAACGCCCCGCCGTAGACGCCGATGTCCTCGCCCATGAGCAGGACGCGGTCGTCCTCGCGCATCTCGGTGCGCAGGCCGTCGGAGATCGCGCGCAGGTAGGTCATCTCGGTCATCGCGAGGACCTGCCTTGCGGCTTCGCCGCAGGGACGTACGAGCCATGGCGCGCAGTCATGAGCCGAACCCGCTCCAGGGGGCCGCGCCGTCGCCGAGCAGGATCTCGTCGGCGTCGCGGGGGTGAAAGACGCGGTCGGTGGCGGTGGCGGGGTCGGGCATCGGTCCGGCGAGCGCCGTCTTGGCCGCGGCGTCGACCTCGGCGCGGACCTCCTGGCGCAGCGCCTCGACGTCGATGCCGAGCTCCTTCAGGCGCGCGCTCTGGCGGTCGATCGGGTCCTTCTGGCGCCACTCCTCGACCAGTGCCTTCGGGACGTACTTCATGTCGTCGTGGGCGCCGTGGCCGTGCATGCGCATCGTGACGGCCTCGATCAGCGTCGGCCCGCCGCCCCCGATCGCGCGCTCGCGAGCGATGCGCGTGGCCTCGAACATCGCCTCCACGTCGTTGCCGTCGACCGAGACGCCGGGAAAGCCGTAGGCGGCGGCCCGCTCGACCGGGTTGACCGCGAACTGCTGCTTGATCGGCGTCGAGTACGCGAACTGGTTGTTCTCGAGGATGAAGATCACCGGCAGGTGCTGGACGCCGGCCCAGTTCATCGCCTCGTGAAAGTCGCCGCGCGACGTCGAGCCGTCGCCGAACCACGTCAGCGCGCAGCGCTGCTCGCCCCGCAGCTTGAAGGCCATCGCCATGCCCGCCGCCACGAGCATCATGTCCGGCAGCATCGAGACCATCCCGACGCAGCCCGTGCGGTGGTCGCCGAAGTGCACGTTGCCGTCGCGGCCGCGCGTGATGCCCGCCTCGCGACCCATGTACTGGCTGAGGATCGCCGCCGGCTGCACGCCGCGAACCAGATGCGCGCCGAGGTCGCGATGCAGCACGCACAGCCGGTCGGCGGCCGCCATCGCCCACGTCGCACCGACCGAGACGGCCTCCTGGCCGAAGCCGTCGTAGAACGAGCCGGGCACCTTGCCCTGCCGGTAGAGGTTCATCGCGCGCTCCTCGATGGCGCGCATGAAAAGCATCGCGCCCAGCAGGCCGACCCGGTCGTCCACCGTCAGATACGCGGACGGGTTCTCCTGGGCGCGGCTGCTGGGACCGATTGGAACGTCCGTGCTGCTGGTCGCCATTATCGCCTTTCGCTCTGGGCAGTCGAGCCGGGATCTCCGCCTCGTCTTTTCAACGTCCAGTCGGGATCTCCGCGCGGGACGCGAACCGTCATCGCCGAGGGTACCGGGTACGTACGCTGGTCACATGGCCGAGGTGGCACGCGAACGCCGTCAGGAGGGCATGCGGCGCCTGCGCTGGCGCCTGCGCGGCGCCTGGTTGTGGCCGGCGTTCGTCGTCCTGACGGTGCTCGAGACCGGCCTGCTGCACTGGCTGCCGATCGCCGGCGAGGGCAGCGGCTTCGTGGCCGGGCTGCTGCTCGCCGGCTGTCTGAACGTCATCGCGATCGCGGTGCTCGGCAGCATCGGCGGGATCCTCCTGCGCCGCGTGCGCCGCGACCTGCCGAAGGTCGTCGCCGACGACTACGCCGGCCTCGCGGCGCTGGCCGCGGTCGGCGGGGCGTTCGTGGTCGCGGGGCTCGTGCACCGCCCCGAGCTCGCCGCCGATCGCGCGGCGTTCGCCGAGCAGTCGCGCGCCGTGCGGCTGTGGGTCGAGGCCAACGCCGGCGACTTCGCGCGCGCGCACGTGGATTTCGCCGATTCGATCATGGTCGCCGAGGACCTGTACCGGACGTGCGTGCCCGGGCCCGACCCCAAGCGCTGGCTGTGCCTGATCGTCGACACGTCGCACAGCCCGCCGCGGATCAGGCGCGACGTGAGCCGCGAGTCCAACGCCTCGCAAAATCCCCGCGGGGTCTTCAGGTAGTGCGCCGATGTGCCGATATGAGGTGTACGCATGGGGGGAACCAGGACACTCATCGCCTCGATCGGCGCAAGCGCGACGCTCGTGGCCGCCGCCGCCCTGTCGCTGCTCGCGCTGAGCGTCGTGTTCGCCTTCGGCGGCTGGTCCGGGCCGCTGCTGCACAGCGCCGAGAAGCCGGCCCTCGTCTTCGCCCAGTCGACGCTCGCCGACGGCGACGATCGGCCCGCCGCCGCCCGGAGGGCGCAGATCGTGGCCCCCGCGCCTGCACGCGCGCGCGGCGCGCGGCGCACGGCGCGTCCTGACGCCGCCGACGCCCGCGCACGGCCGACGCCCGGCCGGCCGCGCACCAGCGGGTCCACGGGTACCGCGACCTCGATGCCCAGCCCTGTCGCGCCGTCGGTGCCGACCCCCGTCGCGCCGGCGCCGCCCGCGCCCGCCGCGACGAGGAAGACCGGCGACCACGTCCGCCAGATCGGCACCTCGCTGAGCTCCACGGTGCAGAAGACCGGCACGGCGCTCGCGACCGCCACGGAGCCGCTCGTCCCACCCGTCAGCGCCGCCGTCCAGCAAGTGCTCAACCTCGTCGCGGACATCGTGCGGCGCACGACCGACGGCCTCGGCGGCACGCTCGACGCGCTGCTGCCCAGGCGCTAGCGCCGTGAGTCAGAAGTTCGCACGCATCTGACGGCGCCGGAACGCGTCTGCCGGCACCCGGCATCCACGGCCGTACCACCAGTACGACAGTGGATGCCGGTCACCGGCAGACGCGCCCCGGCATCCCTCAGCTGCACACGAACTTCCGCCTCACGACACTAGCGCCGGTCAGAACGCCAGCGCCAGCGGGCGCTCGAGCAGCGCGCGGATGCGCGCGAGGAACTGTGCGGCGTCCGCGCCGTAGAGGATGCGGTGATCGCACGCCAGCGTGACGTTCATCGTGTTGCGCGCGACGAGCTCGCCGTCGCCGCCGACCACGGCCCGCGGCGCGAGCGCGCCGACGGCGAGGATCGCCGCCTGCGGCGGGTTGATGACTGCGGTGAAGTCGGTCACGCCGTACATGCCGAGGTTCGAGACGGTGAACGTCCCGCCGCTGAGCTCCGGCGGCGTGACCGCGCCGGCGCGGACGCGCTCGGCCAGGGCACGGGTGTCGCGCGCGATCTCGCGCAGCGACTTGCGGTCGGCGTCGAACACCGTCGGCACGACGAGCGAGTCGGCCGCCGCCACGGCGACGCCGACGTTGACGCGGCTGTGGAGCTCGAAGCGCGCGTCGCGGTAGCTGCCGTTCGCGCGCGGGAACTCGCGCAGCGCCAGCGCGCAGGCCTTGACGACCATGTCGTTGTAGGACGGCACGTCGCCGCCCAGCGCCTTGAGCTCGGCGCGCAGCGCGACCGCGGCGTCCATGTCGATCTCCGTGCGCAGCTCGAACGAGGGGATCGTCGCGCGCGACTCGGCCATCCGCCGCGCGATCAGGCCCTGGACTCGGGTGAGCTCCTGGATGGTGACGTCGCCCTTCGCGGTGCCGGTCTCGGAGACGGTGGAGGGCGGGGGTGCGGCGGCCTGCGGCGGCGGCGGGGCTGCGGACGC
>Ga0183260_10001208_pt1 | contig 21841 bp, 27 predicted proteins | sample AntDrymUQ4972206_2_FD_129768 | JGI IMG/M metagenome (GOLD analysis project Ga0183260, IMG submission 129768) | Polar desert sand microbial communities from Dry Valleys, Antarctica - metaG UQ497 (22.06) (version 2) (version 2) | ecosystem: Environmental > Terrestrial > Soil > Desert | place...
CGCAGCTTCAGGCTACACTGGTCAAAGTGGCGTCGAAGACGGCAGGCCGATGCACGCCGCTGTCACTACCGACGCCGGATGGAACGCGATGCCCCGAGCAACGAAGTGCGGTTGTAGTATTAGCCGCCTCGGCCTGCTTTCGGGATTGCTGCAACTCGGTGATGTCGTGGTACATGGCCAGGTAGGTGGTCGCCCGCTCCTCGTCCACCGTCACCGGGACGCTCAGAAGGTCCACGTCCACGAGCGTTCCGTCCTTGCGGTTGCGTCGGGTGACGGCGCTGACATATCCTTCGCTGTCGATTCGCTTCATGAAGTCTGCGCCCTCGTCTTGCATCTCCGGCGCGGTGGAGATCAGGCTGTAAATCCCGCTCCCCACGGCTTCGTCCCGCGTGTAGCCGAACAATTTTTCGGCCGCCGGGTTCCACGAGAGCACCTTCCTGTCGGTGTCCATGGTCACTATCGCGATGGGGCTGTTGATCACCAGCGCCTCAGAGTACTCCTTCTGGCGGCGCAGCTCATCCTGCGAGCGCACCAGCTCGTCGCTCTTCTGCTCCATCTGCGCGAACGTGCTTTACAGCCGGTCGTAGAGGCGCGTGTTCTCGACTATGGTCAGAATCTGCCGCAACAACACCAGGAAGACCAGCAACCCTCCCCCGACGTATACCCCGGCCGCCAGGTTGCTCTCGGCGGATGCCCGCCACGCATAGACGGCGAGGAGGCCCACGGCCGGCAGGAGGGCATACGGCAGCAGCGAGGGCCACAACCGCTGACCGTCAGCGGCGAGTTCGTCGCCTGGCGTCTCGTCTGCCTCCCCTGTCGGGGCGAGGCGCGCGATGTATGCGCCCAGTCCAACGAGCGCGTATCCCAGCGGCCAGCCCGCGTCGAGGAGCCCACCCGTGACGTAGATGCCGTTAATCCTCTCGTAGCCGTAGATTCCGTCCGTGATCACGATGAGGATCAGACCGAGCGTCAACAGGCGTATGGCGGGCTTGAGAGCGCGCCTTCCCGGCCGCAGCGCGAGCACCAGCAGGGAGCCGATCAGCACGATGTCGGCCAGCGGGTAGGACACGGCGAACGCTCTGGCCAGCAGCGTCTCCTCGCTCTGCTGGACGACGGGTCCCAGGAAAAAGTACCAGCTGAAGGTGACGGTGACGGCCATGATCATCAACCCATCCAGCACGACGCGCGCGCGGGACGAGCCGGTGGATGCGCGGGCTGGTAGCAGCAACAGGATGCCGAACAACAAGAACGGGTACTGTCCCTGGAAGCCGATCGTCGCATACGATGGCATAGGAGGCAGCCGGTCCAGTTCCCACACATAGTACGTGAAGACCATCCGCCCGAGCGCGTAGCTGAGGATGCCCATGCCAAGCAAAACAGGGACCCAACGCCGAACCGCCGCGAAGCTCCGCATGCCGTCCGTCTGCAAGTCCCCACGCACTCCCCCGCGCCGCCACAGCCCCCCGAAGCACAGGGGCAACACGAGCAGCGGGCCGACGAAGCCCGCTACGTTGCTCACGATGGGGGACACGCGGGGGCCTGCCGGCTGGAGGAGCAACCAGGCGACCAGCAGGAGATTGAAAAGGGCGAGTACGCTGGCGGCGCGCCAGAAGGCGCAAGCCTCAGGGCCATCCCGAGACGGGCGCCGCTCTCGTCCGGTGACCGCTTTCAAGTCATTCCTCCGTCAACGCTACGAATACGAGTGCTCACCCGGATACCTGCCCGGCCCTGTACGTGCCCCGGTATCGAACGCTCGTCTCTTGTCCTCTGACTGTATCTGTGCCGGATCTCCCCTCCATCTTATCCGGTAGGGTGGCACGGAGGCAATCATATTGGTGGCGGAAGGGTGATAAACGGACGCTGGGTGTAGACGGCATGCGCCGGAAGAGACGGCCATCTTCACGCTGGCGGAACAGCGGTAGACCGCGCCCGCGGGGCGTTGAGCGAAGCATCGGGTTTCGCGTCTCTGTTATACTGACGCTTGTATCAGATGTCGTCCAGTGGGGACCGGACGATACACGGCCTTTCAGGGAAGGGAGGGCGGCGTTGCAAGTACCGGCGCGGTTCGAGTATGAAGTGGCGACCTCGGTCGAGGAGGCCATAGAACTTCTGGAGCGGCACGGGCCTGAGGCCCGTCTCTTGGCGGGCGGGCACAGCCTGATCCCGATGATGAAGCTCAGGCTGGCCTTCCCGGAGACGCTCATAGACATCCACGAGCTGGACGGCGAACTACGCTACATCCGGGAAGAGGACGGCGTGCTCGAGATAGGCGCCCTCGCCCGTCACCAGGATGTTCTGGACTCTGAGGTCATCGGGGAACGCTACCCGATCCTCCGGGACGCGGAGACCATGATCGCCGACCCCCTGGTCCGAAACATGGGCACCGTCGGCGGCTCCCTGGCCCACGGAGACCCGGCTGAAGACCTCCCCGCAGCCTTCATCGCCCTGGGCTGCGAAGTCGTGGCGCACGGTCCGGATGGCGAGCGAAGTATTCCCATTGACGAACTGCAGACCGGCCCCTTCGAGACGGTCCTCGACCCCGCCGAGATCATCGTTGGAGCCCGCATCCTCCGCGCCCCGATGGGTAGCGCCTACACCAAGGTCAAACGCCGAACCGGCGACTACGCCTCGGCGGCTATCGGGATCGCCTTGGACCTGAATGATGGAGAGATAGAGAACGTCCGCATCGGGATGTGCGCCGTGGGCGGCAAGACGCTTCGGGCCCGCGGCGCGGAAGAAGTCCTGGAAGATCAACACCCTGACGTGGATCTATACAAAAGAGCCGGGGATCGGGCGGCGGAAGAGAGCGAACCGTCCGAGGACGCCCGCGGCCCGGTCGAATACAAGCGGGACCTGGTGAAGGTCTTGCTTGTCCGGGCGTTGGAGAAGGCCGTCGAGCGGGCGGGAGGAGGAGCGTAGTGCGCGTAAGCATAAACGTCAACGGTGAGGCGCGCGAGGCTGACGTGGAGCCGCGGTTGCTGCTGGTCCACTTCGTCAGGGACGTGTTGGGGCTCACGGGGACGCACTGGTCGTGCGACACCTCCAATTGCGGGGCGTGTACGGTGTGGTTGGATGGCAGGCCGGTCAAGTCTTGTACCGTGCTCGCCGTGCGGGCCAACGGGCACGAGGTCACGACCATCGAGGGGATCTGGAGCGGCACGGATCTAACGCCGATGCAGGAAGGGTTCTACCAGGAGCATGGCCTGCAATGCGGGTTCTGCACGCCCGGCATGATCCTGACGGCGACCGCGTTCCTGGAGAACAACCCTGACCCGACGGAGGCGGAGATCCGGGAGGCCATCTCAGGCAACCTGTGCCGCTGCACCGGCTACGAGAACATCATCAAGTCCATCCAATGGGCGGCGAACAGCAGGGAAGGGGTGAGCGCGTAATGGAGACGGCCCCCAGGCACACGATGGGCGACCGGATGTTGCGCAAGGAAGATGGGCGGTTCATCCGGGGCAAGGGAAACTACGTGGATGACGTGCGGCTCTCGGGGATGCTCCACTCCGCGATCCTGCGCAGCCCCTTCGCCCACGCGAAGATAAACGGTATAGACACCTCCGCCGCACTGGAACTCGAAGGTGTACACGCCGTCATCACGGGCGAGGACCTCGCCGCGCAGGGCCTGGCCTGGATGCCGACGCTCGCCGGCGACACCCAGGCCGTGCTCGCCACCGACAAGGTCCGTTTCCAGGGACAGGAAGTCGCCTTCGTCGTCGCCGACGACAAGTACGTGGCCCAGGACGCCCTGGAGCTAATAGACGTGGACTACGAGCCGCTGGGGGTCATAGTAGATTCCCGCAAGGCTCTCGACGAGGACGCTCCCATCATCAGGGACGACAAGGAAGGCAAGACAGACAACCGCATCTTCAACTGGGACGCTGGCGATAGAGATGCGACGGAGAGGGCTTTCGAGCAGGCCGAGGTCACTGTCAGCCAGGACATGTTCTACCCGCGCTGTCACCCGGCGCCGATGGAGACGTGCGGGGCGGTCGCGGACTACGACGTCTCGAGCAGCAAGATGACTATTTATATGACCTCGCAGGCGCCGCACGCTCATAGGACGCTGTTCGCGATGGTGAGCGGGTTGCCGGAACACCAGATCCGGATTATCTCGCCTGACATCGGCGGGGGGTTCGGGAACAAGGTCCCGATCTACCCCGGCTACGTCTGCGCCGCCGTCGCTTCCCTCATCATAGGCCGTCCCGTGAAGTGGATGGAGAGCCGCTCCGACAACCTGATGAGCACCTCCTTCGCCCGCGACTATCACATGACCGGCGAGATCGCGGCGACCCGTGACGGCGAGATCCTCGGCGTCCGCTCCACCATCCTCGCCGATCACGGCGCCTTCGACGCCCACGCCCAGCCGGGCGAACAGTACCCCACCGGCTTCTTCCCGATCTTCACGAGCTGCTACGACGTTCCGGCGGCGTATGCGGAAGCCACCGGCGTCTACTCGAATAAAGCCCCAGGCGGCATCGCCTACCGCTGCTCGTTCCGGGTGACGGAGGCGATTTATTTGATGGAGCGCACGATGGACGTGCTGGCGGATGAACTCGGCATGGACCAGGTCGAGTTGCGCCGTAAGAACTTCGTCAAGAAAGAGCAGATGCCCTACGTCTCCGTCATGGGCTGGGAGTACGACGGTGGCGATTATGATGCCGGTCTCGACGAAGCCCTGCGGATATCGGGCTACGACGAGCTTCTCGAAGAGCAGAAGAAAGCCCGTGAGGAAGGTCGCATCATGGGCATAGGGTTCTCGACGTTCACGGAGATCGTGGGCGCGGGACCGGGCAAGAAGTGCCACATCGCGGGGATAGAAATGTTCGACTCCGCCGAATTACGCCTGCATCCGACCGGAAAAGCTATTCTGAAACTCGGCGTTAAATCTCAAGGACAGGGGCACGAGACTACGTTCGCCCAGATAGTGGCCGGCGAACTCGGCATCCCGGCAGAGAACGTGGAAGTCAGGGAAGGCGACACGGACAATACGCCGTTCGGGCTCGGGACTTATGCGAGCCGCTCGACGCCGGTTTGCGGTGCGGCGACGGCCATAGTTTCGCGCAAGATCCGCGAAAAAGGCAAGAAGATCGCCGCTCACATGCTCGAGGCTTCCGCAGAGGACATGGAGTGGACGGGCGAGCGTTTCCAGGTGAAGGGATCGCCCGAGCAGGGCGCGACTATGGAGGAGGTCTCCTTCGCCGCCTACACTAACGTCCCGGATGGTGAAGAAGCCGGCCTGGAAGGCGTAACTTACTACGACCCGCCGGAGATGACGTACCCGTTTGGGGCGTACATCTGCGTGGTCGAGATAGACAGGGGCACGGGCCAGGTCGAGGTCAAACGGTTCATCGCGGTGGACGACTGCGGGGTGCGCATAAACCCGATGATAGTCGAGGGCCAGATGCACGGCGGTCTGGCATCGGGGATCGGGACCGCGCTCATGGAGGTCATCGAGTTCGACGAGGATGGCAACCACATGAACAGCAGCTTCATGGACTACCTGATGCTCACTTCGATGGAGGCCCCGAGCTACGAACTGGGCGAGATCGTCACGCCGTCCACCCACCATCCTCTGGGAGCACGGGGTGTCGCCGAGTCCCCGACTGTGGGCTCTCCGCCGGCGGTGGTCAACGCCGTGGTGGACGCGCTCTCTCCCTATGGGGTGAGGCATATAGACATGCCGCTGACGCCGGCCAAAGTGTGGGGTGTCTTGCGAGGGAACGGGGTGGAAGCCTGATGCTCCGGGAGGAATCCAACTTCCTCGCCCGCCGCGCCGAGTCTTTGCGGCGGGCGGGGGACCTCGCGGGCGGCGAGCGTCCCTTCGCCCTCGTCACGGTCGTCCGCACCGAGCCCGCGACTTCGGCGCACGTCGGCGACCGGGCGGTGATCCACTCCGATGGGACCATCGAGGGCTGGGTCGGGGGCGGATGCATCGGGCCCACGGCCCGGCGGGAGGCGCTCGCCGCATTAGAGGAAGGGGAGCCGCGGTTCGTCCGGATCACACCTGACACAGCCGCTGCCCAGCCAGGCGTCCGCCTGACCCAAATGACCTGCGCGAGCGAGGGCACCGCCGACCTCTACGTCGAGCCGTTCCTGCCCCGCCCGGCCCTCCTCCTCGCCGGCGACTCACCCGTGACCTCCACGCTCGCCGCTATAGCCCCGCCCCTGGGCTTCCGGCTGATCCGCGTGAACGAGGTTGGGGAATTGACGCACGAGGCGGTCCCGTATCCGCGGGACACCTGGATGGTCGTGGCCTCCTTCGGGGGGTTCGACGAGGACGCGGTCGAGGCCGGGGTAAGGCTCGGGCTGCCCTACGTGGGGCTGGTGGCGAGCGCGCGCCGGGCTGAGCGGGTCTCGAACGAACTGCGCGAGCGAGGGCTGGGGGAAGGGGAGTTGTCGGTCGTGCGTTCACCGGCGGGGCTGCCGGTGGGGGCCGGTGGGCAGGAAGGGATCTCGCTCTCCATCATGGCCGAAATCTTCTCCCTGCGCGCCAAGCTCAGGCCATCAGCCGCTGGCGAACCGGAAGCCGCACCCAAACGTCCCGCCGAGGCCGTGGACCCGGTGTGTGGAATGCAGGTGGAGATCGCAACGGCCCGGCACACGAGCGAACATGACGGAGAGACTTATTACTTCTGCTGCCCCGGCTGCAAGCGGGCGTTCGAGAAAGAGCCGGAGAAGTACGTGACGGCAGCGGTCTCTGCCCGGTGAGCGGCGTCGTCGGGGTGGTGCTCGGGGCCGGTAAGTCCAGCCGATTCGGGGCGCCCAAGCAACTCCTCCCGTTCGGGAACACTACCTTGCTGGGCCAGGTGGTGGGGAACGCTAACTCTTCGGCGCTGGACAGAGTCGTGGTCGTGCTGGGACGGGCATCGGAAGAGTTGCGAGACTCCGTGGACTTCGAGCGGGCGAGAGTCGTGGACAACGCGGCCTACGGAACCGGCTGCGCGTCCTCGCTGCTGGCCGGTATGGATGCCGCCGGGGAAGACTGCGAAGCTCTCATGCTGCTCCTTGGCGACCAACCGGGAGTGAGATCAATGTTCATAGACCTCGCGCTCTCTGAATGGCGGCGGGAGCGGAGTTGGGCATCCGTCACTTCTTATCGGGGGGAGCTAGGGCATCCGTTCATCTTCTCTCGGGAAGCTTTCGGGAAACTGCGCGGACTGCACGGTGACAAGGCGGTATGGAAGCTCATCGAGGCTTACCCGGAGAGAGTCCATGAGATCGAGCTAGACGCTGCTCTGCCACCGGATGTGGACACCCCCAAAGATTACGAGCAGGCCCTCGCCCACTGGCGAAACGTCGTTGCGTGACGGAGTGTCGGCGGTTCTGCTCGCCGCCGGAGCGGGGAGCAGGTTCGGGGGCGGGAAGCTCCTCGCGCCGTACCTGGGACGCCCGATGATAGAGGCGGTACTCTCCGAACTGCGCGAGGCGCCGGTGGATGAGATAATCGCGGTCGTAGGGGAATCTGCACGAGATGAAGGGGAAAGGCTGCGCCGCGTATGTTCGCTCTACGGAGCCCGCATCGTCGAGAACCCGAAGTGGGAAGGGGGCATCTCGACCTCTGTGAAACGAGGGCTCTCGGCGTGCGCGCCGGAGGCGCGGGCGGCGGTAGTTCTGCTCGGGGATCAGCCACTGGTCGGCGCGTCGGCGGTAGAGCGTCTCGTCTTTGCCTTCAAGGACGGGGCGGAGGTGGCTGTGGCTACATACGGCGGGAGGCTGCGCAACCCGGTGCTCTTCGCCCGCAGCGCGTGGCCGATTTTACAAGAGGAGCTTTCAGGGGATGAAGGGGCGAGGAGGTTTTTAAAGGAGCATACGGATTTGGTGACGGAGGTGCCGTGCGATGACGTAGCAGATCCCGCCGACGTGGATACCGTAGAAGACCTGCGGAGCCTGGAGGGAAATGTGTCCTCCCGAAGTAGACAGAAAACGAAGGGGAAAGGAGAGATGTGAGCGAAACCCAGTACAGCATGTTCGGTAAGGACGACGATGGTACTCCCACTGTGGCGGCGAACGTCACGACGGTTCAGGCACGTAAGATCGCATCGGCGAAGAGCTTGAACGGAATGATATTGGCTCCTCAAATCCCCGGAACTGCTGGCCATTTAGCCTACATACGCAACGATGAAGGTGAGTACAAAGTGGTGCGCATGCACGAATGGCCAACTGGAAACCTAACCTCATGCACGGGTGAGGAGGTGTTGGAAAGACCTACGAATCCTTGAAGCGCGTAGGCTCGGTAAGCAAGACAAGCCAGAAGGAGGCTAGACGATGAAGCTGGAGAACGAGTTTACGGCCAACACCTCGATGGATGAGGCATGGAAGGCGTTGAACGACCTGGAGCGGGTGACGCCGTGCCTGCCGGGGGCGCAGTTGACGGCCGAGGTCGGCGAAGAGTACGAGGGGACGATGACCGTCAAGATGGGGCCCGTCACCCAGAAGTACAACGGGACCGTCAAGATCCAGGACGCCGACGAGAGCGCCCACCGCGCTGTGATCCGGGCCGACGGCAAGGACGCCCGTGGGCAGGGCACGGCCTCCGCCACCATCACCTCCACCCTGAACGAGGAGAATGGCAGCGTCCACGTACACGTGGAGACGGACATGCAGCTCACGGGAAAGGTCGCTCAGTTCGGGCGGGGCATGCACAAGGATGTGGCGAGCAAGATCATGGGCCGCTTCGCCGACTGCCTGGAGCGGGAGCTCTTCTAGAGAGGGACGCCAGTGAAGATAGAGAATGAGTTCACCGTGGAGGCGCCCGTCGAGCAGGCGTGGGAAACCCTGCTCGATCTCGAAAGGGTCACGCCGTGCCTCCCCGGCGCCGCCCTCACGGAGGCGTCCGGCGACGAGTACGAGGGGACGATGACCATCCGTCTCGGCCCCGTCACCCAGAAGTACAACGGCACGGTGAGCTTCGAGGAAACGGACGAGGAGTCCCACCGGGCCGTCCTCAAAGCCGACGGCAAGGACGCCCGCGGGCAGGGGACGGCCTCCGCCACCATCACCTCCACCCTGAACGAGGAGAACGGTGGGACGAAGGTGCGCGTCGAGACGGATATGCACCTCACGGGGAGGGCAGCCCAGTTCGGGCGGGGCGTCCAGCAAGACGTGGCGACCAAGCTAATCAACCAGTTCGCCGAGTGTCTGGAGAAGGAGATCATGGGCGAAAACACCAGGGAAGAACCGGAGGAAACCCCCGAGCCGGAACCGGCCGCCGCGAGCGCGGAAAGCTCCTCGGAGGAAGGGGCAGGCGAGGAAGAGAAGCCGAAGCGCAGGATCATCCAGCAGGACCACGATGTGGAGCCCCTGGATCTCGGCGAGGCCAGCCGCGATGCAGTCCTGAAGCGCGTCGTCCCGCTGGCTGCCGGTATCGGCGTGCTGGTCCTCGTGTTCTGGCTCGTCCGTCGCAGGAATTAGACGGCTCCAAGTCCCTCCGATACACTAGGCGGCCCCGCTGAAGAAGATCGGCGGGGCCGCGTTCGCGCAGCGGAAGATAGAGAGTCGCCCTCGTACGCACGTTCACTGGAACTCGTTTCGTGACTGATAGCCTCAAGGGTTGTAAAGATGCAAGCCAGACGAGGAGAGATTTTGGCACAGCGAGTACACGAAAGCGTGGAAGTACAGGCTCCGCTCCAGGAGGTATTCACCTACTGGTCGAACTTCGAGAACTTCCCGAAGTTCATGAGCAACATAGAGGAAGTCCGCATGACGGGCCAGGACACCAGCCACTGGCGGGTAAAAGGTCCTCTGGGCAAGAGCGTTGAGTTCGACGCCAAGACCACGGAGATGGACCCGTCCCGCGGCATCGGCTGGAACACGGTTGAAGGCGAGGTCATGACCAGCGGTGAGGTGCGCTTCGAAGAGGTGCTCCCAGACCGGACCAGGGTCGAAGTGACGATGAACTACGCCGACCCGCCCGGCGGCAAGGTCGGAGAGGTCGTCGCTAACGTACTCTCAGATCCCGAGAAGAGCGTGCGCGAAGACCTCCAGAACTTCGCCGGAATCGTCGATCGCGGCGAACTGGGCGGCTCCTAGAGCCAGAGTCGGCAACCCGGTAAACCCCGCGACGGGGGACACGAAAAGGGCGCGCCGAAAAACCGGCGCGCCCTTTTCGTGCCCCTGGAAACGCTCAGTGGCCGTGGTGCTCGTGGACCACGGCGTGTCCCTTTCCGCGGGCTATGAGGCAACGATTCACCGGGAACGCCGCCACGAAGGCGACCGCCAGCGCGAACGCCAGGCTTCCCCAGAACAGGAGACTCAATGGTCCGGCCTCCATCGCTCCCGGTACCACGAGCATCACGAGGTTGTCCACGATCTCCATGACCGTGATGGAAAGCGTGTCAGCGGCGAAAGCCAAAGGCAGCGCTGCCGCCAGCGCGATACCAGAGCGCAACAGAGGCACCATCGTCAGCGAGTACCCGAAGAAGAACGCGAGCACGACCGCCAGCACGATGGTGGCGAAGTTGCTCCACCCGAGCGCCGTGCCGATCACCATCCCCAACACCTCACCGATTGCACAGCCTGTCAGACAGTGCGCCGTCGCACTGAACGCCGTCCTGTTCAACGAAGGATCTTTCGTCGCCATAACCACTCCCCTCGGAACCCGATAGCCGAAAACATAATATACCCCCTATTGGTATATGTAAAAAAGGTCACGCTCGTTTCTGGGCGCGACCCCGAAACATATCTCGAACGAACTTTTCCTAACCTTCCGGGTACCACTCCTCTCGCCAAGCTTCCATCTGGTCGATCTCTCGTTCCTGGGCGCCGATGATGTTCCCGGCGAGGGTTTGGATGTCGGGGTTGTCACTCTGTTCGGAGGCGATTCGGGCCATCTCTATGGCCGACCGATGGTGTGGGATCATGGCGTCGATGAAAGCTCTATCGAAAGGACGCTCGTCGGCGAGCATTCCGGGGTCGGACATCATGCCCATGCTCTCCATGTCTTTCGAGCCCATCCGCGTCGGGACGTTTGAGGTGCCGAACTCCCGCTCCTTGATGGAGCGCAGTTCCTCTATCTCGGTTCGCTGGGTGGAGATTATGTTTCGGGCGAGCCGTCGTATCTCCTCGTGTTCGGCGTTCTCAAGCGCCACCTCCGCCATCTCCACGGCACCCTGATGGTGAGGAACCATGTCGTCTATGAACGCCTCATCGGAGTACTTGCTGTTCTCCATTACCGTGCCGCTGCCGTCCGTGCCCTTCATGTCTTCGTGGTTCATGTCTTTCATGCCGCTACCGGACTTGCCGCCACCGTTCATCTCTTCGTGGTCCATGCTCTGCATGCCTCCGTCAGAGCCGGAGCTTCCGCAAGAGGCCAGCGCCATCATGGCGGCCAGGAGCAGCGCGGCCAGGGCGAGCCTGCCGTACTTCTTCATGAGTATTACCTTTCTCTGGTGTCGAAATCGGTCTCTTCGGTTCCAGAGATGCTCAGAGCCGGAAAACCTGCAAGGCCGGGAGTGTCGGTCCTCGCGTAGGATGGAGCCCGGCAGGGGTGACACGGAAGCGCCGTCCGGCGGGCTGGAGCATGGGTGCCGTGTCCCGCAAGTGGATGGTGCTCAGCAGTAGCACGAGCGCCGCCCCCAGGAGGACAGTGACCAGGACCGCAGCGTACTCCGCACTTCCGGCGAGGTGTCCGGCTTCGTGGTGGCCGGTTTGATGGCCGTCGTGATTTTCGCCGGGGTCAGTCGCCTGCGTGTGCACTGGCGCGTGATGGCCGTGAGTCCCGGTAGCGGGCGTGAAAGTCTGGTGCGCAGCCCCGAAGAGCCCGTGGCAGACGAGGACCGTCACCACGAGGAGGGCGGCCGGGAGCCTGCCGGGTGTCATCAGGAAGGAGATGCTGGGACCTCCGTTCAGGACGCCACCGTGTAGCCGGCGGATTCCACGGCGCCCTCGATCTCTTCGGCTGTCACCCGGTCTTCATCGTAGGCGACCTCGACCACGCCGTTCTCAAGGTCCACGTTCGAGCGTTCGACGCCATCAAGGGCGTTCAGCGAGCCTTCCACGGCTGCTTTGCAATGGACGCAGCTCATGTCCGGTACGTCGAGCTTCGTTTCGGTCATAGTCTTTCCTCCTCTATACCTTCAGGAAACGTTCCACGGCGGACATCAGCTCCGCGATCTTCTCGTCCGCCTGCTCGCCGTGCTCGATGGAGCGGCGGACGCAATGCTGAGTGTGGTCCTTTAGGACCAGCAGCGCGACTCTTTCGGTGGCCGAGACGATGCTCCCGAGCTGGGTCAGCACGTCCACGCAGTAGGCGTCCTCCTCCAGCATCCGCTGCACGCCCCGCACCTGTCCCTCTATGCGGCGCAGGCGGTGCCTCAGCTTCTCTTTGTCCCCAGCCTCGATGTAGCCGTGCGCGGTCTGCTCTATTTGCTCTTCCACTAACGGATCTCCTTTCGTTTCAGCCTGAGCGCGTTGCCGACTACCGTCACCGATGAGAGCGCCATCGCCGCCGCGGCGAGCACGGGGTTCAGGAAGCCGTACTCGCCGAGGAACGGCCGCAGGACCTCCGGCACGCCTCCGTCCGTGAAGAGCGGATACAGGACGCCGGCGGCGACCGGTATCAGGGCGACGTTGTACGCGAAGGCCCAGAACAGGTTCTGTTTGATGTTCCTCACGGTCGCCTTCGATAGCTCGATAGCCCGCGCCACGCCGCGCACGTCGCCGCTTATGAGGGGTCAGGTCAGCGGCCTCCATCGCCACGTCCGTGCCGGTGCCGATTGCGATGCCCACGTCGGCACGCGCCAGCGCCGGCGCGTCGTTGATTCCGTCCCCGACCATGCCGACGATCCTGCCTTCCTCTTGCAGACGCTCGATCTCGGCGGCCTTGTCGCCTGGCAGCATCTCCGCGAGCACGCGATCCATGCCCAGTTCGCCGGCGACGGATTCGGCGGTGCGGCGATTGTCGCCCGTGATCATGGCGACTTCCAACCCCATCCGGCGCAGCCGCTCGACCGCCGCTCGTGATTCCTCCCTGACCGTATCGGCCACCGCGACGAGCCCCACCATTTCTCCGTCCACCGCGACGAGCATCGGCGTCCTGCCGGCTCGGGCGATGGCCTCGATCCGCGAAGATAGATTGTCCTCGTCCACGCCGGACTCCGCGAGGAAGCGACCCGTCCCGGCGAGGACCGTGTGCCCCTCGACCCGCGCCTCGATTCCGCCGCCACTCACCGCGCGGAAGCCCTCGGCCTCCGGGAGGAGATCCAGGCTGCGATCCTTCGCGCCCCGGACGATGGCTTCTCCCAGCGGGTGCTCCGAGCCGCGCTCGGCAGAGGCGACGAGACGCAGGAGTTCGTCTTCGGGGAGGCCGTTCGTGGAGATCACGTCGGTCAGTTCAGGCTTGCCCTTCGTGAGGGTGCCGGTCTTGTCGAGGACGATGGTGGTGAGCCGGTGGGCGGCTTCTAGGGCTTCGCCGCCTTTTATGAGGATGCCCGATTCGGCGCCCCTGCCGGTGCCGACCATGATGGAGGTCGGCGTCGCCAGCCCCATCGCGCACGGGCAGGCGATGATGAGCACCGCCACGAAGTTAAGGAGCGCGAGCGTAAACGCCGGCTCCGGCCCGAAGAGGAACCACATGAGGAAGGTGATGAGCGCCACAGCCATCACCACCGGCACGAAAACGCCGCTGATCCTGTCGGCCAGGCGCTGCATAGGAGCCTTGGATCCCTGCGCCTGCTCGACCAACGCCATGATCCGGGCCAGCGCCGTGTCCTTACCGACCTTCGTGGCCTCGAACCTGAACGACCCGGCCGTGTTCATGGTGGCCCCGATCACCTCGTCGCCGACGCTCTTGTCCACCGGGATTGGCTCGCCGGAGATCATGGCCTCGTCCACCGCCGACTCTCCCGCTAGGACCACACCGTCAACCGGCACCTTCTCTCCGGGCCGTACTACAACAACGTCCCCGATCTCGACATCTTCGATCGGGACATCCACTTCTTCGTCACCTCTCAGCACGCACGCGGTCCTGGCCCCGAGCCCGGCGAGCCGTTTTATGGCGTCGCCCATGCGGCCCCGGGCGCGAGCCTCCAGAAACCGGCCGAGCAGTATGAGCGTGATGATGAGCGCTGACGTGTCGAAGTACACGCCGGCGCGGCCGGCAAAGAGCCCGGGCGCGAGCGTCGCCGCCGCGCTGTACAGGTAGGCGGCGCTCGTCCCGACCACGACCAGGGTGTTCATATCGGCGGCGCCGTGCTTCAGAGCGCCCCAGGCGCCCCGGTAGAATCGCCGCCCGGCCCAGAACTGCACCGGCGTCGCGAGGACGAGCAGACCGAGGTTCAACCACGCCGCAGGCACCGGAACCATCAAGCCGAGCATGTGCGGCAGGCTACCGAGGATGACGAGAACCGTGAGGGCGGCGGATACCAGGAGATCCCGCCTCAGACCCAGAAACTCCCGCTCGCGCAGGTTCCCGGAGGATGCTTCGGCCCCTCTGCCGTCAGGGACCACGCCGTAGCCCGCGCCCTCCACGGCTCTCTCGAAGTCGTCCGTCTCCGCGACGCCGGCGACGTACCTGACGGTAGCCTTTTCCGTGGCGAGGTTGATGCTCGCTTCCAACGCCCCGGGCACGTTGACGAGCGACTTCTCCACCCGGCTCGCGCAGCCCGCGCACGTCATCCCCGTCACGCCGAATCCCGCCTCGCGCGTCTCGACCCCGTAACCTGCATCTTCGACGATGCCGGCCAGGTCCCCCGCGCTCACGGAGGCCGGGTCGTAACCCACCTGCGCCTTCTCCGTCGCGAAGTTCACGTTCGCCACGGAGACCCCTTGCGCGCCTGAGAGGGCCTTCTCGACCCGCTGCGCGCACGCCGCACAGCTCATCCCGGTGACGGGAATGGTGGCGTTATTCAGCCCGGAATCCTTCACGACATCCGCCTCTGCTAGCCAGCGGGCGCCATTCTAGCATACCCCCCTACCCTATATGGAGAAACGATCCAATTTCGGCCGGGGCTTTGCGCTGCGTGGGTCGTGGGGCGCTCGCTACGCTCGCTTAGTGAGGTAGTGAATCGAGGGAGCACCGCTCACTACCTCACCACCGAGTTCGTTACCTCTTGCGGTCGTCTTTCAGGATCTCGAATATGTCGGCTATGAGGGCCTCGCGCTTGTCTGGTGGGAGGTCGCGGGGATGTATGGTCTGCTTGTCGGACTGGAGGTTGCGCAGGGTGGCTTCTTCGGACAGGTACTGGTCGATCAGGCGGACGATGGCGTCGACCTTCTCGCGGGGTAAGCCGTCGCCGCCGCGGGTCAGTCTGCTCCACATGTGCGGTACGCGCTCCTTTCCGGTGACGGGGTCGCGGCAGATTATACCCGGTGCGATGGAGTGCGGGCCGCTTCCGTCGCTAGGCTTCGGTTGCCACCTTTCTGCGGAAGGACCGTTCGCCGGAGGGGAAGAAGCCGTCGGGGTCCCGCCAAGCGTAGGTGGTTATGTGGAGGCTGTGCTCGTCTATGGCTACCAGGTTGAAGCTGGAGGCGCGGCCGGGACGCAGGCGGTTGGAGATGGTGCCGGCGGTAGAGACCACGAGACCCGGCGCCGTCTCCTCGACGGCGTGGACCGCCTCCTGGTGATCGTGGCCGGAGAGGATCAACTCCGTCCCGAGGCCCGAGAAGGCGTGGAGGGCCTGGCTCGTGTTGGCTAGGCCGTGGCGGCCCGAGACCGCTCCCCTCACGGGGTTGTGGTGGACCATGACGATGCGGGCGGCGTCCGGCGCGGCGCGCGAGAAAGCCTCTTTCACCCGCTCGATGTCGCGGTGGCGGACGTGGCCGATGACCCCGAGGTCCTTGAAGCGCGTCGTGAGTGCGCCCCGGGTTATACCGTGGGCCGTGTTCAGTCCCGCTATCACCGCGCCTGGCACCTCCAGCGAAGGGGTTAGATCCGGCGAGATGTGGCGGGTGTAGCGAGAGTACTTGAAATCGTGGGCCTTGCGGCGGAAAAGGCCCGCGAAGCCCAGGTTGCGCGCCACCGCCCCGAGCCAGCGGATGTCGTGGTTGCCGGGGACGACGATGTAGGGGGATGTGGCCTTGATCTCATCCAGATACACCCTGGCCCTGGCGAACTCCGCGTTCGTGCATCGCTGGGTCAGGTCGCCCGAGACCGCCACCGCGTCGGGCTCCATGTCCGCGACAAACATCTTCAGAGACTCCAGACGCTCGGAGACCGCGGGACGGCCGAAGTGGAGATCCGAGATGTGCAAGACCGTGGTCACGGAGACGGATTCTACCTGAACGCCGAAGCCCTGAAAACTCGCCCGGACTTCACCGGAGCCCCGCCAGAAAGTCCTCCAGCGCGCCGTTGAACCCTTCCGGATCCTCCAGGTTCGAGAGGTGGCCCGCGCCCGCGAGGGTGACGTGGCGGGCGCCGGGTATCTCTCCGGCCATTGCTCCCATGACGTCGGGGGTGGAGATGGCGTCCTCTTCGCCGCCGATTACGAGGGTGGGAACCTCGATCTCCTTCAATAGCGGGGTCGAGTCCGGGCGTCCGCGCATGGCGCCGAGGGCGGCGACGGCGCCGTCCGGGGAGGACTCGAGGATCATGGTCTTCACCAGCTCCACGGTCGCCGGGTCGCTCCTCCGCGTCTCTTCCGCGAGAAGGCGGGGCATCATCATTTCGATCAACACCTCCACACCCTCCCTGGAGACGCGGTGGGCCATCTCCCTGCGACCCTCGCGCATCTCCTCGGAATCCGGGTCGGGTCGGGTGTTGGCGAGCACGAGGCCGGATATCTTCTCCGGGAAGAGCCGGAGACACTCGAAGGCGACGTAGCCGCCCATTGAGATGCCGCCGAGCACCACGCGCTCAAAACCCAGACGGTCGAGCAGACTGCGGACCCGCTCGGCGTAGTAGCGTACATCTGGCTGGGCCGGCGTGCGGGGCGAACGGCCGAAGCCCGGATAGTCCGGCGTCACGACCCGCCGCTCTCCGGCCAGGACCTCCGCCTGCGGCTCCCACATCCGGCTGTTCAACGGGAAGGCGTGCAGCAGGACCATGGGGTCCCTCTCGCCTTCCCCGCGGTCCCGGTAGGCCATCGGCCCGTTGGAGGTCCTGTACTCCGCCATTTCGGTAGCTCCTCTCCTCCCGACTTCTCCACCTGCCCCTCATATACCCAGCCAAACACCTTAGCATTTCATCCGGCGCTGAGGGATGTGCTACGGTGGACCGGGATACCGATGATCTTACTTCGCAGCAAGAGCGAGATAGAGGCGATGCGGCGGGCTGGGGACCTCGTAGCCCGCGCCCTCGGGATGCTGCAGCCGCACGTGCGCCCCGGCGCCAGGCTGGGCGATCTAGACCGTCTCGTCGAGGAGTTCATCGTCTCCGAGGGCGGCTCGACGGTCTACAAGGGCTACCAGCCGTCGCCTTCCGTGCCTCCTTTCCCGGCCACCATCTGCACCGCCGTCAACGAGGAGGTCGTCCACGGCATCCCGGGATCGAGGAGGCTGCGCGAGGGAGACGTCGTCGGTATAGACATTGGGGCCATCCTGGGCGGATGGGTGGGCGACACGTGCTACACGTTTCCGGTCGGCGACGTTTCTCCGGGAGCGGAGAAGCTGTTGGAGGTCGCCCGGGATTGTCTGGAGGCGAGTCTGGCCGAGGTACGTCCCGGCAAGAGGTTCGGAGACGTGGGGGCCGCGATCCAGGAGCTTGCGGAGTCCAAAGGATTCGGGGTCGTGCGGGAGCTGGGCGGTCACGGCGTTGGCCGGGAGTTGCACGAAGAGCCTCACATAAACCACTTCGGAAGCCGGGGCCACGGTATGCGCTTCCGCGAGGGCATGACCTTCACCATCGAGCCGATGATCAACGAGGGGATGCCCGGGATCAGGCTTCTGAAGGACGGCTGGACCATCGTCACGGAGGACGGGAAGCTCTCCGCGCAGTACGAGCACACCGTCGTCGTGACCGCCGACGGATGCGAGGTACTGACGCCCTGGCAACGGTACGTGCGCGAGGCTGGGGAGACAGCCTGAGAGAGCCTCGCCGATTGCGTGGGGAGCGGCGAGACGGTTCAATCCGCGTGGTGACGAATCCCGGAGGTGTGGCGTGTGGCGGGACATCGCAAGCCGGCTCGAAGGATCGCTCGTCGTGCTGGAGCCCCTGACATTCGAGCACGAGGATGGTCTTTTCGAGGCAGCGCGGGACCCGGGCATCTGGCGCTGGATGCCCGTGGACCCGACTGCGGATAGGATGGTATTCCGGTCCTGGCTCGAAGACGCTCTGGTGGCTTCGGAGGCTGGTACGGAGGCGGCCTTCGCCACGCTCGATGCCCGAACGGGCGAGCCCATCGGCAGCACCCGTTACCTGGCGCTGCGGCCGATGGACCAGGGCCTGGAGATCGGGTGGACCTGGCTCGCGCCCTCCCGGTGGGGGACCGGCGCCAACGTCGAGGCCAAGCTGCTAATGCTGGAGCATGCCTTCGAGCGCCTGGGATGTATCCGCGTCGAGTTCAAGACGGATGCGCGTAACCAAAGGTCCCGTGACGCCATCGCCGCGTTGCCCGCCAAGTTCGAGGGGGTGTTCCGCAAGCACATGATCCTGCCCGACGGCGGTACCCGCGACTCCGCCTACTACAGCATCACCAACGACGAGTGGCCGGAGACGAGGGAGAACCTCCAGCGGCGGCTGGCATCTCACGGAGAGGAGGCGCGATGAGCGAAAGCGCGAAGACCGATGAACGACGCAGGGTGGCGGTCGCCGAGGCGATGGAGCGATTGCCCGGCTCGGGCGGCGAGAGGTTCGCCGGGGTGCTGGAGCACGGCACAATGGAGGTCGAGGTCTACGCGCCGCGCGGCCACGACCCGCAGACGCCGCACACCCGCGATGAACTGTACGTTGTGGTGAGCGGCACGGGCGAGTTCGTCAACGGGCCGGATCGGCATCCTTTCGGGCCCGGCGACGTGTTGTTCGTGCCGGTTGGCGTGGAGCACCGTTTCGAGGACTTCACCGACGATTTGGTGGTGTGGGTGATCTTCTACGGACCCGAAGGCGGCGAAGCGCGGTGACGCTGCGGCTGCACGACAACCTGTCTTCGGGGAACGGCTACAAGGTGCGGCTGCTTCTGGCGCAGCTCGGGGTGTCGTTCGAGCGGATCGAATACGACATAGACCGGGGCGAGACGCGCATCCCTGAGTTCCTCCGCAAGATCAACCCGAATGGCCGCGTTCCGGTGCTCGAAACCGGTGAAGGCGAATTTCTGCCGGAGTCCAACGCCATACTGTTCTACCTGGCGGAAGACACCGCGTTTCTCCCGGAAGAGCGGTTCGAGCGAGCACAGGTCTTGCGATGGATGTTCTTCGAGCAGTACAGTCATGAGCCGAATATCGCCACCCCCCGGTTCTGGACTACCCACAACGTGCAGATGACGGAGGAGCGCCGGCTCTCCCTGGAGACCAAACGCAGGCTGGGCTACGAGGCCCTCGGGGTGATGGAGGGCCATCTGGAAAACAGAGACTTTTTCGTCGGCGGGAGCTACTCGATAGCGGATATCGCTCTCTATGCATACACGCACGTTGCCGGAGAAGGCGGCTTCGACCTCGCCGGGTTTCCGGCCGTGCGCGCCTGGATCGAGCGCGTCGGCTCCCAATCGGGCCACGTGCCGATCACCCGTGGCTGATAGGTAACCGTGAGCCTGGAGATGCGCGCCGAATGCGAGCGTTGCGGGGTCGTCCTGATCGAAGCCGGCGCCGCCTTTATCTGCAGCTACGAGTGCACCTTCTGCGAACGTTGCGCACAAGAGATGCGGCGCGTCTGTCCCAACTGTAGCGGCGAACTGGTGAAGCGCCCCCGGCGGTCGAAATGATCTTTTCCCTCGAAGAAGTATGGAGGAGAGAACCATGAGTGAGGATCGGCGAACGGAGCATCCTTTCCATATGTACGAGGCGATCCAGGCGCAGCCCGATGCGTTCGCCCACGTCGTGGAGCGCAACGAGGCTGCGGCAGACGAGTTCGCATCCCAGGCCGCATCTTGCGAGCGGCTGTTCCTGGTTGGGATCGGGACTTCCAACCACGCCGCCCGCGTCGGCGAGCATCTGGTGCGCGCCTACGCGGGCGGTCTGGACGTGCGCGCGATGCATTCGTTCGACTTCGCACTCTACGGGCCGGAGCTTACGCCGGAGGATTGCGTCGTCGCCGTGAGCCATCGCGGGAGCAAGCGTTACACGGCCGCGGCGCTCGCCCGCGCCCACGAGGTGGGATGCCGGACGGCGCTCGTTACCGGCGAAGGCGGCTCGGGCGCGAGCAGCGCGGACGCCGCGTTCGTCACGGTGGCGCAGGACAGGTCGGCGGCGCACACCGTGAGCTACACAGGCGCCGTGGCCGTGCTGGCGCTACTCGCCGGACGCATCGGACGCCATCGCACCGTCTCCGATAAGATGCCCGAAGACTTGTTGCGGGAGGAGATTCCGGCGGCGCTGCGCTCCGCGCTCGGGAGGGAAGGGGAGGTGGAGACACTCGCCCGCGAGCACGTGGGGCGGCGCAGGATCTGGCTTCTCGGCGGCGGCCCGTCAGCGGTGACGGCTGAGGAGATCGCGCTCAAGATAAAGGAGACCTCATACTTGCAGTCCGAGGGGATGTCCACGGAGACCATGCTGCACGGTCCCTTCCAGTGCGTGGAGGCGGAGGACCTGTTCGTCCTGATCTCGCCGTCCGGCGCAGCCCGAGATCGCACACTTGAGGTGGCGGAACTCGCCGGAGAGGTCGGCGCCCCGTGCGTGGTCGTGGACGACGGCGCTTTGGAGGCTCCGCGAGGGATTGCCTCGCTCGCCGTGCCGCCGGTCTCGGAGTCGTTCTCGGCGCTCACCTGTCTCTTGCCCCTGCAGCTCTTCGCTTACCACCTGGCGCTGACCCGCGGGACCAATCCGGACTCGTTCCGGGCCGAGGACCCCCGGTTCGCACGGGCCGACGTGTCGGGGAGGTTGTAGGACGGGAGAAACTTGCGCGGCCGTGCTGCTGATTATCTGGTCGTAGCGGGATGTCCACGGCCGACGGTCCCTCGACCCCGAGCGTCTGTGGTCCTTCGCAGCAGTGAGCGCCGCTGTAGTGAGCACTGCCGCGGCTTTAGGAGCAGGCTTCCAGACGAACTTCCAGAGAGACTTCCAGGTGGAAGACCCTCCTCTCGAAGCTTCTCCCATCGAGGACGGTATCCCCGTAGAAGCTCCTCCACCTTCCGGGAAAGCCAGGGTCCACCTCAGCCACGCTCAGTACCCCGCTCAGTACCCCGCTCAGTACCCCGCTCAGTACCCCGCTCAGTACCCCGCCCGGTACCCCGCCCGGTACCCCGCCCGGTACCCCGCCCGGTACCCCGCTCGGTACCCCGCCCGGGATGGCGCCCTCTATGTCGCTAGGCACGACCGTGCCCTCGGATACGCAAACTACTCCGTCTGGACCGTAGACTCCCCCAGCCGTCCCGAACGTCGCCTCGGGGTAGATTCCTACCTGGTTGGCGCTCGCCAGATACACCGCGTTGTCCAGCGCCCTGGCCGCGCACGAGAGGGAGTACTGATTACCCCACGGCTCCCGCCACCCCGCCGGAGCCAGGATCAACTCAGCCCCGGCCAAAGCCGCCTCGCGAACCACCTCCGGGAACCCGAGATCCCAGCACACTACCAGCGCAACCCTCATCCCCCCAGCCTCGACCACCGGTAGCTCAGCTCCCCCCACGAATACCAGGTCCTCACCCGTGGTGCGCACGAGGTGACGCTTGCGGTAGGTCAGCAGCACGCTACTACTAGAGCGGTTTGTAAATTGAGTGGTCCCTGTTAGAACGTGGACCATGAACGCTTATTCGAAGGATCTCAGGTTACGGGTACTGGACGCGGTAGATCGCGGCCTCCCGCGAAGGCAGATCTC
>Ga0183260_10001209_pt1 | contig 21815 bp, 20 predicted proteins | sample AntDrymUQ4972206_2_FD_129768 | JGI IMG/M metagenome (GOLD analysis project Ga0183260, IMG submission 129768) | Polar desert sand microbial communities from Dry Valleys, Antarctica - metaG UQ497 (22.06) (version 2) (version 2) | ecosystem: Environmental > Terrestrial > Soil > Desert | place...
ACCCCACATATCGAGGTCAACGTCGCGCGGACCCGAACCAGCCGCGGCCTCCCGACGTCGACCCCACATATCGAGGTCAACGTCGTGCGGAGCACGAGTCGGACGCGGCCTCCCGACGTTGACCCTCAAGGCCCGCACCCACCCTCCCTACCCAGCCGCAGTAGACGAACCGCACCACAACCACGACCACAGCCGACCACCAACCACCAACCTCCAACCACGGACCCCTACCGCCGAACCAACCCCCGAGCCATGCGCACCGCCGCACGCGCCAGCGGCCACGCGTCGCGCCGGAGCACGGCGAGCCGGTCAGCCTCGCGGCCGTGGGCGAGCCGTGCCGCGGCGGTCCGGGCGCGGACGAGGGCCTGGTCGTAGGGCAGGCGGCGGGCGTCGCCGAGCCCTGCGGGGCGGGAGGCGACCTGGCGCGGGGCGACGTGGCGGGCGAGCCGGAGCGCGGGCCCGGGCGCCATGACGCCGTGCTCGTTGACCCACGCGAGCTCGGCGCCGAGGGTCCGCGCCACCCGCTCGCCCTTCGGGCGGTCGCCCGCCCAGACGCTGACGATGGTGCCCCGTGCTCGCCGGTCGCCTTCCGGTTCGCCGTCGGCGGCGTCAGCAGTCACGAGCGCGATCGCCTCGGCCTCGGTGGCGGCCTCGACGACCGAGAGCACCGGACCGGGGGCCGGCTCGCGCAGGATGCGCGCGCCCGCGGGCACGCGGCGCAGGACGGCCGGGGCGTAGAACGCGCCGCTGAGGCCGGAGACGCTCGTGGGGCCCCCGCACACGAGCTCCGCGCCCGCGGCGACCGCTCCGGCGACGATCTCCTCCACGAGCGCCAGGTCCTCGTGGGAGCGCAGCGGGCCGACCTCCGCCTCCTCCCGCGTCGGGTCGCCCACGCGCAGGCCGACCGCGCGGGCGCGCAGGCCGGCGAGCAGCGGATCGGCGGTCGAGGCGACGCAGACGAGGCGCCCGACGGCGGCGGGATGGCGCCCGCCCGCGGCGAACGCGGCCCGCAGCGCGGCGGCGACGACCTGCTCCACCGGCGCGCCCTCCAGCACGAGCATCGCTCCCTTGCCCGGCGGCGCGGCGACGGAGACGACGCGCGAGCACGCGCTCGGCAGCGCGGCGGCGGCCTCCTCGCCGTGGACGATCGCCAGCAGGTCCTCCGGGATGCCCGCGCGGAGGAACGTCGCGCGCAGCTGCTCGCCGGCCAGCGGCGCGGCCGGAGCGAGCACGGCGCCGTTGCCGGCCAGCAGCGCGGCGGCGACCTCGAGGGCCGGCTCCGCCCAGGGGGAGGCGGACCCGCCGAGCACCCCGATCACACCGCGCGGGGCCTGCACGCCGAGCGCGCGGCGGCCGCCGCGCAGCAGGGTGGGACGCCCGAGCCGCCGGTCGGCCAGCGCGCCCGGGCCGTCGTCGGCGAGCGCTCTCAGCCCGGCGACCGCGGGTAGGATCTCGCCGAGGACCGCCTCCGTCCGCGGCCGCCCCGTCTCCTGGGCGAGCAGCAGCGCCAGATCGTCGAGCTCGTCGAGCACGGCGCGCGCCGCCCGCCGGACGTAGCGCGCGCGGGCCTTCGCCGGGACGTTCGCCCACAGCGGCTGGGCCTCGGCGGCACGGGCGGCGGCTTCGCGTACCGCGCCCGCCGGCGCGGCCTCCACCGCTCCCAGCCGCTCACCCGTGGCGGGGGAGCGTGACTCGAGCGTCGCGGGCACCGCCCGGAGGCTACGCGGCGTGGCGGCGCGGGCGGGCGCGCTCGATCAGCACGCGGCCGAGCACCTCGCCGAGGCCGCCGGCCAGGCGCTCGTCGACCACGAGGAGGTCCGGGGCGTCCTCGCCGCAGTCGATCGCGCCGAGGCCGACGAGCGTGTCCTGGCCGTCGAGCGGCGCGAGCGCGCACAGCACGTGGCGCCGCGCCGGGTCGAACGCGAGCAGGCGCCGCACGTCGAGCTCGGTGGCCGGCACGCCGCGGCGCGCCAGCAGCGCGTGCACGTGCGGCCGGTCGGAGGGCCCGGCCATGCGCAGGCGCACGGCGGGGCCGCCCGGCACGGGGAACGTGCGGCGCAGCGGGGATGTCTCGGACCTGGCCATCGCTCCCACCATGACACCGCGTCCGGATGAAGCCGTGCTCAAGGAGTGAACGACGTCACACAGGCCGGTCGCGCCCGCGCCGCGCCCGCTCGAGGCGCTCGCGCTGCTCGGGCTCGGCGTCGCCCGGGTCGTAGAAGCGCAGGGCCTCGAGCCCCTCGGGCAGGTGCTCCTGGTCGTTGACCTGGCCGGGATGGCCGTGCGGATAGTCGTAGCCCACGCCGCGCCCCAGCTTCGTCGCGGCCGGGTAGGCGGCCGAGCGCAGCGGGGCGGGCGGAAGCTCCGCGCCGTGGTCGCGGATCTGCCCGCGCGCGGCGGCGATGGCGCGCGTGGCGGCGTTGGACTTGGGCGCCAGCGACAGGTAGATCGCCGCCTGCGCCAGCGCGTACTGGGCCTCGGGCAAGCCGACGTGCTCCACCGCCGCCGCGGCGGCGACGGCCACCTCGAGCGCGTGCGGGTCGGCGTTGCCGATGTCCTCGGAGGCGAGGATCACCATGCGGCGGACGATGTAGCGCGCGTCCTCGCCGCCCTCGATCATCGCCGCGAGGTAGTACAGCGAGGCGTCCGGGTCCGAGCCGCGCGTGGACTTGATCCAGGCCGAGATGTAGTCGTAGTGCTGGTCGCCGCCCTTGTCGTAGAGGACCGCCTTGCGCTGCATCGCGTCCTCGGCGTCGGAGAGCTCCACCCGCGGGCGCTCGTCCTGGGAGCGGCGGGCGGTCGCGCACGCGAGCTCGAGCGCGTTCAGGGCCGACCGCGCGTCGCCGCCGGAGCGCGCGGCCAGGAACGCCAGCACGTCGTCGCCCACCACGGCGCCGGCGCACTCGCCGGCCTCCAGCGCGCGCCGCAGCAGCCCTTCGACGTGCTCGGCGGTGAGCGCGCGCAGCTCGTAGACCTGCGCGCGCGAGAGCAGGGCGTTGTTGACCTCGAAGTACGGGTTCTCGGTCGTGGCCCCGATCAGCGTCACGAGCCCGTCCTCGACCGCCGGCAGCAGCGCGTCCTGCTGCGCCTTGTTGAAGCGGTGGATCTCGTCGAGGAAGAAGATCGTCGAGCGGCCGGCGTCGCGCCGCCGGCGGGCGCGCTCGATCACCTCGCGGACCTCGGCCCGCCCGGCGTTGACCGCCGAGAGCTCCTCGAAGGCGGCGTCGGCGTGCTCGGCGGCCAGGCGCGCCAGCGTCGTCTTGCCCGTCCCGGGCGGCCCGAACAGCACCATCGAGTGCGGGGAGCCGGATTCGAGCGAAGCCCGCAGCGCCGAGCCATCTCCGAGTAGGTGCTCCTGGCCGACGAAGCCCGCCAGCGAGCGCGGGCGCATGCGCGCGGCGAGCGGGCCGTCGGTGGGCGGCTCAGGAGCGCCGCTGCCGGGCGGCGGCTCTTCGGGCGGGGGGTCGAACAGGCGCTCCATCGCCGCCAGTATCGCGCGGCTAGAGTCGCGCGCCGTGCCCCGGGTCCCGCTCAGCACCGTCCTGCGCGAGTGGGGCCGGATCGGCGTGATCGGCTTCGGCGGGCCGCCCGCGCACGTCGCGCTGCTGCGCGAGCTGGTCGTGGAGCGCCGCGGCTGGCTGACGGCGCGCGAGTTCGAGGACGCCAACGCGGCCTGCCAGCTCCTGCCCGGGCCGGCCTCGACGCAGCTGTGCATCTACTGCGCCCGCCGCGTCGCGGGCGTTCGCGGCGCCCTCGCCGGCGGGCTGGCCTTCATCCTGCCCGGCCTCGTCGTCGTGCTGGCGATCGCCGCCGTCGCGCTGCAGGAGGCGCCGCCGCGCTGGGTCCGGGGCATTGGCGCCGGAGCCGCCGCCGCGGTCGTCGCGGTGGTCGTGCAGGCCGCCGTCGCGCTCGGGCGTGCCAGCCTGCGGGAGCGCGATCGCGCGGCGAAGGCCCGAGGCGCCGCCTACTTCCTCACGGGAGCGGTCGCCACCGTGCTCCTCGGCCCGCTGGTGATCGCCGTCCTGCTCGCGTGCGGCCTGCTGGAGCTCGCTTGGCGCCGGCGCGGCACGGCGGCCGTGCACGCGTGGCCGGTGCTCGTCGCCCTCGCCGCCGCGAGCGCCGCCGAGCTGCCCGCGCTGGCCTGGACCGCGCTGAAGGTCGGCGCGCTGTCCTACGGCGGCGGCTTCGTGATCGTCCCGCTGATGCAGGGCGACGCGCTCGCCAACGACTGGCTCACCGAGGCGCAGTTCGCCAACGCGGTCGCCTACGGGCAGGCGACGCCGGGGCCGGTCACGCACACGATCGCGCTCGTCGGGTGGGCGGCCGCCGGCCCCGCGGGCGCGCTGCTCGGCGCGGCGATCGCGTTCGCGCCGTCGTTCGCGTTCGTGCTGCTCGGCGGCGACCGCTTCGACCGCCTGCGCGCCCGCGAGGGCCCGCGCGCCTTCCTCGACGGCGCCGGCCCGGCGGCGGTGGGAGCGATCCTGGGGGCGGCCGTCGTGCTCGCCGGGGCCCTCGGCCCGGCGTGGCAGTGGCTCGTCCTCGCGGCGGCCGCCGTCGCGCTCGCGCTCGGCCGCTCGCCGCTGCAGGCCCTGCTCGGCGCCGCCGCCGCGGGCCTGCTCGCGGCGCTGGCCGGCCTCGCCCTCCCCGCCTGACCGCCGCGAGCACCGCCCCGGCGCGCGCGGGCGGACCACTAGGATCCGCCCGATGGCCGACGCGCTCCAGGACGAGACCGCCGACGTCCTCGCGCGGCTGATCCGGTTCAAGACGGTCAACCCGCCCGGTGACGAGCGCGCGTGCCAGGAGTGGTTGCGCGACTACCTCGCCGACGCCGGCCTCGAGTGCGAGCTGATGGGCGCGGAGGCCGAGCGCCCGAACCTCGTCGCCCGCCTGGCCGGCGAGCAGCCCGGCCCCGTGCTCGGCTACCTCTCGCACGTCGACACCGTCCTCGCCGACCCCGAGGACTGGACCCACGACCCGTGGTCGGGCGAGGTCCACGACGGGCACCTGTGGGGCCGCGGCGCGCTGGACATGAAGTCCCAGACGGCGGCCGAGGTCGTGTCCGCGGCCAGGCTCGCCCGCGACGGCTGGCGCCCCGCGCGGGGCGAGCTGCGGGTCTTCAGCGTCGTCGACGAGGAGACGGGCGGCGCCAAGGGCGCCCAGTGGCTGTGCGAGCAGCGTCCCGACGCCGCGCGCTGCGACTTCCTGCTCAACGAGGGCGCCGGCCCGGTGATGCCCTACGGCGACCGGCGCCTGTACGGCGTCTGCTGCGCCGAGAAGGGCACGTTCCGCTTCGTCGTGCGGGCGCGCGGCAAGGCGGGCCACGCCTCCGTGCCGGGCATCGCCGACAACGCGCTGCTCAAGCTCGCGCCGGTGCTCGCGAGCCTCGGCGCGCGCCAGCCGGGCTTCGACGTCACCGACGAGCCGCGCGCCTTCCTGGCCGCGATCGGCGAGGACCCCGACGATCCGGCGGGCGCGGTCGAGCGGCTGCGCGAGGTCGAGCCGCGGCTCGCCGAGATGTTCGAGCCGACCCTGGGCGTCACCGCGGCGCCCACGATCGTCTCGGCGTCGGAGAAGATCAACGTCATCCCCGCCCGCGCGGAGCTGAAGGTCGACTGCCGCGTCCCGCCCGGGATGGAGGGCGAGGCCGCGATGGCCCGCATCCACGAGGTGCTGGGTGACACGGACGGCCTCGAGGTGGAGTTCCTCGAGCAGGTCGTCGGCAACCGCTCGGCGATCGAGTCGCCGCTGATGGAGACGATCCGCGGCTGGGTCGGCGAGCAGGACCCCGGCGGCGAGGCGGTCCCGGTGATGCTGCCCGCCTTCACGGACTCGCGCCACTGGCGCGCCGCCTTCCCGGACTGCGTCGCCTACGGCTTCTTCCCCCAGCGCCACCAGAGCCTGTACGACACCTGGCCGCTCATCCACTCCAACGACGAGCGCATCGACGTCCGCGACCTCGGCTTCGCCGCCGGGTTCTTCCACGAGCTGCCGAGGAGGCTTCTCTCTTGAGTCCGGTCACCGAAGGCAAGCTCCGCCTCGGCGGGATGGCGCTGCGCAACGGCCTGCTCGTGCACGGCCCGACGCACTGGGCCGCCGCCGTCCGCGACCGCCACGGCGAGATCCAGGTCGCCTCCGGGCGCAAGCCGCGCGTCCACGGCGTCGCCGGCATCCCGGGCGTGCGCGGCGTCGTGCGCCTCGGCGAGGCGTTCGCGGTCATTCCGCTGGTCAAGCGCCACCTGCCCGCCGCGAAGCTGCCGTTCGAGAGCCCGGCCGTGCTCGGCGTCGCCGCCGGCGCCTCGCTCGGCGGCGCGCTGCTGCGCCGCCGCCTGCGGGGTGCGGGCGGGGAGACGGCCGCCGCCGTGGTCTCGCTCGTGCCGGCGATCTTCGCGCTGCGCGGCGGCGAGCTGGCCCAGTACCACGGCGTCGAGCACAAGGCGATCGCCGCCTACGAGGCTCCCGACGACGCGGCCGACGCCGCCGACACCGCCAAGGAGCACGACCGCTGCGGCTCGCACCTCGTGGCGCCGATGCTGGCCTCCAACGTGGCCGGAACGCTGCTGCTGCGCCAGGCCATCGAGCGGCCGGGCCCCGTCGCGGGCGGCGCTGTCGCGATCGCCTCCACGGCCGCCGCCGTCGAGGTCTTCGCGTGGTGCGAGCGCAACAGCGAGACCCGCGCCGCCAAGGCCATGCGCCGCCCCGGCTTCGAGATCCAGCGCCTGGTCGGCACGCGCGAGCCGGACGAGCGCCAGCTGGAGGTCGGCCGCGCCGCTCTGGCGGAGATCCTGCGCGTGGAGCAGGCTCCGGCCGCCGCGACCGCCTGACCGAACATCTGTCGAATGGGGTCTGGACCCTAGTCTCGATCCCGGCGCGGGGGGCATACTTCGCCGCATGAGCATGGAAGCCGTCGCGTGGTACCAGATCGAGAGCTGGATCATCACCTGGGCTCCGATCCTCTTCATGGGCCTGCTGGTCTTCTTCCTGTGGCGCACGATGAAGCTGATGCCGCGGACGAAGCCGCAGGAGATCACGCCGGACTCCGCGTCCTCCGTCGCGTGGTCCGAGGTGGCCGGCGCAGACGAGGCGAAGGCGGAGCTGCAGGAGGTGGTCGAGTTCCTCAAGGACCCGGCGCGCTTCAAGGCGCTGGGCGCCAGCGTGCCGAAGGGCATCCTGCTCCACGGGCCTCCCGGCACGGGCAAGACGTTGCTGGCCAAGGCGGTGGCGCGCGAGTCCGGCGCGAAGTTCTACTCCCAGTCGGCGGCCGCCTTCGTGGAGATGTTCGCCGGCCTCGGCGCCGCTCGCATCCGGCGGCTGTTCGCGATCGCCCGCGACAACCGCCCCGCGATCATCTTCATCGACGAGATCGACGCGGTGGGCGGCGAGCGCGGCTCGGACAACAACTCCGAGCGCGAGCAGACCCTCAACCAGCTGCTCGTGGAGATGGACGGGTTCAGCACGAGCGGCGACCTCGTGGTCATCGCCGCCTCCAACCTGCTCGAGAAGCTCGACCCGGCGCTGCTGCGCCCGGGCCGCTTCGACCGCCAGATCTTCGTCTCCCCGCCCGACGTGGCCGGCCGCGAGGCGATCATGCGCGTGCACACCCGCAGCAAGCCGATGGCCGAGGACGTCGACCTGCAGCTGGTCGCCCGCCAGACCTCCGGGCTGACCGGCGCCGACCTGGCCAACCTCTGCAACGAGGCCGCCATCTTCGCCGTCCGCTCCCACCGCAAGGCGCTGACGCAGATGGACTTCGACGCCGCGCTCGAGCGCGTGGTGGCCGGCATGCAGTCGCGCCGCACGCTCAACGAGCACGAGCGCCGCGTCGTCGCCTTCCACGAGGCCGGCCATGCGCTCTGCGCGGAGCTGCTGCCGGGCGTCAACCGCGTGCACAAGATCTCGATCGTGCCGCGCGGCCGCGCGCTGGGCTACACGCTCAACCTGCCCGAAGAGGACCGGTACCTGAAGACTCGGGAGGAGCTGCTGGACTACATGTCGGTGCTGCTCGGCGGGCGTGCGGCGGAGGAGATCGTCTTCGGCTCGATCACCACCGGCGCTTCCGACGACCTCTCCCGCGTATCCGAGGTCTCGCGCTCGATGGTCCACGACTACGCGATGGGCACCTCGATCACCTCGCGAAAGGTCTCCGCGGAGGGCGGCGCGGTGTCGGACCGCACGCGCCAGCTGCGCGACGAGGAGCAGCAGCACCTCGCTGACGAGGCGCTGCGCGGCGCGATGCGGCTGATCACCGAGCATCGCTCCAAGCTCGACCAGCTCGCCAGCGCGCTGCTCCGCAACGAGGCGCTCGAGCGGCGTGACATCGACCGCATCATGGAGGGCGTCCCGCGCTTCCACCGCTCGCCCGGCCAGGGCCTGCGCGTCGTGGCCGCCACGCCCGCCGACCCCACCCGTCACCAGGCCTAGAGCCCGCCCGGACACCCGTCCGGGGCCTATCAAGTTCGCCGCCCGGGCGCCGATGCCCGATGCGATGGCAGACCCGGCCGCCCTTTCCCGCGCCCCTGCGAACCGGGCGGTCGGCGACTTCCGCGAGCTGCTGCGGCCCGGCGCCATCCGCGCCGTGTTCCAGCCGGTCGTGCGGCTCGGCGACCTCCAGCCGATCGGCTACGAGGGCCTCGCCCGGTTCCCCACGCCGCCGGGCCTCGTGGCCCTTCCGCCCGACGTCACGCTGGCCGCGGCCGGCCGGCTGGGGTTGCGCGACGAGCTCGAAGTGGCCTGCTGGGCCGCCGTCAGCGAGGCGGGCGCGCCTCCCGCCGGGCGGCTGCTGTTCGTCAACGTGGCGCCCGACGCGCTCGGCCATCCCGGGCTGCTCGAACTGGCCGACCACCTGCCCACCCGGCTCGTGATCGAGCTGACCGAGCAGCACGCGGTCAAGAACGCCATCCAGTTGCGCGAGCGCCTGCGTCCCTGGATCGAGCGCGGCGCCCTGATCGCCGTCGACGACGCCGGCGCGGGCTTCACCTCGCTCGAGTACGTGGCCGAGATCCGCCCCGACTTCCTCAAGCTCTGCCGCGGCATGGTCACCGGCGTCGACCTCGATCCCAGCCGCCAGGCCGTGCTGCGCGCCACCGTCGCCTTCACCCGCGAGGTCGGCGCGCGGATCGTCGCCGAGGGCGTCGAGCGCCCCGAGGAGCTCCACGTCCTGCGCGACGCCGAGGTCGACTACGGGCAAGGCTGGCTGTTCGGCCGCCCCAGCGAGGCGTGGCCCGACGCGCCGGCGGCCCGCCGGGTCGCACCCCCGCGGTCGACGGCCGGGCGCGTCGAGCGCGAGCTGGCGGCCGCGACCACCGTGCGCGAGGCCTCCGAGGCCGTCGTCGAGCACCTGGCCCGGCGCGGCCTCATGCCCAGCGTCTACCTCGAGGACGGCGGGCGCCTGCGCTGCCAGGCCGTCCGCGGCTACTGGCAGATCTACGACGGCATGCCCGCGTCGGCGGGCGTGATCGGCCGCACGTACCGGACCGGCGAGACCACGGTCATCGACGACATCGAGACCAGCGAGGACTACCTCCCCGCCGTCGCCTCCGTCCTCGCAGAGATCTGCGTGCCGGTGCGCCTCGACGGGCGCGTGGCCGGTACGCTCAACGCGGAGTCGCCGGCCTCTCCGGGGGCGGCCGCGGTGGCCGAGGTGGAGCGCTGCGCGGCGCTGCTCGGCGCGCGCCTGGAGGCCCTCGGCGGCGTGAGCGCCGTCTCACCGGCCCAGCGGCTCGCCCGCACGGCCGTGCGGCTGGCCGCGCTCGACGACGCGGAGGACATCGTGCGCGAGACGGTCGCGGCGGCGCGCGGGCTCGCCTGCTTCGAGTCGGCCATGCTGGCGCTGCCCGACGGCCACGGCGGCCTGTACGTCCACCATGCCGAGGGCTCCTTCGCCGCCGCGCTGAACCGGCTCGGCACCGCCGACCTGGATCGGATCGCCGCCTGGGTGGACCCCGGCACCTCCAGCTACACCGCCGCCGACGCGGGCGGCCGCGGCTTCGAGGGTCACGAGGTGCTCCGCGAGGCCGGCGCCAACGCGCTGATCGTGCTGCCGCTGGCCGCGGCGTCCGAGCGCCTGGGCCTGCTGCTGCTCGCCGACCGCGCGAGCCACCACATCACCACCGAGGATGCGGAGCTGCTCGAGCTGCTGGCGACCCAGGCCGCCGGGAGCCTGCGGATGGCGGCGGCGGTTCGGGAGCTGCGCGAGCGCGCGGCGCGCGACCCGCTGACCGGCCTCGGCCATCACGCCACCTTCCACGCCGCGGTGCCGGCCGCGCGCGCGGCCACGCCGGCGGGGCGCTGCTGCGCGCTGCTGCTGGCCGACGTCGACGGCTTCAAGGCGATCAACGATACGCGCGGCCACGCGGCGGGCGACGACGTGCTGCGCACCGTCGCCGGCCTGCTGCGCGAGGTGGCCCCGTCGAAGGGCCGCGCCTTCCGGATCGGCGGCGACGAGTTCGCGATCGTCTTCGAGTGCGCGGGCGAGGCCGAGGCGCGCGCGATCGGCTGGGACCTCAAGTCGCGAGCGCGCCGGCCGCTCGGCACCACGCTCTCGATCGGGCTCGCGATCGCGAACGCGAGCGAGAGCGACGAGCAGGTCGCCGCGCGCGCCGACGCCGCGCTCTACGAGGTCAAGCGCCGCGGCCGCGACGGCGTGCTGCTCGCGCCGCTGCGCACCACCACGGCGTAGGCGGCGCGCTTCACCGTCACCCGCTCGAGGCCGGATTCGCGCAGCTCGCCGTCGACGTTGAGCTCGGTGCCGGGCGGCAGGGTGATCTCGACGGTGTGGCCGCGATGGTGCTCCACCGGCTTCTGCTCGGAGATCGTGCCGCGGCGCAGGCCCCACGCGCGGCGCGCGAGCGCGAGCCGCGAGCCGGCGGGGAGCACCGTCACGTCGAGCACGCCGTCGTCGGTGTCGGCGGTCCCGACGTCCGAGCCGCCTCCGAAGGCGCCCGTCACCGAGACGATGAGCTGCCACGCGCCGCCCGAGAAGGCCTCGTCGCCATCGACGCGCACAGTGCACTGCAGCGGCGACTCGGTGACGGCCGCCTGCAGCGCGCCGACGGCGTAGGCGAGCGGCCCGAGCAGCTTCTTGAACGGGGCGGCGTAGCGGGCCGCCTCCGCGGCCAGGCCGGCGCTGGCGACGTTGACGAACGGCCGCCCGTCGGCCAGGCGGCCGAGCTCGTGCGGGCGCGTCGCCTCGCCGGTGGCGGCCAGCTCGGCCGCCTCGATCGGGTCGTCGGGCAGCTCGTTGGAGCGCACGTAGTCGTTGGCCGTGCCCATCGGGATGACGGCCAGCGGCACGCCGAGGCGCCCGGCCGTCTCCGCCGCCGCTCCGATCGTGCCGTCGCCGCCGGCGACGGCGATCCGGTCCGGCCGGGTGGCGGCGAGCCGCTCCAGCTCGTCCGGCTCGCACCCGAAGCACTCGACCTCGGCGCCGTGCCGGCGCATCGCCTCCACCAGCGGCTCGGGGTCCAGTCCGCCCCCGGAGGCGACGTTGGCGGTGAGGGCTATGCGCACGGCGGGTGAGGGTACACTCCGCCCGATGTTCGGCCGGATCGACCACATCGGCGTCGCGGTGTCCGACCTCGACGCCGCGATCGAGCTCCACGTCGGTGCCTACGGCATGGAGCTGGTCCACCGCGAGACGGTGGAGGAGCAGGGCGTCGAGGCCGTGCTGCTCGACGTCGGCGAGAACCACGTGGAGCTGCTGGCGCCGCTGTCGGACGAGACGCCCGTCGGCCGCTTCCTGGCCAAGCGCGGATCGGGCCTGCACCACGTCGCCTACCAGGTGGCCGACATCGACGCCGCGCTGGTGAGCCTGCGCGGCTCGGGGGTGCGCCTGATCGACGAGCAGCCGCGCGCCGGCATCCGGAGCTCGCGCGTCGCCTTCCTGCATCCGGGCGCCTCTGGCGGGGTGTTGACCGAGCTGGTCGAGCCCGCGCAGGTACCGGCGTGAGCGAGGGCGGAAGGATCGTCGCGCGGCGCGGAGCCGTCGGCTTCCAGGGCGGTCAGGTGCTCTCCATCCGCCTGCCCGAAGCCGAGCTGGAGAAGCTGCGCACCGCGCTGCGCGAGGGCCGCGAGCGCTGGCACGAGGTCGAGGCGGCGGACGGTGCCGTTCTCGTGGACCTCGGGCAGGTCGTCTACCTGCGCGTGGACTCCGACGAGCACCGCGTCGGGTTCTGAGCGCCGCCGAGGCATCCGAGGCGAGGGCGGCCGGGGCCGCCTCGCTGCGCGTCCGCCTCAACGCGCTCGACCTCGCGCTGTACCGGCGCGCGCGATCGATGGCCCGCACGCCGGAGAGCGTGCGCTGGGTCAAGCGCTACTCGCGCCTCGGCGAGCACGGGATGCTGTGGTTCGCGCTCGGCGCGGGCGGGTTCGCGCTGGACGCGGGGCACCGGCGCCGCTGGCTCCGGGCGACCGGCACCGTGGGCGGCGCCTACGTGGTGTCGACGTCGATCAAGCTCGCGATCGGCCGCAAGCGCCCGCTGGTCGAGGACCTGCCGCACCTGATGGCCACGCCGACCGGCCTGTCGTTCCCGTCCTCGCACTCGACGTCGTCGTTCGCGGCCGCGCGCGCGTTCGGGAGGCTGCTGCCGCCGGGCCCCTTGTACGCGGCCGCCTCCGCGATGGCGTTCTCCCGCCTCTACCTCGGCGTCCACTACCCGTCCGACATCGCGGCGGGCGTGGCGCTCGGCTGCGTCCTGGGAACGCTGGGGCGATGAAGGTCGGGATCGTCGGGCTGCCCAACGCGGGCAAGTCCTCCCTGTTCAACGCCCTAAGCCGCGCCGGCGCCGAGGCGGCCAACTACCCGTTCACCACGATCGAGCCCAACGTGGCGGTGGTGCCGGTCGCCGACGAGCGCCTGGACGCGGTCGCGCGGACGGTGCGCGCCTCGAACGTCGTCCCGGACACGATCGAGTTCCACGACATCGCCGGCCTCGTCAAGGGCGCGCACGAGGGCGAGGGCCTGGGCAACAAGTTCCTCGCCAACATCCGCGAGACGGACGCGCTGCTGCACGTGGTCCGCACCCACACCGACGAGAACGTCATCCACCCGGACGGCCGCGTCGAGCCCGAGGCGGACATGGAGACGATCGAGACGGAGCTGATCTACGCCGACCTCGAGCAGGCTGAGCGGCGTCACGCCCGCGTGGTGCGCGAGGCGCGCGGCGGCGACCGTGCCGCGAAGGCCGAGGAGGCGTGGCTCGCGCGGGTGATCGAGGCGCTGCAGGCGGCCCGGCCCGTCCGCTCGGTGCCCGTGCCCGACGACGCTCCCGACGCCCAGCGCAACCTCTCCCCGCTGACCGGCAAGCCGGTCCTGTTCGTCGCCAACGTGGACGAAGGCGACGAAGCGGTGCCGGCCGCGGTCGCCGACCACGCCGCGGCGCACGGCGCGGGAGCGGTGGCCGTCTCCTGCCGGATCGAGGCCGAGCTCTCCGAGCTCGACGACGACGAGGCGGCGATGATGCGCGACGAGATGGGCGTCGGCGCCTCCGGGCTCAGCCGCGTCGTCGCGGGCGCGTTCGGCCTGCTCGAGCTGATCGCGTTCTTCACCGCGGGGGAGGACAAGCCGGCCCAGTCATGGCACATGCGCCGCGGCCTGAGCGCCTGGCACGCCGCGGGCCAGATCCACTCCGACATCCAGCGCGGCTTCGTGCGCGCCGAGGTGATCGGCTGGGACGCCCTCGTGGACGCGGGCGGCTACGCGGGAGCCCGCGACCGCGGGACGCTGCGGCTGGAGGGGCGCGACTACAAGATGGCCGACGGCGACGTGATCACCGTCAAGTTCACCCCGTAGCGGGGGCGGCTCTTCGGCTTCGTGTCGGAAGGCGCGTCGGCTCTTCGGCTTCGTGTCGGAAGGCGCGTGGTTCGTGAGAACTGCGCATGTAGGGAGGGTCAGGAGTGTGGCGTCCGCCCCGATCGTGATCCGGGTGCGGCATGGTCAACGTCGTGCACCACTCCCGCCCCGGCCGCTCTCCCGACGTTGACCGTGCTATCCGCGGTCAACGTCGTGAGAACGGTGGTCGCGGGTCGCCGGCACGACGTTCGCCGCGCTATTCGCGGTCAACGTCGTGAGCCCGAAGGACGAAGTATTCCCTCCCGACGTTGACGGCGTCGAACGCGCCGTCGCGAGGCTCGCCACCCGTCAGAGCGGGGTTGTCAGCCGCCGACAACTGGCCGCCCTGGGGCTCGGACCCGACCAGATCGACCGTCGTATCAGAACCGGCCGCCTCATCCCGATCCACCGCGGCGTCTACGCCGTCGGCCACCAGGCCGTCTCGGACCGGGGCAGGATCGTCGCCGGACTGCTCGCCGCGGGCCGCGGGGCCTTCGCCAGCCACCGCACCTCCGCCCACCTCTGGAGCCTCGTCTCCACCCTGCCCACCGTCATCGAGCTCACGACACACGGCCGCGCCCCGCGCTCCCGCCCGAACCTCCGGATCCACGAGACGACCCGACCGCCCGAGGTCCGCCGTCGCCAGGGCCTCCCCCTCACTGCGCCGCTGAGAACCCTCGCCGACCTCAGAGCCACGCGACCGGAGCAAGAGGCCGAGCGAGCGATGACCGAAGCGCTCGTCCTTCGGCTCGTCACCCAGGAGCAGGTCGACACGCTCACTCGCAGCGCCCCCGCCCCGACCCGCCTCGAGCTCGAGCGCCGCATGCTCCAGCTCGTCCGCCAGGCCGGCCTGCCGGAGCCCAGGGTCAACCACCCCGTCGGCCCGTACCTGATCGACTTCGCCTGGCTCGAACAGCGAGTCCTCGTCGAGACCGACGGCTTCGCGACGCACGGCCACCGCACCGCGTTCGAGCGGGATCGAGCGCGGGACGCGGCCCTCCACGCCGCCGGCTACACCGTCCTGCGCTTCACCTGGCGGCAACTCCGGGACGAGCCGATGAAGGTCGTCGCCCGCCTCGCGCAGGCGCTCGCCCGGGCTCGTCGCCTCGCGGCGTAGGACGCTCGCGCCGGAGCGGCCGGCTACGGGTTCCGCCGCCCCTTCTTCGCCGCGAACAGGCGCGCCCTGACGATGTAGGCGCGGCCGGCGGGAACGAGGCGGCGCTTGCCGGTCCGCTTGGCGATGACGGCCACGCGGCCGCGGCCGACCTCGGTGACGGTCCCGTCGCAGCGGTCGGTGGTGATGAACGTCGAAGTGCCCTTGGCGGGCGTGGCGGTCGCCGCGCCGCCGACGGTGCGGAAGACGCCCTTGGCCGTCGTCACGAGCGCGCGCACGCGCACGCCCTTCGGCGGCCCGCCGGCGGCGGTGGTGCGCGCGCACGGCGTCTCGGCGCCGGGCGGGCTCGCGAGCTCCGCGCGCGGCGGGATCCGCTTGGCGCGCGACCGTCCCCGGCGCACGCGCGCCTGGCGGATCGCGAAGATGCCCGCTCGGAAGCGCGCCTCGCGCCGGAGCTGGCGCCGGTCGGTTCCCCGCCGGCCGTTGACGGCGGCGGTCAGGGCGACCTCGCCCTTGCGCGTGTCCAGCGTCGAGCCCATGGGCACGACGGCCACGCCCTTGAGCGGCAGGAAGCCGCTGTCCTGGAACGGCACGCGCAGGCCGGCGGTGAACGCGCTCGCGGCCGCGCCCGCCGGCAGCTTGACGAACACCTCGCCGGACAGGAGCCGCACCCTGGCGACCCGGCCGGCCTCGAGCGGCGTGTCGCCCGACAGGAAGACCTCGCACGCGTCGCCGATCCCGTCGCGGTCGCCGTCGCCCTGGCCCGCGTTGGCGCTGTCGGGGCAGTTGTCGGCGCCGTCGAGCACCCCGTCGCCGTCGCGGTCCGGCGGCGGCGGCGGGCGGCTGATCGTCCACGTCCGCGTGGCCGGAGTGGCGTCGGCCGTGCCCCAGCGGTCGGTGGCGGCGACCGTGAACGTGTGCTGTCCGTCGGCGAGCCCGGCGTAGCCCTTCGGGCTGCCGCACGCCTCCACCGGCCCACCGTCGAGCCGGCACGTGAACGACGCGCGGTCCTGGTTGGCCACGAAGGCGAACGTCGCGTCGCCGCCGCCCACCGTGCCCGACGGCCCCGAGGTGATCTCGGTGTCGGGCTGCGGGACCGGCGAGAAGCCGACGTCGTCGATGTCGAGGCCGAAGCGGGAGGTGGAGACCTCGACGCGAGCGATGCGCGGTCCACCGCCGGGGGTCGCGAGCACGACCGCCGCCCAGTCGCTCGCCGCGGCGACGCGCTGCTGGGCGACGACGAGGCCGCTCGCGTCGAAGGCCGTGGCGAAGAGGTCCGGCGGAGAGCTCGAGGGACCCGTGGGGCCCGCCCTGCCGAACAGGCTCACCTGCGACTGGGCCGTCCCGAACTCGATGCGGAACGGCCGGCAGGCCCCCTGCAGGAAGCGCGGGCCGAAGTTGCCGCCTGGCTCGGTGACGTTGCCGCAGTCGTCGCCGTCCGAGAGCACGAAGTCGCGGTTGGGATACGTCACGCTGGTCCTCGCGTTCACCGCTTGGTCCTCGAAGTCGAGCACCGTCGGCCCCGGCGCCGCCGCTCCGGCCGGCGCCGCCAGCGCGAGCGCGAGCAGGAGCGCCAGGCCGAGCGCGCGCCTCATCGGCACTTGACCGGCTTGCGCGAGCCCGGTTGCGTGCAGCGCGAGACGCGGTCGCCGAGGCCGCCCGCGACCACCGGCCAGCGGTAGTACTTGCCCACGGCCCCGAAGCGGTAGCGGCCCTTGCCGGTGCGCCCCTGGCTGATGCGGACCTCGATCCTGTCGCCGGCTCGCACGGTCCGCCCGGCGAAGCGGCCGAGCGAGAGCACGCCGGTCCGGGTCGCGCGGCGGGTGACCTTCGAGCCGCAGCGCCTGCACCGGACCTCGGCGCGGGCGCCGCGCGGCACGTCGTCGATCGCGAGGCTCGAGACGCGGATGCCGCCGCCGACGCTGTCGTAGCGGATCCGCGGCGCCGAGCGCAGCTCGGGCGGGCAGCCGCCGGCGGCCTCGATGCCCGGGCGGCCGGCGCACGTGTCGAGCGCGTCGAACACGCCGTCGCCGTCACGGTCGGGGAAGTAGGAGAGCTCGAAGTCGACCGGCCCGCCCGTGTTGCCCGCGCCACCGACCTGCACCGTGTAGTTGGTTCCCTTGCGGACTTCCGGCAGGAGCACGGTCTCGGATCCCTGCGCATCGTTCTGGCACGTCACGGTCCTTGTGATGCGCGACGTCTGCGCGCTCCACTGGTAGATCGCGACGACCACGTCGAAGCCGCCGGAGGCCTTGAGCTCGACCCCGCCGGGGCTGGGCGGCCTGAAGTCCCACCAGGCGGTCTTGCCGTAGGTCGCCGCGCCGCCGCAGCTGGTCGGCTCGGGGTCGCCCCCGCCGAAGGGCAGCCCGTCCTTGTTGGGATCGAACATGTCGGGCTGCGTGGTGGCCTCGGCCGTGTCGACGCTGTCCGCGTACTCGCGCGGCATCGACCCGTTCGACGACTGGATGGTCGTCGACGCGAGGTAGTTGTCGTTCGGCGGAGGAGCGGCCGCGGCGGTCGCGGGCAGCGCCAGCGCGCAGGCGAATCCGGTCAGAATCAGGCGAAGTGGGGTCATCGCGGCGAACTCGACCATAGTCCGGCGCGCAACGCAAGGCGCCTCAGCCGGCGGCGGCCTTCTCCAGCCGGTCGGCGAGCCGGCCCATCCCCAGCTCGGACGCGGCGGCCGCTCCGCCCGCGTAGTCGGTCACGGCGTCGGGCGGGTGCTCGACCGCGACGGTGCGCAGGGTCGCGATGTCGCGGAAGGAGCGCAGCTCGTCGGCCTGCTCGATCAGCGCGCGGCGGACGGACGGCTTCTCCCGGATCGCGCCGAGGATCACGTGCTCGAGGTCGCCCTTGCGCGTGAGCAGGTCGGCCGCCGTCTTGGCCCCGATCCCCTTGGCGCCCGGCAGGCCGTCGGAGGGGTCGCCGCGCAGGGCGATGAAGTCGGGCACCTGCTCGGGCGTGACGCCGTAGTGCTCGAGCACCTCGGCGGGGCCCATGTCGTCCGGCCCCTCCTGGCGGGCGCGCTGCATCAGGACGTGCACGTCGTCGGTCGCGCACTGGAACATGTCGCGGTCGCCGGTGAGGATGTACGAGCGCCCGCCCGCCTGCGTCTCCGCGACGCACAGCGAGTGCATCAGGTCGTCGGCCTCCAGCTCGTCGTGGCTCATCACCCGCCAGCCGAGCGCCTCGTACAGGGCAGGAGCGCGCTCCCACTGGGCGCGCAGCGGGTCCGGCATCGGCGGCCGGGCGGCGTGGTAGGCGGGGTAGGCCTCGACGCGGTAGTCGGCCGACTCCTGGCCGAAGCACATGACCACCGCGCGCGGCTTGTAGCGCTCGACGCACCAGAGCGTCTGGTTGACCGAGCCCAGCAGCGCGTTCACGGGCTCGCCGTCGGGCCCGGTGATCGAGTCCGGCAGCGCGAAGAACGCGCGGTAGAGCAGATGCGGTGCGTCGGTGACGAGCAGCGGTGCGTCGATGGCGCGCGCAGCCTACAGTTCCGCCCATGCGAACGATCACGGGACTCCAAGAGCTCAAGTCGGCTGAAGGCGAGGAGCTGGGCGTCTCCGGCTGGCACGAGGTGTCGCAGAAGGACATCGACGCCTTCGCCGAAGCCACGGGCGACCACCAGTGGATCCACGTCGACCCCGAGCGCGCGAAGGACACGCCGTTCGGCGGCACGATCGCCCACGGCTACTACACGCTCTCGCTGGCGCCCATGCTCACCGACGAGGTGCTGAAGATGGACGGCTTCGCGTTCGCCGTCAACTACGGCCTCAACAAGGTCCGCTTCCCGGCTCCCGTGCCCGTCGACAGCAAGGTGCGCATGCGCGCGAAGCTCGCCGAGCTGGAGGAGATCCAGGGCGGCGCGCAGATGATCATGGAGCTGACCTTCGAGCGCGAGGGCGGCGAGAAGCCGGTCTGCGTCGCGCAGACGGTGGTGCGCGTCTACGAGGGCTGAGCGTCGGCTTCGTCCGCCTCAGGCTGACGAGCTCGACGGTCGAGCGCGCGATCGACGAGCGCCTCGGCGCTCGCGGTCGCGCCCGGCGTGCGCTGGGCCGGCGGCACGCCGCCGGGCAGCTCGAGGTTGGCCCGCATCCGCGCCGGGTCGACCTCCAGTCCCTCGAGGCACGCGCGCAGCCACGCCGCCGCCGATCCGGTGGCGAGCAGGAGCGAGGTGAGCGGGCGCCACTCGGCGTGCCAGGCGCCGGCGGCTCGCTCGTGCTCCTGCTCCATCGAGGCCAGCAGCGTGGCGACCAGGCCCGGCGCCTGGCGGGCGCAGCCGAGCGCCGACACCGCCGCGACCGGGTTGCGCTTGTGCGGCATCGACGAGGAGCCGCCGGGCAGGCCCTCGCGCACCTCGCCGACCTCCGTCTGGGAGAGCAGGACGACGTCACCTGCCGCCTTGGCCGCGGTCCCGCACGCGGCGCCGAGCCCGCCGGCCAGGTCCGCCACGCGCGTGCGGTCGGTGTGCCAGGGCAGCACGGGCTCGGCCAGCCCAAGGCCGGCGGAGAAGCGGACGAGCACCGCGGGGCCGAGCGGGGCGAGCGTGCCCGCGGGGCCGCCGAGCTGGGCGGCGAGCGGCACCGCCGCGAGCCGCGCGCCCGCCGCGTCGAGCGCCGTCATCCAGCCCGCGGCCTTGAGGCCGAACGTGGTCGGCACCGCCTGCTGGAGCAGCGTGCGCCCGGCCATCGGCGTCGAGCGGTGCTCGCGCGCGAGCCGGGCGGCGGCCTCGGCGGCGGCTCTGAGGTCGTCGCCTAGCGGCTCGAGCGCGCGCCGAGCGACCAGCATCGCGGCGGTGTCGAGGATGTCCTGGCTCGTGGCGCCGCGGTGGACCTCGCCGCCGGCGGCGCCCCCGACCTCCCGCCGCAGCGCTTCGACGAGCGGGACGACCGGGTTGCCGCTCGCGGCCGCCTGCGCGCCGAGCGCGGCGACGTCGTAGAGCTCGGCACGGCACGCGGCGGCGATCGCCTCGACCTGGCCGGCGGGCAGCTGCCGCGCCCGGGCGAGCGCCGCCTCGGCGTCGAGCATCGCCTGCAGCCACGCGCGGTCGCCGACCGCCGCGCCCACGCGGCCCCGGCCGAGCACCCCGTCGAACAGCCCGTCAGGCATCCTCGAGCTCGAGCCCCACGTAGTTCTCCGCCAGCGTCGTCGCCGCGGCGTGCGAGCCGCACACGTACTCGAGCTGGGAGCGCTGGAGCTTCGCCTCGAACGGGTCGCCCGCGTCCATGCGGTGCAGCATCGAGGTCATCCACCAGGAGAAGTGCTGCACCCGCCACACCCGCCGCAGGCAGCGGTCCGAGTAGCCGTCCAGCCCCGCCTCGTCGCCGCGCTCGAAGAAGTCCCGCAGCGCACGCGCCAGCACGCGCACGTCGGCGACCGCGAGGTTGAGACCCTTGGCGCCGGTGGGCGGGACGATGTGCGCGGCGTCGCCGGCGAGGAACAGGCGGCCGAAGCGCATCGGCTCGGCGACGAACGAGCGCATCGGGGTGATGCCCTTGTCGAAGATCTCGCCCTCGGAGAGCTCGAAGCCGTCGTCCGTGGCCATGCGCGCCCGAAGCTCCTCCCAGATGCGCTCGTCGGGCCAGGCGTCGAGCCGCTCGTCCGGGGCCACCTGGAGGTAGTTGCGCGTGACCTCCGGCGAGCGCATGCTGTGCAGCGCGAACCCGCGGTCGCTGTGGGTGTAGATCAGCTCCTCCGAGGAGGGCCTGGCGCGAGCGAGGATCCCGAGCCACGCGAAGGGGTACTCGCGCTCGAAGCCGCTCAGCGCGCCGGCTGGCACCGCCCGGCGGCTGACGCCGTGGAAGCCGTCGCAGCCCGCGACCACCGCGCAGCGCAGCTCCTGCTCCTCGCCGCCGGCGCGGAAGCGGACGCGCGGCCGGTCGCCGTCGAAGTCCTCCACCGCGGTCGCCTCCGCCTCGAAGCGCACCTCGCCGCCCGCCTCGAGCCGCGCGGCGATCAGGTCCTTGACGACCTCCTGCTGCCCGTAGACGGTGATCGCCCGGCCGCCGGCGAGGTCCGAGAGCGCGATCCGGTGGCCCGCGCCGCCGAAGCGCAGCTCCAGCCCGCGGTGGACCATGCCCTCCCGGTGCAGCCGGCCGGCCACGCCGGTCTCGGTGAGCACGTCCACCGTGCCCTGCTCGAGCACGCCGGCGCGCACCCGCTGCTCGACGTGCTCGCGCGTGCGCGCCTCCAGCACGACCGACTCGACGCCCGCGCGCTGCAGCAGGTGCCCGAGCAGCAGTCCCGCCGGCCCGGCTCCCACGATCGCGACCTGGGTCTCCATCAGCGCGCGATCGTACGCGCCCGCGCCGCCGGGCGACCCGGGACCAGCTCGGCGAGGGTGATCGCGATCAGCACGGCGAGCGGCACCGTCCAGTTGCCCGTCGCGTCGTGCACGGCGCCGAGCAGCCATGGCCCGGTGGCCGCCACGAGGTAGCCGACGGTCAGGGCCATGGCGGTGAGCGAGGCGACGGTCCGCGCGTCGCCGCCGCGCAGCAGCGGCAGGATCAGCGCGAGACCGAGCGAGCCGCCCTGGGCGAGGCCAATCAGCACGACCCACAGCGGAGCCAGTCCCGGGGCCGCCAGCAGCCCGGCCAGCCCGGCGACCGCCACCGCGACCGTCGCGGCCAGCAGCGGCAGCTGGTCCGCCATGCGCGAGGCGAGTAGCGGCACCGCGAACGCCGGCCCGAGCTGCATCAGGGCTGACAGGGCGAGCAGGACCCCGGCCGCCTCCGGTGAGCGGCCGGCGTCCTCGAGGATCGACGGCAGCCAGGAGAGCGTCGCGTAGAACGCCATCGACTGCACGCCGAAGAAGACGCTGACCGACCACGCCAGCGGCACCCGCCGCAGTCCGCCGCCGCCGCGCTCGATCAC
>Ga0183260_10001210_pt1 | contig 21801 bp, 14 predicted proteins | sample AntDrymUQ4972206_2_FD_129768 | JGI IMG/M metagenome (GOLD analysis project Ga0183260, IMG submission 129768) | Polar desert sand microbial communities from Dry Valleys, Antarctica - metaG UQ497 (22.06) (version 2) (version 2) | ecosystem: Environmental > Terrestrial > Soil > Desert | place...
GCGCGCTGGTCCAGGCGCTCGCCGATGCCCCGTTCACCGGGCTCGCGGGCCCGATCGCCTGGGGACGGGCGGAATTCGACCTTGATGCACCGGACTCGGCCGCCGGGCTCATCCGCGATCAACGGCCGGAGGTGGTGGTGCACGCCGCGGCGTGGACCGATGTCGACGGCTGCGCCCGCGAGCCGGAGCTGGCCCTCGCCCGGAACGGCCACGCGACCGGCGTGCTGGCGGGCGCGTGCGCGAGCCTGGGCGTCGATCTGATCGTAATGTCGACCAACGAGGTCTTCGACGGTCAGCGTCCCGAAGGCGGCAGCTACCGGTCCACCGACAGGCCTGACCCGATCAACGCCTACGGTCGCTCGAAGCTCGCCGGCGAGCGTGCCGCGACCGCGGCATATGCGGCCAGCGCCGCGCGGCTGGGCATCGCCCGAACCTCCTGGCTCTTCGGGCCGCCGGGCAACGACTTCCCGGCCAAGATCCTCGCTGCGGTCGAACGGGCACGCGCCGCCGGCGAGCCGCTCCGCGTTGTTGCCGACGAGCACGGCTCGCCCACGTACACGCACGACCTCGCCGAGGCGATCGCGGAGCTGATCGGCGACGGCGACGTGACCGGCATCCACCACCTGGTAAACAGCGGCGTGACGACGCGAGCCGGCTGGGCGCGCGAGCTATTCCGGCAGGCGCGGATCGGCGTGCCGATCGAGGAAGTCCCGGGCTCGACCTGGCAGCGCGCCTCGACGCCGCCGCCGGCCGCGGTGCTGGCGCCCACCCCGTTGCCGTCCGGCGAGCCGATGCGGCCGTGGCAGGAGGCGCTCGCCGACTACCTGCCCGTGCTGCTGCGCCAGCGGACGGTCACGAGCCGGTGACCGCGCCCCGGCCCGCTCCCTCGGCGCTGGCCGGCGTGCGCTACGGGGCGGTCGTGCGGCACGCGGATGATCGTGGTGCGATGCGCGAGATCTGGCGCGCCTCGATGGCCGGCGAGCTTACCGCCGCCGAAACCGGCGACCGGCCCGGCACGAGCCCGGCCTACGTTCAGGCGAACCTGTCGTCGTCGCGCGCCGGCGTGCTGCGCGGGCTCCACCTCCATCGCCGCCAGCTCGATCGCTGGCTCGTCGCAAACGGGCGCGCCTGGGTCGCGCTGGTCGACGTTCGCCCGATGCTCGCGGGCGGCGACGCGCCCGCCGTCGAGCACCGCGAGCTTGGCCCGGACGAATGGGTGCTCATCCCGGCGGGCGTCGCCCACGGCTTCCTCGCGCTCGAGCCGCTCGACCTCGTGTATTTCGTGACCAGCGAGTACGACGGCACGGACGAGCTGGGGTTCGCCTGGGACGACACGCTCGCGGCGATCCCGTGGCCGGTGGTCGAGGCCGCGCCGGACGGTCGACCGATCCTGTCGCAGCGCGACCGGTCCAACCCCTCGCTGCGCGAGCTCGTGGAGCGGCTGCGTACCGGCTGACACAGCCCCAGGTGGGCCAAAGGTCTGGCCGGCGCGGGCTCCGGACCGCCCCGCACGCCACCGGACCGCACCAGCTGCCGCCGCATGGCACCCGACGAAGGGGCTAGCGCTCCGGGGACCATTCCGCGATTTCGCTGGGGCGGCCCGCGTCCGACGCTGCACGGGCACTCATCCCGCGCCGGCCCGTCGTCCAACGGCCGCGCCCCTCAGTGGAGTCTGCATTGCGCAACACCGCCGTCTCGCTCGTCGTCGCCCTCGCTGTGCTGCTGGGCGGCGCGGGTCCGGGCGGTTCGGTTGCCGAGGCGGCGGCGCTGAGCTCGGCGAAGGTGGTGATCGTGGTGGGTGCCACCCACGGGGCGACCGCGACGTACCGGACCCGGGCCGATGCGGCCTACGCGGAGGCGATCAAGCACTCCTCGAACGTGATCCGCGTCTACAGCCCCAACGCCACGTGGGGCAACGTCAGGGCGGCCCTCCAGGGCGCGTCGGTCGTGATCTACATGGGCCACGGGAACGGCTTCCCCAGCCCGTACCGGACGACGCCGTGGCCGCTCAGCCAGAACGGCTTCGGGCTGAACAGCGCCGCCGGTCAGGGCGACTACAACACCCAGTACTACGGCGAGCAGTACATCGCCAGCGAGATCCGGTTGGCCCCCAACGCGGTCGTGCTGCTCCACCATCTCTGCTACGCGGCCGGCAACAGCGAGCCGGGGCACGGCGAGCCGACGGTCACGGTCGCCAGGCAGCGCGCCGACAACTACGCCGCGGGCTTCCTCGCGGCCGGCGCGGGGGCGGTCATCGCCGACGGCTATATGGGCCCCACCCACTATCTCAACGCCCTGTTCACGACCGATCAGACGATCAACGAGCTCTGGCGGGCGGCGCCGAACGCGAATGGCAACACCTTCAGTTTCGCGTCCGTCCGGACCCCCGGCCAGACGGTCCAGATGGATCCCGAGACGCCGACGTCCGGGTTCCTCCGCGCGGTCACCGGTCAGCTGGGGCTGCGCGCGAGCCAGGTCACAGGAGCGACACCGCCCCCGCCACCCCCGCCCGATCCCGCCTCGTTCACGGTGCCCGGGAACGCGTCGGTCGCCGTCGAGGGTGCCGGGGTGTACGACAACCCGGCCCTGGCACCGGATCCGGCCACCGGCCTTGCGCCTGCGACGCTCGCACGCGACGCGCGGGTGCGGCTCCTCGCCCAGCCAAACACGGCGGGCCCGGCCGCGTTCCAGGTCGCCGCGCACGACGGCTCGGCCGCCGGCTTCATGGCGCTCGCCGACCTCGCGCCCGGCGATAGCACCGCGCCCGTGATCTCGAACCTGTCGACCGGCAGCGGCGCATTCTCGCCCAACGGCGACGGGCGCCAGGACACGCTGACGGTGTCGGCGAACCTCTCGGAGCCAGCGTGGTGGCGGGTGCGCCACTGGCGCGACGGGGCGCTCGTCTGGTCGGGCAGCGGCACCGGCAGCGCCGTCGCTGCCACGTGGGGCGGGTTCCAGAGCGGCGTCCGGGTTCCGGACGGCACGTACCGCTGGACGCTCGAGACCCGCGACGACTGGGGTAACACCGGCGCCCCCAGGTCCGGGGACGTGATCGTGGACACGGTGGCGCCCGCGCTGAGCGCGCTGTCGCTCCCCGCGGCAGGCACGCTCATCTCGCCCAACGGCGACGGACGCTACGACTCGCTCGCCGTGACATCGACCGCGTCCGAGCCCGGCTCGCTCCAGCTCACCGTGCACAGCGCGGCTGGCGTCGTCGTGCGGACCGTCACGGCGGCCGCCACCTCCGGCGCGGCGTCGCTGAGCTGGGACGGCAAGAGCAGCAGCGGCGCGGTGGTCCCGGAGGGGACGTATACCGCTCGGTTCGCCGCGCTCGACAAGGCCGGCAACGTGGGGCCCGCGGTCGACCGGCGGGTCGACGTCGTGACGTTCCTCTCGCACGTCGAGTCGTCGGTCAATCGCTTCTATCCGCAGGACGCCGACCGGTTCGCGGCGAGCACGATGCTGTCGTTCAGGGTGGCACGGCCTGCGACCGTCACCTGGCGGATCACGAAGCTGGACGGGACACCGGTCCTGACGCTCCAGGATCGTGGCTCGCTGGCGGCCGGGGCCTACGGCTTCGCCTGGAACGGGCTCGACCAGGCCGGCCTGTGGGTGCCCACCGGGATGTACGTCTCAGCGGTCCAGGCGACCGATGGCGTGTTCACGATCACCCAGAAGACATGGGTCGAGGTCGACGCGTTCACGATCCGGACGACCGACGCCACGCCGGCGCGGGGCCAGACGGTCGTGATCACGACCCTCTCCTCCGAGCCGCTCGCCGCCGCTCCGCTGCTCCATGTCACCCAGCCGGGTCTCGCGACGTGGGCGGTCCGGATGACCCCGGTCTCGGGGCTGACCTGGAAGGCCACGATCACCTTCCGGCCCTCGGACGCTGGCCAGGCGATCCTGCGCGTGAGCGCGCTCGACGCCGACGGTCGCTGGCAGCGGTCCTACCAGTATCAGCCGCTCGAGTAGTCGCAAGCCCGGCCGCGGACGCGACACCAGGGCGTGGCAGACCCGCACCGAACCGCACACAACCGTACCAATGTGCCCGGGACCATCGTCAGGCTTGGGCCCGAAGTCGCCGCCGCATAGGGTGGATCGGCCCCTCGTCGAGCCCGTCCGCCGCCGCGGGCCGGTTGGGACAGGCCTACCGTCCCGCGAGCGTGCGGGCGCCTCGCCCAGGAGCGTCATGATCCGTCACAACAGATCCATGCCGATGCGGCGCCGGCCGCGCGTCCTCGTGGCGGTCCTGCCGCTTGCCGGGATGCTGCTCGCCCAGTCGCTGCTGGTCGGGCCTGCCTTCTCTGCGGCACCGCTCACATTCGGCACGGCCAAGGCCACGTTCGAACCGTCGATCCACCATGCCGAGGCCCTCGCCCATGCAGATGACCGGCTCACGTTCAAGCCGGGTGGCCGCGTCGAAGTGCCGTTCCGCCCACGACCGAGCGATCGCTGGCCCGTCGGCGGCGTCGCGCCCCGGGCCCTGCCGGCCGGTCGTGCCTCCGGCACCGAGATGGCGACGACGCCGCAGGGCAGTCGCTGGACGACTATCGGGGACCGGACGCCTGTCCCGCGGCCTGATCCCCCGGCGCCGGCGCCGGGACCGTCCGGCGGCACCGCCGCGGGCGGGCTCCTCCGCGAGGTCTTCGGCTTCCTGCCGTACTGGGAGGTGGCCGACGCCGCGCTCGATCTCGACTACAGCGTGCTCTCCACGATCGCCTACTTCAGCGTGGGCGTGGACCGGTCTGGCAACCTGCTGAAGCAGAGCGCCGGTGGGTCGGTGACAACGGGCTGGGGAGGCTGGACCAGCTCGCGCATGACGGCCGTCATCGACGACGCCCACCGAGCTGGGACGCGTGTCGCCCTCACGATCACCTCGTTCGCCTGGCGGTCGACCGAGGCGGCCGCGCAGGCCGAGCTGCTGGGCAACCCGGTCGCGCGCCTCAACCTCGCCCGCCAGGCCGCCGCTGCCGTTCGCGACCGCGGCGCCGACGGGATCAACCTGGATTTCGAGCCGATCGCTCCCGGCCATGCCGCCGACTTCACGGCGCTCGTCCGGAGCGTGCGCCAGGAGCTCGACGCGATAGCGCCCGGCTACCAGCTGACGTTCGACACGACCGGGTTCATCGGCAACTACCCGATCGAGGATGCCACCGCGCCGGGCGGCGCCGACGCCATCTTCATCATGGGCTACGACTTTCGGACGGCCGGCTCGAGCCCGGTCGGCTCGATCGCCCCGCTCCAGGGACCGGCCTACGACGTGGGGGACGCGGTCGCCCAGTACGTGGCCCGCGTGCCGCCTTCGCAGGTGATCCTCGGCGTCCCGTACTACGGCCGCGTCTGGTCGACCGAGACCGATCAGCCGCAGGCCGTGAACATCTCCGGCGTCCAGTTCGGCGAGTCGGCGACCCCGATCTATTCGAGCGCCGTGACGACGGCGGCGCAGCACGGCCGCCGCTGGGATGCCGCCGAGGCGAGCCCGTACGTCGCCTACCAGCGCGAGAACTGCACGACGACCTACGGCTGCGTGACCGCGTGGCGACAGCTCTGGTACGACGACCCCGTCTCGCTGGGGCTCAAGTACGAGCTGGTCAACAGCCAGGGCCTGCGGGGCGCCGGGATCTGGGCGCTCGGCTATGACAACGGCCGGGCCGAGCTCGACGAGACGCTGGCCGCCGGGTTCCTCAACGACACGATGGCCCCGGTCACCGGCATCAACAGCCTCGCCTGGCGCCAGCGCGACGCCGGCTTCGTCGTGGGCTGGTCCGGGCGGGACGTGAGCGGGATCGCGGCATGGGATGTCCAGGTCTCGGCGGGTGGCGGGCCGTGGCAGCACTGGTTGCAGGGCACCAGGGCGACGTCCGAGGTGTATCTCGCGGAGAGCGGCTTGGGCTACGCGTTCCGGGTCAGGGCCACTGATCGCAAGGGGAACGCGGGCGGATGGGACGTCGCGGAGACCTGGGAGGCGACGCCGCTGATCGAGGTCGGCGGGTTCGCCGGTGTTCGGCTGGAGGGCCTTGCAATGCGCGCGGGCCCCTCGTCGTCGGCCGCGCACCTGGGCGAGCTGGCGACGGGCCAGATCGTGTCCATCGTGGGCGGGCCCGTCAGCGCCGCGGGGCAGACGTGGTGGGAGGCAGTGGGGCCGCTGCGCCAGTGGCGGCCGGTCGCGCCCGTGACGCGGTTCTGGGTCGCCCAGGGCTCGGCCACGACACCCTGGCTCGTCGGCTCGCGCGTGCCGAGCAGCACGATCGTCGATGCCGTGCTGCGCGATCTCGCGGTCGGGGTGGACACGGCGGGGACACCGGGGGGATCGGATGCCCGCGTCTTCTCGCCCAACGGCGATGGCCGGCGCGACACGGTCCCGGTCCGCTGGACCAACGCGACGGCGCTGGAGCAGCTCGACCTCCGGGTCCTCCGCGCGGACGGCTCGCTCGCGGGCGCGCTGCCGCTCGGTGCCCTTGCGGCCGGCGCGCAGCGCCACGATTGGGACGGAACCGTGGGCGGGATCAGGCTGCCCGACGGGACGTACATGCTGGCCCTCGCCGGGACCGCGGGCGGTGTCGCCGTCGCCGCACCGTCGAGCCGGCCGGCCACCGAGGAGCAGATCGCCCTGTTCGGCGTCGTCGTCGACACCGCGCCGCCCGTACTGGAGCGGTCCGCCTCGACGTCGGCCGCGTTCTCACCCAACGGTGACGGCGTGATCGACGACGTGCGCGTTTCGGTATCCGCGGCCGATGCGGTCGCGTGGAGCGGCACGATCACGGCCCTCGACGGGTCCGCCCCCGGCACGGTCGTTCGTGCCGCGCTGCTGGGCGGCGGCGCGTGGCTATGGGACGGGCGCGATGACGCTGGTGCGGTCGTGCCCGACGGCCGCTACCGGATCGCGCTGTGGGCGGTCGACGTGGCCGGCAACGCGGCCGCCCGCACCTGGAGCATCAGCGTCGACACGGTCGCGCCGGGGCTTGCCACCACGCTGGCCCCGACCATGTTCTCGCCCAATAACGACGGGACCGGCGAGACCGTCACGCTCACCTGGGCGAGCTCGGACGCGGCCCAGGCCGCCGTGCAGGTCATCGCCCGCGGCGCGGTGGTGGCGAGCTGGCCAAGCCTGCCCAGCGGCAGCCTGACCTGGGACGGTCGCGACGCGAGCGGCGCACCCGTCCCGGACGGTGTGCACCTTCTGCGGGTCGCCCTCTCCGACGCTGCCGGAAACCTCACGCTGTCCGACAAGCCGGTTGTCCTCGACCGCACGCTTGCCCACGTCGGCTGGACCCCGGCGCTGTTCCTCCCGCACGACAGCGACCCGCTCGCCCCCAGCGCGGCCGTCTCGTACCAGCTCTTCGGACCGGCCCGGACGACCGTGCGCATCCTGGGCCAGGACTACCGCTATATCCGGACCGCGTGGGCCAACCGGGACCAGCCAGCCGGGATGCATCGATGGACGTGGGACGGGAAGGCCGGGACCGGCCACCTCGTGCCTCGCGGCTGGTACCGCGTCGTCGTGACCGGGCAGTCGGCCATCGGGACGACGACGCTGACCCGGCTCGTGCTGGTCGACGCGTTCACCGCGACGCCGTCGAGCCTCACCCCCGCGGCCGGTGAGACCCTGAGCCTTGGCCTGCGCACGGCGGAACTGCTCACCGGGGTGCCCTCGGTCACGTTCGAGCAGGCGGGGCGCCCGCCGGTGACCAGGGCCGCCACAGCGTATGCGAGCGGGCGCTACCGCGTCACGTTCATCGTTGCACCCGGCGCGGGGCCCGCGACGCTGCGGATCACGGCGCGCGACGCGCGGGGCGGAACCAACAGCCAGACAGTCGCGGTGACGGTGCGCTGATCGGCGGGCCGGGAGGGAGCGATGTGGTAGCCCCCTGACGGGCTCGGCCGCCGTGCGCTCCGTACACTGACCCCGCGATGACCATCGTCCCCGAACCGCATCACCAGCCGGAGGGTGCGGGCGTATGGGTCGTGCTGCCGACCTACAACGAGGCGGACAACCTGCCGTCGATCGGCGGCGCGATCCTCCAATACCTGCCGGCGGCGACGCTCCTCGTGGTCGACGACGATTCGCCTGACGGAACCGGCCGGCTGGCCGACCACCTCGCGGCCGACGACCCCCGCATCCGGGTCATGCATCGCCCCGCCAAGGAAGGGCTCGGCCGGGCCTATCTCGACGGCTTCGCGGTCGCCCTCCAGGCCGGTGCCCGGGTGATCGTCCAGATGGACGCGGACTGGTCGCACGATCCCGCTGCCCTGCCCTCGCTCGTGGCGCCGGTGGATGCGGGCGATGCCGACCTGGTCATCGGCTCGCGCTACGTCACGGGCGGCGGGGTGATGGACTGGGGTCTCGGGCGGCGGCTGATCTCGCGGGGTGGATCGATCTTCGCGCGCAGGCTGCTGGGCCTCGTGCCCCACGATCTCACCGGCGGGTTCAAGGCCTGGCGGGCCCGGACCCTCAGCGAGCTGCAATTCGAGGGCATTCATGCCGGCGGCTACGTGTTCCAGATCGAGATGACGTACCGGGCGTCGCGCGACGGCGCGGTCGTCGCCGAGATCCCGATCGTGTTCCGCGACCGGCGCGTGGGTCAGTCCAAGATGTCGCGGCGGATCGTCGTTGAGGCCCTGCTGGTGGTCGTCCAGCTGCGCTGGGACGAGCTGCGCGGCCGCGTTCCGCGGCGCCAGCCCCGCCGGACCGGGTGAGGCCCGCGGGCGCCCAGCCCGAACGCGAGCCGGGTCGCCCTGCCGCCCCCGGCGTCCGCGTGGTGCTCGACGCCCGCCCGCTCCAGGACCCCGACCGCTCGCCGGTCACCGCCGCCTACCTGGCGAGCCTGCTGGAGGCCTACGACGCGGCCCCGGTTGCGGGCGAGTCGTTCGCCCTGCTGCTCCAGGCGGACCTGCCCGATCCCACCGAGCAGCTCCGGCACCTCCCGGTGGTGGGTCGCCGGCTCCTCCCGCCGACCCGTCTGCTCCGCAGCGGCGCGCTGGCGATCGACCCGTTCCTCCTGCGCGGCGCCTCGCTCGGCGCCGCCTGGCGGGCCGACCGGAGCGGCGCAGCGGGCGCGGTCTTCCACGCCGCGGGCGGTGCCGTTCCGGTCCCGCTCCTCGCGGCGCTGCCGTCGGTCGTGACGCTCCTCGACCTCGCCGCGTGGGAGCTCCCGGACGCGTACCAGCGGGGCACGGCCGCGCGGTTCGGCCAGCAGCTCCGCGAGCGCCTGCTTCGCGACGTGGCGGCGGTCATCGTCGGCTCGGCCGACGTCGCCCGCGCGGCCCGGCGCCACCTGCGGATCCGGCGCGACCGGCTGCGGATCGTGCCGCTGGCCCCGCGCGCCGCGTTTCGCGGACCGTTCGACCCCGAGGTGGGACGTCGTGAGCGCGCCCGTCTGGGGCTGCCCGATCGGTACATCGTGTACGCCGGGCGGTTCGATGCCCGCCACGATGTCGGGACGCTGGTGGGAGCGCTTTCCGAGCTTGCCAGTGCAGGCCGGCCGCCCCGGCTGCGCGCCGCAGTGCCCTGGCCCCCGCGCGTGCTGCTCGTGGACGCGTCCCCGGACGATCGAGCGGCGCTCGCTCGAGCGGCAGGCCGTGCAGGGGCGGGCGAGTCGCTCGCCTACGCCCAGCGCGTGTCGCCGGACCGCCTTGCCGCGCTCGTCGGGGGTGCCCGCGCGACGCTCCTGCCGGTGGTCTCCGAATCGGCCGGCCTGCCCGCGCTCGAGTCGGTCGCGGCCGGCACCCCGATCATCGCCTCGGCCGTCGGCCCGCTACCCGGCATCGTCGGATCGGCCGGGATCCTCGTCGAACCGCGCGACCCGCGCTCGCTGGCGCGCGCGCTGGCCACGATCTGGGTCGACGACCGGGTCCACGCGGCGCTGGCCACTGCCGCCGGTGCCAGGTCGGCCGGGATGACCAGGACCTGGCTCGACGTGGCCGCGGAGACGCGGGCCGTCTACGCGGAGATCGGGGTCACACGGGATCGTGGGTCCGCGTAATGGGACGGGCGCGGTAGGCTGTGCTCGCGGTTGTTGCCCGGCCGGTGCGACGTCCCGCCATGGAGGAGCGATCGATGGCCCAGCGCAAGGATGACCCCGCCAAGACAGATCTGGCCCGGGCCGAGCAGGCGGCTGCGGCCGAGGCCGCATCCGAGGCGGCGGGTGCTGGCGGCTCGGCCGCGGGACGCAAGCCCGGCCGATCATCTGGCGCGGGCGGCAGCGAGCCCGCGATCCGGCGCCCGAAGGCGCGAACGACCCGGGCAACCCCGGATCCCACAGCACCGACCGGAGAGACCGGCGCCGGCGCCAGCGGCGGCATGGCAGGCGCCTCGCGCGAGCCGACTCCCTCGCCCACGGGCCGGCCTGCCCAGCCCGCGCTCCCGGCGAGCGCCCCCATCCGCTCGGCCCCCGATCGGGTCATCGTCAGCGGCGGACGGCCCGAGACGTCGGTGACATCGCTCGCGGTAAACCGCGGCGGGATCGGTCGCGCCAGCGCCCAGGACGTCAACGTCTCGATGGGCGGGATCGGGCTGGCCCGGGCTGAGCGGGTGACCGTCGAGCTCGGCGGCATCGGCGCCGCGATCGCCGGCCAGGTGGAGGTCCGCCAGGGCGGCGTCAACGCGATCCTCGCCCGGGAGGTCGAGGTCGAGCAGGCGATCGTCCAGTCGATCGTCGCCGGGCACGCCGAGATCGAGGACGGTTCGAACGTCTTCATCCTGCTCGCCGGGCGGGTGACGGGCAACGTCCGGCCGGTGCTCGACTGGCGTGGCGGCCTTGCGTTCGGCGCCGCGTTCGGGCTGCTCGTCGGCCTGCTCCGCCGCTGGCGCGCATGATCGACCCGACTGCCTCGGTAGATCCCACCGCGGACGTCGGTGATGGGGTCTCGGTCGGGTCACGCTCGTCGATCGGCGGGCGGACTCGCATCGGCCGAGGCGCGCGCCTGGGCGACGGCGTGGTCGTGGGCCGCGATGCGCTGGTCGACGACGGCGTGACCGTGGGAGACGGGAGCACCGTCCACGACCGGGCGCTGGTCTATGCCGGCACCACGATCGCCGAGCGCGTCTTCGTCGGTCCCGGGGCGATCGTCACGAACGAGCGCTATCCCCGCGCCGTCACGTCGACGGCAGATGTCGCGGCGGGATCGCCCGACCCGGCTGTCGTGCTGAACGCAGCCTCCACGATCGGCGCCGGGGCGGTGATCGTGGCGGGTGTCGAGGTGGGCCGGTTCGCGATGGTCGGCGCGGGTGCCATCGTCACCGCGGACGTGCCGGCCCACGCCCTCGTCGCCGGCAACCCGGCGCGGCGCCTGGGCTGGGTCTGCGCCTGCGGGCGGCGTCTGGTCGACGCGAACGGCGATCCGGCCCCGGCCGAGCCCGCCCAGTACTCGGCCAACACGGGGCTCACCTGCACCAGCTGCGGACGCGTCTACCGCTACGTGCCCGACGCCGAGACGCTCGAGGAACGCGGCGCTCCGCGCCAGGGCGCCCCGGCGTGACGGTTGGCGCGGCGGGCCGCCGGGAGGCGTGACCCAGCCGCCGGCAGCAGCCGCGAACCGGCGTGGCACCGTCGCGTTCGTGACCGCGAACACGTTCGAGTTCGATTCCCGCCATCGCCGCGCGACCGCGGCTCTGGCCGCGGACGGCTGGGCGGTGGTCGTCGTCGCGATGCGCGCCGCGCATCTGCCGGTGGACGAGGTGCTCGAGAACGGCGTGGTGGTCCGCCGGCCGCCCGTGGAGCGACGGATCCTCGCCGCGCTGCCGCGGCTGCTTCGCCGGCCTGTCGGGGCCCTGCTGGGGCTGGACGCCGACGCCGAGCGGCTGCCCCCGCGGGGCGCCGGGTTGCCGGGCCGGGTGCGGGCCGCGGGCCGGCGGGGGCTCGAGATCCTCGCCTACCGGCGCCGGATCGCTGGCTGGACGGCGGCCCTCGCCGCCGCCGCGCCCGAGGCCCGTCTGTTCGTGGCCAAGTCGCTCGTGGGACTGCCGGTCGCGGCTGGTGCGGCCCACGCGACGGGCGGCCGCCACGTCTACGACATCGCCGACCTGCACGTCGAATCGGGGCGGCTGGCCGGCCTGCCTCGCCTGCTCAAGCGCTACCTCGCACGGCGCGAGGGGCGCTGGCTGCGTGGTGCCGCCGCGCTGATCGCGGTCACGCCGGCGATGGCCGCGGCGGTAGCCGCTCGCCACGGGGTCGAGCGGCCGGTCGTCGTCATGAACACCCGGGAGCGGTGGCGGCCGGACGAGCCGCGGCCCCGGTCGAGCCAGCTGCGCGACGCGGCAGTCCTGGGCCCGGGGCGAGAGATCGTGCTCTACCAGGGCGCCTTCCGCCCCGACCAGGGGATCGAGCTGCTCCTGGAAGCGCTTGTCCACCCGATACTGGCCGCCCGGCCGCTGACAGCGGTCTTCCTCGGCTTCGGCGTCCTCGAGGACCGGCTTCGCCGCGAGGCGGAGCTGCAAACCGGACGCCTGGCCGTGCTTCCGGCGGTCGCCTCCGAGGAGCTGCTGGAGTGGACGGCAGGGGCGGACGTCTCGTTCGTCGGCACGCCACCCGTGACCGCCAACCAGAAGCTCACCACCCCCAACAAGCTCTTCGAATCGGTGATGGCGGGCGTGCCGGTGGTCGTGGCGGCCGGGACGTGGACCGCGCGCCTGGTCCATGCCGAGCGGCTCGGTACGGTCGTCGACCCGTGGACGGTGGAGGGTCTCGCTCTCGCCCTGGGGGCCCTGCTCGGCCAGCCGGCCGGGGCCCGGGAGCAGCACCGGCGAGCGATCCGCCGGACGGCGCTCGAACGGTTCAACTGGGACGTGGATCGGGAGCGCCTGGTCGAGCTGTTCCGGCGTCTCGAATGACCGCCCGTGTCGTGCTCCTGCTCAACAACCCCTTCACCGCCGATTCCCGGTCGTGGAAGCTTGCCGGCAGCCTTGCCGCCGCCGGCTTGGAGGTGACGGTCGTCGCCCGGGCACGCGACGGGCTCGCCGCACGCGAGGAGGGCGACGGGTATACCGTGCTGCGGATCGATCAGCCCCGTCCGCTCGCGTGGCTGCCGGCCCCGGGGTTGCCCCCGGGACACGGACGGCCACCGGCCACCCTCCCCAGCCGGGTCCGCGACGCCGCCGGGCGCGCGGCCCAGGCAGCACGCTACCTGCTGCTCGCACGTCAGTGGGCCGATCGCATCGCGGCCGCCGTGCCGTCCGCCGACGTGTGGCAGGCCGAGGGACTGATCACCCTGCCCGTCGCGCTCCGCCTGCGCGGGCGGCAGGGTGGCCGGGTGGTCTACGACTCGCGCGACCTGCACGTCGAGAGCGCCCGTTTCGCGCGGCTGCCCGGCCCGTGGCGCCGGCTCCTGGGGCGAGCGGAGCGGCGCTGGGCGCGCTCGGCCGACGGGGTCGTCACCGTGAGCTCGGCATATGCCGCCGTCCTCGAGCGGACGCTTGGTGTCCAGCCCACGATCGTCTGGAACGGCCCGGTTCGCTGGGACCGGCCCGAGCCACCCGAGCGGCTCCTGCACCGGCGGCTCGGGCTCCCGGAGCGCACACGGATCGTGCTCCAGCTGGGCGCGCTCCAGCCCCACCGTGGGATCGAGGAGCTCATCGACGCCGTGGCCATGCTCGACGATGTCGCGCTCGTGGTCGTGGGCGACGGCCCGCAGCGCGAGGCTCTGGTCCGCCGCGCGGCTTCCCAGCCCCGGTCCGGCGCGATCCACTTCCTCCCCGCCGCCGCGCCGGCCGAGATCCTGCCGCTCACGGCGTCCGCGGACGTTGCGGCGATGCCGATCCACGGAAGCACCCTCAACCACCGGCTCACGACGCCGACCAGGCTGTTCGACGCGATGGGCGCCGGCACACCCGTGGTCGCCTCGGACCTGCCCGGCATGGCGCCGATCGTCCGCGAGACCGGGTGCGGCGTCCTGTGCGATCCAACGTCGCCCGCGGACATCGCCCGTGCCCTCCGCGAGGTGCTCGACGCCCCGCCCCAGCGGCGTGCCGCCTTCCGCGCCGCCGGTCTGCAGGCGGCCCGGACGACCTATGCCTGGGATCGCCAGGTGGACGCGCTGCTCGCCCTATACGGGCGGCTGGGCTGACCTGCCTCGCGCGGGTCAGCCGCCGGGCATCAACGCGAAGCGCCCGGCCTCTGCCTCGGCGAGGAGCTTGAGCTCGTTCACCCGGTCTCGGTACAGCTTCACGATTTCGGCCGGCGCGCCCTCCCGGATGATCTGCCCGCGCTCCACGAGCAGCGCCCGGTTGCAGAACTCGCTCACGAACGTCAGGTCGTGGGTGACCAGCACGATCGCCTTGGCCTTCTCGATCAGCTCGCGCACGCGAGCCTGCGAGCGAGCCCGGAATGTCTGGTCGCCGGTCCCCAGCACCTCATCGAGGAGCAAGATGTCGGGGGTGATAGCTGTCGCGATCGCGAAACCCAGGCGCGCCTTCATGCCCGTCGAGTAGGTCTTGACCGGTGCGTCGATGAACGGGCCGATGTCGGCGAACTCGACGATCGACGGCGTGATCGCGGCCATCTCGCGGTGGTCGATGCCGAGGAACGCCGCGACGAGGTCGATGTTGTCGCGGCCCGACAGCTCCTGCTCGAACCCGGCGCCCAGGGTGAGCAGCGTGGACACCCGGCCGAACGTTCGGATGTCCCCCTCGGTCGGCTCGAGGATGCCCGCCAGCGCGAGAAGGAGCGTCGACTTGCCCGCCCCGTTGGGCCCGATGACCGCCAGCGACTCGCCGTGCTCCAGCCGGAAGCTCACGTGGCGGAGCGCCCAGAAATGGCGCGGTGCGTCCTCGCCGCGCCCGAAGAACGACGGCAGCGAGCTCTTGATCGTCGTGCGCCGGGTCAGCCGCAGGTTGTAGCGGATGCCCAGGTCGCGAACCTCGATCGCGGGATCGCCCGCCCGCGCGTCGGGCCCTGCGGCGGCCGTCGGCGCATCCGGCACGCTCGGCGCGGGCGGATCGGTCGTGGCGGTCATCAGAGGATCCGGGCGAAGGCTGGCTCGACCCGCTTGAACAGGGCCACGGCGGCGGCCAGCAGAACGAGCGAGAGCAGGAGCAGGACGACCAGCGCCAGCCAGTCGGGCGGACCCATGCCCCACGTCACCGAGCGGTACGACTCGAACAGGTGGGCGAAGGGATTGAGCAGCAGGATGGGTCGTGCCCAGTGGCCCTCGGGCACGAAGGCGTGCTCGCCCTGGAGCGTCCACAGCCCCGGCGAGAGGTAGAACCAGAGCCGGACGACGTGACGCAGGACGTTGCTCACGTCGCGGTAGAACGCGTTGAGCGCGCCCAGCGCGATGCCCAGGGCCAGGGTGAAGACGTACTGAACGGCCGCGATGATCGGGATGACGAGCACCCATGGTGTCAGCCGGTGGAGGAAGAACAGGTAGACGATGCCGAGTGCGATCAGGCCGATCGCGAAGCTGACCGTGCCGGCCGTCACCGCCGCCATCGGCAGGACGATCTTGGGGAACTGGATCTGGCGGATCAGGCTCTGGCGATTGACGACCGACTGGGTCGCGTCGTTGAGCGTCGTGCTGAACCATTTCCAGGGCAGCACGGCGGCGAACAGGAAGAGCGGGTAGTCGGGCGTGGCGCGCTGGAAGATCACGCTGACCAGCACAACGTAAACGGCCATCTGCAGGAGCGGATCGATGATCCACCAGAGCTGGCCGAAGATCGTGTCGGCGTGGGTGCGCTTGAGATCCGCGCCCACGAGATAGCGGATCAGCCGGCGGCGATCGAGCAGCTCGCGGAAGCCCTGTGCGGCGAGCGCCAGCGGGCGCTGTCGGTTCGTCGGGACCCGAGGCGGGCTGAGCGCCTCCGAGGGGGTCGAGGTCATGGGCGGCACGAGGGTAGCACCGTCAGCGGGTCACCCGGTCGCCGGGGACAGCCGGCCCCGGATCGCCGGCGGCGCCCCGGACGCGCTCGACGACGGCGCGCGCGAATGCAGCCGACAGGGGCCCGGGCTCGTGGTCGGCGGCCACCCGCCGGGCCGCCGCGCGAGCCTCGGGTGTGCGCAGCGCGTCCGCACCGCCGAGCGCTTCGAGGAGCCCGTCGGCAGCGCGCGGGTCGAACGTCCGGCCGGTCGCCGGCGTGATCGTCTCGGCGAGCGCGCCGACGTCGGGGGCGACGACGGGAACACCGAACGTGAACGCGAGCATGAGGACGCCCGAGTTGAGCGAGCGCAGGTACGGCAGCACGACGATGTCCGAGGCATGGAGGAAGACCTGCATCTCATCGGCCAGGATCGTGCGCGGGTGGACGAGGACGAACGGATGGGTCTCGCAGCGCTCGAGGAAGGCGTCGGCGGCACCCGTCCTGTCGGGCAGCCCGGCGACGAGCAGGCGGCGGCGGCCGGGTCCGCGATGGGAGACGGCGTCGAACGCCTCCAGCAGCCGGTCCGTCCCCTTGTACGGCTTGATCGCGCCGAGCAGTGCGTAAACCGTCTCGTCCGGTTCGATCCCCAGCTCCCAGCGCGCCTGCTCGCGACCCACCGAGTCGAGATAGGCGCCGCGATAGCTTGGGTGGGGCACGTGGACGACCTTCTCGGCCGGGATCGAGAACCACTCCGCGACGGCCTGGGGCGTGTTGGCCGACAGGACGTGCACGATCGTGGCCCGATCGACGATGCCCTGCTGCAGCTCCGCCTCGAGCGCGGGCCGCCGCGCATCGTGGGGGATCGCGTTGTGCACGGTCCACGCGACCTGCCCCCCGGCGCTCCTCAGGTCGTCCAACCGGCGGAGGAACGCGTCCAGCGCCGCCCGGGCGTCGAGGTCGGTCTCGGCCGCCTCGAGGATCTTGTTGGTCCAGTGCAGGTGGAGGACCAGCGGCACATCGGCCGAGCGCGCCAGAGCCACGAGGTCGGCCAGCCCATCGAGGTCGTAGAGCGGCACCGGCGCGACGCCATGCTGCCAGGCCTGGCCGTACAGGAGCGACTGGTACGGGTTGATCCGGGCGATGGGGTGGTAGGCGAGGAGCACCGGCCGGGGGTGACCAACTGCTTCGGCCTGCCGGAGGGCCGCAACCGCGTCGGGGACGAGCGCGCGGGGGTCCGGCGCGCGTCCGCGCAGGGTGCCGATCAACGAGGCGCGCCCGGTGCCGGCTCGCCGATGGGCGTGGCGTTCGGCCCGTCCCAGCGTTCGAGCAGATCCGCGTAGACGTCCCGGTACCGGTTGCCGTTGTGAGCCCACGTGCGCTCCGCGAGCACCCACGCCCTGCCCGCCTCGCCCAGCCGGCGGCCGAGGTCCGGATTGTCCATCAGCCGCTCCAGCTCGTCCGCGAGCGATGCCGCGTCGTCGACCCGGAAGGCAAGGCCGCGCTCGCCCGGGGCCGCGACCTCCACAAGCGCGGGCAGGTCCGACACGACGAGTGGCTTGCCCATCGCCATCGCCTCGAAGGGCTTGAGCGGAGTCACGAACCGCGCGGCGCGGTCGTTGCGGCGTGGCACAACGAATGCGTCGAGCAGCGCGTAGTGGGCGCGGACCCGGGCGTGCGGCACGCTGCCGGTGAAGTGGACCGCCGATCCGACGCCGGACCGTCGCGCGATCTCCTCGAGCTGCTCGCGCCGGCGGCCGTCGCCGACGATCAGGCAGGCCACGTGCCGGCCGCGCTGGACGAGCTGGGCGGTCGCCTCGATCAGCAGCTCCTGGCCCTCGCGCGGATGATCGAGGTTGCTCACGTACCCGAACACCATCCGCCCCTCCAGCCCGTAGCGGCGGACCAGCTCAGGGTCGCGGTCGGCCGGCTGGAAGGCTTCCGGGTCGACGCCATTGGGCATCAGGTGGATCCGCTCGAGCGGGACGCCCCGCGAGGCGATGTCCTGGCGCATGGCCTCCGCGATCGTGATGACGACGTCGGCTGCCTGCATGCAGCGGTTCTCGGTCTCGAAGCGGCGCCGGTAGTGCTCACCCAGCTCGGCGCGGTCGGGATCGGCCGACCAGGTGGTCTCGAAGAACGAGCGCACCTCGTAGACGAGCGGACGGCCGAGATGCTCGCGCAGCGCCCGGCCCACGAGCGCCGTCTCGAAGCCCCGGAAGCCCGAGGACGCGTGGATGATCGCCGGCCGCTCGCGCTGTGCGACCTTCGCGGCCAGCCAGGCGTAGTCCGTCAGCTGCCGGTCGAGCGGCGCGTCCATGGGGTAGCCCGGGCCCAGGTCGAGCCGGTGGTGCTCCACGCCGTCGACGGTCTCGGTCTTCTCGAAGCGTTCCACCCCGTCCTTGCGCGGGAAGCCCAGCGAGGTCACGACGAACGGATCGAGCCCGGCGTCGACCTGGCTCTGGAGCGTGTACCTGCTGCGCATCGTGAAGCCGTTCTGGTGGTACGGCAGCGATTCCTTGAGCAGGTGCATCACGGCGCGCGGGCTGCGTGGCGTGACGGGGCGGGGCGGGCCTGGAACGTGCGGCAGCCAGCGAGCATCGGTCTCGACGAGGCGGCCCAGCCAGCCCCGCTCGAGCTCGAGCAGCCGAGGATCGTCACGCAGCCGGCGCATCCGGCCGGTGGTCCGGACCGCGCCGGTCAGGTCGCCCTGCCGGCCCAGGATGTCGCGCTGGAGCTGGAGCGCCCTGAAGCTGTCGGGGTGCGTGCGCAGGATCGCATCGACGCGCTGGAGGGCGCGATCGTAGTCGCCGTCCTCGAAGGCGGTCCGGGCGCGGTGCCACGCCATCGGCGTGATGAACGGCTCCTCGACGGCTTCCTGGCCGCGGGCTCCATGCCGCCGGCCGGCCGGCCGGCCCATCGCCCGACCCGTGACCAGCGCGCGGATCGATCGGACCAGCGCCAGCAGCGCCTCGTCGCGCGGTGGCGGCAGGAGATCGGCGATGCGGCGCACGGCGCTGCGCAACCTGCTCGGGACACGACCCACCGGCGGTCGTCCCGCACCCCGCGCGCTCGTCGCGGCATCAGTCATCTGGGACCAGCTCATCGGGACGAGGATACGCGGCGCCCCGGGAGCGCCGCGTTTCTCGGCGGTCGCCGCGCAGGGCTAGACGGCGCCAAGCCGGCGATACAGGTCGAGGTAACGGGCTCCGTTCTGGCGCCACGTGCGATGGGCGACGACCCATTCCCGGGCCTGCCGCCCCAGCCGCCGCCGAGCGTCGGGGTCCTCGAGCAGCGGCTCGACGGTGTCCGCGAGGCTGGCCGCGTCCTCCGGCTCGAACACCAGCCCAGTCTCGCCGTCCACCACGATCTCGCGCAGCGCGTCGACCCCGCTCACGATGAGGGCGCGCTCCAGCGCCATCGCTTCGTACGGCTTGAGTGGCGTGACGAGCCGGCTCACCCGATCGGCGGTGCGGGGCACGACGAACACGTCGATCAGGCAGTAGTACGCCAGCACCTCGTCGTGCGGGACGCGGCCGGTGAACACGACCGTGCCGTCGTCGAGCCCCAGGTCGCGGGTTCGTGCCTCGAGGGCTTCCCGGTCCTCTCCGTCGCCCACGAGCAGCACCCGCAGCGGACGCCCCCGGTCGCGCAGGATCGCCGCCGCCTCGACCAGGTAGCGGATCCCCTCGTACCCGGTGAAGCTCGATACGTACCCCAGCACCGGCACCCCGTCGGGCAGCCCCAGCCGCGCAGCCAGGGCATCGTCGCGCGGCCGGGGCGTGAAGCGGTCGACGTCGACCGCGTTCGGGACCACGATGACGCGGTCCTCGCGGGCGCCGCGGGCCAGGATGTCGGCGCGCATCGTGTCCGACAGCGTCACGACCGCGTCGGCGTCCAGCATGGCCGCGGTCTCCGCGGCCCGGGCGCCGCGGTAGCGGTCGGCATCGCCCGGGTGCTCGGCGGCGTCCCGCCGACGCGCGGCCCACGTCTCCTCGAGGAACCCGCGGACCTCGTAGACCACCGGCAGGCCGTATCGATCCCGGAGCGCCAGCGCCGCCTGTGCGTTCTGGAAGTGGCTTGCGGCGTGGACGACGGCCGGCCGGAGGCGACGCACCAGCCGCTCGGCCTCGCGTGCCGTCCGCTCCACGGTCGTGTCCGGACCGCGCCAGCGATCGAAGTCCGGGGCGAGGCGGTGGTATTGGATCCCGTCGACAATGTCGAAACGCGCCGCGCTGCGGATCCCCTCGTTGGCGGGGAAGCCCGCCTGGGTCGCGATGTGGGGGTCGAGGCCCGCCAGGCGCTGGGCCAGCGCGATCGACTGCGTGCGGACGGTGTAGCCCGCCTGGCGGTGCGGCAGCGAGTTCGTGACGAGATGCAGGACCACGCCGGGCGTGGGGTCGAGATGGCGCGCGCGGCCACCCAGCGTGGGCCGCCAGCCCGGCTCCAGCACCCGCAGCTCGCTCGCGGCACGGCGCTCGATCGCCGGCAGCGCGGTGCTCCGGACGCCGCCCCGGCGGGCGCGCCCGGCGAGCTCGGCGGCCTCGGCGTAGCGGCCCGTGCGGAGCGCGACGTCGGAGCGCAGGGCAAGCGCGCCCGGGGCACCGCCACGTTCCGGGCTGAGCTGCCGGAGGATCTCCGCCGCGGCGGGCACCGCGTCGAGCGCGAGCGCACCGCGGGCCAGCGCGAGTCGGGTCACGGTGTCGGTCCCGGGCTCGGCGGCGGTGGCCTCGGCGCGCGCCAGCGCCTCGGACCGGTGGCCCCGAACGGCCTCGCCGATGAGCCGCACGGCGGCGCCCGGACCGCGGCTGGTGGAGGCCACGACGAGCGCCATGCCGATCAGCGGGCGAACCGGGGCCGGCAGCGCGGCGAGTCCCCGGGCGATCGCCTTGAGCGGCTGCGCGCGGACCCTCCGCCACGCGGCGGGCAGGCCCCGGGCGACGGCGAGCCGCCGCCTCACCCCATACTCTCCCGGGTGCCGGGGCGCGGAGGGACCGTGCCGGCGCCGGCTGGATCGGGAGACATGGCCGGGACCGTAGCACACGTCATCGGCGCCAGGCCGAACTTCATGAAAGCCGCGCCGGTCATCCGGGCGCTCGAGGCCCGTGGCGTCAGGCAGACCGTCATCCACACCGGCCAGCATTACGACGCCGGGATGTCCGACGTCCTCTTCCGCGACCTGGACCTGCCCCAGCCGGACCTCAACCTGGGCGTGGGATCCGGCTCGCACGGGGTCCAGACCGCGGCGCTGATCATCGCCCTCGAGGACGCGTTCGAGGACCTCCGACCTGGCCTCGCGGTCGTCTACGGCGACATCAACTCGACGGTCGCCGCGGCGCTCGTCGCAGCCAAGCTCCTGGTCCCGCTGGCGCACGTCGAGGCCGGGCTGCGCAGCTTCGACGACACGATGCCCGAGGAGGTCAACCGCCGGGTGACCGACCTGCTCTCGGAGCTGCTGTTCGTGACTTCGCCGGAGGGCATCGACAACCTGCTGGCAATGGGCGTGCCCGCGGAGCGGATCCATCTCGTGGGCAACCCGATGATCGACACCCTGCTGGCGAACGAGTCGCGCTTCGACGCCGGGCGGATGCGGTCCCAGCTGGGTCTCGGCGATGGCCCGTACGGGGTAGCGACCCTCCACCGGCCGGCAAACGTCGACACCCCCGAGGCGGCCGGGCGGCTGGTCGACATGATCGACGGCGTCACCGAGCTCCTCCCGCTGGTGCTGCCGCTCCATCCGCGCGGCCGTCCCACCCTCGAGGCGGCCGGGCTGCGCTCGTCCGACCGGCTGCGCGTCGTGGATCCGCTGGGCTACCTGGACTTCATCTCGCTGGTCCGCGGCGCGTCGCTCGTGCTCACCGACAGTGGCGGCCTCCAGGAGGAGACGACGATCCTGGAGGTGCCGTGCCTGACCGTCCGGCCCAACACGGAGCGGCCCATCACGATCACCCACGGTACCAACCGCCTCGTCGAGCCCGGCGATGTCGTGCCGCTCGTGCGGGCCATCC
>Ga0183260_10001211_pt1 | contig 21796 bp, 22 predicted proteins | sample AntDrymUQ4972206_2_FD_129768 | JGI IMG/M metagenome (GOLD analysis project Ga0183260, IMG submission 129768) | Polar desert sand microbial communities from Dry Valleys, Antarctica - metaG UQ497 (22.06) (version 2) (version 2) | ecosystem: Environmental > Terrestrial > Soil > Desert | place...
GCCGGTGTCGCAAGCTTGTTCCGCGGGCGCCCCCGCGGCGGGCGCCTGCCCGGATACAGGCGACTGCCGTCGCTCGGGTTGGCGCGCCTGCGCGCACGGCTGCCGTGGAGCGCGCCCGCGCGGCCTCCAGCCTCACCGGCCGACGCCACCCAGGACACCGAGCTGATCGGCGCGTCGCCCGCCGCCCCCGCGCCGAGCTTCAAGGACCGCAGCCGGCTGCGCAGGCGGCTGCGCTTCCTGCGCCGCACGCGCGAGCTCGGCTTCCGCGACGTCGGCGGACTGATCTTCGACATGCGCCGCTTCAGTCGCAACCGGCCGGATCTGCTCGACGCCAAGCTCGACGCGCTGCTCGCGGTCGATCAGGAGTTGCGCGCGCTGGAGCGCATCCTCGACGACCGACGACCGATTCACGAGCTGCGCGAGCCCGGCATCTCGGCCTGCCCACGCTGCGGCGCACTGCACGCCAGCGAGTCGAACTTCTGCCCGGAGTGCGGGCTGCAGATCTCCGGCCCGCGCGCGATGGGTGAGCTCGGCGGCTCGATCGCCGCGCCGCCAGAGCCACCGCCGGTTCCCGCCGAGCCGGTCTGGTCGTGGCCGAGCGCACCCCCGATCCACGAGCCGACGACGACGGTCACGCGGAGCGGACCCGAGCCCGTTCAGCCGACGGCACCGACGGTCATGCAACCCGAGCCCGACCAGCCCACGACGTCCTACGTGCCCGCGCTGTCGCAGGACACGCCCAGGCGGCCGCCGCCCGTGCGCGACCTGTCCGCCGACACGCCGCCCGAGTACGCGCCGGCGCACGACGAGCCCGCCCCGCCCGCGTCCAAACGCAAGGCCGAGCCCGGGCGGCCGCCACCCAGGCCAAAGGAAGAGCCCAAGCGACCCCCGCCGAAGTCAAAGGAAGAGCCCGGGCGACCGCCGCCCAAGCCAAAGGACGAGCCAGGGCGATCGCCGCCGGGACGCAAGGACGAACCCGGACGGCGGCCCTCCAAGCCTCGGAGCGCCCCGGCCCAGGACACCGCGGCTGACGACAAGCCCGTACCCGGCGAGGAGCCCGCGGAGACCCGCCTGCCTCGGCCGCCGCTCGACGGATCGTGAGCGCGCAGCCTCCGAAGCCGGGTCCGCCCGACACGTCCGAGTCCCCGCCCCCCGGCACGATGCGCTGTCCGCGCTGCTCGGCGACCGTCGCCGAGGAACAGGACTGGTGCCTGGAGTGCGGCGCTCCCGCACGCACGCGGCTCGCCCCGACGCCGCACTGGCGGGTGCCGGCGATCGCGGTCGGCGCGATCGTGCTGATCGCCGGTGCCCTGCTCGCGTTCGCGTTCGTGAAGCTGACGGGCGACGACGGCGCGACGCCGTCGCAGAGCGCGCCGGTCATCGCAACCCAGCCGACCACACCGCCGCCCGCCGTCACCCCCACGGTCCCCGCGCCGACAGTCACCGCAACGACCCCGTCGCAGACGCAGACCACGGCGCCACCCGCGACGGTGCCCGGTCAGCCACCCGCCGCGGGCAGCGGCGGCACGACCACGCCCCCGACGACCACCGCTCCAAGCCCGCGCAAAGAGCGCCGGCCCTGAGGCGCGCTGCTCCGCAGCCGACGGCCGCGCGCACGGCTCAGCCTCCCGCGAGCGCCGGCCAGTAGCGCTCCGCCAGGCGCATAACCGCCCGCTCGGCAGCCGGGTGCACGTCGATCTCGGGCGGCGGCGGCGGCTCACCCGCGCCCGCCGTCTCGAGCGTGAGCGTGACGCCGCGCGACAGCGCGCCGAGGTCGTATCCGCCCTCGAGCACGATGCCGAGCGGAACCCCGAGCTCGTCGGCCAGCGCGCGCACGGATGCCGCCATCGCCCGGTAGCCGTCGTCGCTGACCACGCAGCCGGCGAGCGGATCGTCGGCATGCGCGTCGTAGCCGGCCGACAGCAGCAGCAGCGCCGGGCGGTAGGCGCCGCCGACCGGCCGCACGACGTGCTCGACAAGCGAGCACCAGAGCGCGTCGCCGGATCCGCCCGGGACCGGCAGGTTGACCGTGTACCCCTCTCCCGCGCCGCGACCGGCGTCCGACGCCGGTCCCGTGCCCGGATACAGCGGCGACTGGTGGATCGAGCAGAACAGCACGTCGTCGCGCTCGGAGAAGAGCGCGTTCGTTCCGTTGCCGTGATGGACGTCCCAGTCGAAGACCATCACGCGCTGCGCGCCGTGGGCATCGAGCGCGTGCTGCGCGGCGATCGCGACGTTGTTGAACAGGCAGAAGCCCATCGCCTTTGCGGCCTCGGCGTGGTGGCCGGGCGGTCGATGCAGCGACGCCGCGACGTCCGCGCGCTCCTCGCCGAGCAGCGCGTCGACCATCTGCACGGCGCCGCCGGCGGCGTGGTACGCGGCGACGCACGAGCCAGGGCTGACGATGGTGTCCATGTCGATCATCCCGCCGCCGCGCGCGCACAGCGCCTCGATGCGATCGATGTGCCGCGGCGGGTGCAGGGCCTCGATGCTCGCGCGCGAGGCCGGCTCGGACAGGCGCAGGTCGTAGCCGAGCCAGTCGCGCTGGCGCAGCGCACGCTCGATCGCGACGATCCGGCGCGGCGACTCGGGATGCGCTCCCGTGTCGTGCTCCAGCGAGGAGGGGTGGCGCAACAGGACTGGCGTCGACATCGCGGGATACGGTACCCCGGGCGTGGCCCCGGAATCCGAGCTCTCTCATGACGTTGCAGTCGTCGGAGCAGGCGCGGCGGGGCTCTACGCCGCGCTGACCGCCGCCGCCGCCGGCGCGTCGGTTGCGCTCGTCTCGGCGACTCCGCTGGCGCAGACGGCGAGCTACTGGGCCCAGGGCGGGATCGCGGCGGCGCTCGCGGTCGACGACTCGCCCGAGCGTCACCTCGCCGACACCGAGAGCGCCGGGCGCGGAGCGGTCCGCCGCTCTGCCGCGGCCGTGCTGTGCGAGGAGGCGCCGGCGCGCGTCGCCGACCTCGAGCGGCTCGGCGTGCACTTCGACGCCGACCGCCGCGGGGTGCTGGCGCTCGGCCTCGAGGGCGGGCACTCGCTGCGCCGCGTCGTGCACGCCGGCGGCAGCGCCACAGGCCGCCGCATCGTGCGACAACTGTCGGCGCTGGCCGTCGACGAGCCGCGCATCGAGGTACTGGAGGGAGCGCGCGCCGCGAGCGCGCGCATGCGCGACGGGCGCTGCGACGGCGCGACGCTCGAGGACGGCCGCAGCGTGCGCGCCCGCGCGACGATCCTCGCAACCGGTGGCGCGGCCGCAATGTGGTCGCGCACGACGAACCCGCCCGGTTCGCTCGGCGTCGGGATGGCACTTGCTCACGCCGCCGGCGCCGAGCTCGCCGACCTCGAGTTCCTCCAGTTTCACCCGACCGCCGTCACCGGCGTGCCCGGGCGAGAGGGCTTTCTCGTGACCGAGGCGATCCGCGGCGAGGGTGCGACGCTGCACGGACCGCCACCGCCCGGCAAGGACGTGGGCGAGCGCTTCGTCGACGAGCTGGCCCCGCGCGACGAGGTCGCGCGCGCGATCGCCGCGCTGCTCGCCGACACCGACTCGACGTCCGTCGGCCTCGACATGCGCGCGATCGACCCGGCGCGCTTTCCCAACGTCGTCCGCGCGCTGCGCGACGCGGGCCTCGATCCGGCACGCGAGCTGATCCCGGTCGCCCCCGCCGCTCACTACATGATGGGCGGGATCGTCAGCGACCTGCTTGGGCGCACCACCGTCCCCGGCCTGTACGCGATCGGCGAGACGGCGTGCACCGGTCTGCACGGCGCGAACCGGCTGGCATCGAATTCGCTCAGCGAGTGCTTCGTCTTCGGCGCGCGCGCCGCACTCGCCGGGCTCGACGAGCCCGAGCCCGAGCCTGTGGATGCTCCCTCCGAACCGCCCGCCGTCCCGCTCGCCCGTCCCGACCGCGCCACGCAGGAGGCACTCTGGCTGCATGCCGGAATCGTGCGCACGCGCCAGGGACTGCAGAGTCTGATCGACGATCCGCACCCCCTGGCGCGCCTGATCGCGGCGTGCGCGCTGCAGCGCGAGGAGAGCCGCGGCGCGCACCAGCGCGGCGACTTCCCCGATGCGAACCCTGAGCTCGACGGTCGCCACGCCGTCATCGGCGCCGGCAAGCGCCCGCGCTTGGCCGAGTGGCATTGAGCGGGTCGGATGCGCAGGCCTTGATCGTGCTCCGAGGCGCTCTTAATACGAAATCAACATTGAGATCGTTCTTGCCTTCATACGCCCGCGACAGACTGCCGGGCCTGCTGCCTGCATAGAGCAAGCAGCAGGAGGAAGGAGATTCGCCGATGTACCAGTTCAGCCGCGCGATCTATCGCGAGCTGTCCCCCCTCATTGCCGACGGACCGGCTCAGGACGGTCACGCGGAGGTGCTTCGCGCGTGCGAAGCCACGATCGAGCGGCTGGCAACCGACCGGCACTACTTCGCTCGGCCGGCGCGGACGCTGTTTGGAGACATCCGCCCCCACTTCCCGATCGCCGCGCAGTCGCGCGTCTGGACCGTGGTCTCCACGTACCTCACCTGCGCCGACGAATGGCTCGCTGTGCAGCCCCGGCGCGGTCACGACATCAACGGCAACCCGCTGGAGTGCCGCGCGACGACGCGCCGCGGGACGCCGTGCCAGCGCATGCCGCTGGCACGCAACGGCTACTGCCCGTCACACCAGCACCTGGCCGAGACGGAGGGCTTCGAGCAGCGCATCGCGGCCTAGCGCACTGCGCCACACACGGGTCGACGCTTGCAGGACGCGCGGCGAACGCCCATTAGATTGCAGCGCGTGCCCGCCACCTCGCCGCTGAGCCGCTGACGTGTTCCTCGGCGTCGACGTCGGCGGCACGTTCACCGACGCGGTGCTGGCGACCGCCGGGCGCCTGGTGACCGCCAAGGCGCCGACGACGCCCGCCGACCAGTCCGAGGGCGTGATGGCGGCCGTCGAGGCGGCGCTCGCGCGCGCGGACGCGCAGGCCGCCGACATCGGGGGCTTCGCGCACGGCATGACCGTCGCGACGAACGCCCTGCTCGAGGGGCGCGGCGCCCGTACGGTGCTCGTCGCGACGGAGGGCTTCACCGACCTCGTCGAGCTCGGCCGCCAGGCGCGCGCGGACCTCTACCGCCTGTGCGCCTCGCGCCCGGCGCCGATGGTGCCGCCGCAGCTGCGCGTCGGCGCGCCGGAGCGCTGCGGGCCCGACGGCGTGCTGCAAGAGCTCGACGACCCGCATGCGGTCGCCGTCGCCGTCGCCGCGCATCGGCCCGAGGCCGTCGCGGTCGTGCTGCTGCACGCCTACGCGCATCCCGCCCACGAGCGCGCGATCGCCGCGGCGCTCTCCGACCGCCTGCCCGACGTGCACATCTCGCTCTCGCACGAGGTCGTCGGGACGTTCCGGGAGTACGAGCGCGCCGCGACGACCGAGGTCGACGCCGCCCTGTCGCCGCTGCTCGCGCGCTACCTGCGGCGGCTGCTCGCCCGCGCCGGCGAGGCCGGGCTGCCCGAGCCGCGCATCATGCAGTCAAGCGGCGGGCTTGCGTCGGCGACGCTCGCGGCGCGGCACGCCGCCTTCACCGTGCTGTCCGGCCCGGCCGGCGGTGCTGCGGCGGCGGTGCTCGTCGCGCGCGCGGGCGGTCACGAGAACCTCCTCTGCTTCGACATGGGCGGCACCTCGTGCGACGTCTGCGTGGTGCAGGACGGCGCGGTGCGCGAGACCACCTCGCGCGAGGTCGGCGGGCGGCCGCTCGCGCTGCCGATGGTCGACATCCACACCGTCGGCGCGGGCGGCGGCTCGATCGGCTGGCGCGACCCCGGTGGCGCCCTGCGCGTGGGGCCGCACAGCGCGGGCGCCGAGCCGGGGCCCGCCTGCTACGGCCGCGGCGGCAGCGAGCCGACGGTGACCGACGCGAACCTGCTGCTCGGGCGGCTTGGCCACGAGGGGCCGATTGCCGGCGGCGTCGCGCTTGACCGGGTCGCGGCCGAGCGCGCGCTCGAGACGCTCGGCACCGAGCTGGGGCTCGATGCGCTCGCGTGCGCGGAAGGGATCGTGCGCGTCGCGGACGCCGAAATGGTGCGCGCCCTGCGCGTCATGACGGTCCAGCAGGGAATCGATCCCCGCGGCTTCGCGCTGCTCGCGTTCGGGGGAGCGGGGCCGCTGCACGCGGCCGCGATCGCCGATGAGCTCGGCGTGAAGACGATCCTCTGCCCGCGCGCGTCGGGCGTGCTGAGCGCCCTCGGTCTTGCCGCCGCCGATCGCCGCGCAACCGAGCAGCGCTCGGTGCTGCTCACCGACGACGCCCTGACCGACGAGGCGCTCGCGCGGGCCCGCGACGCGCTCGTCAGCACAGCGGTCGCGACGCTCGCGAGCGGCGGCGCGACGAGTCAGGACGACGTCGCGCAGGCGCCTTCACGCGCGGGCGACACCACGCCGCCGGCCCGCGTCGCCTACGACGTGCGCTACCGCGGCCAGGCGCACGAGCTGACCGTCCGCGACCTGCCCGGCGGAGGGATCGCCGACGTGCGCGCGGCCTTCGAGGCCCTACACGAGAACCGCTACGGCTACCGCGACGAGACCGCGCCGATCGAGGTCGTGACCATCCGCGCGACGGTGAGCGAGCCGGGTCCCGTACTCGACCTCGCCGCCGGTGCGAAAGCGGGCGCGCAGCGGTCGCTCCGCGCGGTCATCTTCGGCGGCGCGCGCCATGACGCCGAGGTCGTGCACGGCGAGCTCGCTCCCGGCGAGCAGATCGCCGGCCCGGCGGTCTGCGAGCTGCCCGAGGCGACGCTCGCCGTCCCGCCCGGCTGGCGCGGCAGCGTCGACGACGCGGGGACGATCATCCTGGAGCGCGAGCGGGAATGATCGGTCATGTCGCTGCTGTGAGCCTCTGAGGCGACGATGGCACTCGACCCGATCGACCTGCAGGTCGTCACCGGCGCGCTGCGCGCCGCCTGCGAGGAGATGGGCGCCGCGCTCGTGCGCAGCGCGCACTCGGCCAACATCAAGGAGCGGCGCGACTGCTCGACCGCCCTGTTCGATCCGGCGGGCGAGATGGTCATGCAGGCCGAGCACATCCCCGTGCACCTCGGCGCGATGCCCGCCGCCGTCGCGGCGATCCTCGACGAGGACCACTCAGAAGGCGTGCCGTGGATCCTCAACGACCCCTACCGCGGCGGCACGCACCTGCCCGACATCACGGTCATCACGCCGGTCCTGCTGGGAGGCGGCGAGCTGCTCGGCTTCGCGGCCAGCCGCGCGCACCACGCCGACGTCGGCGGACGCGTCCCGGGCTCGATGCCCGCGGACTCGACGACCCTCGACGAGGAGGGTGTCGTGATCGCCCCGCGCCCACTCGACGACGCCGCGATCGACGAGCTCGCGGCGCGCATGCGCCAGCCCGAGCAGCGCCGCGCCGACCTGCGCGCGCAGCTTGCGGCCAACGGGATCGGCGCGCTGCGCCTGACCGAGCTGGCGCGGCGACTCGGCCACGAGGCGCTGGGCGGGGCGACAGCCGCCGTGCTGGAGTACGCCGAGCGGCGCACGCGCGCCTGCATCGCCGAGCTGCCCGACGGCCCGCGCGAGGCGCGCGACGTGCTCGAGGCCGTCGAAGGCGACCTCGAGCTGCATCTCACGGCGACCGTCGACGGCGACCGACTGACGCTCGACTTCGCCGGCAGCGCCGAGCAGCACCCCGGCAACCTCAACTGCCCGCTGGCCGTCACGCGGTCGGCGGCCTACTTCGCCGTGCGCGTGCTGACCGATCCCGACGTACCGCCGAGCGCCGGCGCCTACCGGCCGATCGAGGTCCGCGCGCCGGAGGGCTCGCTGCTGCATGCCCGCCACCCGGCTGCCGTCGCGGGTGGCAACGTCGAGACCTCCAGCCGTGTCGCCGACCTCGTCCTCGCCGCCTTCGGCCGCGCGCTCGGCCAGGGGACGATGAACAACCTGACGCTGGGCAGCGAAACCTTGGGGGGGCCCACCTACGGCGGCCACGTGGCCGCTTCCGGCACCCCCGGGTTCACCTACTACGAGACGCTCGGCGGCGGGCAGGGCGCGTGCCCGGACGCCGACGGTCCGAGCGGCGTGCACGTCGCGATGTCCAACACGCTCAACACGCCGGTCGAGGCGCTCGAGCTCGAGTTCCCGCTGCGCGTGACCCGCTACGCGATCCGCCGCGGCTCGGGCGGCGCCGGCGAGCACCGCGGCGGCGACGGCGTCGTCCGCGAGCTCGAGGCGCGCGCCCCGATGGCCTACTCGCTGATCACCGAGCGCCGTCGCCACGCGCCGCCGGGCGCGGCAGGCGGCGCGCCCGGCGCTCGCGGGCACAACCTGCTCAACGGCGAGGAGCTGGCCGCGAAGGCGACCGGCGAGCTTCGATGCGGCGACCGCCTGACGATCGAGACGCCGGGCGGCGGCGGCCACGGCGAGCCACAGTGCTGATCAAGCCTACACCGAATACCGGGGGAATCCGCTGGCGTGGCGAGTAGGTTGAGCATGTGATGACCTCTCACGTGCGCATGAGTTGGCAGCTCGGGCTCGTCTGCCTGCTGGTCCTGGCCTGCCCCGGAGCTGCGCGCGCTGCCGACGGCGACCTCGACAGGAGCTTCGGCCACGGAGGGCGCCAGGTCACCGATCTCGGGGCGCTGGACCAGGCGACCGCGATCGCGCTTGCGCCCGGTGGCAAGATCGTCGTGGCGGGGACTCGCATGGTGCCCGCCAAGCCGTCGCGCGACTTCGCACTCGCACGCTACAACCGCGACGGGTCGCTCGACAGGAGCTTCTCGGGCGACGGTATCCAGACGACTGATATCGCGGAGAACGACCTGGCCTACGGCGTAGCGATCCAGCGTGACGGCAAGATCGTCCTCGTCGGCGAGAGCTGGGAAGTCGGCACGGCGCTGGCGCGCTACAACACGAACGGCTCGCTCGACCCGTCCTTCGGGACCGGCGGCATCCAGACCGCGGGCTTCGGCCCGGCCCGCGAGGTCGCCATCCAGCCCGACGGCAAGATCGTCACGGCCGGCGGCAGCAGCGACTTCGCGGTCATGCGGTTCAACGCCGACGGCTCGCCGGACGCAGCGTTCGGCGCCGGCGGCCTGCTTAGCAGCGGCGTCGCCGCGACGGGCCGCGACGCGACGAGCGTCGCGCTGGCGCCCGGCGGACGGATCGTCGCGGCGGGCGCGGCCACGACGACCGCGGGGCGCGGAGGGCTCGACATCGCGATCGCCCGCTACAAGGGCGCCGACGGCTCTTCGGACGCATCCTTTTCCGCTGACGGGAAGCTGACGGCCGGCCACGCCGGCGTCGACGACTATGCCAGCGACCTGACGGTCCAGCCCGACGGCAAGCTCATCGCCGCCGGCCAGGTAGGCCTCGACGGCTTCGGGCTGTTTCGTTTCAACCCCGACGGCTCGCCCGACACCACGTTCGGCGGCGACGGCTTGCGAACGGCGAACGTCAGCGCCGGTAACGACGGTGCCCGCGGCGTCGCGCTTGCGCCCGGGGGCAGGATCGTCGTCGCGGGCGACGGCGACGGCTTCACGCTCGCGCGCCTGCGCTCCAGCGGATCGCTGGACACGAGCTTCTCCAAGGACGGCAAGCAGACGACGACGATGAGCGGCGGCTACGACCTCGCGACCGGCGTCGCCGTGCAGCCCGACTGCAGGATCGTCGTGGCCGGCGAGGCGGACGGCGACTTCGCGCTGGCGCGCTACAGGAGCGCTTGTCCACCCGGCGGGGCGCGCGGAGGCGACCCGCGCGCGAGGCTCTTCGGGAGCAGGTCGCAGAAGCTGGGCCGCGTCGTGTCCGTCAGCGCCTCCTGCCGCGAGGATCCGTGCCGCGTGACGGCACGCGGCAGCGTCCGCGTGGTGCAGACGGCGCCGGGCGCAGCGACGGCCTTCGCGCTGAAGGCGGTCCGCAGGACGATTGCCAGGAAGGGCGCCCGCGCGAGGATCGCGCTGCGGCTGGGCAAGGCCGCGCGCGCGGCGATCAGGCGCGCGCTGCGTCGCGGCCCGCGCGTCACGGTGAAGCTGCATGTCAGCTTCCGCCAGCCCGGCGCGAAGACGACGACGCTGCGGCGCAATGTGCGCCTGAAGCTGTAGTCGAGCGGGACCAGCCGGACCGGTAGATCTAGCATCCGTTGCGATGGCGACCGGATCCTCACCCAGCAGCGAGCGCGTCGGCTTCGTCGGCCTCGGCATCATGGGCTCGCGGATGGCGGCCAACCTCGCGCTGGCGGGTCATTCGCTGACCGTCTTCAACCGCACGCGAGCGACCGCCGAGGCGTGGGCGAGCGAGCACGGCGGAACGGTCGCCGACACGCCGGCGGCCGTCGGCGCAGCCAGCGACATCGTCATCAGCATGGTCATCGACGGCGACCAGGTGCGCTCCGTGCTGCTGGGCCCCGACGGCGTCGCAGACGGCGCGGCGCCCGGCGCGCTGTGCGTCGACATGTCCACGATCGGCCCCCACCAGACGCGCGCGATCGGTTCCGAGCTGCACGCGCACGGGCTGCGCTTCATCGACGCGCCGGTCTCCGGCTCGTCGCCGAAGGCGCAGGACGGCACGCTGACGATCATGGCCGGCGGCGAGCAGCCAGACGTCGCCCGCGCCGAGCCGCTGCTACAGATCATGGGCGAGCTCGTGGTGCACGTCGGCGAGCTCGGCCAGGGCGAGACGGTCAAGCTGATCAACAATGCCGTCGGCGCCGCGAACGCGACCGCGGTGGGCGAAGCGCTGCTCGTCGCGCAGGCGGCAGGCGTCGACCTCGATGCGCTCACCAGCGTGCTCGCCGCCTCGTCCGGCGGCTCGGCCCAGCTCGCGCTCAAGGCCGACCCGATGCGCCGCCACGACTACACGACGCTCTTCAAGCTCGAGCACATGCTCAAGGACGTCGGCCTGTGCCTGCAGGCCGGCCAGGCCTCGGGCGTGCCGTTCCCATCCGTCGCTCATGCTCGCGACGTGCTCGTCGCGGCGCTCGCGCGCGGCCACGGAGACGACGACTACGCAGCCCTGATCGAGGCGCTCGAGGGCCTGACAGGCACCCGCCTGGATTCCTGAGGATCGCAACGCTCGTTACAATCGCGTCATCCCAGAAAAGTACTAATTTGCAGGGAGATTTGGTCGTTGGGGGTCGAATGTGGCACAATGTCGCTTGTCTCCGTCCTCGGAGCGTTTTGGTCTGAGCGACGGGTTTACGTTCGTTACGTCCCGTCCCATCGTCGTCGTCAGGTCTCTATGCCTATTGCGTTCAAGGAATGGGCGGTCACCGTCCGTGCGCTCGCCGAAGGTGAGCAGCTCATAACCCTGAGGAAGGGTGGTCTTCGCGAAGCCGACAAGCGCTTCCGCGTCGAGCACGATCGCTTCTTTCTCTATCCCACGTTCGACCATCAGCGCCAGGATCTCGTGCGCGAGTCGCACATCCCCGAGCTGTCACGTGCCCTCGAGGAGGGTGTCTGGGCCGAGGCCGAGCCGTCCCTGCGCGGCGATGCCGACGGCTTCGGCGCGATCCCGCAGCCCGATCGGGTGCGCATCCGCGCCTGGGCACAGGTCGCCGGCCACTTCACGATCACCGACCCGCGTTGCGTCGATGCGTTGTCGCCGTTTTACGTGTGGAGCCACGACTACGCCGAGAAGCGCCTGGCGTGGAAGCGCCATCACCCGCTGCACGTGCTGCTGCTGCGCACCTATCGCATCCCGCGACCGGTGACCGTCCGCGTCCGCAACGAGTACGGCGGCTGCCGCTCGTGGCTGGAGCTGCAGCGCGACCTGCCCTTCGAGGGCACGCCGGTCCTCTCGGACGACGAGTTCGAGCGCGCCGCGGAGGCGATCCGCGAGATCGCCGACGGCGGCGGCGTACCGGCGCTCCTCTAGGACCGCGATGCTCAGCGCGCTCGGCTCCGCCGGGCGCGTCCTCGCCGTGGGCATCGGCGGTGGTGGGGACGTCGTCGGGGCGCTCGCGGTCGCCGAGCTCGCGCGCCTGCTCGGGACTGAGACGATCGTCGGCGGACTGAGCTGGGAGCGCCAACCGATCGACCCGCTGCCCGGTCCGCGCCGGATCAGCGAGATAAGCGCGGCCACGCCGCTCAACGAGGCGGTGGCGCTCGCGGGGCCCGATAGCACCGGCCCCGGCGGCTTTCATTTCGCCGAGGCGCATATGGCGCGCCATCTCGGCGCGCCCGTGCTGCTGCTCGACCCCAGCGAAGGACCGGCGGCCGTCGCACGCGGGCTCGCCGGTGCGGTGGCGCAGCTTGAGTGCGATCTCGTCGTGCTGCTCGACGTCGGCGGCGACGTCCTCGCCCACGGCGACGAGCCGGGGCTCGCAAGCCCCGTGGCGGACGCCGTATGCCTTGCGGCCGCACCCGCGCTGGCCGCGACCGGAGTCGCGGTTCAGGTGGCGGTCTTCGGCGCCGGATGCGACGGCGAGCTGACGCCCGCCGAGGTGCTCGAGCGCGTCGCCGAGGTCGCCGCGGCGGGCGGGCAGCTCGGCGTGTGGGGTCCGGGAGCGGACGAGCTGGCGCGCCTGCAGGCCGCCGTCACCGAGATCCCGACCGAGGCCAGCGCGATGGCGCTGCGCTGCGCCCGGGGGGAGACCGGCGCGACGACCATCCGCGGCGGCCGGCGGGCCGTGCAGCTCACGCCGGTCGGCGGGCTCGTGTTCTTCTTCGACCCACTGGTCACGCTGCGCAGCGCCGCGCGCTGCGCAGCGCTCGTCGAGCACGCCGGCTCGCTTGCCGAGGCCAGCGAGATCCTCGTCGGTCACGGGATCGCCTCCGAGTTGCGCTACGAGCAGCAGCCCGCCGCCGGGACATCAGACGAGAGCTAGATCGCTCCGATGGCCTGGACCGAGACCAGCTCGCCGAACTTCACGGCGCGCCACGCCGAGGGCGACGCGGGCGATGTCCGCAGCGTGCTCGAGCTACTCGAAGAGACCCGCGAACGCCTCGGCCGCGCCTTTCCCGCGCTGCCCGGGGAGGTCACCGTCGTGCTGCACGACAGCCGCATCGAGCTCGACCTCGCCCAGCCGTTCCTGCCGCTCATGCGCCGCATCACGACGCCGGCCGCGCGCCGCTATCTCGCCGGGTGGGCCGGACGCGGCGCCCTGCACGCGCTCACGCCACGGCTGCTCGCGCAGCGCGCGGCCAACGTCGAGGGATCGCGCGACATGCTGCTGCTCACACCGGCCGCCCTGTACTGCCAGCTCGTCGTCGCCGCGAGCAACCCCGCGCTGCCGCCGCCGTGGAACCCGCGCAGCACCGTCCGCGCCGCGCGCTGGGCGTGGCTCGTCGCCGGCGCGGCGCAGTGGTTCTCCGGTCAGACGGCCCACGCGCGGCCGGTGATCGCGCGCCGCCTGCGCGAGGGATCGCGGCCGGAGTTCCCGCCGAGCCTGCGCGACGCGGCGCTGCTCGGCGGCACCGTCGTCGATCTCGTCGCCCGCGAGGAGGGCGAGCTCGCCGCGGTCAAGCTTGCCTGCAGGCTGCCGGCAGGCGGGCCGCGCCAGGCGCTCATCGAGGTCTTCCACGGCCGCGCGCTGATGCACTCCGAGGGCACATGGCGTGCGCACCTCGCACGCCTGGCGGGCCATTGATCGGTCCGGCAGCGCAACCTCGGCTTGCGCCCGCCAGCTCGCGCTCACGGGCGCCGGCATCGCCCTCCTGGCCCTGGGCGCCGGAGGCGCCTCGCCGGCCCTCGCGGCCAGTCAGCCGTCATGCTCATCGGGAAGCACGCTCGCCGTCAGCAAGAGCGCGCGCGTGGAAGGGGCTTCCCCCCGAACAGCCGACGCTCGTGCTCGCAGCCGGGCTGGACATCATCCGCGGATCGCTGGCGCTGGCCGGCAACACGCTGTACTGGACGCAGGGCACGGCGAAGTCGGCGCCGCTGCCGTAGACCAAGCGGACCCTTAGCCGAGCACGTCAGTCCCGAGCCACGTGATCAGCGCGACGACGGCGAACGCGACGAGCAGCCACCCCAGCACCCGCGAGGGCCTGGCGTTCACCGGCTGCTCGTCGCTGACGAGCTCGGCCTCCAGGAGCACCTCGCGCGCGGCGGAGTGGCCGGACTCGGGAACCATGATGTCCCGCGGGCCTGCCGCGAGCATGTCGGGAACGTCGAAGCCGCGCGTGCGCTGCAGCGTCGACGGCACACCCTCCTCGAGCAGCATGCCCTGGATGAACTCGGCCTCCGCCTGGTTCTGAGCGCCGGCGACGCGCACGAGCGCGCCCTCGGCGTACTGCGGCTTGATCTTGCGTGCCCGCTCCTGGCGGTCGGTGACCGACTCGTCGACGCCGAGCGCGTCCGAGTAGACGAGCGGCATGCCGCACGACCGGCAGAAGCGCTCGTCGCGTGAGTGCGCCTCCGCGCAGCTTGGACAGACGAGCGGCAGCGTCTCCAAGCTCACGTCGGCTCGAGCTTCACTTCTGAGATCTGCCCGCCGTCGATCAGGTAGGCGTGCACCTCCGCCTCGCCCTGCTTGTCCACGCCGACGATGATCCACTCGACCCCTGGCCAGCCGCTCGAGAAGTTCACGTCAGTCTGGGACGGATAGGGATCCGAGCGCGTGTGCGAGTGGTAGATCGCGCCCAGCTCGCCCCCGTCGGACTCGATGCTCTCCAGCAGCCGGAAGAGCGCAGGGCCGTCGACCTCGAAGCGAAACGGGCTGGCGGCGAGGTTCTCCGTCGCATGCACCCCGGTCGCAGCTCCGTCGCGCACGGCGACGATCCCGCAGCACTCGTTGGGAGCGTCACGGACCGCATGGGCGACGATGTCGTCGAGCAGAGTGCGGTCGATCTTCACTGCGCCCAGGCTAGACGCTCTCCGCCTTGAGCCGCTTGGGGTCCTCGACGTCGTCGTCCTTGCCGCCGATGTTCGAGACCGAGTCCTTGAACTCGCGCATTCCCTTGCCCAGCGACTTGCCGACCTCGGGCAGCTTCTTGGGACCGAGCACCACGAGGGCGATGATCAGGATGATGATGATTTCGGGGGCTCCGATGGGCATGGCTGAGACTCCTTCTGCTTGGGTTACTTGGAACCGGTCTCGAACGCGTTCGGGACCGGAGGCTTGTCAAGTGCTTGGCGCAGCACGACGAGGTGCTGGCCCTCGCTGGCCATGATCGACGCGCCGGCCTGCAACAGCTTGGCGTCGTAGAACTTCTGCTGAGCATCGTGGTAGGCGGCCACGGCCGCAGTCTCGAGCTCGATCGCGAGGTTGAGGATGTCGGCTTGTGACTTGACGTCGCCGATGCCCATGACGACCGAGTCGATGTCCTTGACGGTCGGCTGTGCCGGCCCTGGCAGACCCAGGTCGGTCAGCGCGGTCGTCAGCGCGTCCGCATGCTGGCGCTCGTGGTCGGCGATCAGCTTGGCGATGCGCTGGACACCTGCCGACAGCAGACCGGTGTCAATCGCCTTGCCGTACGCGAGTACCGCGATCCGCTCGAGCCGGATCGCGTCGGCGAGGATCGTCTTGTCGGCCTCGCCGGCGGCGAACGCGTTGCGGACCGACAGCAGCAGCGGGATGCTCGACGCGGCGACGACCGCGCCGCCGAACGCCAGGCCGCGACGGATCAGCTCACGCCGGTCGCGCTCGAAGGCGGCGATCTGGACGCTGTCGGCGTCGCCGTCGACGATGGCGATGCGCTCCTCGCCTGCTATGGCCGCAGGGACCACTAGCCCGCCTCGCCCGTGACGAACGCGCGCGGAGCCGGCGGCAATCCGAGCGCCCCGAGCAGGACGGAGAGGTGCTCGGCCTCGTTGGTCACGATCGCCGAGGCGGTGCCGCGCAGGTCGGTCTTGGTGAGCTTAGGCAGCGCGTCGATGTAGGCCGCGACGGCGGTGTTCTCCACTTCGACTGCGAACCTCAGCGCGTCGCGCTGGGAGCGCAGCTCGGGGAAGTCGTAGGAGGACTTCGCCCGGTTGGGGGTCCCGCCGGCGTCCTTGATCGCGCTCGTGAGCGCGTCGGCGTGCTCCTGCTCCTGCTCGATGAAGAGCTTGCCGATCTGCAGCACGTCCCCCCGCAGCTTCGCGGCGCCGGCCTTGTAGGCGGCGACGGCCATCAGCTCGAGGTCGAGGGCGCCGTTGAGGATCTCGACATCAGCGGCCTCGGCCTCTTTGGGGGTCGTCGGGACAACACGGCCGGTGTCCGCACCGTCGTCGCCACACGCGGCCAGAAACATCGCCGAACCACCGGCGATGCTCACACCCGAGCCTGCGAAGAAGCGCCTGCGCGACAGGGGGTCACGCAGGAAGCTGTCGATCTCCATCCTTTGCCAGCCTCCTATTGGGAGTACCGAGACCCGTGAAGGACTGCGGGCGGCGGCGGCGGCCGGATCACCACCAGACGGTGGAGTCTAGATCCTCGAGCTCCTCGATCGGCTTGGTGTAGATGCCGGAGGAGAGATACTTCCAGCCGTCGTCGCAGACGATGAAGACGACGTTGCCCTCGTCGAGCTCGCCCGCGATACGCACCGCGACGCGGGCGATCGCGCCTGACGAGACGCCGGCGAAGATGCCCTCCTCGTCGAGCAGCTTCTTCGTCCAGATGATCGCGTCGTGGTTGGTGACGAAGATCTTGCGGTCGAGCACGCTGAGGTCGATGATCGGCGGGATGAAGCCGTCGTCGAGCGAGCGCAGGCCCTGGACGGGCTCGCCCTGCATCGGCTCCGCGGCGACGATCTTGACGGCCTCGCCGAACTCCTCCTTGAAGCGCCGCCCGATGCCCATCAGCGTGCCGCCGGTGCCCAGGCCGGCTACGAAGGCGGTGATCTCGTCGAGCTCCTCGAGGATCTCCTTCGCCGTTGTGTTGTAGTGCGCGAGCGGGTTGGCCTCGTTGCCGTACTGGTAGGGCATGTAGTAGGTCTCGGTGTCCTGCGCGATCTCGTTGGCCATCGCAACGGCGCCGTTCGAGCCCTGGTTGCCGGGGCTGTAGACGATCTCGGCGCCGTACATCTCCAGCAGCTGGGTGCGCTCCTGGGTGACGTTGTCGGGCATGACGACCTTCAGCGGGTAGCCCTTGCGCTTGCAGATCATCGCCAGGCTGATGCCCGTGTTGCCCGACGTCGGCTCGAGGATCGTGTGGCCCGGCCTGATCAGGCCCTTCTCCTCGGCGTCTTCGATCATCGCGCGCGCGACGCGGTCCTTGACCGAGCCGGTCGGATTGGCCGATTCCATCTTCGCCCAGATGCGCACGCCGGGCTTCGGGCTGAGCCGCTTGAGCTCGACCAGCGGCGTGTTTCCGATCGCCTGGACGATGTCGCCGTAGCGACCGCCGCAGGGGCGGTTCGTGAGCGGCGGGAGCGCCATCAGGCATGGGAGTCTAGCCAGCCCGGTTGCCCGGGCTGCAACCGGAATCGCGCCATGTTGACCGGTGACGTCGTCCGAAGGTCGTCGCTCGCGACGACCGCAGGAACGTGTGACGTCGTCCGAAGGTCGTCGCTCGCGATGACCGCAGGACGAAACCTCAAGTCACCCGCCGCAGCAGCCGCAAGTACGCCCGCGCCCCGTGCGGCGTGAGGTGCAGTCCGTCGCCGTAGAACCAGTTCGCATGGCCGCGGCTGAACGCGACCCAGTCGAGCACCCTGATGCGATCAGGATGGATGGCGCCGGCCGCGCGGATGACGCGCGCATCGGCGCCCGCGCCGCCGTCGCGCTCGCGCGGCGTGACGAGCACGAGCGTGCGCTGATCGCCGACCTCCGCCAGCGCCCACTCAACCTCGCGCTCGGGCACGACCCAGTTGGCCCCCAGCACGAGGACGACGACGCGCGGCAGCGTGCCGGCGCGGCGTCGTGAGCGCACGATCCTCACGCCCTCGACGAACGTGCGGCAGCCGCACACGTTGACCTCGAAGCCGGCAGCCGCGGCCCGCTTGACGCCCCGCAGCAGGACCGAATCGCCGATCAAGAGCGGCGGCCGGCCGCCATCGCGCTGCTTGGGCTTGGGCAGCGCTCGCTGCACCTCGCCGCAGGAGCGTGGCTGCGCCGCCGCGTCGAGCACGCTCGTCGCGACAAGCGCCAGCGCCACGATCCGCGAGCGCGGACACCCGGCCGAGCAGGCTCACCAGCCCTTGCGCATGGCGTCTTCGACCGCCTCGGCGGCAATCGCCGTCCCCGCGGTGTTGAGGTGCACGCCGTCGACCTCGCGCACGCGCACGTCCAGGCCGCGGTAGCGGATCGACTCGCGGTAGCCGTAGGGGGTGAACAGCGCGTCGAGGCGCAGGACCTTCACGCCCGGCCGGCCCGCGGCGGCGCTCAGGATCGCCCCATTCACCTTGGCGGTGATCGAGGACAGCAGCGCGCTGCGCGTTGCCGGCAGCGCGAGCCACAGCAGCTTGCCTTGGCCTTCCCTCCGATAGCTCTTCATCATCAGCGAGACACGACGCGTGTATTCGCGCAGCCACGGCTCGTCGCAGCATTCGACGCGCGCGCCGCTAGCGGGGCTCGCCGGCGCAGGCCCGGATCGCGGCCGCATACATCCGCGCGAGCGTCGCGTAGCCCACCGGCGTGGCGTGGATCCTGTCGCGGGCCAGCAGCGAGCGGTCGGAGTCGACCGCGCCGGCCCAGTCGACGATCCGCAGCCCAAGCGAGAGTTGCTCGTCGGCGAGCCCTTCGAGCGTCCGGTTCATCGCTTCGTAGGTCCGCACGTCGTAGGGCGGTCTGACGATCGTTGCCCACACCGCGCAACTGCCCGCGCGCGTCGCGGTCGCGCGCACGGCGGTCTCGAGCTCTCCGACCTCGCGTGGGCTGTTGTTCGTGAACAGGCTGAACGCGAGGATCGCCGGCGCCTTTCGCTGCCGCGCCAGGATCCTCATGCCCTCGCGCAGTGGCCTGCCGACCCTCGCCTCGACGCGCACGCGCCAGCCCTGGAGCTCCTCCTTCAGCGCCGGCCCGAAGCCGACCGCTAGCGAGTCGCCGATCACGAGCACGTCGCGCGGCAGGGCGCGCTTGGCGGGCCGCCGGGCGCGGCTCTTGCGCGGCTTGCTCGACCCCGCCGCGCGCGCCTGCCCCGGGCCGTACAGCTCGACGGTGATGACATCCGACCCGTCGGCGAACACGTCGTCGGGCCCGGCGTCGATCGTCACGAAGCGAACGGACGGCTGCGTCCTCACCTTGAGCGTTGCGCTGAAACGCCCTTGGCGGTCGGCGCGTACGCGCTCCAGGCAGGGCTTGGGGCGACAGCCGGCACGGAAGAAGACGGTGGCGCCGCCGGCGGCCTTGCCGCGGACCTTGACCCCCGCGAGCCATGCGCCGCTGTTCGTCTGTCGCGCGCGCACCCGCTTGCCGTCGCGCGGCGCCGCGATCTCGACGCTGGCCTTCTGCGCCTTGGCGGCATCCTTCGGCGCCGTCGCCGCACGCTTCGACGAATCGCCGCCGCACGACACCAGCAGCACGCACACCAGCCAGGCGGTGGCCGCGGGCAGGACTGAACGCGGGGTGCGCACGCGCGCCGCTACCTCAGGCGCGGCAGCAGGCGGTCGGCCCGCAGCCGCTCGATGCCAAGCGTCGCGGCGCTCGACGCGCTGGCGCTAGAGAGGTGGATCCCGTCGCTCTGGCGGACGTTCACCTTGCGCCCGCGGAACACCATCGTCCGGCGGAAGGCCCCGCCCGGCGTGAAGACCTTGGCCATGTCGAGCACGCGAACGCCGCTGGGGAAGCTTCTTGCGGCCTTGACGACCGCCTCGTTGACGCCCCTGAACACCTCGGCGAAGGTGGCGCTGCGCGGCACCGGCAGCGTCAGCCAGTAGACGCGCGAGCGCGCACCGCGACGATAGGAGCGCATCATCGACTCCACCCGACGAGCGTATTCCATCACCCGGGCGGCGCCACAGCAGGGCCCGCTCGAGCCGGACGGAGTCCTCATCGGGAAGCCATCGTTGGCGCCTATGGACATCACGGTCACGTCGGGCTTGACGCCACCCGCTTGGCGGCGCGCCTTCTTGACCCAGTCCAGCTGCGCCGGCTTGGAGATGCCGGTGCCGACGCGCGCGTCGCTGCGCACGCTCGTCTTGCGACGTCGCTCCAGACGCTGCGCGAGGTAGCTGTCGACGATCTGGATCATCGAGTCGCCGGTCGCCAGCAGGCGCAGGCGCAGGCGCCCGAGCTTCGCGAACGCCGGCCGCCGCTGCGAGCGCGTGAGCAGCGACGCCTCGCCGGCGGCCGGAAAGCGCTGTGTGCACGCGATCGGATCGGTCGCCAGCCTGGGGTCCAGCGCCGCGCAGATGACGCGCCCGGCTGATACCTGGAGCTGATCGACCGGCACCGCGCGCGAGAAGCGCAGCGCGAGGCGCAGATCGTCACCGACCTGGGTGAGCGTCCCCTGGGTGATCTGAATCGATGGCCCGGCCGCCGCCTGAGCCGCCGTCTGGGAGGCCTCCACCGTGACCGCCGCGATCGCTGCGATCGCCGCGAGGCGGGCCGGCGCGTCGAGTCAACCGCCTGCCATCGCCGGCAGGATCACAAGGATGTCGCTCCCGCCGACCGGCGTATCGAGTCCGTCGAGCACACGTACGTCCTCGTCATTGAGATAGACGTTGACGTAGCGATTGAGGTCGCCGCCATCGGCGAACAGCTGCGACTCGGTCGACGGGTGCGTGTGCGCCAGCGAGCGCAGGACGGAGCCGACGTTGTCGCCGTCGGCGTCGACCTCCTTGGCGCCGTCCGTCGAAGGGCGCAGAACCGGTGGGATGCGAACGACGGCCATGGCGGAGGCGGAACCCTAACCGGCTGCGGCGCAGAACGCCTCGTAGTCCGGAAAATCGCCCATCTCCTCGTCGGAGATCTCGTCGGGCTCGCGCGAGCAGATCGGGCAGTCGGGATCGCGGCGGACCTTCAGCTCGGTGAACGTGGCGCCGAGCGCCTCGTAGAGCAGCAGGCGTCCGATCAGCGGCTCGCCGGCGCCGACGATCAGCTTGACGACCTCGGTCGCCTGCAGCAGCCCCATCGTGCCCGGAAGCACGCCGAGCACGCCGTTGGCGCCGCAGCTGGGCGCCAGCTCGGCAGGCGGCGGCGTCGGGTACAGACAGCGGTAGCACGGTCCCTGGTAGGGAGCAAAGACCGACAGCTGGCCGTCGAAGCCGAGGATCGAGGCGCTGACCACGGGGATCTTCAGGCGCACGGTCGCGTCGTTGAGTAGGTAGCGCGTCGGGAAGTTGTCCGCGCCGTCGACGATCACGTCATAGCCCTCGATGATCTCCATGATGTTCGAGGCGTCCAGGCGCGTCTGGTACTTGACGACATCCACATCCGGATTGATCGCGTTCATCGCTTCCTGCGCGGAGTCGACCTTCGGCGTGCCGATGCGGTCGGTCGTGTGGATGACCTGGCGCTGGAGGTTGGAGAGGTCGACCTCGTCGTCGTCGACGATCCCGATCGTGCCGACGCCGGCGGCGGCGAGGTAGAGCGCGGTCGGCGACCCGAGTCCACCCGCGCCAAGGAGCAACACCTTGGCGTCCAGAAGCTTCTGCTGGCCCTCGGGGCCGATCTCGGGGACGAGCATGTGGCGGCTGTAGCGCTCGCGCTGCTCGGCGCTCAGCGTGCGCGGGACGTCGAACTCGTAGCCGCGGTCCTTCCACAGCGTGAAGCCGCCGGTCATCGACTCGACATGCTCGTAGCCGAGCTCCTCGAGCGTCTTGGCCGCGAGCGCGGAGCGCTGACCGGAGGCGCAGTACAGGACGACATGCTGGTTGCGGTCGGGGACCGCGCCGTCGATGCGCGATTCCAGGTAGCCGCGCGGGATGTGCGTGGCGCCGGGCACGTGACCGCGATCGAACTCGTCGGTCTCACGGACGTCGACGAACGCGACGCCGTCGC
>Ga0183260_10001212_pt1 | contig 21793 bp, 21 predicted proteins | sample AntDrymUQ4972206_2_FD_129768 | JGI IMG/M metagenome (GOLD analysis project Ga0183260, IMG submission 129768) | Polar desert sand microbial communities from Dry Valleys, Antarctica - metaG UQ497 (22.06) (version 2) (version 2) | ecosystem: Environmental > Terrestrial > Soil > Desert | place...
GCGAGGAAGGTGACCGAGATCGCGGTGACCCTCAAGCCGGTGCCCCACCTCGCCTTCCAGCAGACCGACGGGTCGGTCGGCGTCCAGCAGAACCAGCTCATCCTCACCGTCCAGCCCAACGAGGGCGTGACGCTGTCCATCGGGGCGAAGATCCCCGGATCGCGGATGCGCATCCGGCCGGTCAACATGGAGTTCCTCTACGGCACCGCCTTCCTCTCGCAGTCCCCGGAGGCCTACGAGCGGCTGGTCATGGACGCGATGCGAGGCGACGCCACGCTGTTCACCCGCGACGACGAGGTCGACGCACTGTGGGGCATCGTCGACCCGATCCTCAAGGGCTGGCAGAGCTCCGCCGAGCCGGTGGCGAGCTATGCGGCGGGCTCGCACGGGCCGGCGGAGGCCGATCGCCTGCTCGCCAAGGGGCATCGGTGGCGGGCGATTTAGCCACTCGCGAGGGAGCCGACCTTCCTCGCCGAAGGGCATCCGTGGCGGGGGATTTAGCCACTCGGGAGGAGCCGGCCTTCCTCGCCGGAGGGCATCGGTGGCGGGCGATCTAGCGACTCGGGAGGGCGAGACCTTCGTCGAGGGCGTATGGCGCGAGCAGGGAACGACGCCGTCGCGCATCGAGGCGGCGATGCGCGACCTGCTCAACCGGCGTCATGCCGCCGACGGGGCCTTCGTGCCGGCTCGGGTGCTCAACCTGGTAGCCGTGGTCGACGAGGAGTGGCGCGGGGAGGTCGAGAACCGCCTCGAGCGCGTCGGGCGCTACCACCCGTCGCGCACGATCGTTTGCGCCGTCGAGGAGGGGCGCACGACCCTCGACGCGTGGTTCGCCCTGGCCGAGGAGCACGACCCGGCGCCCGGGGCGATCGCGGTCTGCCACGAGCAGGTGGAGGTGACCGTCGGCCCCGTCCATCTCGCCCACCTGGACTCCATCGTCGACCCGCTGGTGGTCACCGACCTGCCGACGGTTGTCTGGGCGCCGCATGGCCACGCCGAGGGAGTCGACGCGCTGCTGGCGCTGGCCCAGGTCGTGCTCATCGACTCCGTCGCCGAGCCCGACAGCGCGGCGGCCTTGGCGCGGGCGACCCAGCTCGCCCAGAGCGCCTACGTCGTCGACCTCGCGTGGCTGCGCTCGACCCCGTGGCGCGAGCGGGTGTCCTCGGCCTTCGACCCGCCGCGCGCCCGCCCCGCCCTGCGCGAGATCAGCGCGGTGACGATCAAGCACCACCCGGATTCGGGCGCGGCCGCGCTGCTCTTCGTGGGCTGGCTGGCCTCGCGACTGGGCTGGAGGCCCGCAGGGCTCGTCCGCCAGGACGGCGGCGCCCAGCACGGCCGCGTCACCGCCTGCAAGCACGACGTCGCGATCCACCTCGAGCCCCACCCGATGCAGGTCCCCGGGGTCCACGGGCTGACGATCGAGACCGCCTCGGGAGTCTCGCTGACGCTCGAGCGCGGACACGGCGGTCTGCGAGCGCACCGCCGCACGCGCAGCGGGCAGGAGAGCGAGTGGACGGTGATGGGCGCCTCCCGGGGGGAGGCCGGCATCCTCGGGGAGGGCGTGCGCCAAGCGCTGCTGCGCGACCCGACCTACCGCCCCGCGCTGGCAGCCGCGCGCGAGATGGTCGCCTGAGTCGTCACAGGGCACGCGGGCTGGGATCCAGCGCCTGGGCCCTCGCCCGGCGATAGCCTGTTCCTGGGCGGTAGACAAGCCCGTAATCAAGGCCCAGAAGCGGTATCTTTTTGTTCCTGAACGGTAGACTTGTGTGAATGACGGATCCTGCGCCAATAGCCTTCAACGCCAACTACCGCCGCTATACGCCGGAGGCATCCGGCTGGCTCATGCAGATCTCCGAGGCGCTTGGGACTATCCGCGGCGCTCGGGTACTGCCTGCGATCGCAGACCAGTTGCGCGCTTCGGCAAAGGCTGGGACGGTGCACTACTCGAACTTGATCGAGGGCAACGAGTTGCCGGCGATCGAGGCCGAGCGCGCAGCGCGCGGACAACTTGACTCGACCAGTCGAGCGAAGATCGAGCTGGTCAACTACGTCGCTGCACTCGACCTGATCGATGAGAGACAGGAAGCCGGAGCACTCCAGCTCAGCCCCGCCTTCCTCGAGGAGCTTCACGGCACGGCGACGCGAGGGCTGGGGCGCGACGAGGATCCTCACTTCAAGCCTCGTCACGAGGGAGAGTGGCGCGACGGGATCGCCGTTGTGGTCGACAGGGTGACCGGGCAGGTGCTGCACGAAGGCCCGCCTCCGTGTGAAGTCCCGATGCGAATGCGCGGTATGTTCGACTGGCTTTCCGCCAAGATGGAGGGGGGCACAGAGCCGGTCTTCGTGCTCGCTGGAGTGATGCACAACGGCATCACCAAGGTGCATCCGTTTGCCGACGGTAATGGCCGTGTAGCACGACTGTTTCAGACCGCGCTCTTGACGCACGCCGGAGCTCTTCCGGGGCGGATGCTCTCCTTCGAGCGCTACTACGCCGAGGACCGTGACGCCTACTACTCCGCATTGCGCTCCGTACGCGAGCGGACCAAGAACATGGAGTGGTGGCTGTCCTACTTCCTGCGTGGCCTGGCAGAGGAATACGAGCGCGTCGCGGCGACCGTCACGGACCTCGGCGCGCTCCTCGCGGCGGGCGGTAACGAGCCGCTGCGCCTGACGGCCAGCCAGGAACGCGCGCTTGCGAGCCTGCGTTTGTCAGGCCGGCGCGAGTTCACTCGACGCGACTACGAGCACGCAGCCAACGTCGCTCGCAGCGCGGCGGGACAAGACCTGAAGCAGCTGATTCGCCACGGAGTACTGGTCCCACGGGGAACCGGCCCTGCAGCTCGCTACGCGTTTGCCGCCGGTCTCGGAGACGCGACGGCTCGTCAGACCCGCGGGCGGCCAGCGAAATGGACGGACACCAAGATCGACCGAGAACTACGCGCCTTCGTCAATGGCACCGGGCGATGGCCGTCGGCGGAGGAGTTCAGGGCAGCCGGCAAGGGACCCCTCTACGCGGCGGCGAGCCGTGCTGGCGGGATCGCGCGCTGGCGGCGCGTGCTCGGGATGTAGGTCGAGAGCCTCGGTAAGCGAACGCGTTGCCACGGCGCGTGGCGTCGACCGCGGGCCGCTCGCCCGAGAGCTACTGCCCCAGCCGGGCGCTAGCGCTCCAACGGAACCAGCGTGCTCCCGCCAGGGGTGTTGCCACTGCCGAGGGAGGTCACCGTGAGCGTGGTGTTCCGCCGGGGACTCCGCAAGACCAGTGAGCGTCCACCCACGACCTTTGGTGGGCCGGAGCCGACGCTCACGGCGTAGCGCTCGGCGCCGCAGACCGCGGTCCAGGCCGCCTTCAGGCGGCCCTTGCCGCCCTTGGTCACCTTGACGATGCGCGGGCCGGGCACGCGGTCGCGCACCCCGGAGATGTACGTGCCGAGCGGGACGGTCGCGCGAACCGAGGCGCCGTTGAGCACCTGGGCGGAAACCGTCGTGCGTCCGGCCGCGGGCAGGGGCGTGATGGCGAGAGTGCCATTCGTGCCCGTCGACTCGCTGAGGACGCGGATGGCCAAGGCGGCCGTCTGCTCGATGATCCGCACCGACTGCCCGCGTACGGGTGTCGCGCGCCAGCGCAGCGATGGGCTGCACGCGCTGGGGGTGAGGTCGCCGTCGACCTGCGGGTCGGGCAGCGGCTGGGCGAAGCGCGGCGTACCGAGTCGCGACCCGGCCCCCGCTCTCAGCCGGTAGGTCCCCTTGCGTGGCCGGCCGACGTAGAAGGTCACCGTGTGCGCTGCGACGTTCGCGATGGCCAGGGCGCGCGCCGTCTTGACCGCCTTGGTCGGATTCGAAGCGAGCTTCACGCCCGGGCCGGTGAGCGTCGCGACCGGAGCGCCGCCGCTCGCGCCGAGGGCCGGCACCTGCACGGCCAGCAGCCCCTCGTTGCCGGCCGCCTTGAAGCTCCGGCTCGCCCCGTTGGCGGCCGCCGTCTTGACGGGCTCGGGCGGCGAGGGCTTGAGCGCCCGGAAGGCCGATAGGTCGCAGGTCTGCGACTCGCTGTGCTGGCCGGTCGAGTAGTTGTAGGTGAGGCCGAGGCGATAGCCGAAGAGCTCCATGCACGCGCCCGCCACCATTGGCGAGGGGCCGGTGATGACCAGGTCGCCGGTCGCCCCGACGCCGAGTACGGTGAGCTGCCCCCGCCCCTGGAGGTAGACGGTGCCGAGGGTGCCGCGGCGCGCGTCGAACCACAGCTCGCCGCCGCCGCGGGCGGTGAACAGCGTGCCGCCCGACGGATCGGTTACACCGAGTACCAGCGACCCTCCGAAGAGCCCCTGCCCTGGGTAGAGCGAGAGCGTCCCGGTTCCCACGCTCTGATCCCAGACCTTCGCCTCGGCCTTCCCAGAGATCGTCAGGTCGTTGGCTCCGTTGAGGGAGAGGCTGCTCCAGCCCACCGTGAAGTCCCCGTCGATGCTCGCCTTCTCGGCGGGGACGATCGGGATCGCGCCGAGCCCCGGGACGGTGATCGCGATCGTGTCGGAGATCCGCGGCGCCAAGCTGAGCCCGACGCAGGCCGAGAAGCTGAAGGGTGCTCCGTCGCGCAGCGACTGCATCTGGAGTGAGAAGCGCAGGCGCTGGAGCCAAGCGGCGCCGTTGACCGGGATGTTGAGGCCGTTGACCGACGCGCTCAGGCCGCGGAAGCTCCCGCCGAAGATTGGCACGCCGGTGGCAGACAGCGAGCCCTCGATCTCGCCCCCGGCGCCCTCGGCGCCGCGGCCCAGCTGCGCGATCTGGTTGACGTTGGCCCCCGGCTTGAGGAAGTTCGGCTCGAGCTTGCCGCCGACCGTCCACACCTTCGTTGGCACGTCGTATCCGGCCTTGAGCTCCTTCAGACCGAAGATCGGGTTGCCGAAGTCCCCGGCGCGCTGACCTCGGCCGCCCGGGCGCCGTTGTCGTTGTCGCTGGTGATCTTCAGGCCAAAGCTGACCGCCCCACCGGGCCCGTTGAACGCGCCGCCCGTGAAGCCGCCCTCCAAGAACGAGTACTGCTTCGACGGGTCGGCCGGAGCGCTCGCCTTGGCGCCCACCTGCGACTGGCCCGCGGTCATTGCGATCGAGAAGTCGCCGGCGAGCGGGAAGCCGCCGAACTGCTTGGCCAGCTGGCCATAGCCCGGCGTCCGCGCATCGACGCCGACGTTCTGGGAGAACTGGACCGAGTCGCCCGGGAAGGAGACGGCGATCGGCGGGACGACGAAGATCGGCAGGCGCCCGTGCAGCCGGGCTTCTCGAAGTCGACGGTCAGGTCGCGGTCGGGCGTGACGGTCTTCGTGGGCTTCTCGCACCGGCCGTTGGCCAGCAGGGCGGGCGGAGTGGCGCCGTCCTTGGGGCAGACGTTCCCGTCTGGGCTGTCGAGGACGACTTCGCTGCCGGGTGCGATGTCGTCGACGGCGTAGGTCCCGTCCTTGGCGGCGATGACCTCCCGCGTGTCTTCGCCGTCGATGCGGGCGCGGATCTTCGCGCCGGCGATCGGCTCGCCGTCCTTGGTGGTCACCTTGCCGGACACCTTGACCGGCAGCGGCTTGGTGAAGTTGACCTCGCGGTCCGGACCTGTCGTGGTCTGCGGCTGGCGTGAGCAGCCGGTGCGCCCGGGGACGTCTTGGCAGAGCGTCGGGTCGCTCGTCCGGACCTTCCACGTCCCCTGGTCGACCAGCACGGAGTAGCGGACATTGAGGTTGGAGGTGGTCGTGTACGAATCGGTGCCGCCGACCTTGCTGACCACGACGGTCACGCCGGCCGCGGGCTCTTCGGCCGTGCTGGCGCGGTTGGCCTTGCGCAGGGTCCCGCCGATCTCGTACTGGTCGGGACCGATGATGCGGTAGTAGTCGCCGGCTTCGTATGGACGCGAGCCGCCAATCGACAAGGTGTAGCCGTGCGTCCGCCAGCCGCCGGTGGTCCGCACGGCCTTGAGCTCGCAGTTCGCCGAGCCCGAGAAGTAGAAGACAGAGGGACAGAAGCCGCCGACGAGCTCGAAGTCGCCGAAGTTCAGCGTGCGGGTGACCGTCCGCACGATGTAGTTGCCGTTGACCGACTGGAAGGAGTCCCAGCTGTGCGACATCGTCGCGGTGGTGGTCTCGCCCACGCGCAGCACGTGCTTGCCGCCCGAGAACGTCATCCCGCCCACGCCGTAGTAGCAGTTGACGCCCTCCTGGAGCCCCAGCGTGTAGCAGTCGCCCTGCACCGGCGGCGGGCCGATCTGCGTGACCGCGGCGCCGGCCGGCGCCGAGAGCCCCAGCGCGAGGAGGACGGCGAAGGTGACCAGGCGGCGCCGCATCAGCCCTTCCCCTTCGACGTGACGGTGAGGTTGCCCCGGACGGTGGCCCGCGAGCCACCTTCCACGATCGTGAGCTCCATGGTCATGCGGACCTTCCTGCCGGCGCGCAGCGCCCGGCGCCCGGCGGTGAGCAGGTAGGCTCGGGCGGCCACTGGGCCCGTGCCCGCGACCGTGCCCACGGCGCGGCGGCCTCGGAGCAGCACGGCGCGGACCGTGCAGCGCACGATCGCCTGGCAGCTGGCCGTCGCCAGGGTCAGGGCGGACGTCGGCGTGCGCAGCGTCGCGCTGCGTCGCAGCTTCAGCGCGCGCGCGAGGGCGGCCGCCGGCCGATCCGACGCGCCGGCCGTACGCGCCGGCGGCGCGGCGCCGGCGGGCGGTGTGGCCAGCGGCGCCGCGGCCTCGATGGTCGGCAGCTGCAGGAAGGTGAAGCCGCCGCCCGCGCCGCCGCCGGCCAGGGACGCCGGATCGACGCAGGTATCGACGGTGTCCAGGCCAGGGTCCGCCGTGACCGTCTTGCCCTCGCGGGTGTCGCAGGTCAGCGTGTCGGCCTCTCCGTCGGCGGCGTCGAGCCGGTCGATCCCGGTCCCCGAGCGCAGCGCATCTGCGCCCAGGCCGCCGTCGACGACGTCGCTGCCCGCCCCGCCGTCGAGCGTGTCGGCGCCGGCGAGGCCCCGGAGCACGTCCGGGCCGGCGGAGCCGGTCAGCGTGTCGTCGGCCGGCGTCCCGAGGACGACCTCGGTGTCGACGTTGTCCTGCTCGGCCGGCACCGGCGGCGACGGTGGCGCCGGACGGGCCGCGGTACCGTCGTTGGCCGCGCCGTCGAGCGTGACCGTGACCGCAGTCGCGCGGGACGCGTAGGTGGCGGTGTCGGTGCCCCCGGACCCCTTCATGACGTCCTTGCCCAGCCCGCCGTCCAGGATGTCGTCGCCGTCGCCGCCGTCCAGCGTGTCGGTGCCGTCGCCGCCCAGCAGCCGCTCGTCCCCGCCGGCGCCGGTCAGCGTGTCGTTGCCGCCGAGGCCCTCGAGCTGCAGCGCTCCGCCCGCCGCCGAGAGGATGTCGGCGCCGCCGTAGCTTCCGCGGATGATCTCCATTCCGCCGACGTTGGCAGACTCCCGTGCCGTGACGCCGTCGTTGGCCACGCCGTCTTGAGCGATGCGGACGGTCCGATACTCGACGCCGTAATCGATCGTGTCCAGGCCCGGCCCGCCGTCGAGCCGCTCGAAGCCGTCGATCCCGATCAGCGTGTCGTTCGTTGCCGTCGATCCCGCGGGCGTCGAGGGGCACCTCGGTGTCCGGCGCGGGCGCCAGGCGCAGCGTGTCGCCGCCGCCTCCTCCGCGGATGCCACGGAAGTTGGCCACCGTGTCCCCCTCGCCCGGCGCCCCGTCGGTGCCTGCGTCGGCCAAGTTGATGGTCAGCTGCTCGGTCCGGGCGACGTAGTCGACTGTGTTTATCCCCGCCTCCCCGTCGAGCAGGTCGGCGACGACCCCCGGGCCGCCGTCGATGAGGTCGTTGCCCGTGCCGCCCCGCAGCGCGTCGCTGCCGGCACCGCCGGTCAGCGCGTCGTCGTCCGCGCCGCCCTGGGCCGTGATCGGGAGGGCGACCGCCCCGGTGGTCAGGCTGTCGGCGGCGGCGAGCAGGTCGACGCTTACACCGGTGACACCCGCCGCCGGGCAGGAGACGGTGCCGCCCGTCTCGGTGCAGCCCGCGCCGGCCGCCGTCGTCCCCGCCGTGTCGCGGACGGTGATCTGGGGCTGTCCGCCCTGCGTGCCAGTCCCCAATTCGACAGTGTTGGCGGCTGCGTCCCCAGTAACCGTCAGCGTGGCCCCGCCGACGGCGGCCGTGGTGGTCCCGGCCAGCGCCGTCGCAGGCAGCAGGAGCGCCGCGAGCACGGCGAGCAGGACGAGACGAGGAAAGTGGGCCCGTTTCTGGAGCGTAGGTAACGGACAGATCAGATTTCCCAGCGCCGCCAGCAGCGCTACGCGCCTGACAGCAAGCCAGCCCGGCTTCCCGAGCGAGAAGCCCCCCGTGGTTCCCGGCCTGCGATCGCGAGCGCACGCCGAGCTTGCGGTAGGCGCGCTGGAGGTGCTTTTGAACCGTGCGCTCGCTGACGCCGAGCTGGTCGGCGACGTCGCGGTTGCGCTGACCGGAGGCCACGCGGCGCACGACCTGCGCCTCGCGGGGGGTGAGTCCGTAGGCGGCGAGGTCGGCGGGCGGCAGCGCCGGTGCTGCGTCCAGGCGTCGCTGGAGGGCCGTGTAGTCGAGGGCGTTGCGATAGGCCTGGATGAGGTGCGGGCGCGCGCGGCATAGGAGCGTGCACTCGGCGTCGGTGAAGTCCTCGCGACGCCGGCTCAGCGCGACACCGAGGATGTGCCCGGCCGGCGAGGGCAGGGTGAAGGCCACCTGGTGCTCTAACCCGAGGAGCGCGTAGGCCTCCCGGTACAAGCGCAGGCCGTGAAACGTCTCCGGGTCGACGACGTCGGAGATGCGAAGCGGCTGGCCGTCACCGGTGCGCAGCATGTGCACAACGATCGGGTGCTCGTGCGCGCACTCTGCGAATACGTAATAGATATCGAGCGGTACGGGCGGCTCGGAGATCGCGACGACCGGGCCCGGCGAAGGCGCGAGGCTGTTCAGGGACACCCAGTCGACCGGGATCGCGCGCGCGAGCGCCTGGAGCAGCCCGGGCTGGAACGCCTCGAGATCGAGCAGCGCGTAGACCTCTCCGACGAGGTCGAGCAGAGCCTCATCACGGGCGGCCCCGCGCTGCTCGGGCACGCGTTGGACCGTACCCCACCGAAGGGGCGGAGGGGAGAAATCCGTGGGGCTTGCAGCCTCGCCCTTACCGGCGATGACGCTCACCGCCGCGCTTCTGGCCGCGCTGCGCTCACGCGTCTGCGGCGTGCAGCAGCTCGTCCAGCTCAAGCGCGGGCAGGGCGACCGCTTCGGCGGTCAGCCGCAGGCCGGCCGCCACCTCAAAGCGCTCCGCGTAGCCGCTCTTCGTCGCCTGCCGGTGGACGAGCATCCGGCGCCCGGCGAGATCGAGCACCCAGTACTCGGGGACGCCGGCGGCCGCGTACACGGCAGCCTTTACGCCCAGGTCGCGCGCCAGTGAGGACACCGCGACTTCCACGGCGAGCGCGGCGCTGGCCGGGTGGTACGGGTTCGGTGCGGTGCGCTCCAGCACCGTAAGGTCCGGCTCGGGCTCGGAGGAGGCCAGCGTCAGCGGGCTGCCGACCCCCACCTCGTAGCGGTCGTCGTCGACCGCGTGCATCAGCCAGCTCGCCAGCCACCTGACGGCACGCTCGTGACGAGGCGTCTTCGGGCTCATGCTGACCAGCAGCCCATCGAGCAGTTCGACTCGTTCGTCTTCGTCGAAGCCGCCGGCTTCGACGAGCCGGTGATACTCATCGAGCGAGTAGAGGTGCAGCTCCTCCATGTCCAGCTGCGCGCGGATGCCCACCCCGCGAGGATACGCGCTCCACTGCGGACTGCCGCGGCCGAGTCTCGCTCCGAGATGAGAGCATGCCCTGCTCGCACAACATGGCCTGTCTATCACCCAGCTTTCGGACAAGCAATCAGACGCAGGACAGTAGGAGCCGCCGAAGGTCGCGACCTCCCGGATCTGCTCGGGAGTCAGCGAGCGCTCGGCCGCCTCGGGGCTGGGCGCCGGCTCCATGGCAAAGGCGGCCGCCCGCACGGCGGGGTGGCCGAGAAAGGCAATCGGGACGCCGCGGAAGATGTCGCCCTGGAAGACCGCGCGATCGGCATCGATCGCGTCCGCGAAGAACGTCTCACGGCGCGGATACCACGCTGACATTGGTGCCGCTCTCGGTCAGCGCTTCGACCCGGCCGCCCTCGCCTCGGCGTCAAGGTCGACGGGCTCATAGCTGTCTTCGTAGCGGCCCCAGCGCTCCTCTGCGCCTTTCCATGTAGATGGCGTCGTCGACGAGCGGCCGGCGACCGGGCTCAAGACCCGCCTTTCCCATCTCCTCGAGCGCCCACACCGCGGCGGGCAGCTTGGCCAGCATCAGCTGTCGGACCTGGTCGGTAAAGCCAAGTCCGGTCAGCTCCTCAAAGCGCTCGATCAGCGCCTGCTCCTCGGGGTGAAGCGAAACTCCCCGCATGCGAGCCTGCCCCCCGGGGGCGCCGCTTGCTCGCCGCTGCTCGGACGTCTCGCTGTCGCCCTGGCGACCCTTCTTTGTCCTTGCTGTCATCGCTTATCTCCTTGCATACGGTAAGCACAGACTCGCTGACGTGGGGCCGCGGCCCGGAGCAGGGGGAGGCCGGATGCCTATCGATGCCCTCACGGAGATAACCGTTGGTGCCTTTTCGGCGTACGGCGCGCCCTGGGCAATGTTTGCCCCTGACCGTTAGCGCGGCACGAGCTCGAATTGCGCGCGGCACCGGCGGTACGTCGTGGCCGCGCGGCGATCGAGACTGACCAGTGTCGCTCCCGCGTCGCGAGCGGCGAGGGCGATGAGGGCATCGTAGACGACGCCTCCGACCAGATCGACCTCGGCGAGCTCGGTCAACGCGCGGACGTAGGCGGTTGGTTCGAGGCCGATCGGCTCGCGATCGAGGAACCGCTCGAGGTAGGCGAGGACCGTCGCGCCCGGCAGCCCGTAGGGGCCGACGGCGGTGAGCACGGCGAACGTCTCCGCGATCGTGTGGGCGATCAGGCGCCCGCGTCGGCGAACTTCGCCCAGCGCCTCCTGGGCCGGCTCGTGAAAGGGATGCGAGGAGTCGAAGCCGGCGACGAGGACCGAGGTGTCGGGCGCTGTCACCGACGCGTTCGCTCGAGCAGCTCTCGAACCTCCGCCGGCCCGATGCCGGGGAGGTCGGCACGGGGGTCGGCTGCCAGCAGACCGTGCCGGGATTCAACGAGCTCGACGTCGCGAGGGGGACAGGCGATGACGATCCGTCCGTCGATTTCGTCTATCTCCAGCTCCTCGCCGCCAGTGAGCATCAGACGGTCGCGGATGGGCTTGGGAACGACGATTCTTCCGGCACTGTCGATGGTAGCTCGCATACCAGGAATGGTACCATTCCATTCCACGGGGCGGACCTGCCTCCTTGCGGGCGCAGCCGCGGGCTCGCCCGGCCAGCTGGACAAGGGCGGCCCGCCGACGGGGCTCTTCCTCCAGCTCGTCCTGCGCTGCGCTTCGATCGTGCCGAGGTCAAGCGATGTTTAGCCGCCCGCCGCGGTGGCTGAGGTTGACCGATTCGCCCCGCCGCGTAAGCTGGGGAAAGGAGGCACCATGAGTACGGAACGCGATTACGAAGTCGTTTTGCAGCCCGAGGAGGGCGGCTTCAGCGTGTTGGTCCCCGATCTTCCTGGCTGCCACACGCAGGGCGAGACCGTGAAGGAGGCCCTGGCGATGGCCAAGGAGGTGATCGAGGGCTATCTAGAGTCTCTCGAGGAAGAGGGATTACCCTTCCCCAGGCCGGCGAAGATTGAGCGCGTAACGGTCGGCGGGGAGGAGTCCCGACAACTGGTCTAGGGTGGTCAAGCCCCCACTTCACAACCGTGAAGGAGACCGCCTCAGCTCGTAGCGGTTGTAGCAAGTCGGTCGGAGGGGACGCGCTAGGAGCGGTCTAGCGAAACTCGGGATGCCGCTCCCCATGCGGGATTCCGCTCCCTTGCCGACGGAGCATACCCCAACATGAGCCGATGACTTCCCCACCGTTTCGCGCTACAGCCCGCTTCGCCGATAAACAGAGGTATCATGCACGACGTTACCCGATAGCGAGGGGAGGCCACCGTGGCCACTCGACGTGCGCCTAAGGCACCCGTGTTCGGCCAGGAGTTCGCCATGCCAGCCACCGATCAGCCGTTGGCTGTCGATGATTCCATCGAGTTCGCTGACGAAAACTACGAGTGCAATGTTCTAACGACTCCTGGTGTTCCAGAGAGCGCCGAGGAAGCTGCGCGGGTCATTGAAGCTTGGGAACGTTCGCTGTAGTTGCACGAACTTGATCCCGAGAGTCGCGCTGAGCTTGAGCGCGTAGACTCTCGTCAACTTGCTAGGGCGGTCGCACGAGTTTGTGCCGACCCCGCAGGCCGGAGGGAGCCTCAGCATCGCTATACCCGGCGATTTCGCGATCCGGGAAAGTACATTCGTGTTCCAAAAGGGGCGACCGTCTACGAATTCCAGTCCAATCAGTGGCGCGGGTTGTTTGAGACTGTTGAGCGCCGAGCAAGCGACGGATCGGCTCGTCGGATGATCGTCTTCTTTCCCGTGAGGGGAACTCGGTTCTGGCCGGTTGAGAGATGTCCATGGCACTGAGCTAGAGTAGTTAGTAGTTCTGTCCCGCACTTTTCCGTCCGACATCCGACGTCGGTACGTCTCGAAGAACGGCCCGGAGCACGAGCGGTTCTCCGACCCCGACGCCTCGTGGGGCCATCGCTCCGCCGTGTCCACTCGGAAGGGCGGCGGGTTCTACGGCTACAAGGTCCACGCGGCTGTCTGCGCGATCACGGGCCTGCCGCTCGCGTGGACCGTCTCCTAGGGGCCGAGGAGCGCGGCGGGGACGATGGCGATTCCGTCGCGGCGTCGATATGCGTCTTGGCCTGTCGTGATGACGATTGCGTCGAGTAGTTCGTCGCCGATCGTTTCGGAGAGCCACGTGAGGTGGCGCACGTCGCCGTCGGCGACGTTGCGAGTGAGCTTGACCTCGATCGCGACGATGCGGCCGTCCGCTCGTTCGACGATGAGGTCGATCTCGCGGTGCCCCCCAGCCGTGCGGAGGTGCTTGACGCTCGCCTCGGCCCCCTGGGCGTAGACGCGGACCGAGAGCGCCACGAGCGATTCGAACAGGGCGCCGAGCAGCGTTCCGTCGCGCGGGATCGGTGGGCCCGCAGGCGCGGCAGTCAGGAGGCTGCTCGGATCGACGCCGAGCAGCCGGGCTGCGAGCGCCGGATCGGCGAGCTGGTGCTTGGGCGGCGCTGACAGCCGCGCGATCCGGTTGCGCGTCGGCAGCCACGCCGGCACCGGATCGATGATCCACAGGCGCTCGAGCACGTCTCGGTAGGGAATCGTCGTCGTCTTTGCGGGCTTCTCTGCCTGGCCTCCGGTTGAGGCGTCGCGAATCTTCTCGAACGAGGTCGTCGTCGAGGAGGCGGCCGCATAGGCGGTCATCCAGCGCCGAAGCGCCGCCGGGTTGCGCACGTGGTGCCCCAGCTCCTCGAAGTCACGGTCGACGATGCGCAGCAGGTAGCCGTCGAGTTGGGCGCGGAGCGCCCGGCCGGAGAGGCTGCGCAGGCCCGGGAGGCCGGAGGCCACGATCTCCTCGGTGTAGGCCTCGAGCCTCCAATCGGTGTGGCCGTCGACCGCCGGCCGCTCGCCCGAGAGCAGTCCCCGGAGGCTGACCGCCGTGTGGGCCGAGCCACGCTCTGCCAGCGCGAGTGGCCGCATGCGCACGCTGACGACGCGAGCAGCACCGGAGTGGGTCCCGAGGCCGGCAGGCAGCGCAGACCCGGTGAGCAGGAAACGGCCGGGCTCGGCGCCGTCGTCCACCGCTCGGCGGACGAGGTCCCACGTCTCGGGAACGTGCTGCTCATTCGTCGATGAGGACCGGCGGCGGGCCCTCCAGCAACCGCGCTGGATCGGCAAGGGCGATGCTCTGCTGCGCCGGATCGTCGAGCCTGTGGATCGTGGAGGCACGGCGCGACGCGGTCGCGGTCTTCCCGACCCCCTTCGCGCCCTCCAGGACGATCGCCGGCAGGGCCGGCATCAACTCGTCGAGCTCGTCGTCTACGACACGACGCCGGTACTCGCCGCGACCTGTGGACGTCGCCATGGATCAAGACTACCGCTATGTGGCAGCCAACACTACCGGAATGCATATAGGTTCCGTACCGATATGCGGGCCGAGGGGACTGGCGCTCGACGGTCATACGCAGCGACGAGCCGTGCCGGCGGGCTCGCCCGCTGGCGGGGCCTGCTCGGGATGTAGGCGGTCATCCAGCGCCGAAGCGCCACCGGGTTGCGCACGTGGTGCCCCAGCTCCTCGAAGTCGCGGTCGCTGATGCGCAGCAGCCGGAGCGCTCGGCCTCAGCCACCTCTCGCTCGAGGTCCCGATCCGAGGCGTGCTAGTGGCAGGGCTTGAGGCGCCGCCCTCGACCGCCGATGATGTCGGGGTCATGGGCGGGGCCCTCCACGACGTCGGCAGCGCCTATCAGCAGGCGATCGTCGACTCGGGCAAGCAGGCCGAGCTGCTGCTCTACCTCGCGTTCCTGGCGACGTTCGCTTTCATCCGGACGAGCACGCACATGATTCGGGCCGGGGTGAGCTGGTGGCCGGGCAACGTGTCCACCAAGGGTGGCACCCACGTCCACCACATGGTCTTCGGGATCCTCGCGCTGCTCGTCGTCGGCTTCTGCTCGCTCTCGCTGGACCCCGACACGCCGTGGCGCGAGGCGCTCGCGGTCCTCTTCGGGATCGGCGCGGGCCTGACCCTCGACGAGTTCGCGCTGTGGCTCAACCTCGAGGACGTCTACTGGGCGCCCAAGGGACGGCAGTCGATCGACGCGGTGATCGTTGCGAGCGTGCTCGGCGGCCTCGTTCTCCTCGGGGTCCGCGTGTGGGTCGACCTGGGCAAGGAGGTGGAGGCGGTGGTCGCGGCGGCCGGGATCTTCGGGGCGGTGGTGACGGCGCTCAACGTCGCCAAGGGAAAGCTGGTGATGGCGATGGCCTCACTCGTCGTGCCGCTGATCGGGCTTCCCGCGGCACTGCGCCTCGCTCGCCCCGAGTCGCCGTGGGCGCGTCTCTACGACGAGCCAAAGCGCGAGCTGGCGCTTGTGCGCTTCCCCGAGCCGTGGCTCCCGGCGCGTCGTGCGCGCGGGGCGCGCTCGTGGCCGTAGACTCGCTCCCGACCGCGGCCGTCGCCGGGGAGCCCTCTTGCCCGATCACGTCGATCCGACCAGTCCTCGAGAAGCGAGGAGCGATGGAAGCCGGCGCTAGCGACGCCGAAGCCGGCGATCTCTTCGAGGCGCTGTTCATGGCCGACGTCGAGGACGTCGAGCCGCCGACCCGGACGAAGGAGGAGGGCCGCGAGCTGCTGGCGCGCGCCGTGCCGGCGGAGGCCGTAGCGCTGCACGGCTGCGTCCTTGGCCCCGAGCGCGCGATCGAGGACGCATACGTCGTCGTCGGCGCCGGCAGCGAGATCCAGGCGGTCTCCGAGGAAAAGCCGCAAGGCGTCCGCGTCCTCGAGACCGACGGCGTGATTCTCCCCGGCCTGATCGACCTCCACGGCCATCCCGAGTTCAACGTCTTCGCTGCCTGGGAGCCTCCCCAGCAGTTCGTCAACCGCTACGCCTGGCGTGGCAGCGACGTCTACCGCGAGCTCGTGCGCGAGCCGCAGAACCGGCTGCTCGCGGCGCTTCCGGCCCGGACCCAGCTGCGCTACGCGGAGGTGCGCGCGCTGGTCTGCGGAGTGACCGCGATCCAGGGGGCGAGCGGGAAGGTCAAGGGCACCGAGGAGGCGCTCGTTCGCAACGTCGACCTGTGGGTCTTCGGGAGCCAGCGTGCTCGGGCGATGATCGACTTGCCCTCGGAGAGCTCGCGCGACATGGAGCGGCTCAAAGGAATCCTGACCGGCATCGAGGCGCGCGAGGTCAAGGCGTTCTACGTCCACCTCGCCGAGGGCAGGTCCGACAACGAGCGATCCCAGCGAGAGTTCGATCGCCTCGTCGCCCTCAAGGCGCTGACCGATGCGACCGTCGTGATCCATGGCACCGCGCTGGCACCCGCGCAGTTCGGCGACCTGGCCGACGCCGGCGCAAAGCTCGTCTGGTCACCGCAGTCGAACCTGCGCCTCTACTCGGAGACGACGAACGCCGCCGAGGCGATGAAGCGCGGGGTGCTCGTCGGGCTCGGGGCTGATTGGCTTCCGAGCGGCAGCGCCAGCCTGCTGGCCGAGATGAAGGTCGCGCGACGCTCCCTGCGCACCCACGGCCACGAGGCGCCGGCGAGGAAGCTGGTCGAGATGGTCACCTCCGACGCGGCCAAGATCGCGGGGCTCGACGACAAGCTCGGGTCCCTTCAGGAGGGAAGGCCCGCCGACCTCGTGGTCCTGGAGCGCCATCATTCCGATCCGTGGGAGAACGTCGTGGAAGCCGATCCCGGGTGGGTCGACCTGGTGATGGTCGATGGCGATCTCGCCTACGGCCGGGCTGACTGGATGACCACGCTCACCGATCCCGGTGACCGCGACCATCTCGAGCCGGTCATCGCGTGGGGCCAGGAGATGCTCCTCGACACGAGCTACATGGCGCGGCCCACGACGGAGGAGCCGCCGACGCTCGCCGAGCTCCGAGCGGCGCTCATCCAGAGCTATCCGCCGGTGGGGCCGATCTTCGCCTAGGGCTCGCGCAGGAATAAATGGCGGGATCGGAGCGCCCGCCCCGATCCGTCAGTTATTTATGCGCGAGCCCCTAGCTCTGCTTGGTCGTCCACGCTGAAGGGTTGGGCGCGCCATTGGGTACCGAATCCTTCACTCGTCGTTTGCCGATCACCGGGGTCCGACGGAGATCCAGACCGGCGCCTCCGCGGCGGCGCGGAAGCGCAGCCGCGCTCGGACGAGGCGGGGGTCGGTGCCCGAGCTGTAGCCGTCCTCGAGCTCGACCTCGACGGGCTCGCTGCAGCTCACTCGCAGGTCGCCGCCCGTCACGCCGTGGTCCTCTACGGCCAGCGCGGCCGCCCCCTCGCGGAAGAAGGCGGAGTACTCGAAGCGCTCGCGCGCGTGGGCGCCGAAGGTCAGGCGCACGCCGCCGTCGTCGGGCGCGAAGCGGAAGGTGACCCCGCTGCGCAGCCATTCCCCGGTTTGCGTCATGAAGCCGCCGCCGATCCTGACCACGCCGTCGTCGTCGAGCTTCATGCGCCGCCCGTAGGGGAGCGCTCGACGGTTGCCCTTGAGCAGGATCGGCCCCGCGCTGTCGGGCCGATCCTTCGTGCGGGGGCGAAGCGGCAGCAGGTCCGTCCAGCCCGTGCCGGCGCCGTCGCTCTCCTTCAACGCCACCAGGCCGAAGTCGTAGCGCAGGTCGTTCGGAAAGTCGGCCCGGCTCGTGGCGCGCTTGACCGCGAACCAGGCCGAGCCGGTGCGGACGAGCGCCAGCTCGCCCTCGCGCCGCGACATGCGCACGGCGCCGGGGCGGTCGGCCGCGAGCGCGCCGGCCTCGCGCTGCTGACCGCGCATGCGCGCGAGCGCCCACTCGACCCCGACGAGCGTGAGGCCGTTGTAGACGCTCGCACCGGCGTAGCCGTCGAGGCCGCGGAGCCCGGCGACCGGGTCGCGGGCCAGGGCGGGGACGATCCACAGGCCCTCGGGGCCGACGCCGTAGCGGTCGCGCAGGCGGGCGAGCGCGCGCTCTGACAGCGCCCGAAGGCGGCCGCGCTCGCCCTCGCCCACCCCGGGGAGCGCGGCGGCGACCTCCGCCCCGTAGGCGGTGCAGGCGAGCGTCCACGCCTGCTGCTGGGAGCGGCCCACGTAGGAGAGGTCGGCGTCGGGGCCGGCGAGCCGCCACGACGCCCGCACGACGTCGCGCAGCGCGCCCCGCGCAGCGGCGGAGGCTCGGCCGCCGAGCAGCTCGACGCTGCGAGCGAGGAAGCCGAGCGAGAGCGCATGGTAGGCCGGCGGGTTGCTGGCCGGATCGGAGAGCACCAACGTTCGCTCGCCGTCAACGTCGATGCCGTCGCGCTCCGCGATGCGCGGCACGCGCAGGTTGACGAACTGGAGCACGAGCTCGCGGGCCCGCGAGCGCTGGCCTCCCAGCACCGCGCGCGGGTCGCTCGAGCGCAGGCCGGTGCGCAGCACCTCGAACGTGCCGGCCGACTCGACCACCTGCTTGTTGACGAAGCGCTGGGTGGCATCGAGGCGCAGCAGTCGCACTTTTCGCAGCCAGTGCTCCCACTCGGGTCGCCGGGGCGCGAAGCGCGGGTGGTCGCTCAGTCGGCGGCGGGCCAGGTTGTAGGCCGCCGCCACCGCGAGGTTCTCGAACACGCTCGGTCGATCGGCCTGAAGGTCGCTCCGTCCCACGGCGTAGCTCAGCCCGCGCAGCCCCGCCTCGATCAGCCGGTCGTCGTCCTCGCGCACCCCGGTGAGCAGCAGCCCGTAGCCGAGCATCGACTCGCCATAGCGCGCGCTGAAGCCGGGCTCTCCGCCGAAGACATAGTCGGGGAAGGTCCCGTCGGGGTTCTGGAGGTCGGGCCACGGCGCCGCAATCGAGCGCGCCAGCGCCTCCCACGGCGCGGAGCTGGGCAGCGGCGGCATGCTCAGCGGGGCCCGACGGTGATGCGCACCGCTCCGCCGCTGCTCTCCGGGAAGAGAATGTTCGCGCGCAGGAGGCGGGCGTCCGCGCCCGAGGCGTAGGGCTCTGAGTCGAAGGCGACCTCGGCGGGCGGGTCGAAGGTCACCAGCTGCTCGTCGTCGAAGACGCGGTCGTCGCGCACCCGCGGCTGGTCGCCATGGTCGCGGAAGAAGACCGAGTACTTGATCCTGTCGCCGGGCTCGGTTCCGAAGATCAGCCGCACGCCGGTGTCCAGCGGCTGGAAGCGGAAGTGAACGCCGCGGCGCAGCCACACACCCGACGTTGTGCGAAAGCCACCCTCGAGCGTCAGCGTCCCGTCGCGCGCGACGCTCACCGACTCGGCCTCGGGCAAGCCCACGCCGCGACTTCGCCGCAGCACCGGCCCGGCGCTGTCGGGACCGACCTTCGTCTTGGGCCGCGGGGGCAGCACGTCACGCCATTCGCCTGCGCCGTCACGCGCCTTGAGCGCGACGAGGCCGAAGTCGTAGCGCAGGTCCTGCGCCCGCGCGCTCGCCGCCGACTTCACCACGAACCAGTGCTGGGCGCGCATTACCGTGAACTCGTTGCGCGGGCTCGCGGTGCGGAAGTGGTAGGCCGCGCGGCGGGATGGAGGGGCGTCGCCCGAGGCGTCGGGGACGGTGTCGCCGAAGCGGTCGATCGCCCAGTTGAGCGCCGCCAGCGTGAGCCCGCTGTAGCCGATCGCTGCCGCGTAGCTGTCGAGGCCGTGGGTTCCTCGGTAATCGGGCCGCAGGCTGGGCGTGATGAACAAGCCCTTGGGCCCCGTGCCGTGCATCACCCGCAGGCGCTCGACGGTGCGCGCGGCCAGCTCGCGTAGACGCTGGGCGGCCGGCGGGCGGGCGATCGCGGCCGCCGACAGCGCGCCGTAGGCGGTTAGCGCGGACGACCAGGCCTGCTCCTGCGAGCGCCCGAAGTAGGCCAGGTCGCCGTCGGGCGCGGCGATGGCCCACGAGCAGTGCGCGACCTGGCCCAGGGTCTCGCGAGCGGCGCTCGAAGCGCTCGCGCCGAGCAGGTCAAGGCACCGCGCGTAGACGCCCAGCGACAGGCCGTGGTAGGCGAGCGGGCTGCCGGCGCCGGGGTCTGAGAGCACGAACGCCGTCTCGCCGGCAATCGGGAAGCCCTCGCGCTGGGCCATGCGCGGCACGCGCAGATTGATCAGCCGCTCCGCGCGGCGGCGCGAGAGCTCGCGGTCGGCGAGGATGCTTCCGGCCACGTTGGACTCCAGCCCGCTTCGCAACAACTCGAAGACGGCGACGGCCTCCACCAGGTACTTGTTGGCATAGCGGCCGGTGTCGGGGAGCCATAGGAGCGTCGCCCGGGAGAGCCATCGCTCCCACGCGGGGCGCGCCGCCGCGAAGCCCGGATGCCCGTCGAGCCTGCGCCGGGCGAGGTTGTAGGCGCTGGCCACGAAAGCGTTGGCGAACACGCTGGGATGGTCGCGCTGAAGGTCGCGGCGGCCGATGAACCAGTTCAGCCCAGCCAGCCCCGCATCCACCGTGGCGTCGTCGTGCTCGCGAAGCCCGGTCTGCATGAGCGCGTAGCCCAGCACGGCCTCGCCGTACCGGGTGCTGCGCGGCGGCTTGTCGCCATGCAGGTAATCGGGGAAGGTTCCTTCCTCGAGCTGTAGCCGCGGCCACGGCTCGGCCATCTCCCGCGCCAGTCCCCTCATCGCGCCATCTCGCGGGCGACACTAGCGTCGCCCGCGTGCTGGCCCCGGGTCAAGGGCACCGGCGCGTCACCGCGTGAGCGCGGCTGGACCTGCGCCGTCGGCGATCGACGCCGGAACGAGTGAGCTGCGCGGCGTGAGGGCGGGGCTGGACTTGGGCTAAACCGGCGTCCGGGTCGCGTCGGCGCCCGGCCGGCGGTCGCTCGCCTCGCGGTTCACGCGCCGCTCGGCGAGGGCGAGGACGACGATGTAGGCGATGATGCCGGTGGCCAGTAGCCCGATGCCGCCGAAGGTGAAGAGGATCCCGATGGTCTGGCCGACGGACGGTTCGAGGTTGGCGAGCATCGCCGCGGAGTCTACGCGATCGGTAGTGTCGCCTCACCGCGTCCATGGAAGCCGCCTCCCTGCGAAATCGCCTCGCCGTGGCCGCTGGCATGTGGCGCGAGGCCACGAACGATCCGCTGCCCAAGCTGGCGCCCGCCGACCCGGCGACCCAGATCGCGCAGTTCGAGCTCGCGCTCGTAGAGGTGCTCTGCCGCCAGGCGACGCCCGAGACCGCCCGCGAGGTGGCCGAGAAGACGTGGGACCTCGTTCACGACCGACCCGACTCAGACTCCGTCAAGCGCCGGGTCACGGAGTGCCATCAGGACCTCGCCCGGCTCAGTCACGGGGCGTGAGCGCGCCCTTGCGGGGCGCGCGTGACCGGGCGCGCCGAGCTGGAATGAGCGGGGGGCCGGGCGGGTGACCGGCGCCGCCTCCTTTCCGGTGCCCGAAGTCGTCGCCGCGACCCTCGGCGCGTTCCTCGGGGCATGTGGTGGTGAGCGGGCGTCGGCGCTCGTCGATCGCGGAGCGCAGCAGCCGCCGATCCTCGTCGAGGCCGGCGCGACCGGGGTGGCGGAGCTGACCGAGGGGGAGCAGACGCGGCCACTCGTGGCGGCGGCCGAGCCGCTGGCGCTCCCGCATGTCCACGCCTTCCCGCCCCTCCAGGTCGACGCCGTGCAAGCGGAGATCACGGCGCCCATGGGCGCGGTGGCCCATCTCGCTCGTGCCGTCCGCGAGCTCGCCCGCCAGCTCGGCGGCCGCTCGGTGCTCACCGTCGAGTGGCAGACGACCGATCCCGACGCGCCGCTCGTGATCGCCGCGCGCGGCGACGAGCCGCTCCTGCTGGTGATCGGCGAAGAGGACTTCGCGATGCCCGCGGACTGGCCCTAGGCGCGCGTCGCCTGCTGCCGCGGGCCGTCTGCCCTCTGCGCCGCTGTCGGGCGCCCGCTGTCGGGCGCCGGCACCGATGATGGGCGCGATGATGCGACCGGGCCGGGCCGGGGTGACCGCGCCGGGCGCTGAGCGCGAGCCCCCGCTCAGTGCCCGGCGGTCGCTCGGAGTCGCTGGAGCAGTGCGCGACGGGCCTCCGTTGCATCGTCGAGCACCCGGGTTCGGCCGTCGACGGTCTGGGTGTGCTCATGTCCGCGGCCCGCGATCAGCACGA